>Ga0209647_1001617_pt1 | contig 18924 bp, 20 predicted proteins | sample GraSoi_2013_60cm_FD_185827 | JGI IMG/M metagenome (GOLD analysis project Ga0209647, IMG submission 185827) | Grasslands soil microbial communities from the Angelo Coastal Reserve, California, USA - Sample 9_17_2013_60cm (SPAdes) (version 2) | ecosystem: Environmental > Terrestrial > Soil >... | reverse complement strand
TGCTGCACGTCGAATGCGACACGCCCGAGGCGCTCGCGCGCGCCGCGTATCACCTCGGCAATCGCCATGTTCCGGTGCAGTTGGGCGATGGCTGGCTGCGGCTTGCCGCCGACCACGTGCTCGAGGAAATGCTCAGGGGCCTGGGCGTGCGCGTGAGCGCGCTCGAAGTCGCCTTCGAGCCGGAGGCCGGCGCGTACGGCGCGCACCATCGCCACGACAACGAGTCGGGGCACGGCGGCAAGATCCACGAATTCGGCGCGACGAAGGAATGAACGTTCGCCTGCTGCAGCTTGCCAGCCCTTCGCTCCCGGTCGGAGCGTACAGCTACTCCCAGGGCCTTGAAGCCGCCGTCGAAGCCGGCATCGTTCATGACGCGGCGAGCGCATCGACCTGGATCGGCGACCTCCTCGCGATCTCGTTACAGAACCTGGAAGCCCCGATCTTCCTGCGGCTGGTCGCGGCGTGGGAGGCGGGCGATGTCGACGCGGCCCGACGCTGGAACGAGGAGTTCATCGCGAGCCGGGAAGCGGCGGAGCTGCGCGCGGAGACGCTGCAGATGGGCTATTCGTTGCGCATGCTCCTCGACTCGCTCGGTGTCGAAAACGCGAAGGACCTCGGCGCGCTCGAAGAGCTCGCCTATCCCACGGCATTCGCCTTCGCCGTCGCCGCCTGGAAGATCGACGCGCGCGAGGCGCTCACGGCCTATCTCTTCGCGTGGATCGAGAACCAGGTGCTCGCGGCGTTGAAGTGCGTGCCGCTCGGGCAGACCGACGGCCAGCGCGTGCTCCTCGAGGTGGCAGGGCGCATTCCCGCGACCCTCGAGGCCGCTGCGGCGCTCGGCGACGACGACCTCTCCAGCCTCGCCCCCGGCCTCGCATTGCTCTCGGCGCGCCACGAAACCCAGTACAGCCGGATCTTCCGCTCATGAAAGACACGTCACCACTTCGCGTCGGCATCGGCGGCCCGGTCGGCTCCGGCAAGACCGCGCTCACGCTCGCCCTCTGCAAGGCGCTGCGCGACAAGTACGACATCGCCGCGGTCACCAACGACATCTATACCGAGGAAGACGCGCAGTTCCTGGTGAAAAACGAAGCCCTCGCGCCCGAGCGCATCATCGGCGTCGAGACCGGCGGCTGCCCGCACACCGCGATCCGCGAGGATGCGTCGATCAACCTCGAGGCGGTCGCGCGGCTCAACAAGCGCTTTCCCGCGCTGGAAGTGATCTTCATCGAGTCGGGCGGAGACAACCTCGCGGCCACCTTCAGCCCGGAGCTCTCCGATCTCACGCTCTATGTGATCGACGTGGCCGCGGGCGACAAGATCCCGCGCAAGGGCGGGCCCGGCATCACGAAATCCGATCTCCTCGTCATCAACAAGATCGACCTCGCGCCGATGGTGGGCGCGTCGCTCGAAGTGATGGAGCGCGACGCGAAGCGCATGCGCGGCGAGCGGCCGTTCGTCTTCACCAACATGAAGACCGGGCACGGGCTCGATACGATCATCCGGTTCATCGAGACCGAGGGACTGCTGGAGCCTCCCAGCGGCATTTCAGGTGGCGAAGCTGCCACTGCGGCTCGAAGCCCCGCGTGTTGATTCGAAATCCGGCGCGCAGGGTCTATTACTTCGCCTTCTGGAGTTGCGCCGGCTGCTTGGTCATGTGCACCGTGACGAGATAGGTAATGTCGTCCACCCTCACGGTGATGCGCTTCCTGGCGGGATCGAGCGGCTGGAGAAAGGCGTCGTCACTGGGGACGACGCGATACGGGCCAGCGCTGCCACTCGGCGCGGGAGTGATGGTCTCCGCTTTCTGCAGCGTCGGATGGGGATCCACACGGATCTCCTGCGCCTTCGAAATCTCCTCGGACACCTTCTTGAAATGCGCGGGCCGGTCGCGCTTCAACGCATCCATCGCTCCGGGCTTGTCCAGGTCGATGTTGAGAGCCGCCGCGGCAATCCCCACGATGAATGCAAGCGACACCAGAGCTACGCGGACAGTGATGTTTTTCATCATCCGAACTCCTCGTGCTGGGGTAGGTCGTCGGTTATCGAGTACCACGGCGCCTTCGATCCCACGAAAATGTGCGCGGTGGGCCGGATTGCCGGTGCATCCAGGAGCGTTCCGAAAGTCACGTGCGCATACGTGCCGTCGCGGACGACGGAGTAGAGGAGCGAGCCGCACTTCCCGCAGTGGGCATCGTGATTACGTTCCTCTCCGAAGACCAGCAACGCATCCTGTCCTTCCGTGACTTGGAGCTTGTCCCGCTCGATTCCGGCAAAGGGCTTGAACGCCGATCCCGTCGACCGCCGGCATTGCGAACAATGGCAGTTCAAAGCGTATTTGAATTCGTCCTGCACGGAGTATCGAACCGCGCCGCACAGGCACATGCCCGCGAGTGCACGGCCGCCCGTGGCCTTCACATCAATTTCCACTTCACCAGGATGGCGACGACGGCCGGGACGCCGAACAGCAAGAGCAGGATCGGCAGCTCCTCGGTCGCGGAGTAGCCCGCCTTCGCGACGCCGACCCAGATGTTGATGCCGGTGATGGCAAGCCACACCACGAGGAAGGCCGCGGTGGCCCAGGTGGGGGCAGCGGGGTAATTGGTCGAGAAAAGACGCGCCAGGATGAAGAACGACGCGAGGAGAAAGAGGCCGGCGGCGAGGAAGAGAGCGGTGCGCATGGGCCGATTTTAAGCCGGGAATCCGCTCGGTGGACGATCGGGGCACCCGCGTGTAGGAAAGGACCGACAAAGAATTCGGGCCCCGCCCGGTATTTCGTGCCGGCGATGGCGAGCAAGATTGGTTTTCCCCCAGCAGGAGTTCGAGAAACGTGAGCACCGTGGCGCCCGATCCCTCCAAGCGCTCGCGTCGCCTGCGCAACATCTTTCTCGCATGCGCGATCGCGGTCGGGCTCTACGCGGCCGTGGGCTTTTTCGCCGTCCCGGCGCTCGCGAAGAAGACCATCGTCGACCAGGTGCGCGAGAAGCTCGGGCGCGTCGCCGTCGTCGACGACCTCTCCTTCAACCCGTTCACGCTGCTCACCACGGCCAGGGGATTCCGGATCATGGAGGCCGACGGCAAGACGCCATTCGCCTCCTTCGACCAGCTCGACATCGACGGCAGCATCACCTCCGTCTATCGCCTCGCTCCGGTCGCCGACCAGCTCACCCTCGCCGGGCTCAAGGTGAACGTGGTGCGCGATACCGAGACCCACTACAACTTCAGCGACATCCTGGCCAAGCTTGCCGCGAAGCCCGCGAAGCCCGAATCCGGCAAGGCCGAGTTCTCGGTGAGCAACATCCGCCTGTCCGGCGCGCGCATCGACTTCGAGGACAAGCCCAAGGGCGCAAAGCACCGGGTGAACGAGATCGACATCGCGATTCCCTTCATCTCCAACCTGCCGGGCCACCTCAAGGAATACGTGCAGCCGAGCTTCGCGGCCAAGGTCAACGGCGCCGGGTTCCATCTCAAGGGCGAGACGCTGCCCTTCGAGAATTCGCTGCGCACCCACCTCGCCATCGACCTCGACGGGCTCGATGTGCAGCGCTATGTCGAGTACTTGCCGTCGCCGCTGCCGGTGAAGATCGACTCGGGCAAGCTCGGCGCGAAGCTTTCGATCCGCTTCACGCAGGCCGCGGGCAAGGATCCGTCGGTGGATGTCGCGGGCACGGTCGCGTTGCGCGACTTGAAAGTCACCGCGCCCGACGACGGCGGCTCCGCGCAAGTCGACCGGATCGACGCCGACATCGCGTCCCTCGATCCCATCGCCGGGCTGGTGAAGGTCAACTCGCTGAAGGTGACCGACGCCGCCACCGCGCGCGGGCCCATGCGCCTCGCGTCCACCGAGGCGAAGGACATTCGCGTCGACTTGAAGAAAAAGCGCGTGGACGTCGCATCGCTCGGCTCGAACGATGCCACGATCGAGGTGACGCGCAAGCGCGACGGCTCCATCGAGATGCCGATGCAGGTGAAGGACGACGGCGCGAAGACTGAATCGGCGTCGCCGTGGGTCGTGGCGCTCGACAAGCTCACCCTCGACGGCTATCGCGTCACGCTGCACGACGCGTCGGTGAAGCCCGCCGCGGCGCACCGCGTGAATGTCGCCCACCTCGAAGCCGGCGGCCTTTCCACCGAGAAGGGCACGAAGAGCACGATGGCGGCCAAGCTTGCGCTGGACAAGGCGGGCAGCGTCGATCTCGACGGCGCCTTCGCGCTCTCTCCGCTCGAGGTGAACGCCAGGGTCGACGCGCGCCACATCGACATCACTCCGGCGCGCCGCTACGTGGAGCAGTTCAAGACCGTCGCGGTGAAGAGCGGATTCGCCTCCGCCAAGGGCACCTTCACCCTGCGCGGCGAAGGCAAGGCGATGCAGGTTGCATACAACGGCGTCGCCGGGCTCTCCAACCTCGCGACGGTGGATACGACGATCAACGAGGACCTCCTGAATTGGGACGCCGTGCGCATGGCCGGCATCGCGTTCAAGTGGGCGCAGGAGGCGCCGTTGGATCTCGCCATCGCCGACGTCGCGGTCGACAAGATCTACTCGCGCGTGGTGCTCAACCCGGACGGGAAGCTCAATCTCCAGCAGCTGATGGCCGCCACGCCCGCGGAGCCCAATGCCTCCGCGCCGACCCCGGGGGACGCGAAGCCGCGCAACGTCCGCATCGACCGCGTCAAGTTTGCCGACAGTCGCCTCAACTTCACCGACCACTTCATCAAGCCCAACTACACCGCCGACGTGGGCGGCCTCGAGGGCACCGTCACCAACCTCTCGTCGGATCCGTCGGCGCGCGGCGTGGTGGACCTGAAGGGCGCGTACGACCAGACCTCGCCCGTTACCATCGCGGGCACGGTGAATCCGCTTTCCGGCGACCTCTTCCTCGACATCGCCGCGAAGGGCAAGGACATCGAGCTGCCGAAGCTCTCCGCGTACTCGATGCGCTACGCGGGCTACGGCATCACCAAGGGCAAGCTCACGCTCGACGTGAAGTACCACATCGAGGACGGCAAGATGCAGGGCCGCAACAACATCTTTATCGACCAGCTCACCTTCGGCGAGCACGTCGACAGCCCCGAGGCGACCAAGCTGCCGGTGCTCTTCGCGGTGAATCTGCTGAAGGACTCCAAGGGCGCGATCAACCTCGAGCTTCCCGTGAGCGGCTCGCTCGACGATCCGCAGTTCGAGATCGGCGCGCTGGCGGGCCAGGTGATCGGCAACCTGCTGAAGAAGGCGATCACCTCGCCCTTCTCGCTGCTGACCGCGGCTCTCGGCGGCGGTGGCGCCGGCGCGAGCTCCGGCGGCGGCGAGGACCTCGCCTACGTCGACTTCGAGCCCGGGCGCGAGGAGCTCGACGCCGCCGACCGCAAGAAGCTCGACGCCGTGGTGAAGGCGCTCCTCGACCGGCCCGCCATCAAGCTCGAGATGGCGCCGCGCAACGATGCGCAGAAGGACCTCCTCGCGTTGAAGAAGGCGGCGCTCCGTGCGAGGCTGAAGGCGGCCGACGACGCGCAGTACGCCGCCGCCTTGAAGGCCGAGTACCAGCGCGAGACCGCGCCGAAGGCGCCGCCCAGGGACGCGCCGGCCAAGGGCGAGGCGCCCAAGGAAGTGCCGGCCGCGCAAATGGAGGCATTCCTTCTCGAGCGCACGCCGGTGAGCGAGGAAGAGCTGCGCGCGCTGGCGGCGCGCCGCTCCGAGCAGGTGAAGACGTACCTCGTGACCGAGGGCAAGCTTCCCGCCGATCGGGTGCTGATCGCCGCGTATGCCGAGCCCGCGCCGCAGATGGCGCAAGCGAGCCGAGTCGATTTCACCTTGAAGTAACATGGCCGCTTCGGTTCACGAGGCGGCGGATGAAGATCGCGATGACGGGCTCGGGCGGCGTGGTGAAGCTCGGACGCGAGAAGGGCATCCCCACGCCGGCCAACAGCGCCGTGTGCGACATCCTCGCGCTGCAGGCCGCGGGCGGGAAATGACGCACGCACGGCTCACGCTGCGCTCGATCCGCGCCGTGGCGGTGGAAGTGCCGATGAAGCGCGCGCTCGGCACGAGCCGCGCCGTCATTCGCGCCGCACCCCTGGTCCTCGTAGACGTCGAGACCGAGGAGGGCGTCACCGGCCGCGCCTATCTCTTCTGCTACGTCCCCGCCGCGGCGGCCGCCATCGCGAGCCTCCTCGCGGAAGTCGAGCGCGTGGTGAAGGGCGAGCGCGTCGCGCCGCTCGACCTGTGGGCCCAGCTCACCAGGCGCTTCACGCTGATCGGCGTGCAGGGCATCGTACGCATGGCGATGGCGGGCTTCGACGTCGCCTGCTGGGACGCGCTCGCGATCGCCGCGGGCCGGCCGCTCGTCGCGCTGCTGGGCGGAACACCGCGGCCGATCCGCGCGTACAACAGCAACGGCCTCGGCCTCATGGCGCTGGACCCCCTCGCAAAGGAAGCCGACGAGCTCCTCGAGGGCGGGTTCAAGGCGGTGAAGCTGCGCCTGGGCTACGACACCCTCGCGGGCGACATCGCGGCGGTGCGCACGGTGCGGGCAAGGTTGCCCCTCGGCGTCGAGCTGATGGTGGACTACAACCAGGCGCTTTCGGTGGCCGAGGCGCTCGAGCGCGGCCGCGCGCTCGACGCGGAGGGCGTCTATTGGCTCGAGGAGCCGATCCGTCATGACGACTACCGCGGCGCCGCGCAACTCGCGCGCGAGCTCGAGACGCCGATCCAGATCGGGGAGAATTTTTCGCAACCCTACGCGATGGAAGACGCGCTCCTCGCCGGCGCCTGCGACTACGTGATGCCCGACCTGGAGCGGATCGGCGGCGTCACCGGCTGGATGCGTGCCGCGGCGCTGGCCCATGCTCATGGAAGGGAGATGTCCTCGCACCTGTTCCCCGAGGTGAGTGCCCATCTTCTTGCCGTTACCCCGACCGCGCACTGGCTCGAGTACGTGGACTGGGCGGCGCCGGTGCTCGCCGAGCCGATCGCGATCGCCGACGGATTCGCGCGCATCCCCGATCGGCCCGGCAATGGCATGCAGTGGGACGCGGGCGCGGTCGAACGCTATCGGATGAAATGAGGCATTGATCGATGTTCATCGTCGGATTGGGCACCGCGGTACCGCCGAACAGCTTCACCCAGACCGATTGCTGGGACGCGCTGCAGCGCGCCGATCGCCCCGAGCTTACCGCGCGCACGCGCTCGATCCTGCAGGGCATCCTCACGCACGACAACGGCATCGAGCGCCGCTCGCTCGCGCTCGACAACCTCGACGAGGGCTTCGAGATCGATCCCGACACGCTGCACCGGCGCTTCGTCGAGAACGCGCCGCGGCTCGCGTCGCAGGCGGCTACGCGCGCGCTCGGCGACGCGCGGCTCGACGCGGGGGCGATCGACGCCGTGGTCATCAGCACGTGCACCGGATATCTCTGCCCGGGTCTCACCAGCTACGTCGCCGAGAGCCTGGGGCTGCGCGCCGATGCCGTTTACCTCGATCTCGTCGGCCAGGGCTGCGGCGCCGCGCTACCCAACCTGCGCACCGCCGACGCGCTGATCGCCTCGGGGCGCTGCGAGAACGTGCTGTCGATCTGCGTGGAGGTGTGCAGCGCGGCGTTCTACCTCGATAACGATCTCGGCGTGCTGGTGAGCGCGTGCCTTTTCGGCGACGGCGCGGGCGCGGCGGCGCTCTCGCGCCGGCCCCGCGATGGAGCCCCTTCGATCGAGTGGAAGGCGGCCGCTTCGCTGCACAATCCCGCGCAACGCGACGCGCTTCGCTTCGAGCAGGTGGGCGGCATGCTGCGCAACATCCTCACGTTGCCGGTGCCGAAGCTCGCCGGCCAGCACGCGCGCCGGGTGCTGGACGACGTCCTCGGGAAGGAAGGAATGACGCGCGCCGCGATCGATGCGTGGATCCTGCATGCGGGCGGCCGCAAGGTGCTCGAGGAGCTGCAGCGCTCGATCGGCCTTTCGCCCGAAGAGATCTCGTGGAGCTCCGCGGTGCTGCGCGAATTCGGCAACCTCTCGAGCCCCTTCGTCTTCTTCGTGCTGAAGGCGGCGCTCGAGGGCGGCGCACGCCCGGGCTGGTGGTGGTTGTCGTCCTTCGGCGCGGGCTTCAGCTGCCACGGCGCCCTCCTGCGAGTCGCCTGATGCGGACGGCGCGCCGCGTGCAACCCGAGTGGCTCGACGAGCTGCCCGCCGACGACCCGCGCGCGCGGCGCTCGCGCCGCGACCTCGCGCGCATCAACGCGCTCATGGGCAACGCCGCCCTCGTCGCCGACGAGCTCCAGGCGGGTCTGTCCCCGATCGCCGAGATCGGCGCCGGGGATGGCGGATTTCTGCTGCGCGTCGCGCGCGCGATGGGTACGCGCGATGTCGAGGCGATCCTGGTGGATCGGAAGGACGTCGTCACGCCAGCCATGCGCGGGCAGTTTGCCGCGCATGGCTGGCGCGCGAAGGCGATCGAGGCCGACGTCTTCGACTGGCTGCGCGAGACAGCCGCCGTGGACGCGATCGTCGCCAATCTTTTCCTGCACCACTTCGAGCCGCCGCGGCTTGCCGAGATGCTGGCGCTTGCGGCGGTGCGCGCGCGCGTGTTCGTCGCCTGCGAGCCGCGCCGCTCGGCGTTCGCGCTGAACGGCGCGCGGCTCCTGGGCCTCGCCGGCTGCAACGACGTGAGCCGCCACGACGCGGTGGTGAGCGTACGCGCCGGCTTTCGCGACGGCGAGCTTGCCTCGCTCTGGCCGAAAGATGCCGCATGGGAGTTGCGCGAGGGCGCGCGCGGGCTCTTCAGCCACGTGTTCGTCGCGCGGAGGCGCGCTTGAAGCGCTACGAAGCGCTCGTCATCGGCGGCGGGCCCGCGGGCTCCAGCGCGGCGCTGGCGCTCGCGCGCGCGGGATGGTCGGTCGCGATCGTGGAGAAGGCGGCCTTCCCACGCCGCAAGGTGTGTGGCGAGTACATCTCCGCGACCACGTGGCCGGTGCTACGCGCGCTCGGTGTCGCCGACGGGCTCGCCGCGCGCGCCGGGCCGCACGTGCGCCGCGTGGGATTCTTCAGCGGCGAGGCGCTGGTCGAGGCGCCCATGCCGCACGGCGGGGGCGACTGGGGGCGAGCGATCGGGCGCGATCTCCTGGACGCGGCGCTCCTCGATCACGCGCGCGAGGCGGGCGCCGAAGTGATGCAGCCTTGCGCCGTCGAAGGCCTGCGCCGCAGCGCCGACGGATTCGGGGTCTCGATGCGGGAGCCCGGCAGGGGCGAAGCTTACGAAGCGCACGCGCGCGTCGTGATCGACGCCCACGGCTCCTGGGAGCGCGAGGTCGCGATGACCTCGTGGCACGCGTCGCCCGGGGCTGCGGACCTGCTCGGCTTCAAGGCGCATTTCCTCGGCACGAGCCTGGCCGCGGACCTCATGGCGCTCGTGCTCTTCCCCGGCGGCTACGGCGGCCTGGTGACCAGCGACACGCGGCGCGTGAGCTTCTCGTGCTGCGTGCGCCGCGATGCGCTCGCGCGCTGCCGCGGCCAACACCCCGGCCTCGCGGCGGGCGAGGCGGTGCTCGCGCACGCGATGGCCTCGTGCCGCGGCATTCGCGAGGCTCTCGCGCATGCGACCCGCGATGGGCCGTGGCTCGCGGCCGGTCCCATCCGTCCCGGCATCCGCGCCCATGCCGACGCCGGCATCTTCGCCGTCGGCAACGCCGCGGGCGAAGCGCATCCGCTGGTGGCCGAGGGCATCAGCATGGCGATCCAGTCGTCGTGGCTCTTGTGCGAAGGCCTCGCCGCGCGCAAGGATTTCTCGCCGCGTGCGCTCGAGGCGCGGGGACGCGAGTACGAAGCGCGCTGGCGCCGCCACCTCGCCATGCGCGTTCGCGCCGCCGCGCTCTTCGCCGCGGTCACCACGCGCCCTGCGGGCGCGGCCCTGAGCGCCGGGGTGCTGAAGCGCCTTCCCGTGTTGCTCACCGCCGGCGCGCGCTGGAGCGGCAAGGCGCATGCGTTGCATGTCCATTGGCCTCGAGGAGCCTAGAGATGCACGACGCCTCCGCGACCACCATTGAGCGTCTCTACACGCTGCTCGCCAGGGACTTCGAGCTGAAGCCCGAGGCGCTCGAGCCCGGGACGCGGCTCGAGGATCTCGACATCGACTCGCTGCGCATGATCGAGATCCTCTTCAGCGTCGAGGACGCGTTCAGGATCACGGTGCCGGCCGAGCAGGCGGAGCTGCGCGAGAAGGTGAAGACCGTGGGCGACCTCGCGGGGTACATCGATTCGCTCGTCGCCGCGCAGCACGGGGCGGGCAAGGGCGCCTGACGTGCGGCGCGTCGCGGTCACCGGCATCGGCGTGGTCTCGCCGCTCGGCAACGACACGGGCGCCCTCTTCGCGGCATTGAGCGCGGGGCGGTCGGGGATCGCGCGCCTCGCCGGAAAATTCCACGAGCGCCTGGCGAGCCCCGTCGGCGCGGCCGTCGCCTTCGACGCGGCCCGCCACTTTCCCGCGCCGCAGCTGCGCATGCTCGACCGCGTGAGCCAGTTCGCGCTTGCCGCGGCGGCGCAGGCGCTGGCGCAGGCGGGCGGCGTTTTCGAAGGCCTCGATCGTGCGCGCGCGGGCGTCTTCGTGGGCACCGGCATGGGCGGCGCCGAGACCGCCGACGAGGGCTACTACACGCTCTACGGCGAGCGCTCGGATCGGGTGAAGCCGTTCAGCGTGCTCCTCGCCATGAACAACGCGCCGGCGTCGTGGATCGGCATCGAGCACCGGCTCACGGGGCCGAACCTCACCTACTCGACGGCGTGCTCGTCCTCCACGGTGGCCATCGGAGAAGCCGCGCGCCGCATCGCTTCGGCGGAGGTCGACGTGATGATCGCGGGCGGTGCCGAGGCGCCGCTCAACTTCGGCACGCTCAAGGCTTGGGAGGCGCTGCGCACGCTGGCCGCCGCCGATGCCGACGACCCTTCCGCGTCGTGCAAGCCGTTCGACCGCAGGCGCGGCGGGCTGGTGCTGGGCGAGGGCGCGGCGATGATGGTGCTGGAGGATCGCGAGCGTGCGATGGCGCGGGGTGCCACGATTCTCGCCGAGGTCGCGGGCTATGGCCTGTGCACCGACGCGACGCACATCACGCGCCCGAGCGTCGCGGGGCAGGCGGAAGCGATGCGCCGCGCGCTGGAGAACGCGGCCATGGACGCGGGCGAGATCGGCTACATCAACGCGCACGGCACCGGCACCCAGGCGAACGACGGCGTGGAGACCGCGGCGATCAGGGAAGTGTTCGGCGCCAGCGCCGCACGCACGCCGGTGAGCTCGACCAAGTCGATGCACGGGCATCTGCTGGGGGCGGCGGGCGCCCTGGAATTCGCCGTGGCGTTGCTCGCGATGCGTGGCGGCGTGCTCCCACCCACCATCAACCTGCTCGAGCCCGATCCGGAATGCGACCTCGACTACGTGCCGCTCACGGCGCGCGCGGGAGCACAGGTGGACGCGGTGATGTCCAACTCGTTCGCGTTCGGCGGCACCAACGCGGTATTGATCGCCCGGCGCGCCGCCTAGTCCTCGTCCTTCCACTCCTTCATCTTGGAGTAGTCGATCTTCTTGTCGAGCGCCTTGCTCTCGTTGAAGAAGACGCGCATCACCAGCAAGTATCCCGCCACGAGAACGACGGCGACGCCAACAACGATGAAGACGACCTGATTCATGCGCAACTCCTCGACCGGGGTCAGAGCGGGGCCAGACCCCGGTCTGTCCCGGTTAGACCAGCTCGGCGCGCACAAGTGCGGCGCCGGCGCCGAGGGCGGCGAGCTTGCCGGCGGCCACCTCGCGGGGGAGCGGCACCATGCCGCAGTTGGTGCAGGGGTAAAGGCGGTCGCGCGGGACGTGCTTCAGCGCCTCGCGGATCACTTTCGCCACGTCCTCGGGGCTTTCGACCCGTTTCGTGGCCACGTCGATGCAGCCCACCAGCACGTCCTTGCCCTTGAGGAGGGCGATCAGGTCGATGGGAACACGGGAATTGGCGCATTCGAGCGAAACCTGGTCGATGCCGGAGGCGGCCAGAAGCGGAAAGGTTTGCTCGTACTGGCGCCATTCGTTGCCGAGGGTCTTCTTCCAGGCGATGTTGGCCTCGATGCCGTAGCCGTAGCAGATGTGCACCGCGGTCTTGCAGGGCACCTCCGCGCGCGCGCGCTCGAGCGCCGCCACGCCCCAGTCGCGCACCTCGTCGAAGTAGACGTTGAAGGCGGGCTCGTCGAACTGGATCACGTCGACGCCGAGCGCGGCGAGCTCGCGCGCTTCCTGGTTGAGGATCGCCGCGAACGCCATGGCGAGCTTCTCGCGCGAGCCGTAGTGCTCGTCGTGGAGCGTGTCCACCATGGTCATCGGGCCGGGCAGCGTGAACTTGATCGCGTTTTCGGTGGACGCGCGCAGGAATCTCGCGTCCTCGGAATGTACCGGCGCGGGCCGCGTCACCGGCCCCACCACGCGCGGCACGTTGGCGTCGTAGCGGTTGCGGATCCTCACCGTCTTCAGGTTCTTGAAGTCGATGCCCTCGAGCTTCTCCATGTAGCCGTTCACGAAGTGCCGGCGCGTCTGCTCGCCGTCGGTCACGATGTCGATCCCGGCTTTCTCCTGCATGGCGAGCACCAGGCGCACGGCGTCGCGCTTTCCTTCCACGAGCGCCTGGCCCTCGAGCTTCCACGGCGCCCACAGCTTCTCGGGCTCGGCGAGCCAGCCGGGCTTCGGAAGGCTGCCGGCGATGGTGGTCGGGAGTAGGGGAAGCATTTAAGTCGTACCTGACACGACTTTTTAGAAGCTCAGCCCTTGCGGCGGTTGCGCACGAGCCAGGCGTCGACCAGGGCGACGATCTCGTCGACGGCGGCGGAACGCTTGCCGTGCTGCGCGGCCACCGATTGCACCAGCCGGTCGACGCGCTCGATGTTTTGCGCGCCGTTGGCGAGCGCGCGCGCCGCCGAAGACGGGCTGCCGAGCGACTGCGCCGCGTTGGCGTACTTCTCGAAGGGCACCATGTCCGCGCGATCGGCGCCGAGCGAGACGCACAGGTCCACGACCCACTCGTACACCGCGCGCGTGGCCTCGATGTCGCCGTGCACCGCCTCCTGGATCGAGACCACGGTCTCGGCCTTCACGCAGCGGTAATTTCCGGCGAGGAGCATCGCCCACTTGGCGAGCGGCACGAACACCGATTCGTGCACCTTGAGCTTCACCGGCAATTCGATCTTCTCGCCGTTCACCTCGAAGCGCGCGCCCTCCACGTCCGCCGCGATGCCGCGAAGCATCGCCGTGTGCGCGTCGGAATCGAAGCGCGCCGACTTGAAGTTCGTCGGCAGGCGCACCTGCAGCACGTTGGCCCCTTCCTCCGGCGGGCGGAACGCCTGCGGATCCGGGCTGCACAGCGTCACCAGCTTCGGATCGAAGCTCGCCCACACCGAGGGATCGGTATAGCTGTCGGCGCAACGCGCCGGGTCGATGCCCGGGATGCGCGCGAGGTACGGCAGCGGCGGCATGTTCATGATCGACATGCACGGCACGCGCGACTTGGCCACCGCGTCCAACAGCTCGCGCACGCCGGGCGAACGGTACTGCGGCTCCTGCATGGCGAGCGCCACCAGGTCGAACGCCTTCGGTTCGATTTCCGCAGGGCCTTGGGCGACGAGCTTGCCGCGAAGGCTGCGCGAGTTCACCTCCACCAGCCCTGCGCGGCCTTTCACCGGCATGCGCACGATGGCGCCCGTCGAATTGATGAGCGCGGCTTCCTGCGGCAGGCAGACGAGCGTCACGTCGTGGCCGCCGAGCGCGAGCTTCACGCCGAGCAGCGAGCCGTACGAGGCGCCAAGGATCAGGATCTTGCGGGTCGGCATTTTCTCCTCCTATGCAAGCAGGATAGCCGTCCCCCATCGGGGCGTGGCGGCGCGACCGTATCAACGGTTATGCAATCCGCTCCGGCAACAGGATGGCGCGGTCGACGTCGCCGATCCGCGAGCGCCCGCACAACGCCATGCTGACATCGAGCTCCCGGCGGATGATGTCCAGGCAGTGCGTCACGCCTTCCTCGCCCATCGCGCCCAGGCCGTACATGAACGCCCGCCCGATGAGGGTCGCTTTCGCGCCGAGGGCGATGGCCTTCAGGACGTCCTGGCCCGAGCGGATGCCGCCGTCCATCCAGACCTCGATGCGCGAGCCGACCGCGTCGGCGATCGCCGGCAGCGCGTGGATCGAGGAAGGCGCGCCGTCGAGCTGCCGGCCGCCGTGGTTGGAGACGATGAGCGCGTCGGCCCCGGAGTCCGCGGCGATGCGCGCGTCCTCGGCGTCCATGACGCCCTTCAGGATGAGCTTGCCTCCCCAGCGCTGCTTCACCCATTCGACGTCCGACCAGCACAGAGTCGGGTCGAACTGCTCGCCGGTCCACGCCGAGAGCGACGAGAGGTCGGTCACGCCTTTCGCGTGGCCGACGATGTTGCCGAAGGTGCGCCGTTGCGTGGCGAGCATGCCCAGGCACCAGCGCGGCTTGGTCATGAGGTTCAGGATGTTGCGCAAGGTCGGCCGGGGCGGCGCCGAAAGCCCGTTGATCAGGTCCTTGTGGCGCTGCGCGAGGATCTGCAGGTCGAGCGTCAGCATGAGCGCCGAGCAGCGCGCCGCCTTGGCGCGATCGATGAGGCGCCCGACGAACTCGCGGTCGCGCATCACGTAGAGCTGGAACCAGAAGGGCTTGGTCGTGTTCGCCGCCACGTCCTCGATCGAGCAGATGCTCATGGTGGACAGCGTGAAGGGCACACCGAACTTTTCCGCGGCGCGCGCCGCGAGGATCTCGCCGTCGGCATGCTGCATGCCGGTGAGCCCCGTGGGGGCGAGGGCGACCGGCATCGTCGCGTCGATGCCGACCATGCGCGTGGCGAGGCTGCGCGTGGCGACGTCGATCGCCACGCGCTGGCGGAAGCGGATGTCCCGGAAGTCGGCTTCGTTGGCGCGATAGGTGCTCTCGGTCCAGCTGCCCGCGTCGGCGTAGTCGTAGAACATGCGCGGCACGCGCCGGGCCGCCAGGCGACGCAGGTCCTCGACGCAGGTAATGGGTGGCATGCGCGCAGGATACAACTACAATCGCCGACATGTTTGCGCCGACGCCCGTGATGCTGGGTCCCGTCCCGGTCGACTTCATCCTGTTCGCGCTGATCCTTCTCGGCATCGCGATCTTCAATCACCACACGCTTCGGGTCGCCGTGTGGGGGCTTGCCGCGGTCACCGCCTACAAGGTCGTTCTCACCGGGTTTGCCCAGGGGCCGGGATTCGGTGGGCTCGCGGGCCTCCTCGCGCACGAGTGGGTGATCCTCGCCAACCTCTTCGGGCTGCTGATGGGATTCGCGCTCCTCTCCAAGCACTTCGAGGATTCGAACCTGCCGGTGGTGCTGCCGAAGATCCTTCCCGACGACTGGAAGGGCGGCTTCCTGCTGCTGGTGATGGTGTTCGTGCTGTCGTCGTTCCTCGACAACATCGCCGCGGCGTTGATCGGCGGCACCATGGCGCGCGGCGTCTTCCGCGGCAGGATCCACATCGGCTACCTCGCCGCGATCGTGGCCGCCTCCAACGCGGGCGGCTCCGGCAGCGTGGTCGGCGACACGACGACCACGATGATGTGGATCGCGGGCGTGGATCCGCTGGATGTCCTCGAGGCCTTCGTCGCCGCGGGCGTGGCGCTCGTGATCACGGGAATCTTCGCCGCGCGCCAGCAGCAGGCCTATTCGCCGATCATCAAGGACGCGCCCACGGGCGTGCGCGTCGACTGGGCGCGCGTCGGCATCGTCGCGTTCATCCTGGTCGCCGCGATCGTCGCCAACGTCGTGGCCAATCTGCGCTTCCCCGAGGTGCTCGAGCGCTTCCCCGTGATCGGCGCGGCGGTGTGGGTCGCGATCCTGGTATCCGCGCCGCTGCGCCGCCCCGACTGGTCGCTCATGAAGCCCACCTTCCGCGGCACGATCTTCCTCCTCGCGCTGGTCGCCACCGCGGCGATGATGCCGGTGGAGAAGCTGCCGGCCGCGTCGTGGCAGGCCACGCTCGGATTGGGATTCCTCTCCGCCGTGTTCGACAACATTCCCCTCACGGCTCTCGCCCTGCACCAGGGCGGCTACGACTGGGGATTCCTCGCCTACGCGGTCGGCTTCGGCGGCTCGATGATCTGGTTCGGCTCTTCCGCCGGAGTGGCGCTTGCCACCGCGTTTCCCGAGGCGCGCTCGGTGGGACTGTGGCTTCGGCACGGCTGGCACGTGGCGATCGCCTACGTGGTGGGATTCTTCGTCCTACTCGCCGTCCTCGGATGGCATCCCCACGCCCAGCGCACCCGCGAAACCGCGCCCTCGGCGCCGGTCCTGCAGCCGGCGCGCTGAGCCCATGCGGCGGTATCTTCATTTGATACCGGAATGCGGGTGCGCGGCCCGCTGTTTAGGGGCCGGCTCTGACTCCGATCTATTGCCTTTGCCCCCACCCGAGACTAGGATTGGCCGTCGATCGGGGTCCCGCCCCCAATCCGATTCCGACAAGCGTCTTCGAGGCGCGCATCTCAAACCTGGAGGAACAAATGAACGACGAAAAGAATCCGGTCGCACCGTTGGCGGCCAAGACCACTCGACGTAAATTCCTCGCGGGTGCGGCCGGCGCCTCGGCGCTCGCGTTCCCGATGATTTCCAAGGGCCAGACCGGCCCCATCAACATGCGCTTCCAGTCGACCTGGCCGTCGAAGGACATCTTCCACGAGTACGCGCAGGACTACGCGAAGACCGTGAACGACATGACCGGCGGCGACCTCAAGATCGAGGTGTTGCCCGCGGGCGCGGTGGTTCCGGCGTTCGGGCTTCTCGACGCGGTCTCCAAGGGCACGCTCGACGGCGGCCACGGCGTGCTCGTGTATCACTACGGCAAGAGCAACGCGCTCGCGCTGTGGGGCTCGGGCCCCGGCTTCGGCATGGACGCCAACATGCTGCTCTCGTGGCACAAGTACGGCGGCGGCAAGGAGCTGCTGGAGAAGATCTACGCCTCCATCGGCGCCAACGTGGTCTCGTTCCCGTACGCGCCGCTCTACACGCAGCCCCTCGGCTGGTTCAAGAAGGTCGTCACCAAGCCCGACGACTTCAAAGGCCTCAAGTACCGCACGGTGGGCATCTCGATCGACCTGTTCACCGCCATGGGCGCGGCGGTGAACGCGTTGCCCGGCGGCGAGATCGTGCCGGCCATCGACCGCGGGCTCCTAGACGCGGCGGAATTCAACAACACCTCGTCGGATCGCGCGCTGGGCTTCGCCGACGTCTCCAAGATCTGCATGCTGCAGAGCTACCACCAGAACGCCGAGCAGCTCGAGATCACCTTCAACAAGACCAAGTACGACGCGCTGCCGGCCAAGCTCAAGTCGATCATCGCGTACGCCGTCGACGCGGCCTCGGCCAACATGATGTGGAAGGCGATCGACCGCAACTCGCAGGACTACATCACGCTGCAGTCGGTGGACAAGGTGAAGTTCTACAAGACGCCCGCCACCATCCTGCAGAAGCAGCTCGAGCTCTACGACCAGGTGGTCGCGAAGAAGTCGGAAGGCAATCCCATGTTCACCGAGATCATCGCCTCGCAGAAGAAGTTCGCCGAGCGCGCGGTGAAATGGGAGCAGGACGTGGTCGTGAGCCGCACCATGGCGTACAACCACTATTTCGGCAAGGCCGCCGCGCCGGCCGCGGCGCCGAAGAAGACCTGATCGCCGGTCGGCACCCGCGGGCACCATCCGGAGATTTCCGGATGGTGCTTCGTTTTTCGTAGCGCCTCATTTAACGGGAAGCGCAGCTCCGCCCCATGAAGACCCAGAATTTCCTGCTCGCCGTCGACCACATCAGCACGTGGGCCGGCAAGGCCATGGCCTGGCTGGTCATGGCGCTGATGATGGTCGTGTGCGTCGAGGTCTTCAAGCGCTACATCCTGAATATGCCGACCGCGTGGATCTTCGACGTCACCAACATGCTCTACGGCACGCTCTTCATGATGTGCGGCGCCTACACCCTCGCGCAGGACGCCCATGTGCGCGGCGACTTCCTCTACGGCAACTTCAAGCCGCGTACCCAGGCGACGCTCGACCTGGTCCTCTACATCGCCTTCTTCCTGCCGGGAATGATGGCCCTCATCTACGCGGGCTACGACTACGCCGCCATCTCGTGGCGCATCGACGAGCATTCCAACGTGTCGTCCAACGGGCCGGCGGTCTATCCGTTCAAGACCGTCATTCCGATCGCCGGGGTCCTCATCCTCATCCAGGGCATCGCCGAGATCGTGCGCTGCATCGTCTGCCTCAAGACGGGCGTGTGGCCCGATCGCCTCAAGGACGCCGAGGAAATCGACGTGATCGAGCAGCAGCTTGCCGGCAGCACGCTGGTGGACGATGAATCGCGCAAGCGCGCCATCGAAGGCGCCCACGAGATCGACGAGGCCGCGCACCAGCGCGTGGGCTCGAGGGGAGCCGAGCGTGAGTGATCCGGCACTGGGGCTGCTGATGCTCTCGCTCATCGTGGTCGTGATCATGCTGGGCTTCCCGACCGCGTTCACGCTGATGGGCCTGGGCATGATGTTCGGCTTCGTCGCGTTCTACGACCCGACGCACTCCTGGACCGAGAACAAGGTGTTCGACCTCATGGTCGAGCGCACCTACGGCGCGATGAACAACGACGTGCTCATCTCGATTCCATTGTTCGTGCTGATGGGCTACGTGATGGAACGAGGGGCGCTGGTGGACAAGATGTTCTACAGCATCCAGCTCGCGTTCCGGCGCGTGCCCGCGTCCCTTGCCGTGGCCACGCTCATCGTGTGCACGTTCTGGGGCATCGCGAGCGGCCTGGTGGGCGCCGTGGTGGTGCTGATGGGCGTGATCGCGTTCAACCCCATGCTGAAGGCGGGCTACGACGTGCGCCTCGCCTCGGGCGTC
>Ga0209647_1001616_pt1 | contig 18924 bp, 9 predicted proteins | sample GraSoi_2013_60cm_FD_185827 | JGI IMG/M metagenome (GOLD analysis project Ga0209647, IMG submission 185827) | Grasslands soil microbial communities from the Angelo Coastal Reserve, California, USA - Sample 9_17_2013_60cm (SPAdes) (version 2) | ecosystem: Environmental > Terrestrial > Soil >... | reverse complement strand
CTTCCTCAAATGCTGAGTGACGTGACACTAATGTATTGACGAAGGGCTTAGATGAAAATACAATATCTATTGTATTCAGTATTGAGAAGAGCTCATCAATGGATCGGGGCGACCTAGCCGATCTGACCGCGTTCGTCGCGGTTGCCGATCACTTAAGCTTTCGACGTGCGGCCTCCCGCCTCGGCGTCACCCCATCGGCACTCAGCCACTCGATGCGGCAGCTGGAGGAACGTCTCGGGATGCGGCTGCTGAACCGCACGACGCGCAGCGTATCGGTGACCGACGCCGGCTTGCGCTTGCTGGAGCGGCTGCGGCCGGCAATCAGCGAGATCGGCGGCGCGCTCGAGGACTTGAACCAAGAGCGCCAGCGGCCCGTGGGCCGGCTGCGGATCTATGCGATCCATCTGGCTGCGTCGGCGGTCATCGCGCCGATCTGGAAACGCTTCTTGTCGACGTATCCGGACGTCCACCTTGAGCTCGCAGTGGGCGAGGCGCCGATCGACATCGTGGCGAAGGGATTCGACGCCGGGATCGGACCGCGCGACCGGGTGCCGGCCGACATGATTGCCGTTCGCGTGATGGGGCCGATGAAGATTGCCGTAGTTGGTGCGCCGACTTATTTTGCGCGGCGGCGCCCGCCGCGCACCCCCGATGATCTCGCCCGTCACATCTGCGTTCAATTTCGACGGGCGGCCGACGGCGATGTATTGGTGTGGCCGTTCGAGCGCAACCGCAAATCGCGGCGGATTTCGGTGGATGGGCGAGTGATGGTCAACGACGCCGATTTGGCAGTTCGCGCGGCCGTTGATGGGCTGGGGATCGCGTACACTGGCGAAGCTCTGTCCGAGCCGTTCCTGCGCTCGGGCCAGCTGGTCCGCGTACTGGAAGACTGGTCGCCATCGTTTGAAGGATTGTTCCTCTATTATCCCGGGCATCGGCAGGTCCCGGCCGCGTTGCGCGCCTTCATCGACATGATCCGCACGGCCCGCGGCTCGGCGCCGGGCAAGCGTCCACTCAAGAACCCCTTCGCTGAGGACTGAGCGGCTCGAGGTCGCAAGCGGCGCGCTCTCTGGCTCGCGCCGTTGCGCCGGACCGACCTCATGCAGGTTCAAGGCCGTTCCGATCAGCGCGAGATGCGAGAACGCTTGCGGAAAATTTCCCACCCGCCGCCGCGCGTGAGGGTCGTACTCTTCCGCCAGCAGGCCGACATCGTCGCGCAGTGATAGCAGGCGCTCGAACAAGGCGTGTGCCTCCGCGTGGCGGTTCTGCGGCGCGGTCGCTAAGCGGCCTACTTCTCAAAACGCCCTAACAACTCTTTCCTCTCGGCGATCAGAGCAAGGCTCTGCTCTAGCCGCAGCTCGGCTTCGTGCCACGTCTTTGCCAGTTGTAGGTATATGTCACGTTCTGCCTCGTTGCGCGCCGCTTGAGCCCAACGTAGGCACTCGTCTCTGAACTGACGGTATTGTTTAGCTGATGCCATTTCCGCGCTCTCCAGAGCCGGCCGTGTTTCACCTTTGTTCGGCGTGAAATGAGTACGCTGCATGATCGCCCGCGCCTTGCTCGGAGGCGGCGATTTAGCTGGGTCAAGGGCCATTGGGGTTTCTCTGAAAATAGCCTGGGAATTAGAGCCGTCGCCGCGCAGTGGCGGTCAGGGGCCTGCTGCGGCCACGGGCAGGGTCCGGGTTCTATTCACGACCGTCATCGGCGAGATTGAACGTGAAGACGCCTTGGTAATTCGAGCGGGATCGACGTGGCCCATCTTTGACATCGCGACGTGCTCCCTATGCGGATGCGTTAGTGCCAATGGTGTGGGGGGAAGCCGCCGAGTGAAAACACCCGGCGGCTTCCGGACGTCGGCGATCGCGCGGGGGGTTTGGAGTTACGACCGCCGGCGCTAGCAGCTAAGAATGGAAGAAGGCTTCGGCCGTAGCGTTTTCCGGGCCTGATCGTTTGCGACAATCGGATCTTGTCGTTGGCGCCTCGGCTGCGTCCGAGCGCAGCGAAACCGTGGTCGGGTGGGCGGGCATAGAGCCTCCTTCGCCGCTTGAATGCGCGTCAGCTCGAGGTAGTAATGAAGGGCGTAAATGAAAATCGTTATCTATTGCATGCGGTATTGAGAGAAATTCAGGAATTGAGTCCGCTGACCTCAGCCGAAAGCGTGGCATCGACCACCCGTATCCGGAATTTGATTCGCCCAATGATGGTTATGGAATGGGTTGCGGCGCCGGGAGGGAGTCCCCCCAACAGCGCGCTCGGGGTAGATGCTGCGCGGCCTACTCCAGTATGATCATAACGATAGCCTCGATCACGGCGCTCTCGCGCGATCCGCTTGAGACATCGTTCTTGCTGACATGGGGATGGTGGCAGGCACGGCGCCCGCGAGGACATCGAAAATAGAAAGGCCGCAGCATGTGGAACCAAGTCTATAACCCGCTCGGCAGCGCAACTTTATCGACCATCGCCGCTGCATTGCCCGTGGTGACGCTGTTGCTGCTGATAGCCTCCAACAGGGTAAAGGCCCACATCGCTGCAATTGTCGCATTGATCGTCGCCAACCTGGTGGCGATATTTATCTTCACCATGCCGGCGGGCATGTCGTTGCGAGCGACGGTGCTTGGCGCAGTTACCGGCTTCTTTCCCATCGGCTGGATTGTCCTCAACGTCATTTTTCTTTACCGCTTGACGGTCGAGAAAGGCGCGTTCCAAACGCTGCAGATCACGATCGGCGGCGTGACGACAGATCGCCGATTACAGCTACTGCTGATCGCTTTCTCGTTCGGCGCTTTCTTCGAAGGTGCATCGGGTTTTGGCACGCCCGTCGCTGTGACAGGCGCGATCCTGATCGGTCTCGGGTTCTCGCCCTTGGCCGCCTCGGGCCTCTCGCTGATCGCCAACACAGCCCCCGTTGCCTATGGCGCGCTGGGTACGCCTATTGCAGGCTTGTCGAGCGTGACCGACATCGATCCCTATCTCCTCGGCGCCATGGTCGGTCGGCAACTGCCGTTCTTTTCGCTCATCGTGCCGTTTTGGCTCATTTGGACTTTCGCAGGGTGGCGCGGCATGATTGCCATCTGGCCCGCTATCCTGGTCTGCGGCGTATCCTTCGCGGTTCCCCAATTTTTGATCTCGAACTTCATCAATCCGTGGATCGTCGATATTGGCGCTTCGCTCATATCGATGGCTTGTCTCATCGGCTTTCTCAGGGTCTGGCATCCGAAGGAAATCTGGACCTCGCCGGCGCTGCGACGCCACGACGATTCCGCCGCGACCATGCCAAAGCCGGTCACCGCCGGACCGAAGCCGAGCCGTGCCGAAACCTGGGCGGCATTCCTCCCTTGGATCATCGTTTGCGCCGTTCTGCTCATTTGGGGCACGGGCTGGTTCAAATCTTTGGTAAACCCATACACCACGTGGAACTATCCGGTTCCCGATCTGCACAACATGATCGACAAAGTGCCGCCAGTCGCTGCGCGACCGACGCCGGAAGCTGCCGTCTTCGCCTTCACTTGGCTGTCCTACACCGGGTCCGGAATGTTGATCGCTGCCGTCATCGCCGGGTTCATCATGGGCTTTTCGCCGGCACGCCTCGTCAAAGCGTATGGTCAAACCATCAAAGTGTGCGCTTACTCGCTTATCACCATCTCGGCAATGCTCGCGATCGGGACGCTGACCCGACTATCGGGTCTCGACGCCACGCTGGGCCTCGCCTTCGCGGGTGCCGGAGTGCTCTATCCCTTCTTCGGTACGTTGCTCGGCTGGCTCGGCGTCGCCCTAACGGGCTCCGACACCGCATCGAACATCCTGTTCGGAAACCTGCAGAAGATCACGTCGGAGCAATTGGGCCTTTCGCCGATTCTGATGGGAGCCGCGAACTCCTCCGGTGGGGTGATGGGTAAAATGATCGATGCACAGTCAATCGTTGTCGCCTCGACCGCTACCAATTGGTTCGGGCACGAGGGCACGATTTTAAGATTTGTATTCTGGCACTCGATCGCGCTTGCCTGCCTGGTTGGCATGCTTGTGATGCTGCAGGCTTACGTGTTGACGGGAATGATCGTGACGCCTTAAACCGACAGCAAACGACCCTTCGCAGCGTCGAGCGACTAGTTATTCGTGCTCTCCGCGCACAGATGGACGCCGCCACTAGCGGCGTGCCCGCTCTACCTCCCATAACGACCAAATTGATGCGTGGCAACGAACTGAAGGCAAAGTGCCTGATGCACGCATGACAGGCCTCAGACCTTTGCGTACTCTCGTAGACCTCTCAGCGGCGCGAGATTTCGCCGCGCCTTCAAGACTTGGTCATTTGGAGGCTTCGAGAACGCATGCAGTTGCGCAACTGTCACAATTTTCATGATTTCCGGCGTCTAGCTAAGCGACGGCTGCCCTCGCCAATATTCGATTACATCGACGGCGCCGCCGACGACGAAGCCACACACCGGCGTAATACGAGGGCCTTCGAGAGCTGTGACCTCGTGCCCCATGTCCTGCGCGGTGTGGAGAAAATTGATCTCTCCGTCACCGTCATGGGCCAGAAGCTCGCCCTACCAGTCTATTGCTCGCCTACCGCCTTGCAGCGTCTTTTCCACCACCAGGGTGAACGCGCCGTCGCAGCTGCCGCTGCGAAATACGGCACAATGTTCGGCGTGTCGTCGCTTGGCACGGTGAGCCTTGAAGAGTTGCGCAAGGCGCACGATACGCCGCAGATCTATCAGTTTTATTTTCACAAGGATCGAGGCCTCAATCGGGCCATGCTGCAGCGGGCCAAGGAGGCGCGTGTCGAAATCCTGATGCTGACCGTGGACAGCATCACAGGCGGCAACCGCGAGCGCGATCTACGCTCCGGCTTTTCGATACCATTCAGCCTGACGCTCGCCGGCATGCTGCAATTCGCGATAAAGCCTAGATGGGGGATCAACTACGCCTCTCACGAGCGGTTCAGGCTGCCCCAACTCGACGAGCACGTCGACATGAGCGGTGCTGCCCTCTCGATCAGCCGTTATTTCACGGAGATGCTTGACCCATCCATGAACTGGGATGATGTCGCTGAGATGGTGCGGCAGTGGAATGGACAGTTCTGCCTCAAAGGCATCATGTCCGCTGACGATGCCAAGCGCGCTATCGAGATCGGCTGTACTGGTATCGTCGTCTCCAACCATGGCGGCCGGCAGCTGGACGGCTCACCGGCATCATTCGACCAACTGGCCGAGATCGTTGACGCCGTGGCTGGCCGGATCGACGTGATCATGGATGGCGGGGTACAACGGGGCACCCATGTCTTGAAGGCCCTCTCTGTCGGTGCGAAGGCGGTCGGCGTCGGGCGCTACTATCTTTATCCGTTGGCTGTGGCCGGCCAAGCTGGCATCGAGCGAGCGCTTGACCTGATGCGAACCGAACTAGAGCGCGACATGAAGCTGATGGGTTGCACCGCGTTAAGCCAGCTCTCGCGCGACAATCTGCGGTTCAGATGAGTGTCACGCCTACTGCGCGGCCCAGTGCTGCCAGAGAGCCACATATGGATTTTCTCCAATGGTAGCGACGGTCGTGGCGGCAGATGCAGCGGATGCCGCACTCGCCGCTGCTTTCGATCTCAAACATCTCGATCGGGCGTTCCTCGACGACCCTTACCCCACCTATCGGGCATTGCGTGAGTACGACCCCGTTCATCGCATGCCGGATGGCTCCTATTTTCTCACCCGCTACGACGATCTCGTCGACGTCTACCGCGACGCCAGGACGTGGAGTTCCGATAAAAGAATCGATTTCAAACCGAATTTCGGCGATAGCCTTCTCTATGAGCACCACACGACAAGCTTGGTTTTCAACGATCCGCCGGTCCACAGCCGAGTTCGCAAGTTGCTTGCCCCGGCGTTTTCGCCGCGCGCTCTAAAGGCGCTGCAGCCTCGCATCGAAACGCTGGTGGATCGGCTGCTCGATGCTGCAGCCGAGCGGGGCACGATCGATATGATCGATGACTTTGCCGCCGCGATCCCGGTGCAGCTGATCGGCGACCTTCTGGGAATACCGGACACCGAGCGCCGTCCCTTGCGCGGTTGGTCGCTCGCGATCCTCGGCGGATTGGAGCCGGTCCTTTCCAAGGAACGGTTCGAAGCCGGCACGCGAGCGGTGGGCGAGTTCAAGGATTACCTGCGCGACCTGATCGCCCGCCGCACGCGGGACAATGCCTATGATGAGAGGGAGATACTCTCGACGCTCATCCGCGCCAGCGAGCTATCGGGCGGCTGCGATGAAGGAGAGCGCCTCTCCGAGCTGGAACTGCTTCATAACTGCATTTTCCTGCTCAATGCAGGCCATGAAACGACGACTAATCTCATCGGCAACAGCGTCCACCTGCTATTAGAGCATCCCGATTCCTGGCATGACCTCACAGCTCATCCGCAGCTCATCGCTGGCGCCGTGGAAGAGTTCCTGCGCATGGAGAGCTCCAACCAGCTCGGCAATCGGCGCGCCACCTGTGGCACCGAGATCGGCGGCAAAAGGATTCCCGCCAACACCTACGTGCATTTGTGCATCGGCGCGGCCAACCGCGACCCCAGCCAGTTTCCCGATCCGGACCGGCTCGACATTCGCCGGCATCCAAACCGGCATCTGGCATTCGGCCTCGGCATTCACACCTGCGCCGGAAATTCGCTGGCGCGTATGGAGGCGCAGGTTGCAATTGGCAAGCTGGTGACGCGTTTCAAGACGATCGAGCGCGTCGGAGACTTTGTCCGGGGCGGCCGGGCACGATTCTGCGGATTCTTGCACTACCGCGTTGCCCTCGGGGGTGAGAGCTGATCGTATTTCCTTGCGATGCCGTCTCAGCGCGCGGCCTTTTCGGCGATCGATTAAGGAAGGTAACGACCAGCGACCCGCCGCGGTTACTCGCCAGCGACAATCTTATTGTCTTTTATCACCTTGGCCCAGCGTACAATCTCGCCTTCGATAAACTCACCGAACTCTTTCGGAGAGGCGAGCTGATATTCGATCCCTTGATCATTCAAACTCCGCTCGATCGCAGGCTCGCGCAGAGCTTTGGCCATCGCGGCATTCATCCGCATGACAATGTCGCTCGGGGTTTTCGCAGGTGCGAGCAGGCCCCACCAGGCCTCCGCGTCGAATCCGGTGATGCCCAACTCGGCTATCGCGGGAGTGTCCGGCAGCTTCACATAGCGCTTAGCGGAGGTCACCGCGATCGGATGCAGGGCGCCCGCTTGAATATGCGGTGAGAGGAGCGCAACCGAGGCAATTGCCACAGGCACATGGCCGGCGATCGCATCGGTGGTGAGAGGTCCACCGCCTTTGTAGGGGACGTGCGTCATCACCACTTTGAACTCGTTTGCAATCTGGGTCATAGCGAGATGTGCAAGGCTGCCCGCGCCGATTGTGCCATAGGCGACGGAGCCGAGATTTTTCCTGGAAGCGGCGAGCACATCGTCGAAGCGCCGGTACGCTGCGGCGGGATGACCGGTGATCACCATCGGCGATTTGCCGATGAGCATGATCGGCGACAGATCATGCAAGGTATCGAAAGGCAGGTTCGGCAAGAGGCTCGGATTGACGCCGTGGGTATCGAACACCAGCAGGAATGTGGTGCCGTTGGGTTCCGACATGGCCGCCGCCTGCGTGCCAATCGCGCCCGATGCGCCGCCGCGGTTCTCGATCATGATCGTCGTCTTGAGATCTGCCTCGAGCAAAGGCTGAACCCGCCGTGCGATTTGGTCGGTGGTCCCGCCCGGCGGAAACGGCACGATGATGCGGATCGGTTTCGACGCCCAACTTTGAGCGCTGACCGGGATGCCAAGCCACAGGAGCCCTTGCAGTCCGATGACGAGCGCGGCAAGGGCGCGCAACAGCTTGGTCATGATCGCAGTTCCGCTTGCAATAGGCATCTCGCGGCCAACCGGCCTCACTCGGCGGCTCGCCGGCGGTCAATCTCAAGGGCGCCAGCCTTGATCCGCGGAATCAGCTCGCGACCAAACTCGATCGCATCGTTCAGGGGGTCGAAGCCGCGAATGAGGAACGAGTCCACGCCGAGCATGTAGTATTTGAGGAGCGCCTCCGCGATTTGCTCGGGAGTGCCGACAAGGCACGACGTGTTGCCGAGCGCGCCGGTGGCCCGTGCAATCGGCATCCACAAGCGCTCGTCGTGGACATCGCGCTCGAGCGCGAAGCGCATCAACCGCTGTCCGGCATTGTCTACCGGACCCTTGGTCTCCTCCTGCCGGCGCCATCCTTTCTTGCCGCTCATGCCCGCTAGAATCCGGTTGGCCTTGTCCCATGCTTCGCCCTCGCGCGCTGCAATGATCGGGCGGACCGAGACGTTGAACCCTGGCATTCGCCCGAAGGCGGCCGCCATCGATCGAAACTGGGTGATGCGCTCGCGCGTGGATGCAAGCGGCTCGGCGTAGATGGCGTAAACGTCGCACAGTTTAGCGCCCATCGAGAGCGCGCCTTCGGAGGCGCCGCCGAAGAACAGCAGCGGGTGCGGCTGCTGCAGCGGGCGCACATCTGAAGCAGCGCCGCGGACCCGATAGAATTTACCCGCAAAGTCAAATGGTCGCTCGCTCGACCAGGTGAGCTTCATCAATTCGAGGTACTCCGCGGCGCGGCGGTAGCGCTCAGCCTTGGGACTGAAGTCGCCGTCGGCCCATTGTTCCTCGTCGGTCTTACCCGTGATGATATGCACGGCGAGCCTTCCGCCGCTGAGATGGTCGAAGGTGGCGATCTTTCGCGCCATGAGCGTTGGTGCAACGAAGCCCGGCCGATGCGCCACAAGATAGCCGAGCCGATTGGTATGTGCGGCCGCATAAAGGGCGACGAGGAAGCCCTCGGCCGACGATGAGGTATGACCCACGAGTGCCAGATCGAAGCCGGCTTCGTCGTGCGCTCGGGCGAACTGCGTCAGGTAGTTCGGCGATAGGCCACCTTCGATGACATGCAGCGTCGCGTCATTGCTCGGCGGCGTCACTCCGATCATTCCAACGATCCTAACGGGCATCGTCGATCCCTGGGTTTTGGCCAATGCGACTTTGCTCGTGTGGAATGTTCGCAGTCAAGGGAGGGCGTCCAGCACAAATCGAGTGGAAGTCGTGCCGGAGGCTCACTTGCGCGCGGCGAGCAACCGGTGCAGCGTGGCGACCAGCCGCTCGAACTCGATCGGTTTCGTATCGAACTCGTCGGCGCCGGCAGCGAGCGCCTTGTCGCGCTCGCCGGCGAGCGCATGGGCGGAGAGCGCGATGATGGGGATGTCGCGTGTTTGCGGATCGGCCTTGAGCCGCCGCGTCGCTTCCCAGCCGTCGACCACCGGCATCTCCAGATCCATCAGGATGATGTCCGGGCCCTCGGAGAGCGCCAAGGCGCAGCCCTTCTCGCCGTCCTCCGCCGAAACAACTTCGAAGTCGCCCAACAGCTCGAGCCGCATCTTGAGCATGTAGACGTTGTCGTCGTTGTCCTCGATATAGAGCACCTTGGTCACGATGCTGCTTCCATCCTGCCGACTTGTCGATCCTGTCCCAGCGATCTCGGTGCGCTCCCTCTCCCCATTTTGGGGAGAGGGTTGGGGTGAGGGGGTTACAGACCTATCGAGAGACCTTAACCCCTCACCCCACCCCTCTCCCTATGGGAGAGGGAGCAGATCGAGTCTGCCGCTGAATAGCAATCAAGCACCACGATTCCATGATCGGTCACGACGCTGCTTCCATCCTGCTTTCGACTTGAGGGTTGCTTCGCGCCAGTTGCCGGATGCGCTCGACCAGTTCCCCAGGCCGGAACGTCTCCTTGACCAGAACCGATTGCACACCGGAATTCAACCGCCGCCGGTCCTCGGCGTCGAGGTCGCGCGCGGTGACGACGATGACCGGAATGTCGCTCCAGCGCGGCTCCTTCTGCAGCGCGGCCACCACCGCGAAGCCGTCCATTTCCGGCATCATGAGATCGAGCAGGATCACGTCGGGCTTATCCGCCTGCACGTGCGCGAGCGCCTCGCGCCCGTTCGCGGCCTCCCGCACCGCCCATTGCCCGCCATCGAGCCAGCCGCGCAGGCGCTCGCGCGCATCCGCATCGTCGTCCACCAGCAGGATTCGCGTCGCCCGCGCCGGCACCCGGAAGCGGCCGATCATGCGCGTGAGCCGCTCGCGCTCGATCGGCTTGGTGAGGTAGCCCGCCGCACCAAGCGAAGCGGCACGGCGCTGCTCGTCGAGGATGCTCACCATGATGACGGGTATCTCGGCAAGCTCCGAGTCTTGCCGCAGCGCCGCCAATACCGACCATCCGTCGAGATCGGGCATCATCACGTCGAGCGTGATCGCGATCGGCCGCAGCTCCTTGGCGAGCTTGAGCCCCTCCAGACCTCCCGCCGCCGTCGTCACCGAAAAGCCTTCGGCCTTGAGGTGCTCGGTGATGAGCTCGCGCGCGGTGGCATCGTCGTCGATGACAAGCACGCACTCGCCGTCTTGCGGCCGGGCCTCTTCGCTCGCGCTCGCCGCACGGGCGGCGCCGCTGCCCGGCAGGCGCACGGTGAAGACCGAGCCCTTGCCGGGTTCGCTCGTGACGGTTACGTCGCCGCCCATCATGCGCGCGAGCTTGCGCGCGATGGCAAGGCCTAAGCCCGTGCCGCCATAGTGCTGCGCCGTCGAGGATTCCGCCTGCGCAAATTCTTCGAACAACTTGGCCTGCTGCTCCGCCGTCATGCCGATGCCGGTGTCCGCCACCGCGAACTCGATCCAGTCGCGTCCGTCGGCGATTTTGCGCACCCGCAGCATAACTTCACCCTGCTTGGTGAATTTGCAGGCGTTGCTGAGGAGATTGAACAGGATCTGCCGCAGCCGCATGGGGTCGACGGTCAGCGCGCCGAGCGTTTCCGGCGCCTCGACCACGAGGGTGTTCTTGTTCTGCTCGGCGAGCTGCCGCGCGGTGCCGACGACCTCGTCGATCAGCGGCGCCAGATTGACGACCGTAGGATTGAGTTCGAGCTTGCCGGCTTCGATCTTGGAAAGATCGAGCACCTGGTTGATTAGACCGAGGAGGTGCGTGCCGGCACGATGCACGCGGTTGAGCGGCTCGAGCGCCTTCTCCGTGCCGAAGCGCGGCGCGTTGGTGACCATCATCTCGGTTAGGCCGATGATGGCGTTGAGCGGCGTGCGCAGCTCGTGGCTCATGCTGGCGAGGAACTGCGACTTGTGCCGGCTCGCTTCCTCGAGCTGGCGGCTCTTGTCCTGGATTTCATCGAACAGCCGCACGTTCTCGATGGCGATCGCCGCCTGGTCGGCGAAGGTGGACACCAGCTCGATCTGCTTGTCCGTGAACGGGCGAACCTGCAAGCGCGTCAATGCCAAGAGGCCGATCGGGACGCCCTCGCGCAGCATCGGCACCCCGAGCGCAGTACGAAAGCCGCCCAGCCGCTGCGCCTCGGTGAAGGTGAAGTCCGCATCCGCCTGCACGTCGGGAATGTGGATAGTCGTGCCTTCGAGCAGCACGCGTCCGTTGATCGTGCCGCGTTCCAGCTTGACCGGCAAATCCTGGACCAATTCCATGAATTCCGGTGAGAACCCATAGGATTCGGCGCGATAGAACACGCCGTCTTTCTGGCGGGTGATCGTCCCTTGATCGGCGTCGCATAGCCGAGCGGCGGATTCGACCAGGGTATGCAGCACGGTCTGCAGATCAAAGGTCGAGCGGCTGATGACCTTGAGCACGTCGGCGGTGGCGGTTTGCTGTTGCAGCGATTGCCGCAGCTCGTTGAGCAGCCGCGTGTTCTCGATGGCGATGACGGCTTGGTTGGCGAAGTTCGTGATCAGCTCGATCTGTTTATCGGTGAAAGGCTGCACCTCTTGCCGGTAGATGCCTATCGCGCCGATCAGTTCTCCCTCCTTAAGCATCGGTACGTTGAGAAGACTTCGCGCGCCCCCGAGTTCGGCGGTCGCGACGCGCAAAGGTTCGCGATCGGTATAGGTCTGCTCCGCCTGCGTATCCACGATATGGATCGTCTGCCGCGTGCTGGCGACGCGACCCAGGCCGGTCGTGGGACCGGGCCGGATCGGTCCACGATTGAGGTAGTCCGCATAGGCCGGCGTCACGCCAAGCGTTGCGATGGCGCTGTAGGCACCATTCTCGTACCGAAACAGAATTCCGATCTTGGCCTCGCAAATCCGGGTCGCGTTCTCCAGCATGGCCTGGAACACCGGCTCAAGCTCGCCGGGCGAGCTCGAAATGATACCGAGCACCTCGGAGGTCGCGGTCTGCTGCTCCAGCGACTCGCTCAGATCGTCCGTGCGCTGCCGCAGTTCGTTGAGCAGCCGCGTGTTCTCGATGGCGATAACGGCCTGATCGGCGAACGTCTTGAGCACCGCGCGCTGCTTGTCCGTGAGTGGGCCGGGCGCGCGCCGCGTCACGCCCAGGGCGCCGATCGCGGCATCGCCGCGCATCATCGGCATGATCGTGATCGCGCGATTGCCGCTCGCCAGGAAGTTGCGGGCGCCAGCCGCCAATTCCGGCGGTGGATTTTCGAGGTCAGGAACGTCCACGATCCGGCGATCGAGAATGGCGGTGCTAGTGATGTATTCGCGGGTAAGCGGGATCGGAAGCCTGCGTCGGATCGCCTCGACGCTGGCGGCATCGGGCGCGGCGATCGCCGCCGCATCGACCTTGTCCCCATCCGCGAGCGCGACGATGACCGCGGCGCCCGGAAACAGCTTCAGCCCGCTCTCCACGATGGCGTCGAAGACCGGCTGCGTGTCGCTCAGCGAGTTGCTGATGACGCTGAGGATTTCGGCGGTCGCCGTCTGCTGCTCCAGCGATTCGGACAATTCGCCCGTGCGCGCCTGCACCTCCTCGAACAGCCGCACGTTCTCGATGGCGATCACCGCCTGATCGGCAAAGGTGGCGACTAGCTCGATCTGCTTGTCGGTGAACGGCCGCACTTGGCAACGGGTCAACATGATCACGCCGATCGGGATGCCTTCCCGCAGCAGTGGAACGCCAAGCACCGTACGGAAGCCGGCAATTCCGCGGGCTTCGGTCATTGTGTATTCTAGGTCGGCTACAACGTCGTGAACGTGAACTGCCTTGCGTTCGACGAGCGTTCGCCCGAGCACCGTTCCGCGACCCGGTTGGAGCGGATGCGCGCGCATATAGTTATCGTATTCGCGCGACAGGCCGTAGCTTGCAATGTAGGGCCATGACTCACCCTCTGGGCGATGAATCGCCGCGCTGTCCGCCTCGCACAGCCGCGCCGCCGATTCCACCAGCGCGCTGAGCACTGTCGGCAGATCGAATGTCGAGCGGCTGATGACCTTGAGCACGTCGGCGGTGGCGGTCTGCTGCTGCAGCGAGTCGCGCAGCTCGTTGAGCAGCCGTGTATTTTCGATCGCGATCACGGCCTGGTCGGCGAAGGTGCTGACCAGTTCGACCTGCTTGTCCGAGAAAAGCTCCACTTTGGCGCGCCGAAGCACGATGGCGCCGAAGGGCGTGCCCTGCCGCAACAGGGGAACAGCGAGTATCGTGCGATGGCCCAATTCCCGGGCGATTGCGCTACCTTCTGGAAATTCCTCAGTCTCGGCCTGCAAATCCGCCACGTGGACCGCTCGTCGTTCCAGCACACAGCGCCCGCTGACCGAGCCGGGCACTGCAGGCGTCACGTAACCTATCGGCGCCAAAATCGGGCCGTGATGGGCCACGGCCGGCAGACCATCGCCCACAAGGCGGAAGATGGATACGTCGTCGGCGCCACAGAGCCGCCAGGCGCTTTCGACCAGAGTATCAAGCACTGACTGCAGATCGAAGGTCGAGCGGCTGATGACCTTGAGTACATCGGCGGTCGCGGTCTGCTGCTGCAGCGACTCGCGCAGCTCGTTGAGCAGCCGCGTATTCTCGATGGCGATGACGGCTTGGGCGGCGAAGCTCGTGACCAGTGCGATCTGCTTTTCGCTGAATGGGCGCACCTCCTGACGGTAGATGCTGATCACGCCTATTAACTTGTCCTCCTTGAGCATGGGCACCGAGACGATCGTCCGATATCCGCCAAGCTCCGCGCCGGCTACCACAAAGGGATCCCGCCGACGGTAGGACTCCCTCTCCATGCTATCGAGGACGTGCGCGACCCGCTTGGTCCGCGCAGCTTGGCCGATACTGGTATCGGGCGCCGGACGGAGCGGCGCACGTTTGCGCTGCTCGATGAACGCTGGTGGTGCGTTGTGGAACGCCGTGGCGTGGAAGGCGTCTCCATCATACAAGTAGAGCGTGCCGAACTTGGCGCCGCAAATTCGCGTGGCGTTCGCCAGCATCGTCTCGAAGATTGGCTTCAGTTCGCCGGGCGAGCTGGAAATGACCTGCAGCACCTCAGAGGTCGCCGTCTGCTGTTCCAGCGCCTCGCCGAGATCGGTCGTGCGCTGACGCAGCTCGTTGAGCAGCCGCGTATTCTCGATGGCGATGACGGCCTGGGCGGCGAAGTTCTTGACCAGTTCGATCTGTTTGCTGGTGAACGGCCGGACCTCTTGGCGAAAGATGGCGATGGCGCCGATCAGTTCACCATCCTTGAGCATCGGTACAAGAAGGTGGGTTCGCGCGCCGGCGGTTTGCACCAAGGCCACGAAGCGGGGGTCCCGCTCGACATAGCCCTGCTCAGTCATCAGGTCGACGATGTCGACAATATCCCTGGTTGCGGCCAGCCGCGCGAGCGGGTTAAGCGGATTGGCATGGACGAGAAGGACTGGATTCCGGCGCCATCGCTCGGCATAGGCGCGCGGCGCATTCTGCTGGGCGGCAATACGAAACGAATCCTTCTCATAGAGAAACAAATTAGCGAACTTCGCCTCGCATAATCGCGTCGCGTTGGCCAGCATGGTTTGGAAAACTGGCCCCAACTCGCCCGGCGATCTGGAGATGACGCCCAGCACCTCGGAGGTCGCCGTCTGCTGCTCCAGCGCTTCACTGAGCTCACGCCTCAGGAGGGCGATTTTTTTCTTTTCGGCACCCGAGCGCAGAGCGCGTGCCTCGCGCGGTGTGGGCCGCCGCGTTTTGGCCGCAACACGGCCCGTTCCCATTTTACGACGCTTGGTCATGCAAGACCGTCGTCGGCCGGTGATCTCATACCGACTCTTTCAGTCGGTCATTCCGGCCGAGCCGCGATAGCGGCGAGAGCCGGAATCCATAACCACCGGCAGTGGTTATGGATTCCGGGTTCGCGGGCTTCGCCCGCGTCCCGGAATGACGAGTCAGAATTTACGCGGCTCAGCATCACTTCCCATCCGGCAGCAGGCGCCGCATGGTCGAGACCAGCCGGTCGAACTCGACCGGCTTGGTATCGAATTCGTCGCAGCCGGCGGCGAGTGCCTTTTCGCGGGCGCCGGCGAGCGCGTGCGCTGAGAGCGCGATGACCGGGATGTCGCGCGTTTGCGGATCGGCCTTGAGCCGCCGCGTCGCTTCCCAGCCGTCGACCAGCGGCATCTCGAGATCCATGAGGATGATGTCGGGCCGCTCGGAAAGCGCCATGGCGCAGCCCTTCTCGCCATCCTCGGCCACCACGACCTCGAAGTTGTCCAACAGCTCGAGCCGCATCTTGAGCATGTAGACGTTGTCGTCGTTGTCCTCGACGTAAAGCACCTTGGTCACGACGCCGCTTCCATCTCACTGCCCACTTGCGGCTTGCCGTTGGTGAGGCGCCGGATGCGCTCGACCAGGTCGGCAGGCCGGAACGTCTCCTTGACCAGCACCGATTGCACGCCGGAGTTCAACCGCTCGCGGTCCTTGGCATCGAGGTCGCGCGCGGTGACGACGACCACCGGAATGTCCCGCCAGCGCGGCTCCTTCTGCAGCGCGGCCACCACCGCAAAGCCGTCCATTTCCGGCATCATGAGATCGAGCAGGATGACGTCGGGCTTTGTGTCCTTGAGCACCGCGAGCGCCTCCTTCCCGTTGCCGGCCTCCTGCACCTTCCACTGGTCACCATCGAGCCAGCCGCGCAGCCGCTCGCGCTGCGTGGCATCGTCTTCCACCAGCAGGACCCGCGTCGGCCGCGCCGGCGCGCGAAAACGGCCGATCATGCGGGTGAGCCGCTCACGGTCGATCGGCTTGGTGAGATAGCCGGCCGCGCCGAGCGCAACGCCGCGGCGGTGCTCGTCCATGATCGTGATCATGATGACCGGAATGTCGGCAAGCTCCGGATCCTGCCGCAGCGCCGCCAGCACCGACCAGCCGTCAAGGTCGGGCATCATCACGTCCAGCGTGATCGCGATCGGCCGCAGCTCCTTGGCGAGCTTGAGCCCCTCCAAGCCGCCGGCCGCCGTCGTCACCGAGAAGCCTTCCGCCTTGAGGTGATCGGCGATGAGTTCACGGGCGGTGGCGTCATCGTCGATCACGAGCACGCAGTCGCTAGTCGGCGCTCGGCCGCCGTTGATCGCAGCTTTTGCAGCAGTATCGGCGCCTGCCGGCAGTCGCACGGCGAAAACAGAGCCCTTGCCCGGCTCGCTCGTCACGGTCACGTCACCGCCCATCATGCGCGCGAGCTTGCGCGTGATGGCAAGCCCCAGCCCGGTGCCGCCGTAGCGCCGCGCAGTCGAAGAGTCGGCCTGGGTGAATTCCTCGAACAGCTTGGCCTGCTGCTCCGGCGTCATGCCGATGCCGGTGTCGGCGACTGCGAACTCCACCCAGTTGTGACCGTCGGCGACGCGGCGCGCCTTGAGCTTGATCTCGCCTTGGCTCGTGAATTTGCAGGCGTTGCTCAAAAGGTTGAGCAGGATCTGCCGCAGCCGCATCGGATCGACCGTCAGCGTCCCGAGCTTCTCCTGCGCCTCCACCACCAGGTTGTTCTTGTTCTGCTGTGCCAGCTGACGCGCGGTGCCGATGACCTCGTCGATCAGCGGGGCGAGACTGACCGACTCGGGGTTGAGCTCGAGTTTGCCGGCTTCGATCTTGGAGAGGTCGAGTACCTGGTTGATGAGCCCGAGGAGGTGTTGACCGGCGCGGTGCACCCGCTTGAGCGGCTCGGCTGCTTTTTCCGTGCCGAAGCGCGTGGCGTTGGTGACCATCATCTCGGTCAAGCCGATGATGGCATTGAGCGGCGTTCGCAACTCGTGGCTCATGCTGGCGACGAACTGGGACTTGTGTTGGCTCGCCAGTTCGAGCTGGCGGCTCTTTTCCTCGATTTCCTGGAACAGGCGCGCGTTTTGGATCGCCAGCACCGACTGGGCGGCGAACGTGCGCAATAGATCGATCGTGGTCTTGGAGAATTCGCCGGGGGACTTTCGCCGCACCACGAGCGCGCCCATGACTTCGTGGAAGCGCAGCAGCGGCACCAGCAGCCGTGCCCGATATCCCTCGCGCAGCATCAGCTCATTCGCGGGAATCGGCGCCTCGTCTCGCATGTCCGGGACCTGCACCGCCTCGGCCTGATTCGCGGCCTGGGCGACGGCCCCGGAGATGTCCAGGTGGTGGTCCTTGAGCGCGGCAATCAACTCGTCGCTCATGCCGTAGTTGGCCTGCAGCTGAAATTCCTGCTGCGTCTCGTCATGCACGTAGATGGATCCGGCGTCGGTATCGGAAAGCTGAACCGCTTTGGCGACGATGGTGGAGAGCACGGTCTGCAAATCGAGGGTGGAATTGACCGCCTGCGTGACTTCGCCCAACGCGCGCAGCTCCTCGACCGATTGCCCGAGCTCATCCGTACGCGCGCGCAGTTCGGTGAGCAGGCGCACGTTCTCGATGGCGATGACCGCTTGGCTGGCGAAGCTCCTGACCAGATCGATCTGCTTTTCCGTGAATGGTTGAACCTCTTGGCGGTAAATGCCGATTGCACCGATCAGTTCGCCCTCTTTAAACATCGGCACCAGAGCCAGGCTGCGCGCGCCGGCGGCTTCGACGAGGACGACCATGCGTGGATCACGGTCGAGATAGGTCTGCTCCTTCGTGAGGTCCGCAACATGGACCACGTCCTTGGTGGCGGCGAGGCGGGCGAGCGGCAACCCTGGATGATCACGAATTGCGAGCGGCTGACCCCACGCTTCCGCGAAAGCAGGCGAATCGCCATGCTGGGCAACCGCGCGAAACGCATCGTCCTCCCATCGAAAAAGTAAACCGAATTTGGCGTCACAGAGCCGTATCGCCTTCGCCAGCATCGTCTCGAATACGGGCTTGAGATCGCCCGGCGAGCTGGAAATGACGCGCAGCACCTCGGAGGTCGCGGTTTGCTGCTCGAGCGATTCGCTCAATTCACTGGTGCGCTGCTCGACCTTCTTTTCCAGGCCCGCATAGGATTCCTGCAGCTGGCCGGCCATATCGTTGAACTGGTTGGCGAGCGCCTCGAGCTCGTCGCCGGTCTTGATCGCGATGCGCTGGGAGAGATCGCCGCGGCCGATGCGCGCGGCGCCCGCTTGCAGCGCCTGGATCGGCCCCACCATGCGGCCGGCGAGAAACATCCCGGCGAGCACGGCAAAGCAGAGTGCGCCCAAGAGCACGAAGCCGAGCCGCTTCAAGGCCGCGTAGAGCGGCGCATAGGCCTCCTCGGCCGGCAACTCGACAAACATGAGCCAGCCGAGCGGCGCCACCGGCGCATAGGCGGTGAGCACCTTGTGGCCCTCGATGTTCTCCGCTTCCTGCACCGTCTGCGCGGGATTGTCGCCGGTACCGGCGCCGCCTGAGGCAGCGGCGCGCGCCGCGCGCACTTGCGCGAGCTTCGACATGTCCGTGTTGCGCAGCACGAGACTGATATCGGGATGCGCGATCAGCCGTCCCTGCGCGTCGACCACATAGGCGTGGCCGCGCTCGCCGACCTTGATCTGCGAGACCACGTCCCAGATCAGCTTGAGATTGACCTCGGCGACGCTCACGCCGGCGTCGCGCCGCGTGCCGGCAATAGCGAGCGTCATATACGGCTCGGATTCGCGCCGGAAATAGACCGGGCCGTAATAGACCTTGCGCGCCACCGCCTCG
>Ga0209647_1001615_pt1 | contig 18927 bp, 20 predicted proteins | sample GraSoi_2013_60cm_FD_185827 | JGI IMG/M metagenome (GOLD analysis project Ga0209647, IMG submission 185827) | Grasslands soil microbial communities from the Angelo Coastal Reserve, California, USA - Sample 9_17_2013_60cm (SPAdes) (version 2) | ecosystem: Environmental > Terrestrial > Soil >... | reverse complement strand
CGACCAACGAGATCAACACGCTGATTCGTGGTATTCAGGAAGAAACCCGGCGCGCCGTTCATAACATGGAACAAAGTACCGCGAAGGTCTCTGAGGGAATGAAAACAGGGGCGGAACTGACTGAGGCGCTGGAGAAAATCGGGCACGTGGTGACGGAATTCAATCGTCTGGCCCAGGAGGTTGGCACGGCGACGAGCGAGCAATCCGATGTTTCCTCAAGGATCGAACGCGCCACTTCCCAACTGAACGAGATAACCCACGAGATCAGTTCGGCAATCCAGGAGCAGGCGGACGGGGCTGAGTCCGCAGTCAAGGCCCTGGACCGCATGCGAGCAATGATCCAGCGATTCAGCGCCGGAACGGTACAACTGGCGGCAACGGCTGAGCAGATGACAAAAATGTCGAGGCTCACGCTCGATGCGGTCGGGGGATTTGCGCTCGAAGATGATCGGATGCAACCGGCGCCTGTCTACCGGTTGGGGGCAGGAAGCAGAAAAGCAGCGCATGTAGCAGTTGTGTGAAAGGAGGTCGAGACGTGACGGTTAAAACGGTTGGCTACGAAGATCTGATGACAGCAATTGTCAAGAAGCAGATCTCAGTCATAGGTTCCGAGCGGGCGATCTTGTTCGCTCGCAAGGTCCCCCAAATCGCTGTCAGTGACGACGGCACTGTAACGGGGGGAAGCAAGGCCGCATTATCTGTTTTATGCCAGCAATATATGTCGGTGGCAAATGGTGTGGCCAGGATGCTGATGAAATCGGCGGTTGCACCGCTCCTATCCGGGTCCTCACTGGACCTGCCAGAAGAATTGAGGTGACACTGTGAGTGCAGGATCAATTTTTTTCGAACCCCATGTAAGTCTCAGCCGCAATGAGAAGTTCGCCATGGTCCGTGAAGGATCTTTGGGATTCGCTTTGGCGCTCGCGCTTGGATTTGCGGCATCTTTCGTTTCCAAGCAGGTCAAAGGTCTTGATCCGCTGGTGGCGGCCGTGGTGCTGGGTATGGCGGCATCACTGGTCATTAACGCTCGCGAAAAAGTGTACTTCAGGGTGCTGCCCGGAATCCTTCTCGCGCAATCCATTTTTATTCCCATCGGCATTGCGCTGTACGGCAAGAATCTTGAAATCAAGGTCATGATGGCCAGCAGCCCCTGGATATTTCTCCAGGTGATCGGCATTACTGTGCTGACCTTCGTCTTGATCTATTGGCTGGGCAAGCTATTCGGATTCAACGAGCGCATGCGCTATCTGCTCGGCTTCGGGTCCGCGATTTGCGGTGCGTCGGCTATTGCCATCGCGTCCCCGGTGCTGGAGTGCGAGCCCAATGACACCGCAACCGGTCTGGTGGACAATACCATTGCCGCGGTTATTTCGCTCTACGTCCTTTCCACCTTTGTTTTTCCGCATGTGCTGTCGCGTGAGTATGCCGCCGCGGCCGGCGCGCTCCTGCATCAGACCGGCTTCGTCAAGATGGCCCTGGCCGGACACGGCAAGAGCCTGCTGGAATTTGGCGTCGTGGTGAAGTCTCTTCGAGTCGTCCTGCTGGTACTGGCCATACCAACGGTGTCCTATCTGATTCGAAAGCGCATTTATGTTCCCTGGTACCTGGTGCTGTTCGTGGTTGTGGCATTCGTATTCTCATTTGTACCCATGGCCGCTCAGGTCTCAAAGGGAGTTACCACTTTTTATGAGATCTGTTTCAGCGCAGCGCTGGCGAGCATCGGCATGAACGCAAATCTCCTTCATGTGTTCAAAAGACTCTTTAAGCCGCTGGTTCTCGTGATGCTGGTATTTCTGCTCGATCTTGGCATCTGGTGGCTCACGCGAAGCGTGATCCACTACTGAAACTGACATCCGGCGCCGAGTCCCTGCCAGACCGGGAACCGGCGCCTGGGTGAGCATCCGTTAGTTTGAAAACCCTGAGGCACAATCCTGAGCGCAGCCGGCAGACGAAATGTCCAGACTGGCTCAACCAGGTAACGCAGAGCATCAGCAAACTTCGGCCAGCGGGGAAGGTCTTAGCCACGAATCAAAATGCTCAAGGCTGGTGTGCAACCCCGAGCGAGTGTGGTTACAGACGGCTTTCTTGAACTAGGCGCGTCCGAATCGCTGAAATGTGCGCCTGGGCATCGCGCAACGCGGAGGGCGTTGTGTGGACCGAGTGGGAGCCGAGGACGAGATCGTACTTGTGCGGGACAGCCGAGCCGAGAACGAATTCAGCGTCGGTACGCGCCTCGAACTCGACTGCTTCACTCGACGGCTCGAAAGCCGCCAAGTCGCCGTGCCGCAACTCGTCGGGAACCGATACGGTGCCTGATCCGACGGCGGTCCAGAGGACGGTGTGGCCCGTTGGAGGCTCGTAGCGCCAGCGCTCGCCGGCCTTCAGGCGTACCGCGAGATAGTTGATCGACGAGGGGGACACGATGGCGCTCGATGCGGACCCGTAGAAAGCAGCCCGGACGCGCGCCGGACCGTCTTGCGGCACATCTTCACGGGACTGGTAGATGCTTTTTGCCGGACCCAATTCGAGTTCCGGAGGCAAGGCGATCCATAGCTGGAAGCCGCGCGTCCGGGCTGCTTTGTCGAGCCCGCCGCCGTGCCACATGCCGCGTCCAGCCTGCATCCATTCGACGCCGCCGGCCGACAGTGTGCCCCTGACGTTATCCGGATCAATGAAGCTGACCGCGCCTTCCGCGACGTAAGTCAGAGTAGCAATACCCGAGTGAGGGTGGAGCGGCCCATTGAAGGGTGCGCCTACATGGTCGAAGAGGTCGAGAAACACGAATGGCTTCAGGATCTCGCCGAAGTCAGACGGGCTCATCAAACGTGTTACCGGGCCGTCCGTCCGGCCACGGGTGCGCTGCACGATCGCCGACGCCAAACTCGATGGTCTCCGATTAGCAAAACGTTTCATGATTCTTTCCTTTCACGATAAATCACTTCGCACATCCACATTCGCCCTCGAAGTCCCGACTACTGATGAGCGCTCATGAATGTGCCAGACCTGGCCGCGGCGCAGAGGAGGCGGCCGCGATGGCGATTCCACCGATACGTTCTGCAGCGGCTGCGAAAAAGGAGGCGGCCTCCTCGCGAGCCTGGTTCTCGGCATGAATAAACATAACGTCCGTAAGTCCGATGAAACCCAGAATGTGGCGCAGGTAGGGTTCCTGAAAATCGAAAGCTTCCATCGCAGTGCCCTTTTCATAGGCGCCCCCACGGGAAGTGATGACGACAACTTTCTTTTTTTCGAGAAGGCCTTGCCCGCCGTTTGGCCCGTAGCCGCGGGTCTTCCCGATCCTCACTATCTGATCGATCCACGCCTTGAGCAAAGAAGGGATCGAGAAGTTGTACATCGGCGCGCCAATCACGACCGTATCTGCCGCCTTGAGTTCTTCGATCAGTTCGTCCGAGGTGGACAGATACGCTCGCTGCGCCGCCGTCAGCTTCGATTCTTCGAGCTGGGTCGCGCCCCAGTCATCGGTAATCAATGGAAGGGCTGTTGCAGAAAGGTCCCGCTGGATGACTTCGCCATCCGGATGGTTCGTGCTCCATTCTTCGGCGAATTTGGCGGTCAGCCGCCGGGTTACGGAACTGGCCCGTGCACTGGAATCAATTTGAAGCAGTTTCATCTGAACCTCCGCGTCCAGGAAATTCATCTAACGTACCGGAATAGATGTCCGTGCATCTGGACTCGAACCGTCCTTTAGTCCACCTAACTTGTTCAGGAGTCCAGAAGGGAGATGTAAGTTGGATCCAATTACCGATCTCTTCCAAACCATGCAAATCGTGGGCGTGGTTCACGCCCGTCTGGAAGCAACTGCGCCCTGGGGATTGAAGAGAGATGCAGATGTAATAGAGGAAAGCTCAAGAGACAAACATTCGGCGGAGTCCGCAACTTCGCCTTTCCACTTCGCTCATTTCGGAATGCTTTCCCGCGGCAACTGCTGGCTCAGCGTTGAGGGTATTCCGGATCCGATACCACTCGCCGGAGGGGACTGCTTCCTGCTTGCGCCGGGAAGCGCATACACGCTGCGGGACAGTCCGCACACGCGCGCTCGCAGCTTCTGTGAGATCGCGCCGAAAAATGGCAGCCAGGTAATCGAGTACGGTGGCGGAGGAGCACCGACCACGATCATATCGGGATGGTTCAGATTCTGTGGGACCAGCGTGAAGCCCCTGACACGCTTGCTTCCTCCGCTGATACTTGTCAAAGCCGATCAAGCGCAGAGCCTGGCCCTGCACACAACCTTGAGCATGCTTGCCTCCGAAACGGCGGATTCGGCGCCTGGGTCAGAACTGGTGGTTAACCGTTTGGCAGATATGTTGTTCATACACTCCATCCGTGCCTACATCGGATCGCAGTCGGAAGTCTGCAAGAGCGGTTTGCTACGGGCGATTTTCGATCCGCAAATTGGTGTTGCTCTCAAATCCATGCACGAGAAAGTGGAGCATCCATGGACAGTCGAATCGCTGGCCGCCGCCTGCGGCATGTCACGATCCGCTTTTGCGGTTCGCTTTAAGGAACTGGTTGGAGAAACACCTCTGGAATATTTGACAAATTGGAGAATGCAGAAGGCAACAGGATTGCTGCAGAAAGGTGATAGGAAGCTGTTCGAAGTGGCAAAATCCGTTGGCTACGATTCCGACGCCTCCTTCAGCAAAGCATTCAAGCGAGTATTCGGTGTCGCACCCAGGGAGTATATTTCAGTCGCTCGGAGAAATGGTGCTCCACTAAACCACCAATCGACTAATTTGGCGGCGATATGATCCGGGGATTCGCAATCCAGATACCCTTTCAGTCAAGAACTCTGCCTTTGTTTCCACGCGACAGGTGGACAGTGGCGCGTTGTTTTCGATAAGCTGTTTACTCGAACGGAGGCCCTATGCGACACGATCCACCATCGGGCCCGTCAAATCCGACCCGCCGGCAATTTCTTTTGACCACGGGAGGTACTGCGGCAGCGACAGTCATTGCGGCGTACATACCGGTGCACGCTAACAGCACTGCTGCGGAGAGTGGCTCAGCCGCGGCCAATGCGGACGGGCCGAATATCGAGGGCGCGGTTCCGATCACGCTGCGCATAAACGGGAAAGACCACCAACTTCGCATTGACCCTCGCACGACACTGCTGGATTGCATCCGTGAGACTGTTGCTCTCACGGGAACGAAGAAGGGATGTGATCACGGGCAATGCGGCGCATGCACAGTGCACGTGAACGGCAGGCGCGTAAATTCATGCCTTAGCCTGGCCTTGATACACGACGGCGAAGAGATCACAACCATTGAGGGCCTCGGCACGCCCGAGGCATTGCATCCCATGCAGGCAGCATTCGTGTCCCACGACGGCTACCAATGCGGGTATTGCACGTCAGGCCAGATCATGTCGGCCGTGGCGTTGCTCAAGGAACCGTGCGGTCCTGACGATGCGGCCGTAAAGGAATTGATGAGCGGCAACATCTGCCGTTGCGGAGCCTATGCCAACATCGTGGCGGCGATCCAGCAAGTTCGCAAAAACACTTAGTTGCGAACAGGAGCGATCCCATGCACACCTTTGAATTCAGTCGGCCGAAAGATCCCGCGACGGCGATAGCGACTGCCGCGCGGGCAAAAACCGCGCAACAGGGCGCGGATGTACGGTTCATCGGCGGCGGGACGACGCTGCTCGATCTGATGAAGCTGAATGTCGAAACGCCTGCGCGGGTCCTCGACATCAACCGCTTGCCGCTCGATAAGATCGAAGCCACGCCTGACGGCGGGCTGAAGATCGGCGCTACCGTTCGAAATTCAGATCTTGCCCACCATCCGACGGTGCAGCGAGATTATGCGGTGCTGTCGCAGGCCATTCTCAATGGCGCATCGGCACAGCTCCGCAATATGGCCACGACTGCCGGCAACCTGCTGCAACGCACTCGGTGCATGTATTTCCGCGACACCGCCATGCCCTGTAACAAACGCGAGCCCGGAACCGGCTGCCCGGCCATCACCGGCAGCAATCGTTCTCTCGCCGTCCTTGGCACAAGCGAACATTGCATTGCCACCAACCCATCAGACATGTGCGTAGCAATGGCGGCATTGGAAGCGACAATCCATGTACAGGGGCCGAAAGGATCGCGCGCGGTCCCTATCGGTGACTTTCATCTTCTGCCCGGCAACACCCCGAACCGTGAAACCGTGCTCGAGCCGGGCGACCTCATCACGCACGTCACGCTCCCGCCGCCCATCGCCGGGAGCAAGCAGGTGTACCTGAAGTTGCGCGATCGAGCGTCATACGAATTCGCGCTGGCGTCGGCCGCAGTCGTGATGACGGTCGCGGGCGGGAAAGTGACGCGGGCTCGCATTGCTCTGGGCGGTGTGGGCACCAAACCGTGGCGATCCCCCGAGGCCGAGGCCGCCCTCGTTGGTAAGCCTGCCGATGCAGCCAACTTTCGCAAAGCGGCGGAAGCGGCTATGCGCAACGCCAAACCGCAGAGCCAGAATGGGTTCAAGATTGAGCTGGCCAGGCGCTGCCTGACACACGCCCTCCAAATGGCGACAAGCTGATTCCACCGAAGGAGCGAACATGCCGACAACACAAAAAACCCAAACCGCTTCTCCGGTTGGTCGCGACACGCCGCGAGTGGATGGCCCGCGTAAAGTGAGCGGCCTGGCACAGTACACCTCTGACTTCCACTTTCCCGGGATGCTGTATGCCGTGCCGGTCGAGGCGACGATCGCCAACGGCAAAGTGGTCAAACTCGATACCGCTGCGGCGGAGAAGATGCCGGGCGTGCGCGCGATTTTTCATCGCGAGAACATCGGAAAGATCTTTCGCTCGACGCTGGGACAGGGATTCGAAGGAGTTTGCGAAGAGCGGCGCCCGCCTTTCGAGGACGATGTGGTTCGCTATTACGGCCAATACATCGCGCTCGCTGTGGCAGACACTTTCGAGACCGCCAAGGCTGCCGCCGATGCGGTTCGCGCGACGTACGCGAAGGAGAAGCCGAACGTCGAGACCGACCTCAAAGCGGATGACGATCCTGACGAGGTGGTTACGACTTTTGGGACGCGCCAGCGCCTGGACAGCAAGCGCGGAGACGCCGAGGGTGCTTTCGCAAGCTCGCCGGTCAAGCTCGACCAAACCTACGTCACGCCGTCCGAGACGCACAACCCACTTGAGTTGCATGCAACAACGGCGATCTGGGACGGCTCGACGCTAACGCTCTATGAGTCGTCGCAGGGAGTCGTCAACCTCCGGGGCGTGCTCGCGCAGATGTTCGGCTTACCGAAGGAGAACGTTCGCGTCATCACCAAGTTCGTTGGCTCGGGTTTCGGCAGCAAGCTGTGGCCATGGACGCAATGTCCGCTCGCCGCGGCCGCGGCGCGGCAGGTAGGCAAGCCGGTGAAACTCGTGCTCAGCCGCAAAATGATGTTCCAGTCGGTCGGTCATCGCCCGCGCACCCAGCAGCGTGTGCGCCTCGGCGCGACGCGGGACGGCAAGCTCGTCTCGCTCCAGCACGACTACGTCTATCAACGGTCGATTCTCGACGCCCACCACGAAGACTGCGGCGAGGCCACGCCGTTCCAATACAGCGTGGCCAACCTCCGCGTGACATTCGGACGCGCTCGGCGCAACGTCGGAGCAGGGGCTGACATGCGCGGCCCCGGCCGGGTTCCCGGGCTGTACGCGACCGAGTCGGCGATGAATGAACTGGCCGATCAACTCAAAATCGACCCGGTCAAACTCCGCATCCTCAACGAGCCGAAAATCGACGAGTCGTTGGGCGTTCCGTTCTCATCGCGCCATTTGCTCGAGTGCTTTGAACTCGGCGCGGAGAAGTTCGGCTGGTCCAGGCGCTCGCCTGAGGTCGGCTCGATGAAGCGCGACGGCTTGACGCTGGGCTGGGGGATGGCCGGGTGCTCGTGGATCGCTGGCCGCTTCTCCTCCGAGGCGAGCGTGGAGCTACGCGATGACGGCACTGCCCGCGTCGCCTCTGCCACGCAGGACATCGGCACCGGCATGTACACGATCCTCGCGCAGCTCACCTCGCAGAAGACCGGCGTGCCGCTCGACAAGGTCGAGGTCGCGCTCGGCGATACGTCACTTCCAGAAGGCCCGCTCTCAGGCGGCTCAATGGCGACCGAATCAGTGGTCCCGGCCGTTTTTTCGGCGGCTGACAACGCGATCACGTCGCTGCTGACCATCGCAGCGACAACGCCGGGGTCGCCGTTCGAGAAGCACAAGCCCGACGATCTTGCGTTCGAAGGCGGCCGGGTCTTTGTGAAAGCCGATGGTCCTGCAAAGGGCGTGCCGTTCGATGATTTGCTCCGCCGCGCGAATCTCCGCCTAGTCAGCGGGAGTGGCAGGTCCGAAGCGACCTTCGGGAATCCCAAACCGAAGTTCTCGACGCACTCGTGGGGCTGCCACTTCGTCGAGGTGACATGGCAGCCGGAGCTCGCCCGATTGCGCGTCAGCCGTGTTGTGACGGTCATGGATGCGGGCCGGATTATCAATCCACTGGCCGGCCGGAACCAGATCGTGGGTGCTGTCGTGATGGGAATCGGCATGGCACTGTTAGAGCACACGTCTTACGATCCGCAGAACGGCGCGCCGATCAACAGTAATCTGGCCGACTACGTGGTGGCGGTAAACGCCGACGCGCCGCCGATCGACGTGCATTTCCTGGACTTTCCCGACAAAGAAATTAACGAACTTGGCGCCCGCGGGATTGGCGAAATCGGCTTGGCCGGCTTCGCTGCCGCCATCACCACGGCGGTACACCATGCGACAGGCGTTCGCGTGCGCGAACTGCCGGTGAAGATCGAGAATTTGTTGGCATGACGTCAGCTCTACGAAACTAGAACAATTTTGCCGAAGGCGCCCGGCTCGAGAATTTCTTTATGAGCGCGCTGAACCTCTGCAAGCGGCAGTTCTTTGCCGACGATCGGCCGCAAAGTGCCGTTTTCCAGGCCAGCGAGGAGCCCGGCGTGAATCTCCTTTTCTTCAGCTTCGGTTAGACCCCACAGGGTAAACGCGTGAATTGAACCGCGGCGCGTCATCAGGTCGCGGGGAGAGAGGCTAACGTCGCCTCGGCTGCCTATGACAACAACACGGCCGTGCCGAGCAAGCAGCTTCAAGTCGTGGCCAAGGTTCACGTTTGCGAGCATTTCGAGGATAAGATCGACACCCAGTCCGCTAGTCGCGTTCAAGATCTCCTCCCGGTAGCTCGACTTAGTGTGATTGAAGGCGTGATGCGCGCCTTCCCGTTTGGTCAGATCCAGGCCTTTGTCCGTACCCGCCGTTCCAAGTACCTTCAGGCCGATGGCGCGCGCCATCTGCACAGCCGCCACGCCTACACCGCCGCTGGCGCCGTGAATCAATACAGTTTCACCAGCACGAGCTCTGGTGCATTGATACAACGCATGATACGCGGTCCCGTAAGGCACCCAAAGGCCCGCTCCCTGGGCGTATGAGATTTTTGCCGGAAGTGAATGAACCTGGCTCTCCAAAGTGAGCGCATACTCCGCATAAGCGCCGGTCAACGTCCTGGCAACATAAACGCGATCTCCGGGCTTCACGTTATCCACGCCTTCGCCGACGGAGTCGACGACGCCGGCGCCATCAGAACCCGGCGTATAAGGCAAGGGCGGCTTAATGGCATAGGTGCCGTTGCGCATATAGGTGTCATATGGGTTCACACCTGCCGCGTGGATTCGCACAAGGACCTGACCAGCGGCCGGACGCGGTGTGGGAATCTCTTCCAGCTTCAGGACTTCTGGACCGCCGAATTCATGAACAACGATTGCCTTCATTGTCGTCTCCAGAACTTTCGAGTCGTTTCCGCGGCACGATACTGCCTGGTTGAATCTGGATAAACTTACTCACCCAGCAGTGTCATCGCCAGGCGTCGTTCTCGAATTCAGGTCGTGTTGTCAGTATCGGTAAATCCGAGTGGCACAATGAATAAATCGCGGCCCTCCATGTTAATGACATTTCCAGTCGGGCTGGCGTGGCCTCATGATAATTGATTGGAATTTCCACGGTTCTCTCACCATATTTAACAGCCTACTTTGGAGCCAGAATGATCTGTCCCAAATGGTAGGAGAGGTGATTGGTTCGACTCAGTAAAACACTGAGGCGATTGCGAGTTGGATCTTTGGCGTAGTCCGCATTAGACATAGCCATATGGCGTTGCAGCCACTCTTCTGGCAAGAGACGAGCAAATTTTTCCAACAGGCTGCTGTTCACCTCTGTCCAGTATTTCTTCAATTCTGAAATTGAGGGAAGCGGCTCGATTGCTCTATCCGGCTTGGAGACGAATATGGCTTCGAACTCGGGATGCATTCGTTCACCAAGCCCGAGAATCGTATGCAAGCCATCATGAACCGCCGTAAGGTGACCGAGAAGATAGAGAATTCTGTTTTTGCCCGGTGCTACCTCCCGCAGGAACTGTTCTTCTGTCAATGTCGAGAAGAGCTTGTCGGCGCGTCCAAGGGTGTTCTTCCAGGAGGCGATAATGATGGTGACTGTCAATTGCGCGGTTGTCATCGTGATGCACCTCTCTCTCGTGGAAACGAAGACGGTTGATGAGGATATGCCGTGGGCCTGAGGCGCCGATCTGCTTCGATCACCAGGTTCAACAGATTGTTCGTCTCAAACCTCTGGTTAACTTACAGGAAGCCAGGACGCAAGTTATAAGGCCCTTCGCAACCCTTCAGCAGGAATAGCCGTATTAAAGCTAAGATCATCGAACGTCAATGGGCCGCCGATTTGTTTGTGGTCATAGTGATGCTCGTAGACCACGTGTCCCCCGTCCCATTTGCGAAGGGTCCTCCAACTCAGCGTGCAGGTGTTACCGGACGCTCCGACGAGTTCCAGGGTCCAGGCGGAATGCGTCTCGCCAGCAACATCTCCAGGAATGGCTGTTTCTCGGATCGATACCGAGAGACCGCCGACTTCGGCCATTACATGAAGCGGTATTAAGAAGTTGAGGAGAACTGAGCGAACTCTCGCCTTTCCCTGGACCGCGTCCTCTCCGGTGTCACTGGTTGCCTCGATGTCATCGGCGTAAAAGCTGTCAAAGATTTCGAGATACTCTTCGAAGCTTCTGCTGATGTCGGCCCGAATGATCGCCGCGTTCAGGGCACGCTCCACGGTCTGAGAATTTGCATATAAATCGCGATTAAAGTGATCGGCAGAGGTGAAGATAGATTGATGAATCATTGAATTTTCTCCAAGCAAAACCTGGCCAAAGCGCATCTGCCGCGCTTCTGCCTTCGTGCTCAACTGATTTTCGCGGCAAATGTTCGTCATTGGCTCAGTCATCAACATATGTGATAGCATTTGAGACCGAATGGTCGCAAAATAAATATCCCGAAGCCCCGTGCAGAGACCAACCGGTCTGTGAGGCATCGAAATAGCGAGGAAGACGGTCTATGTCGAAAGGTGGAAAAACTCGACAGCGCATCGTGGCTGAAGCGGCCACACTGTTCAACCAGCATGGGTTTGAAGGCAGCTCAATGGCCGATCTGATGGAGGCAACTGGGCTCGAAAAGGGCGGCATCTATCGGCACTTTTCCACGAAAGAAGAGCTGGCAGCCGAGGCATTTGACTATGCCTGGCAGGCAGCGACCGATGTGGGGATGCACGATCTCGATTCCATCCCAAATAGCATCGACAAGCTGAAGCGGTTCATGGCGAACTTTATCGAGCGGCGCCCGTCCGTACCTGGAGGCTGTCCCCTGCTTAACACGGCAATCGAGGCAGATGACGGTAACCCTGTCCTTCGCGAACGTGCCCGCAAGGCATTGCAACAGTGGCAGGACCGCCTTTCGGAAATCGTCCGCACAGGGCTGAAGCGGAAGGAGATAAGAAGCGGCGTCGATCCCAGGAAATTAGTGACCTTCATCATCGGTTCGCTTGAAGGAGCACTGATGATAAGCCGACTCGAGCGCAATCGAAACGCCCTGCTTGAAGCCCAGTCCCGCCTGGAAAGCTATCTCGAATCTGAAATCAGGTTACCGCAGCGCAAGAAATGAACAAGAACGGCGGAAGGCGCTTGCTTGGATTATCAAAGAGACCGTTCGGTCGCAAACAAATTCAAACCTTTTGGAAAATTAACGAGACCGTCATCCAGGAGCTTCTCGATGACCGTTGTACGCGGCCTGATGTCGGAAGAGCCGCAATCGAGAATCACGGAAATAGTGTTGGTGGCGGCTAGGGCGCTTTCGATATAGCGACTCGTAACGAAACCTCTGGTGCCGTGAACGCCATGGAATTGTTTGAATCAGGGAAATGAATCCAACATGGTATGATACTCATCATATACAAGACATGCGTTATTCAGCCCAACATAAAGCGAAGACCCACGAGCGGGTCCTGAAGAAGGCCGCGGAGCAGCTGCGGCGTCGCGGTGTGCAAGGTACTGGGATCGCGGGCTTGATGGGAAAAGTGGGATTGACGCACGGCGGTTTCTACGCCCACTTCCCGGACAAGAACGCGCTGATCGCCGAGGCTATGGGTCCGTTGCTCGAAGAAGGAGTCGCCGGAGACCTCGCGGCAGCCGAGGCAGCGCCGGAAGGCCAGAAGATCCGAGCGATCGTCAACAGGTACTTGAGTACGCAACATCGCGACTACCCGCAGGCATGTCCGGTTGCGGGGCTCGCCGGCGAGATGGCACGTCAATCGGAATCGGTACGGAATGCTTACACCCGGGCTATCGAAGATCGTCTGAAGCTGATTGCAAGATTCTTCCCGGGCGTGAGTGAGGGGGAACGACAGAACCGGGCCCGGCTGATGCTGGCAGGGATGGCAGGGACGCTGATGATCGCCAAAGTGATCACCGACCGCAAGGCCAGCGACCAGTTTCTGGAGCAGGCGCGCGAGTTCTATGCCACGGCTTTCGAAGCGACCCCGACACAAAAGAACAAGAAGCCATAATTTTTTTGCGTCGTAATATGATGAACATCATCTCATAGTTAAAGAAGGAGACGGTAGCGTGCACTTGATAGCTCTCAAAATGCTGACGGGCGATCGCGCCAAGTATCTCGGGCTGATCTTCGCGATCGCGTTTTGTACCTTCCTGCTGGAGAACCAGACCTCGATCTTCGCGGGGATCCTCAGGCGTACAGGCAGCCAGATCCTGGACGTCACCGAGTCTGACATCTGGGTCATGGACGCTAAGACGGAATATTTCGACCAAACCAAAGCCCTGAAGGACACGGATGTTAACCGAGTGCGCGGCGTCGAGGGCGTCCAGTGGGCGGTGAGGTTGTTTAAGGGAAACGCGGTAGCTCGGACCATGGATGGGAAGTTTGCCGCTTCGTTGTGCTTCGGGCTTGATGACGCCACCTTGACCGGCGTTCCGCGCAAGATGCTGGTGGGATCTTGGGAGCGACTCCGCGAGCCCGACGCGATCGTGGTCGACAAGGCCGGCATTGCAGGTCGATCGCACGTTGGAGCTTAATGACCATAAGGCGGTAATCGTCGGAATCTCCGACGCCTCCGCACCCTTCTTAAGCGTTCCGATCATCCATACTAGGTACAGCCAAGCCATCAATTTCGTTGGCCGCGAGCGCACCCAGCTTTCGTTTGTGTTGGCGAAATCAGCGGCCGGCGTAAACCTGGACGAAGTTACCCACCGTATCCAGGCGCAGACCGGATTGCTCGCGCGGACCACAGACGAATTCCGGTGGGACTGCATCTGGTACTACCTGAAGAACACCGGCATTCCCGTGAACTTCGGAATCACCATCACCATCGCCCTCATTGTGGGTACTGTGGTTGCCGGCCAGACGTTCTATCTCTTTACGCTCGAAAATCTCAAGCAATTTGGTGCGCTGAAGGCGATCGGCGTTACGAACTGGCGCCTGACGCGCATGGTGCTGCTGCAGGCGATCACCGCAGGAGCAATCGGATTCAGTCTCGGCACGGGGATGGCAGCGCTTTTCTTTGAGCTCACCTTGCGCAAGATCGCGACCCGTGGACTTGTCCTGTGGTGGCAGAGCGTTGTGCTCACCGCCGGCTGCATTTTGCTGGTAATCATCATCGCCAGCCTGCTCAGTATTCGACGCGTGGTCGTCCTCGAGCCGGCGGAAGTGTTCAGGGGCTGACATGAATCGGGAGAACTCCATTGCGGTTTTGACCCGAGGGCTTAAGAAGCGATTCGGCGGGAATGGCGCAAGCGTAGAAGCGCTGCGCGGTGTCGATTTTCAGGCAAGGCTCGGTGAGCTGACGTTCATCGTCGGCCCCAGCGGGTGTGGTAAGACGACCTTATTAAGTGTCATTACTGGCTTGCTCGACCCAACAGAGGGCGAGGTCGATCTCTTTGGCCAAGGGATCCATCGGTTGCCGGGGACCCAACAGATCGATTTTCGCCGCCAGAACCTCGGATTTGTCTTCCAGCAGTACAACCTGCTGCCAGCATTGACGGCCGCGGAGAATGCCGCCGTGCCCTTGATCGCGGGCGGCGTGAAGTGGTCTGAAGCCGTGGATCGCGCAAAGGCTCTCCTCGACCACCTTGGCCTGAATGGCCGCCGTGATGCATTGCCGGCCAAGCTTTCCGGCGGCGAGCAACAACGGGTGGCCATCGCTCGCGCGCTCGTCCACGAGCCACGTCTGGTGGTTTGCGATGAGCCCACCGCCGCACTCGATCATGCGACCGGCGAGAAAGTCATGGAGCTGCTCGCGGCCAAAGCGGTGCATCCGGACCGTGCCGTCATCGTTGTGACGCATGACTCCCGCGTGTTTCACTACGCGGACGTAATCGCAGAGATGGACGATGGCCGGATCGTTAAGACCGAGGACAAGAGATTGAAAGAGGTGCTCGCATGAAACGTTGGATCATTCCTATAATCGCCGGATTTGCGCTCACATTGGGCATCATCTCAATATTGCGTTCCCAACCCCGGAGGGAAGCGACCACTCCGCCTGTGCAGCCGCCGGCATCAGCCTTTGCCCATAACGTTGCCGCGGTCGGCTTGGTCGAGACCAGCACGGAAAACATAACGGTGGGCTCGCACCTGCCCGGAGTGGTCGAGAAAGTGTTCGTCACCGTCGGTGATTCGGTGAAGGCCGGGGCGCCGCTATTCAAGATTGACGATCGTAACCTGCAGGCTCAACTTGTTCAAGCCGAAGCTGCTGAGCACGCCGCAGGAGCCCGCGTTTCTGTGGCCTCGGCGTCACTCGATGATCTGAGACTGCAGCTCAAGTTCGCGGAAGACGTGACTGATCCCCGAGCCATCAGCGCCGAAGAGGTGACTCGTCGCCGCTCCGCGGCCCAGACGGCCAAGGCAAAGTTGAGCGAGGTGGAGGCCGAAGTAGGCACCGCGAGGGCGCAGATTGCGATGGTTAAGACCGAACTGCAGCGCAGTGTAGTGACTTCGCCGGTTGCCGGCGAGGTCCTGCAGGTGAAGATCCGCGCCGGAGAATTCGCCGTTGCCGGCGCTACCTCCACGCCGATGATCTTGCTGGGCCGTGCGAAACCTCTTTATCTGCGGGTGGACGTTGACGAGCACGAAGCCTGGCGGGTTCATCCCGAAGCCAGTGCAACCGCAGCGGTTCGCGGCAACGCGGATCTGACGACCCCGCTAAAGTTCGTGCGCTTTGAGCCTTTTGTCCTACCCAAGAAGTCGCTGACTGGAGACAGCACCGAGCGGGTAGATACCCGGGTGTTACAGGTTATCTATCGCGTCGAGCGTAACGACCTGCGGTTATTCGTGGGGCAGCAGATGGATGTGTTCATCGATGCGCCTGTTGTCAGCGCGAATTCCAAGGCGTCCAACAACGTTACCGGTGCACGCAGATGAAACTCTCACGACTCATTATGTTAGTTGTCCTCCTCAGCGGCTTAGGGGCGGCCGCACGATCGCAAACGCCCGCTACATCGTCCACTGCCTGGGCCACGACTTCGACTCGCGGTACCGTGTCCCAACAACCACCAACGCCAGAATGGTGGACCTCGTTTCAGGACGCGGAGCTGACGCAACTTGTCCAGCGCGCCGTCGCCAGCAATCTCGATCTGAAACTTGCTGCCGCGCGGGTCGAAGAAGCGCGTGCGGTGCGCGGCATTGAAAAGTCTGCGCTCTATCCATCCGTTGCTGCCGGCACCAGCGTTACTCGTCAACGTGAAAGGGTCCCAGTGGTGACAAGCACCGGATCGTCAGCGTTCCGGGCTCTGGAGTTGAACGATTTTCGGATCGGGTTTGACAGCTCCTGGGAACTGGATGTGTTCGGTCGGATCCGCAATGAGGTAAAGGCCGCGACCAACGACTTCCGCGCGGCCGAAGAGGATCGTCGCGATGTGCAGGTGATACTGCTTGGTGATTTGGCCACTACGTACGCCGATCTTCGTGGCTTCCAGCTTCGACTGCAGATCGCCGAAAGGAACATCCAGAGCCAGAAGGACACCGTCGCTCTGACACAGGCCAGAGCCAAGGCTGGATTAGCCACAGATCTGGACGTGGAACGTGCGATCGCACAGCAGGAGACCACCAGTGCGGTCGTGCCATCGCTCCAGGCTGCGATCGCTTCCTCGATCTATCGACTCAGCGTTCTTCTCGGTGCAGAGCCGGGCGCTTTGCGGACGGAGCTTGAGGCCTCCGCCCCGGTGCCACCGGTCCCGCCAGAGGTTCCGATCGGTCTTCCCTCTGATCTGCTGAAGCGGCGACCCGATGTTCGCCGCGCCGAAGTAGAGATTGCAGCCGCCGCGGCCCGCGTCAAAGGGGCAAAGGCCGAATATTTCCCTCGCTTCACGCTTTTGGGAACTGCGGGAAGGCAGGCGACCCAATTGCACGACCTGAGCCTTTCGTTGGGGAACTTCTTCTCCGTGGGCCCAGCCATCACTTTGCCGGTATTCACTGGCGGCCGGATTCGTTCGAACATCGCCCTGCAGAACGCGCGCTTGACCCAAGCCCAGCTCCGCTACCGCTCGGCAGTACTAGGGGCGTTGCGGGAAACAGAGGACGCCCTGGTCAACTACTCCTTCGAGCAGGAACGGCGCGACCATCTTCAGGACGCCGTCGTCCGAAGTCAAACGGCGGTTCAATTGTCTCGAGAGCGCTATCGGTCTGGTCTCGCGGACTTTCTGACGGTCCTCGACGCTGAGCGGCAGCTTTACAACAGCGAAGATCTGCTCGCGCAGAGTCAGATCGCGGTGACTACGAACCTGATCGCTTTGTACAAGGCGCTGGGCGGTGGCTGGGAACTAGCCGCTCCCGGTGCTCCGGTCCAACCCGGCGTACCTAAGCCATGAGGGCAAGGAGACTCTATGAGCATACAAAGCAGCTTTTTCTCAGCAGACCATGACGATGATCCCTATGCAAGTTCCCATGCAGGGGAACGGGCGTTAAACAGAGCCATCGTCACTGCCGAGATCAGCCGGAGCTTTGAAGAATATCTTGAGATCTTCGACAGGTTTTACGCCGAGGATATCGAGGTTAGCAGCGCCACCAGCACTGGGCAGATTCGTGGCAAGAAGACCTGATCCCAGATTACAGCATCCTCGAACAAATCGAATACAAATATCCAGTCAACGACGCTTACTTTGCTTACGCGTCACGAGGATGCATCCGTAAATGTAGCTTTTGTGGTGTGCCTAAGTTGGAGGGTGACCAACGAGACGTTGCTCCACTCTCTTATCTGGTTCGTGGCGTCGAAGAACTATACGGACCGAAGAAAGACCTCACGCTGATGGACAACAATGTTGTCGCCTCGCCACGTTTTAAGGAAATCGTTGCCGAAATACGTGATCTCGGCTTTGTGCCAGGAGCCAAGCTCTCACGACCGGGCCGGGTTCCCGTTCAGCGACGAGTGGACTTTAACCAAGGCGTTGACGCTCGCATCCTTTGCAAAGACCCGATGTATCTGCGGGAGCTGTCAACAATCTGTCTGAAGCCACTCCGCATCGCATTCGACCACTGGGGACTGCGGAAGCCTTATGAGCAGGCGATCCGATACGCGCATGAATTTGGGTTGCACGAGCTTTCCAATTACACGCTTTACAATTTCCATGACACACCTTCGGACTTGTATCAGCGGATGAATCTGAATGTGGAATTGAACGTCGAACTTGGCATTCGCATCTGGTCATTTCCGATGCGCTACCAGCCGACAGACCTCCCGAGTCGATCTCATATAGGTGAGAAGTGGTCTCGGTACCAACTGCGCTCTATGCAGATCATCCTGCAGGCGACGCACGGCGTAGTTAGTGGTGCACCGCAGTTCTTTAAGCGAGCATTTGGTGAAACCGAGACCGGATTTCATGACCGACTCCTGTGGCCGCACAAATTCACCTTCAACCGCGACTACTACGAGAAGTCCGATGGCATGCCGGAGTTCGATGAGTTCAAAGCGAAGTTCGCCAGACTGTCTGATATCGAAAGAGCAGAGCTGCTGTGCTTGCTTTCCTCCAGTGATCCTCGCAATTTCAAGGAACTCCCAAGGAAGACGACGAACCATCTGATCAGTGAGATTTTGAAGTTTTATATTCCGCTGGCGAAAGAAGAAGAACTTGCCATTTGGGAGCAACGTAAGATTGCCAACACTGATCCGAGCCCGGACGTCCCTGATGACGAGAAGGTTGAAGACGCTGGTTTATCCGACAATTTGGTTGAGTTCCCGGCTCCGGTGTCACTTAAGAAATTACGGGTCGTTTCAGGTCATCCACAACAATGAACACTGGACTCGTAAGTTTGCACACACCCGAAACGTCCTGGTCTTACCGTCAGGAATCGATCATTGTCGGCAAAGACGTCTTGGAAGTGCTGAGTAGCGCGATGTATGTCGATCCACTGGCCATCTATCGAGAATATCTCCAGAACGCTGCAGACGCGATTGATGAAGCCCGTCGAATTGGCGTACTGACTGCTCAGGAGGCTGGTCTTGTTGAGATTGAACTGGACTTGGATAAACGGACAGCAAGAGTCCGGGATAACGGTACCGGCATACCCGCA
>Ga0209647_1001613_pt1 | contig 18937 bp, 15 predicted proteins | sample GraSoi_2013_60cm_FD_185827 | JGI IMG/M metagenome (GOLD analysis project Ga0209647, IMG submission 185827) | Grasslands soil microbial communities from the Angelo Coastal Reserve, California, USA - Sample 9_17_2013_60cm (SPAdes) (version 2) | ecosystem: Environmental > Terrestrial > Soil >... | reverse complement strand
GCGCTGGTGGACCGCAGGCTCAAACGGCAATAGCGCCAAAACGTGATCGATATAGGCCCGCATCGCCCGGGCGCGCCCCGGCCGCCAGGCCCAGACCGAGGGCGAGACATATTGGACAATTGCGATTGTCGGATCGGCGGCGCGCACCCGCCGCGCGATCCTTTGCGTGAAGCCCGGACTGTCGATGACGACGAGCACGTGCGGGCGCTTGGCCACCACCGCCTTAACGGTCAAGCGCATGAACCGCAGGATTTTCGGAAGCCGCCGCGGGATAGCGCTAAACCCAATGATCGGAAGATCCGCAATCGGATAGAGGCTTGCGACCCCTTCCGCCGCCATCTCCCGGCCCCCGACCCCGGCAAAACGCACCTGCCCGCCGGTGCGCTCCCGCAGCGCCCGCATCAGTGCGGCACCGAGCCGATCACCCGACTCTTCGCCGGCGACGAGAAAGACATCGACGATTTCGGAGGGGCGCGTGGGGGGCGCTGGCGCGCTCATTGTTCGGCCGTCTGGTCTCGCACACCGAGGACAAACAGTCGCTCGCGGTCCGCGGTCGCGCTGATGCGCTCGGGCTCGGCGACAATCGTGCTACCGGCGACCACGGCAATGCCGGCTAGCCCAGCTCGCGCCGCGCCTTCCACCGTCTGCGGGCCGATCGACGGCAAATCGACCCGCCGATCCTGGCCACGCTTTGCCGCCTTGACCAACACGCCCCGTCCCGAGGCCACGGCGATCCGCCCACTCTGACGAAGTTCCACGATGCGCGCGAGCATTCGGTCGGTCCCTTCCGCGGCCTCGACCGCGAGCACACGCGCATCGGCCACGACCACCGCTTGGCCGACGTCGAACGGACTGGATGCATTGAGCAGAGCGAGCCCCTTTGCAATGTCGGAACGGTCTCGCTCGCCGGGGCGCTCGCGCCCGAGGGTTCCTTCCGGCATCAGGATTTCCGGCGCGACCGCGTGCGCTCCCAAGAGGTGAAAGCCGTGCTCTTCGAAGATCGCCGCGACGCCTTTGAGCAGATGATCATCGCCGCCGCGGAAGATGCCGTAGATTCGCGGCAGCAGCCGAAGCGTCTTGAAATCCGGCCGGATGTGCCAGATCGCCGGCCGCACCATCGAGCCGATGAAAACCACGTCGCGGCAGCCCTCCTGGCGGGCAAGCCGACAGAACCAGCCGAATTGGCCGACGGCGGCCCAGTGATGCCGGTAGCTTGCGACACGTTGCGGATCCGCCCAGCCGCGAATGGCGAAAAGCACCACGCGGCGCCCGCGCTTGCCCACGGCATCGGCGACCGCAAACGGCAGGCTTCCGCCGCCGCAGATAATCGCTAGCGGCCCGTCGTCTGCCGTGTGTGCGGTTGCCGCCTGGCTCATGCTTCCTCGTCAACCGACGCCCGACGAATGGCCATAGTCAGCGGTCGTGAGCCGGCACGGATGAAGGCGATCACCTTGGCGACGAGTGGGTCGCCGCTGCTTTGCGCGGCAACCTGGTCGAGCCGCTGGCGAAATGTTCCGGCGCCGAAAAACATCGCCTCATAGGCTTGCCGCAGCCGATGGATATCAGCCTTGCTCGAGCCGCGCCGACGCATGCCGACGACATTGAGACCGATCAGATCGGCAAGCGGACCCTGCACGAGGCCAAACGGGATGACATCGGCGCGCACGCCGCTCAGGCCCACCACCATCGCGCCTTCGCCGACGCGCACGAATTGACGCACAGCTGCCTGACCGCCGAACACGGCGAAGTCACCGATCGTCACGTGGCCACCAAGCACCACGTTGTTGGCAAAGATCACATCGCTGCCGACCTTGCAATCATGGCCGATGTGAGATCCCACCATCAGCCAACAGCGGTCCCCGACTTCAGTGATGCCGCGATCGTCCTCCGTCCCGGTGTTCACGGTGACGCCTTCGCGGATATCGCAATCGGCGCCGATCACGAGTCGGGTCGGACCACCGCGGTACTTGACGGATTGCGGCGGAGTGCCGAGCGAAACGAATGGGTAGAGCACGGTGCGCGGGCCGATCGTGGTGTGGCCAGCGACGTGAACGTGGGCCAAGAGCCTGCAACCATCGCCAATTTTAACATGGGGGCCGATGACGCAATACGGCCCGATCGACACGTCTTGTCCGATCACCGCCCCCGGTTCGATCCGGGCGGTTGGATCGATCGCGGCCATCGCCGACCTCACGCCACCATGGCGCCGACTTCGGCCTCGGCGACCGTGTGTCCGGCGACCTTCGCCTCGCCGCGAAACCACCACATGTTCTTTTTCCGAGCGATCTTTCTGACGTGGTATTCGATCGTGTCGCCCGGGACTACCGGCTTGCGGAACTTCGCTTTGTCGATGGTGAGGAAATAGACGTGCCTTGGATGGTCGCCGCCCATCTGCGACAGCACGCAGATCGCACCGGCCGTCTGCGCCATGCCCTCGATCAGCAGCACGCCGGGAAAGACTGGATTGCCGGGGAAGTGCCCGAGGAACTGCGGCTCATTGACGGTGACGTTCTTGAGTCCGATGGCGGCTTCATCACCTTGCATGTCGATGATGCGATCGACCATCAAAAACGGATAGCGATGCGGTAGCGCTTTAAGGATGGCTGCAATATCGGCCGCCTCGAGGGTGGTGGTCGCCGCCTTGTTCATCGGCTCCGCCTTCGTCGGTCATCGCGGCCGCCTTGTCTGGAGGCGTCCTGAGCATCGCCGTCGCCCGCGGCATCGTTTTCGCCCACCCACTGGCGCAACGTCATCATGCTGCGCAGAAACTCGCGACCGCGCATCGCCGGATAGCCGAACCACTTTTCGCCTGCCGGCACGTCGGACATGACCCCACTCCTGGCCCCGATGATTGCCCCCTCGCCGATCGTCACATTATCCGCAAGCCCAACCTGTCCGGCCAGGATGACGCGATCCTCCATGACGACGCTGCCGGAGATGCCGCATTGCGCGACGATGATGCAGTGGCGGCCGATCCTCACATTGTGTCCGATCTGCACCAGGTTGTCGATCTTGGTACCTTCGCCGATCACGGTGTCGCGATTGGCGCCACGATCGATGGTGGTCCCGGCGCCAATCTCCACATCGTCCTGAACGATAACCCGGCCCACCTGCAGGACTTTGCGGTGACCGGTTGCTCCCATCACATAGCCGAATCCGTCCTGGCCGATGGCGCAGCTGGGGTGAACGACCACACGATCGCCGATCAAGCTATTGGTGATCGAGGCGTTGGCTCCGATCGTGCACTGGCGGCCGATGCGCACATTGGGCCCGATCGCGGCGCCCGCGTTGATCACCGTGCCGCTTCCGATTTCGGCACGCGGACCGATGACAGCCCCGGGATCGACGGTTACGCCGCGTTCCATGCGCACGGTCGGGTGGACTAAGGCCCCAACCGCCACACCGCTCGCCTCGAACAAGGAAGACGGTCGCAACGCGTCCGGAAACAGGGTCCGCGCTACCTCGACGAAAGCGCGATATGGTTCGCCGACGCACAGCACGCTGATATGTACGGGCGCGCGGCCGGCGTAGCGTTCCGTCGTCAAGCAGGCGCCGGCACTGCTGACGGACAATTGAGGCGCATATTTCGCCTTCTCGAGGAATGCGAGATCGGTAGGGGCGGCCTGATCGAGCGCTGCAATACCGGTAATGCGGCGATCAAGGTCGGCGCCGGGCCGCGGCTTCGCGCCGGTGAGCGCCGCGATCTCGCGCACGCTCAGCCCGCGTCCCCGATTGAAGAAAAAGGGCTCGGTCATGCCCGTGCCGATCATCCCCGCGCCGGCGGGTCAGAATGTCGTCCCGCCGCCGAACCGGAATTGCTGTACCCGGTCGTAGGGTTCCTTGGTGAGCGGGAACGAATAATCGAATCGCAGCGGCCCGAATGGTGATTCCCAAATTATTCCCACGCCCACCGAGCTACGTATATGCATGGCGTTGTCCACCGGACACGGCACCGAATTGGGGATGCCCGGACCGAAGGTCGGACAGAAGTTGCCCGAAATCACCTCCCCGGTCGCGGGGAATGTCGTCGGGCCCTGATAATTCCAGAGCGAGCCGGCGTCGGCGAAGGCGGCAACCTTGATCCCCGCATCCTTGGGTAGGAAGTAGAGCGGCGTCCGAAACTCAAGACTAGCGCCCCAATAGTACGAGCCGCCGAGCGCATCCCCTAAAACGCCGGTGAACGGAAACTGCGTCAGATCGCGCGGCCCGATTCCCGCTGGCGCAAATCCGCGCACCAGATTGGGGCCCATCTGAAACTCGTCGAGCATCCGTAGCCCGCTGCCGCCCCACGATGCGACCTGCCCCCCTTGCAGATGCATCAGGCCGATAATGTCGGGGAGCACTTCGCGATAGGTGTAGAGGTCTGCCGTCGTGCGCACGAACTTGACGTCGCCGCCAACGCCGGCAAAATCCTGCCTGAACTCGGCCAACAGTCCCGCGGTCGGATTCTTGTTGTTGTCGAGCGTATTGTGAGTGAGCGTGTAACCGACCAACGAGGTGAGAACCGGGCCGTTCGCCACGGCGCTTTTCACGGCGAGTGACGCCTCGCCGTCCGCGTAGCAGTTGGCGAAGAGATTTCCGTCTGGAGGAGTGAGCGCCGGCGTCGTACCTATCTTGTCCGGGGTCGGGAAGGTGTTCACGAAATCCGGATTGATGTTGTTACAATTGGTCAAATTGGGCGACAGCTGAATTTTCTGCTGATAGATCGAGTAGCGCAGCTGCAGAGCAAGATCCTCGCGCAGCGTAAAGCCGAGCCTGGTGCTGGCGCCGACCGTGTCGGTCTCGTACGACACGTAGCTCGTCGGCAGCTGTTGCTTGTAGAATACGTCGACGCCCCATGCCACCCGATAACCGAGGAAGTAAGGATCCACGTACGACACCGTGGCACCCTTCGTATACTGGCCGTATTGCACCGCGATCTTTCCGAACAAACCGCGTCCCAGCAGGTTGCGCTCCGAGACGCTGACCTCTGCCAGGAATCCGTCGGCGGTCGAATAGCCGCCGGAGACGGAGAACTCGCCGGTCGACTGCTCTTCGAGGTCGACGTTGAGAATGACTCGATCGGGAGCCGAGCCGGGTTCGGTCGTTATCTTGACGGTCTTGAAATATGAGAGGTTCTTCAAGCGCCGCTCGGCCCGATTGATGAGCGCGCGATTGTAGGCGTCACCCTCCGCAACGTCGAATTCGCGTCGGATCACGTAGTCGCGCGTACGGGTATTGCCGCGGATATTGATTCGTTCGATGTAGACGCGTTGTCCCTCCGAGACGGTGAAGAGGAGATTGACCGTCCGCGTTTGTGCGTCGCGCGTCGCGCTTGGGCGCACTGTCGCGAAGGCAAAACCTTGTCTCGAGGCTTCGATGGTCATGTCCTCGACGGTCTTCTCGACCGCCTCGGCATTGTAGACGTCGCCGGGGTAAGCCCGCACCTTCACTCTGAGCAAAGACGGATCGAGCGACCGGATGGTCGACTGAACGTCGACCGTACCGACGCGGTATTGCTCGCCCTCCTCGATGGTGAAGTTGATTACGAAACCTCTCCGATCCGGATCGTATTCTCCGACCGCGGAGATGATCCGCACGTCGATGTAGCCGTGCTTGAGATAAAACCGGCGCAACAACTCGCGATCCGCTTCGATCCGGTCCGGATCGTAGATATCGCCCGTCTGCAGAAATGCGAGAAATGGTCTGGTTTCGGATGTCTTGATCTCTTCCTTGAGGCGGTAGGATGAATAGGCGCGATTGCCGATGAAGTCGATCGCCTTGACGCCGGTCTTTACACCCTCGGTGATTTCGAAGACGAGGTCGACGCGGTTGCTGGGGAGCTCGATGATTTTGGGGTCTACGCGGACGTCGAAGCGGCCGCTGCGGCGGTAGAGTTCTACGATGCGCGCGGTATCGGCCTGCACAACGGGACGAGAGAGCGTGCCGCGCTCCTTCGATTGGATTTCGGACTTGAGCTGATCGTCCTTGACCTTCTTGTTGCCCTCGAAGGCAATGCGGTTGATGACCGGATTTTCGACGACCGTGATGGTCAGCCGTCCGCCCTGGATCGTCGGTCGAACATCCTGGAACAGACCGGTGGAAATAAGCGCCTTGACGCCTTCATCGATTTGGAAAGCGTCAAGCTGGCCGTTCGGTCCTGGCCGGAAGTAGGAGCGGATAGTGTCAGCCTCGACCCGCTGGTTGCCTTGAACAATGATGGAACTGACCGTTTGGGCATAGGCAGAGCGTGCCGTGAGCGACACGACGCCACCACTTAATAAAATCCCTCCCAGGACAAGGCAGGCGACGCCAAGTCCTCGAACGAGCCAGTTACGAAATTTCATGCCCCACGCGCCCTTTGTCGTCCCCTTTTGGGCACCCTGAAAACTCAGGTACCCACGAGAAAGGTCGTCGCTATCCCCAGAACGCCTGTACCAACAGTGCCGCTTGTACAGGTTTCCATCGTGCAACCAAGTCCTTTCCCAGCCTTTTCCCCTTTTACACCCCGAACGTTGCGACCTTCCTACGACGCCGTCCATTGGGCGGCGAGATGGAGAAGATCATTGTAGGTTGCAAAGATCATCAGCATTACAACTATCGCGAGCCCGATCCGAAATCCCACCTCCTGAGCCCGATCCGACAGCGGTTTTCCCCTCACTGCTTCGATCGCGTAGTACAACAGATGACCGCCATCGAGCAGAGGCACAGGAAACAGATTGAGCAAGCCGATTGAGACCGACAGCACCGCCGTGAGGCTGAACAACGACGGCAGTCCTTCGCTTGCGACCTGCCCGGAGACTTGGGCGATGCGAATCGGCCCTCCGAGTTGATCGGCGGCCTCGCGACCGGAAATGACGCCGCCGATATAGGACAGCGTCCGCTCGACCACAAACCACGTCCTTTGCACGCCAAGCTCAAGCGCTTTGAGCGGCCCGACCGGCTGGAAGTGCGTGTCGTCCGGCGATGGCGAGCGGGTGATGCCGAGGACGCCGATGCGATGCACGTTGCCGAAACGGTCCTTGGATTCCTTGAGTGCGGGAGTTGCTTTGAGCGTGACCTTCACGCCACCGCGGTCGACCTCGAAGACCAGCGTCTCGCCCGCGCTGGTGCTGACGATCTGCTGCATGTCGGGGAAGCTATCGACCGGCCGTCCGTCGATGGTGAGAACTAGGTCGCTCGGCTGAAATCCGGCCGCCTCCGCGGCGCTGCCGGGCTGGACCGCGTCGACCCGGGGCGATGTGCTCGGCTTGCCAAAGACCATAAAGAGAGCGGCAAAAATTACGATGGCGAGTAAGAAATTCGCCACCGGCCCCGCCACCACGACCGCGGCCCTGCGGGCGACCGACTGATGAACGAAGCTGTGGCGGCGCTCCTCGTCGGTCATTGCGGCAAGCGCGGCTGCATCCGGGACACTTGCCGCATTCTCGTCGCCGAAGAATTTCACATAACCGCCAAGTGGAATCGCCGAGAGTTTCCAGCGCGTGCCGTGGCGGTCGTTGAGGCCAAAAAGCTCAGGGCCGAACCCAATGGAGAAAACCAGGACCCTGATCCCGCACCTGCGGGCGACCAGGAAATGGCCGAGCTCGTGGAAAAACACCACCAACGTCAAGACGAACAGGAAGGGGATGAGATAGCCGAGCAGGCCGCCTCCCAGCGTATTGATTCCAGATAGAAAATCGAAACTCATGAGGCCTTGTCCCCGCCTGCTCCCGAGTCAGCGCCCGAACCCGACTTCCTAGGGTGCCTTTGCGGCAATTTCGGGCAAGAGAGCGCGTGCTAACAATCTCGTATTATGGTCAACAGATAGTGCCTCGTCGACGCTTTCCGGCTCGGCGGTCCAATTTCGGGATAGTGCCGCCTCAAGGGTCGCCTCGACCAGGGCCGATATCCCGACAAAATTCAGCCGCCGCGCGAGAAATTCTCCCACTGCCACCTCGTTGGCAGCGTTGAGCACGGTGGGCGCCGCCCCGCCCGCCTCGAGTGCGCGCCGGGCAAGCCCCAATGCCGGAAAACGGCCAAGGTCAGGCTCTTCGAAGGTCAAAGTCGCGGCACGTGCGAGATCGAGACGCGGCGCCGGCCCCGCGATGCGCTCGGGCCAAGCCAGGCAATAGGCGATTGGGATGCGCATGTCCGGGCTCCCCAGTTGCGCGATGAGGGACCCATCGCAAAATTCGACCAGGCTATGAACGATGGATTGCGGATGAACCAGGACGTCGATCTGGTCCGAGGCAAGGGAGAAAAGATGATGCGCTTCAATTAGTTCCAAGCCTTTGTTCATCAACGTTGCCGAATCGATTGTGACCTTCGCCCCCATCGACCAATTGGGATGCTTGAGCGCCTGCTCGACGGTCGCAGCCTTCACGACCTCGGCGGGCGCGGCACGGAATGGCCCTCCGGAGGCGGTCAGAATCACCCGGCGCACGTCCTCGCGGCGACTTCCGCTCATGGCCTGAAACAGCGCGTTGTGTTCGGAATCGACCGGCAACACGGTCGCACCTGACGCCGCCGCGCGACGCATGAACAGACCGCCGGCGCACACCAGCGTTTCCTTGTTGGCGAGCGCGATGATCGCGCCGCGTTCGGCTGCGGCGAGCGTCGGCTTGAGGCCGGCAGCGCCGGTAATCGCACCGATCACCCACTCGGCCGGTCGCTCGGCCGCTTCGACCAAACCGCTTTCGCCGGCGGCCACCTCGATCCCGGTTCCAGCGAGCGCGGCCTTGAGTTCGCCGTAAGCCGCGGGATCGCCGACGGCGGCAAAGCGCGCGCCCAACTCGCGCGCCAGCGCCGCGAGCGCAGCCGCGCTCTTGTTGGCGCATACCGCCTCGACGCGAAAGCGTTTGCGCTCGCGCTTAAGCAGGTCGACGGTGCTCGCGCCGATCGAGCCGGTAGCGCCAAGCAGCGTCACAGTGCGTTCCACCGTGGACAAACCGCTCCATGCAGCAGGCAAGGGGTCGGCCTTCATCGACTCACCACACCAACAAACCACGGCCCGGGGCATCGAAGCCGCCGCGCACCAATCCGATGAGCACAGCCGCGACACTGGCCGTCACGAAACCGTCGAGGCGGTCCATCAGCCCGCCATGGCCCGGGATCAGGCGGCTCGAATCCTTGGTACCGAACCTGCGCTTGAGGACCGACTCGAATAGATCGCCACCCTGGGCGCAGACCGACAGGACGACGGCTAGCATGGCGACGGCGAACAAGTTCGTCAGAGCCACCGTCTTAGCCACAATGACGGCCGCTCCCATGCCTCCGAGCGCCCCGGCCCAGGTTTTGTTCGGGCTCACCTGCGGCATAAGCTTAGGACCGCCGACCGCGCGGCCCACGAAATAGGCGCCAACGTCGGTCGTCCACACGATCACGAACAGAAAAACCAGGGCGAGAAAGCCATACTCGTCGTCGGAGCGCAGCACAATCGGCGCTAGCGCCAGCGCACCGGCATAGGGAACGCCGCCAGCGACCCATATGCGTCGTTCGCCGAGCGCCAGCGACGCCGCGCCCATCGCTCCCATGGCCAGCACGATGACCGCCGCCAAGAGATGTCCGGTGACCGCAAGCGCGACCGCCAAGGCAAGCGCCGCCCCGCCGGCCCCGAGCACGGACCGCTGGTCGGCTCGTGCCACCATCGAGGTCCACTCCCACAACACTCCCATCGCCGCGACGCCCCAAAACAGGGCAAACGGCCAGTCGCCGACATAGGCCGCGCCGACCGCCAACGGCGCAAGCACCAACGCCGAGCCTATGCGCAACGCAAGTTCGCTGCCGCGAGGCCAAGAGGCGCGCAATGGATGGTCCGCGCCTGCCACGGATCACGATCCGGTGCGCGCGGCGAGGCCGCCGAATCGACGTTCGCGCCGACGATACTCGGCGATCGCGCTTTCGAGTGCCGCCCGGTCGAAATCCGGCCAATACGTCGGCACGAACACGAGTTCGCTGTAGGCCGCTTGCCACAGCAGGAAATTGGAGAGCCGTTGCTCACCGCTGGTGCGGATGATGAGATCGGGATCGGGCAAATCGGGCACGTCGAGATAGCTCGCAAGGCTGTCAGCCGTCACAGCGCTGACCGCCAGCTTCCCGGCCGCGACGGCGGCCGCCATGCGGCGAGCGGCGCGCGCGATTTCCTGGCGGGCTCCGTAATTGAAGGCGACGACGAGGACGAGCCTGTTGTTGTCCTTGGTCAACTCCTCGGCCTCGTCCAGTAGCCGTCGGATGTCGGGGTCGAGACCCTCGCGCTCGCCGATGACGCGCACCCGCACGCCACGGCGGTGGAGATCGGCGAGATCATGACGAACGAAGCGGCGCAACAGCCCCATCAGTTCGCGGATTTCGGCGGGCGGGCGCGACCAGTTCTCGGCGCTGAACGAAAAGATCGTGAGAAAATCGATGCCGAGATCGCCGGCGGCGCGCACGGTACGGCGCAGCGCCTCGACACCGCGGCGATGACCTTCCCCGCGCGGCAGTCCGCGCGCCGCCGCCCAACGCCCGTTGCCGTCCATGATGATGGCAACGTGCCGCGGCACGGCGAAATCGCCGATCTCGGCAGTGGGCAACGGCTCAGTCTTCGCCATCGCGCTCCAACAACCTCACACCGTGAGGATTTCCCTTTCCTTGGTCGCCAACATCTTGTCGACCTCGGCGATCGCTTCATCCGTCGCCTTCTGCACTTGCTCGGACGACCGCTTGCCGTCGTCTTCGCTGATCTTGTGATCCTTTTCGAGCCTCTTGAGCACGTCAAGGCCGTCACGCCGCACGTGCCGCACGGCGACCCTCGCCGCCTCGGCGTATTTGTGCGCGACCTTGACCAAGTCCCTACGCCGCTCCTCGTTGAGTTCAGGGATGCGCAGCCGCAACACTTGGCCTTCGGTTGAAGGAGTAAGCCCGAGATTGGAGGCGGCAATAGCTTTTTCGACGGCATGGACCATCGATTTGTCCCACACCTGTACGGAAATAAGCCGGGGCTCGGGCACGCTCACTGTGGCGACTTGATTGAGCGGCATGTGCGTGCCGTAAGCTTCGACCTGCACCGGCTCGAGCAGGCTTGCCGAGGCGCGGCCGGTGCGCAGCCCGCCCAACTCCTGCTTCAACAGCTGGATTGCACCTTGCATGCGGCGCCTGAGCTCGCTGATGTCATGCGTCGGGTTTGCCATGGCGATCCCTCGAATAAGTTAGTCGATCCTCCATAGGGCGTTTGCGCGACGCGATGGGCGACAGCGCCTCACGTGCCGACGACGGTGGCGCGCCCTTTTCCGCGCAACACCGCCGCGATCGCTCCCTTTTCGCGGATCGAGAATACGATGATAGGCATACGATTCTCCCGGGCAAGCGCGAAGGCGGTCGTATCCATCACTTTGAGGTTGCGCTCGATCGCCTCCTGGTGGCTCAACCGGTCATAGCGCGCGGCGTTCTTATCCTTCTTCGGATCGGCGCTGTAGACTCCGTCGACATTGGTGGCTTTGAGCACCGCCTCGGCGCCGATTTCGGCCGCCCGCAGCACGGCGGTGGTATCGGTGGTGAAGAACGGATTGCCGGTCCCCCCCGCGAGCAGGACCACCCGCCCCTGCTCGAGATGGCGTAGCGCACGCCCGCGCTCATAAGCCTCGCAGACCTCGGGCATGGTGAGCGCCGACATGGTGCGAGCCGCCAGTCCCGCCTTTTCGATCGCGCTTTCCAGCGCCAGCGCATTCATGACGGTCGCGAGCATGCCCATCATGTCGCCGGTCGCACGCGCAACGCCTTTCTCCGACACGTTCACGCCGCGAAAGATATTGCCGCCCCCGACCACAACGGCAATCGCCACGCCCAGCCGCTGGGAGGCCGTCAGATCGGCCGCGATCCGTTCCAACGTCGGCTGATGGATGCCGAAGCTGTCGGGGCCCATGAGAGCCTCGCCGGAAACCTTCACCACGACGCGCCGGTAGACGGATTTTGCCATGGCACTCCTGCGCTTTGCCGCCGGCGCGAGCGGCTCCACACGGCTATCGCACGGGTCGAACGCTCAATACCGCTTGGACGACTCAGTTCGGTTTGATCAAGGCCGCGACATCGCCCCCGAAATCATCATTCGGCCGGTCGATGCCTTCGCCGAGCACGTAGCGCACAAACCCCGTCACCTTGATCGGCGCGCCGACCTTGCCCTCCGCGTCCTTGATCGCCTGGGAAACGCTCTTGTCCGGATCGTGGATGAAGGCTTGATCGACCAGGCACACCTCCTTGTAGAAGGTCTTGAGCCCTGATTCGACGATCTTGTCGATCACATTCGCAGGTTTTCCCTGCGCCTTGTACTTGTCGGCAAGTACCTCCTTCTCCCGCCGGACGACATCCGGGTCGAGGCCGGAGGGATCGACCGCCTGCGGATTGGAGGCCGCGACATGCATCGCAAGCATTCGACCGAAACGCTTGAGCTCGTCGCCCGTGCCGGTCGATTCCAGCGCCACAATGACTCCGATCTTGCCGAGGCCTTCGTCGACGGAATTGTGCACGTAGCTGCCGATGACGCCGTTTGCGACCGACAAGGAGGACGCCCGTCGCAGCGACATGTTCTCACCGATTTTGGCGATGGTGTCAGCAATGGCCTCGGCGATGGTGATTTCGCCCACTTTCGCCGCCTTGATCTTCTCGACGTCGCCACCGAGGGTCAGCGCGACGTTCGCGATCATCTTCACGAGCCCCTGGAACAACTCGTTGCGGGCGACGAAATCGGTCTCGGAATTGACCTCGACCAGGACGCCCTGTGAACCTTCGACGGCGAGTCCGATGAGGCCCTCGGCGGCGATGCGGCCGGCCTTCTTGGCGGCCTTGGCGAGCCCGCGCTTGCGCAGCAAATCGACGGCCTGCTCCATCTCGCCGCCGGTTTCGGTCAGCGCCCCCTTGCAGTCCATCATGCCTGCGCCGGTGCGTTCGCGCAGCTCCTTCACCATTTGCGCCGTGATGTTGGTCATGGCTGTGATTCCTCTGTTCCTCCCGGCGGGGCTTGTCACGCGGCACTTCGCTCGCACGCGGCCGGGGTCCGGCGTTCCACGTCTCTCGTTCGGGTGGCCGAGCGCATGGATGCCCAAAACCCAGCGGGCATGACGCTGCTACTCTGAGGTCAACTCTTTCGCCTGCGTAATCCAGCCTTCCACGCGGCCGGGAAGTCCGACCTCCTCACCGATCGTGTGGGCGGCGACGGGCCCGAGTCCCGCGATCTGCCAATAGTGGAAGATCCCGAGATCGTTAAGCTTCTTTTCGATCGCCGGCGAGACATGGTGGAGCTTCTTGAGATCGTCGGCGACGCCACGCGGGCCTGAAAGCACTTCGTAGCTCGGTGCTTCGGGGGACGGCGGCAGCTCGTCCGCAATCGGTTCGGCCGCCGCCCCAGTATCGATCCCGAGTTCGCCTTGGGCTCGCGAAATGCCATCGATGGCGGCCTTCGCTATGAGATCGCAATAGAGCGTAATGGCACGGCTGGCGTCGTCATTGCCGGGCACCACATAAGTGATGCCGTCGGGATCGCAATTGGTATCGACGACAGCGGCAACCGGCAGACCGAGGCGCCGAGCCTCCTTGATAGCGATATCCTCCTTGTTGGTATCAATCACGAACAGGAGGTCGGGCAGGCCGCCCATATCCTTGATGCCGCCGAGCGAGCGGTCGAGCTTGTCGCGCTCGCGCTGGAGCGTGAGCCGCTCTTTCTTGGTGTAGCCTTGGGAGGCGCCCGAGGAGAGCATCTCATCGAGCTTGCGCAGCCGCGAGATCGATTGCGAGATGGTCTTCCAATTGGTGAGCGTGCCGCCGAGCCAGCGCGAATTGACGTAGTACTGCGCCGACCTCTTGGCCGCCTCGGCGATGGCATCCTGCGCCTGGCGCTTGGTGCCGACGAACAGGATACGCCCGCCATTGGCGACCGTGTCGCTCACCGCCTGTAGCGCGCGGTGCAACATCGGCACGGATTGGGCGAGGTCGATGATGTGGATATTGTTGCGGGCGCCGAAGATGTATTCCGACATCTTCGGGTTCCAGCGGTGGGCCTGATGGCCGAAGTGGACGCCAGCCTCCAACAGCTGGCGCATGGAGAAGTCCGGAAGCGACATCGTTTATTCTCCGGTTGAGCCGCCGCGGACCTGTGAGCTCCTCCTTCCTTGCGGTCGGAACGAGCCACCGGACGGCCGTGAAGCCAAGGTCCGCGTGTGAGATGACGAGGCTTATATAGGCATGAATCGGCTGATGCAAGGATCGACCGACGACGAAGCCGCCTGGCTTTGCCCCTAGTTCTGCATGTCGATCCGGCGAAATTTCTGCACGCGCTGCCCGGTATTGACCTCCGACGTGAAGATGTTTCCTTGGCGGTCGACGGCGATGTTATGCAGCGCCGTGAACTGGCCGATCTGCCGCCCGGGCCGGCCGAAGCGGCCGAGCGTCTCCTTCGAGGCGCGGTCGACGATGCGCACCTCGCCGTTCATGCCATCGATCATGTAGATGAATTTTTGATCCCGGTCGGGTGAGAAAACGAGGTCGTAGACCGAGCCCGTGCCGCGCGTTGCCTTCTCGTAGACGTGCTCGGCGACGAAAGCGCCATCCTTGCGGAACATCTGCAGGCGGTTGTTGGTGCGATCGCAGACGTAGACGAGGCCGTCCTTGTCGATGCGGATGCAATGCACCGGGTTGCCGAACTGCTGCGAGGGCGGCTTTGCGGGATCGTAGGGCGGCGTTCTTTCGTCGCTTGGCGGTTTGCCGTAGGCGCCCCAGTGGCGCTTGTAGTTGCCGGTCTCGGAATCGAACACCGCCACGCGGCGGTTGGCGTAGCCGTCCGCGGCGAACACCTCCTTCGCCGCGACGTCAACCGCGACATCCGCCGGCGAGCCGAGACGCACGGTCGAATTGCTGTCGTTGCCCTCCCCTTGCTTGCCGATCTGCAGCACGAACTTGCCGTCCATGGTGAATTTGAGGAGCTGTCCGTCGTTCTTGCCGTTGCCGGCGAGCCATACGAAATCGTTGTCGTCGATGAAAATTCCATGTTCGCTCTGCGGCCACTGGAAGCCTTCCCCAGGGCCGCCCGAGTGGCGAAGCAGATTGCCGGACTGATCGAATACCAGCACCGGCGGCGCAGCGACGCAGCACTTGGCCTCAGGTGGATTTTGTTCGGCCGCACGCTCGCGTGGGGTGAGCGAGGCCGGCCGATGCACGACCCAGATGCGGTCATATCTGTCGGTCGCAATGCCGGGGACTTGTCCCAGAATCCATTTGTTCGGCAACGGCTTCGGCCAAAACGCATCGACTTCAAACTGTGGCACCGCGGCAGCGCTCTCGGCATGTGCGGAGCTGGCGACGAGCGGCAGCGTGGCGACGAGCCATATGCTCACGATTTTCATGGTCTCCTCCCGAGCGCGACGAGGTCTTGCCTCAGCGATCCATCGCGAGGGTAGCCCGGCTGGCCATGGATTACACCGCCTCGACGGCCACCACTCCGGGTACCGCCTTGATGGCGCCGGCGATCTGGGGCGAGACCTTGAAGCGGCCGGGAAGCTTCACCTCAACCTCGGTGCCTTCGCCTAGCATCAGCACCAGCGCAACCTCGCCGTTGTCCAGCGCCGCGCGGCCTGACGCCGGACCTTCGAGGCGCTTGGCGACGCTCTCGATCGGCCGCTCGTCGCGCAGGAAGACGCGCAGCCCCTTGGCGAGCTTGGCCGCTGCCTGATCGAGCGGCTCGACCATCTGGATGCGCGCACGCACGTCGTCGCCTTGCAGCTCCGCCGAGAGCGTCAGCAGCACCGCGGCGCCAGGCTCGAGCAGGTCACGGAATTGCGCCAGCCCCTCGGAGAAGACGACCGCTTCGTAATGCCCGGTGGGGTCGGAGAGCTCTATGATGCCCATCTTGCTGCCGGTGCGCGTACGCCGTTCGGTGCGCGCCACCACGGTGCCGGCGACGCGGCCGGCGCTGGCGCCCGCGCGCACAGCGCGCGCAAACTCCGCCCACGACTGCACCCGCATGCGCTTGAGGGCGGCGGCATAATCGTCGAGCGGGTGGCCGGAGAGGAAGAAACCGATGGCGTCGAATTCCTTCTGCAGCCGCTCGGCCGGAAGCCAGGGCTCGATCTGGCCGACTGCAAGCGGGGCGTGCGCCGCGCCGCCGCCGAACAGTTCCGACTGCCCAACCACCACGTCATCATAGGCACGTTGTGCGCTCGCGAGCATGGCATCCACGGCCGCAAACACCCGCGCACGATTGCCTTCGAGAGCATCGAAGGCGCCGGCCGCGGCCAGACTCTCGAGCACGCGCTTGTTCACCGCGCGCGGATTGACGGAGGCGGCGAAACCGGACAGATCGGCGAACCGCCGCCCGCCGCGTGCCTCGACAATGGCTTCGACTGCCTGACGGCCGACCCCTTTGAGCGCGGCCAGTGCGTAGTGGATGGTCGAGCCCTCGACCTCGAAATCGACGCCGGAACGATTGACCGACGGCGACTCGACCTTCACGCCCAGCCGCTCGGCCTCGACACGAAACTCCGAAAGCTTGTCGGTATTGCCCATGTCGAGGGTCATGGAAGCCGCGAGGAATTCCACCGGATAGTTCGCCTTCATGAATGCGGTTTGATAGGCGACCAGTGCGTAAGCGGCGGCGTGGCTCTTGTTGAAGCCGTAATCGGCGAAGCGTGCGAGCAATTCGAAGATCGCTTCGGCCTGCCCGCGCTCGATGTCGCGCTCGACGCAGCCGGACACGAATCGACTGCGCTGCTGCTGCATCTCGCTCCGGATCTTCTTTCCCATCGCCCGACGCAGCAGGTCGGCTTCGCCGAGCGAGTAGCCGGCGAGAATTTGAGCCGCTTGCATCACCTGCTCCTGGTAGACGATGACGCCGAAGGTCTCGCGCAGGATCGGCTCGAGCTTGGGATGGATGTAGTCCGGCTCCTCCATGCGGTGCTTGCGCGCACAATAGGTCGGGATGTTGGCCATCGGGCCGGGACGATAGAGCGCAACCAGCGCGATGATGTCCTCGAAGCGATCCGGTCGCATGTCAAGCAAGGCGCGCCGCATCCCCTGACTTTCCAATTGGAAGATGCCGACCGCCTCGGCACGCGCGAGCATGGCGTAGGTTTTTTCGTCATCGAGCGGGATTGCGGCGAGATCGATCTCGACCGCGCGCTTGCGCAGCAGCGCCGCCGCCGTTTCCAGCACAGTGAGCGTCTTGAGGCCGAGAAAGTCGAACTTCACCAAGCCCGCCTGCTCCACCCACTTCATGTTGAACTGGGTCACCGGCATGTTGGACTTGGGATCGCGGTAGAGCGGCACCATCTCGGTCAGCGGCCGCTCGCCGATGACGATGCCGGCGGCGTGGGTCGAGGCGTGGCGGTGAAGCCCTTCAAGCTTTTGCGCGATGTTGAAGGCGCGCGCGACCACCGGGTCACTGTCGCGCGCCGCCTGCAGGCGCGGCTCGTCGTCGATCGCCCGGGCGAGCGTGACGGGATTGAGCGGGTTCTGCGGCACGAGCTTGCAAAATTTGTCGACCTGACCGTAAGGCATCTGCAGCACGCGGCCGACGTCGCGCAATACGCCGCGCGCCTGCAACGTGCCGAAGGTGATGATCTGCGCCACGCGGTCGCGGCCGTAGCGCTCCTGCACGTAGCCGATGACCTCGTCGCGCCGATCCTGGCAGAAGTCGATATCAAAATCGGGCATCGAGACGCGCTCGGGATTGAGGAAGCGCTCGAACAGGAGCCCGAAACGAATGGGATCGAGGTCGGTGATAGTGAGCGCGTAGGCGACGAGCGAGCCTGCGCCAGAGCCGCGCCCGGGCCCGACCGGGATGCCCTGCGCCTTCGCCCATTGGATGAAGTCGGAAACGATCAGGAAATAGCCGGGATATTTCATGCCTTCGATCACGTTGAGCTCGAAGGCCAGGCGCTCGCGATAGTCCTCGACGGTGCGGCCGGACGCGGTCCCATGGGCGTTGATCCGACGTTCGAGCCCGGCCTCGGCGCGCTTGCGTAATTCCGCGGCTTCGTCGACCGCCGCGCCGTCCGCGCCGACCGAGAAGCGCGGCAGGATCGGCGCCCGCACCCGTGGGCGAAAGGCGCAGCGCCGCGCGATTTCGACCGTCGAGGCAACCGCCTCGGGCAGGTCGGCAAACAGTGCGGCCATTTCCGCGCGCGTCTTGAACCGGTGCTCGGACGTGAACTGGCGCCGGTCGGTCTCCACCACCAGCCGCCCTTCCGCGATGCAGATGAGCGCGTCATGCGCCTCGTAATCCTCCTGGCGCGCAAACAACGGCTCGTTGGTGGCGACGAGCGGAATCCCACGCGCGTAGGCCAGCGCAATCAACGCCGGCTCGGCGCTGCGTTCCGCGCTGCCGCCGTGGCGTTGTAATTCGATATACAGGCGGTCGCCGAACAGCCGCGCCAGCGCCTCGCAGCGAAGTTCGGCGAGGTGGCCCTGCCCGGCGACGATTGCAGCGTCTAGCGGCCCGCCCGGGCCTCCCGTCAACGCGAGCAATCCCTCGGTCTCACCCTCGAGCCAGGCGAGCCGCACATGCGGCGACTCGTTGGGCGCCGTTTCGAGAAAGGCGCGAGAGTTGAGCCGCATCAGGCTGCGGTAGCCGTTCTCACGCGCGGCCAGCAGAACAATCCGCGGCTGTTCGAGCTGCTGGGGGCTTCCCGTGCGCGGGAGCGCGTCCTGATCGGCGAAATCGACCGCGAGCGTACAGCCTACGATCGGCTGGATCCCCGCCGCCGCCATCTTGTCGGAGAATTCGAGCGCGCCGAACATGTTGTCGGTGTCGGTGAGCGCGAGCGCGGGTTGGCGGTCAGCCTTGGCAAGTTCGCACAGCCGCGCGATCGTCAACGCGCCCTCGAGCAGCGAATAGGACGAGTGCACGTGCAAATGGACGAAGCCGGGCATTCAACCCCGCGATTCTCGATGCTGCGAATGTGAGGGCGCGGGGCCGGCGCTGTCCACCGCGGCCGCCGTACTCCGAGCGCGAAAG
>Ga0209647_1001612_pt1 | contig 18949 bp, 15 predicted proteins | sample GraSoi_2013_60cm_FD_185827 | JGI IMG/M metagenome (GOLD analysis project Ga0209647, IMG submission 185827) | Grasslands soil microbial communities from the Angelo Coastal Reserve, California, USA - Sample 9_17_2013_60cm (SPAdes) (version 2) | ecosystem: Environmental > Terrestrial > Soil >... | reverse complement strand
CGCGGCGCTCGAGACCAAGTTTTCAGAGAATCTGCTCGACGCGACCAATGCATTTTCGGTATTGATCACCGACCGCGGGGACCTGCTCGGGGTGGCGGCGGACGTGCTGGAGGCTGCCAAAGAGGCCGCGCATAGGGACGGACAAGAAGGCTGGAAGTTCACGCTGCAGGCACCGTCATATGGACCTCTGATGCAATACGCCGAGAATCGCCGGCTGCGGGAGAGGCTCTATCGCGCGCACGTCACGCGGGCGAGCGAATTCGGAAATCCGGAATTCGACAACACCTCGATCATCGTCCGAGAGCTTCGCCTGCGAAAAGAAAAGGCGCGACTTCTTGGTTACAAGAGCTTCGCGGAATTTTCGTTCGTGCCGAAAATGGCCGAGTCACCCGAGGCGGCACTCGACTTCCTCAATGATCTTGCCGCGAGGGCGCTGCCTCACGCACGCAGGGACTATGCCGACCTGGAGGAGTTCGCACGCGCGGAGCTCGGACTGGAGGAACTCCAGACCTGGGATATCGCGTTCGCATCGGAAAAATTGCGTGGGAAACTCTACGCGTTTTCCGATCGGGAAGTGAAGCGGTATTTCCCGGAACCGAAGGTCCTAGAAGGCATGTTCCGGCTTGTCTACGCCCTCTACGGCATTCGCATTCTCCCGGACACGGCTCAAACCTGGCATCCGGAGGTGCGTTTTTTCCGCATTACCGACTCGGACGAGAGCCTAATCGGCCAGTTTTATCTGGATCTTCACTCGCGGGAAACCAAGCGCGGCGGCGCGTGGATGGACGAGGCGATTACGCGTCAGCGAATCCCCGGCGGCGTCCGGACCCCGGTTGCCCATCTCATCTGCAACTTTCCCGCACCGGTCGGGAACAAGCCCGCGCTTTTAACGCATGACGAAGTGATGACCTTGTTTCACGAATTCGGTCATGGATTGCACCATCTGCTCTCGCGAGTCGACGATCTGGGCGTTTCCGGAATACGCGGCGTTGAATGGGATGCAGTCGAGCTGCCCTCCCAGTTCATGGAGAACTTCTGCTGGGAATGGGACGTGCTCGCCCGCGTGACGGCCCACGTCGACGGGGGGGAAGCTTTGCCGCGCAGCTTGTTCGACAAGATGCTGGCGGCAAAGAATTTTCAGAGCGGCATGCAGACTGTGCGCCAGATCGAATTTGCACTGGTCGACATGCACCTACACCACGACTACGACCCCGCGGAGGCGAAGACACCACTGCAGCTCCTCAACGAGATTAGGGCGAAAGTCGCCGTGGTCATTCCGCCGGAGTACAACCGCTTCCTCAATAATTTCTCGCACGTCTTCTCGGGAGCTTACGCTGCCGGTTACTATAGTTATAAATGGGCCGAGGTGCTCTCCGCGGACGCCTACAGCCTGTTCGAACAGAACGGCGTGCTCGACTCCCGCACCGGTTTGCGATTCCGCGACGAGATTCTTGCAGTCGGCGGCAGCCGCCCGGCGCTCGAATCGTTCAAGGCGTTTCGCGGCCGTGGGCCCAGAATCGACGCACTGCTGCGTCACAGTGGTATGTGTCAATGAAGTTTGCGTCATGGAACGTCAATTCGCTCAAAGTGCGCCTGCCTCATCTGCTCGAATGGCTGGCGCGGCGAGCCCCGCAAATCGTCTGCCTACAGGAGATCAAGCTCGAGGACGCCAAGTTTCCGGCGGAGGAGATCCAGGCGGCGGGTTACCACTGTGTTTGGTCCGGGCAAAGGACTTATAACGGCGTCGCGATCCTGTCTCGCGCAATGCTCGCGGACGTCGCTGCGGGAATGCCTGCATTTCCCGACGAGCAAAAGCGAGTCATCGCCGCAACCGTCGGGAAGGGCGCCGATGCGATCCGCGTCGTATCCGCCTATGTTCCAAACGGGCAGGCGGTCGGTTCTGAGAAATATGAGTACAAGCTCAATTGGCTTGCGGCTTTCCGACGCTGGCTCGAGGAAGAACTAAAAAGAAATCCGCGGCTCGCGCTGCTGGGCGACTACAACATCGCACCCGCCGATGAAGACGTTCACGATCCCAAGGCCTGGGAAGGCCAGATCCTGTGCAGCCCCAAGGAGCGCGAGGCCTTCGGGAAGCTCCTTGCCTTGGGATTGAAGGACAGCTTCAGGATGTTTGCTCAGCCGGACAAATCCTTCACTTGGTGGGACTACCGCATGAACGGGTTCAAGCGCGATCGCGGGCTGCGCATTGATCACATCCTGCTCAGCTCCGAGCTCGCTTTGCGGTGTCGCGCATGTTCGATCGACCTCGAGCCACGGCGACTGGAGCGTCCGTCGGACCATGCGCCGGTGATGGCCGAGCTCCAGCTTTAGTCGCTATAATCGAAACAGCCGCGGGCGAAAATAATCGCGCCGAACCCGGGAGCAGTCGCGGTATCCAAGTTAGGAGAAAGGGAACCATGGCTTTCAACAAGTTGTTGCGCCAAATCGCCGGCTCGCTTGCGGCAGCTTGCCTCGCGACCGGCGTGTTCGCGCAAACCGCCTACCCGATGAAACCGGTGAAAATCATCGTGCCCTACTCTGCCGGTGGGCCGGCGGACATCTACGCGCGCTTTGTCGGCGACCGTCTGCAAAAGACTCTCGGCCAGCCTTTCGTAATCGAGAACCGGCCCGGCGCCGGCGCGATCATCGGCACTGACGCGGTGGCGAAGTCTGCCTCCGACGGCTACACCCTACTGATGATGTCGAATACGCATACGGTCAACGAGTCACTCTTCACGAAGAAACCTTACGGCCTGATGCGGGATCTCGCGCCGATCTCGCCGATCAACTATTCCGATCTGATCCTGGTGGTTCACCCTTCGGTACAGGCGCGCGACCTGAAAGAACTCATTGCCCTCGCCAAAGCGAAACCCGGCGTGCTCAACTACGCCTCCTCGGGTCCGGGCACGCCCTATCACATGGCCGGCGAGCTGTTCAAAGCCATGGCAGGAATCGACGTCGTACACGTGCCGCACAAGGGAAGCGCTGAAGCGCGCACCAGCGTCCTTGCAGGCAACGTGCAGATGATGTTCGATGCGATCACCACGATGGCGCCGCTCGCGCAGGCGGGCAAGGTTCGCGCCATCGCCACCTCCGGAAAGACACGTTCCTCGATCACTCCGGAGGTGCCGACCCTGGACGAAGCTGGCCTGCCCGGTTACGACGCAGTCATCTGGCTGGGGATGATGGCCCCGGCGGGAACCCAGAAACCCGTCGTCGACAAGCTGAATTCCGAAATCCAGAAAATCGTCGGCTTACCGGACGTGAAGGAGATCTGGGCCAAGCAGGGCGCGGTTCCGATGCATATGTCGCCGGCAGAATTCGGGAAATTCTTGGAGGAGGACATCCAGAAGTGGGCGAAGGTCGTGACATTTTCGGGAGCGAAAGTCGACTAGGACGCGGGCACGAGAGGGCACTATCTTCCCGCAAAAGGAACCCGGAAACCCGTGACCGAGCGCTTCCGGCTGATCATCAACGGTGCAGAAACCGCGCTTGAGGCGGATCCGGACACGCCTCTTCTCTACGCGCTACGCAACGACCTTGAGCTGAAAGGCACGCGCTTCGGCTGCGGCAGCGGTCAGTGCGGCGCCTGCTTCGTATTGATCGATAGCCATCCGGCCCCCGCATGCGACACCCCTTTGTGGTCCGCCGCCGGCAAGAGTATTACCACGGTCGAAGGGCTGGGCACGGGCGGGGTGCTGCATCCCCTCCAGAACGCCTTCCTCGCCGAGCAGGCGGCCCAGTGCGGCTATTGCACCAGCGGCATCCTGATCAGTGCCGCGGCGCTCTTGGCGAAGAATCCCAGGCCGACCGAAAGCGAAGTGCGCGCGGCGCTCGACCGCAACTTGTGCCGCTGCGGCTCGCACAATCGCATGGTGCGCGCGGTGTTGCGCGCGGCGTCGGAAATCGCGCCATGAGCACCGTTGCCGAAAGCCGGCTCAAGCGGCAGGGAAGCCTGGAGAAAAACCCGGGACTTTCGCGGTGGCTGCGCGTGCATCGCGACGGCACAATATCGATCTACAGCGGAAAGGTCGAGATAGGCCAAGGTGTCTTGACGGCCCTTGCGCAGATTGCGGCGGAAGAGCTCGAGGTCGCGCTGGAACGCATTCGCATGGTTCCTGCCGATACATCGGTGAGTCCCGATGAGGGCGTCACTTCGGGCAGCCTCTCGATCCAGGATTCCGGAGCTGCGCTGCGTCGTGCCTGCGCGCAGGCCCGCGCGTTGCTCCTTGAGCGCGCTGCGACGCGCCTCAACGTACCGGCCGGCGATTTACGGGTGGAGGACGGCGCCGTACGGGCGGCAGGCCGGAGCACGAGCTTTTGGGAATGCGCGGACGACGCTTTGTTCGACTGCGAGATCGATGAGACGGCGACATTGAGATCGCCGCGCGACTACCGGGTGGTCGGCAAGCCCGCGCCGCGGCGCGACCTGCCCGACAAGATCGCCGGTCGCCCCCGCTTCATCCAGGACATGACGTTGCCGGGAATGCTCTACGGCCGCGTAGTTCGTCCGCCGCACAATTTCGCAGGGTTGATCTCGCTCGATGACATCAAGGTCAAGTCGATGCCGGGCCTTGCGACGATCGTGCGCGAAGGTGGATTTGTCGGAGTCCTTGCCGAGCGCGAGGATGTGGCGATCTCCGCCCAGCGCGCCCTTCGGATCGCGGCGTCCTGGAAGGAGATAGATCCGCTGCCCCGCGACGTGTACGCATGGCTCAAGGAGCACGCGGCCGAGCACCGCGTCATCAGCGAAAAAGAAAACGCCGACGTGAAATCGCGCGGAGTGACGATGCTCGAAGCGTCCTATACCAAACCCTATATATCGCACGCCTCGATCGGGCCGTCCTGCGCGATCGCCCAGATCGACGACGGTAAGCTCATGGTGTGGAGCCACAGCCAGGGGATATTCAATCTGCGCCGCGACCTGGCGCTCGCGCTCGCGATGCGCGAAGATGCGATCGTCGTGCGGCACGTTGAAGGAGCGGGCTGCTACGGGCACAACGGCGCCGACGATGCCGCGCTCGATGCGGCCCTGCTCGCGCGAGCTACAGGCGGGCGCCCGGTGCAGGTGCAGTGGATGCGCGACGACGAGTTCGCGTGGGCTCCTTGCGGTCCGGCCATGGCCTTGAGCTTGCGGGCGGCACTCGACCCTCAGGGCAATATCGTCGATTGGCAGCACGAGCTTTGGAGCAACGGGCACAGCAGCAGACCCGGACGCTCGCAGGGTCCGGCGCTCGCGGCGGCCTGGCACTTGTCGACACCGCATGAGCGGCCTTCGGCGATCAATATTCCGCTTCCGTCAGGCGCCGCGGATCGAAACGCGATCCCGATATACGATTTCCCAAATCAGCGCGTCGTCAATCATTACGTGCGCGAAATGCCCGTGCGCACCTCGGCGCTGCGCTCGCTGGGCGCCTATGCGAACGTGTTTGCGATCGAGTCCTTCATGGACGAGCTCGCTCAGGCGGCGGAAATCGATGCGATCGCCTTCCGCCTGCGGCATCTCGAGGATCCGCGGGGCCGGGCGGTGATCGACGCGGCAGCACGGCGCGCCGGGTGGAGCAACTGGAAACCCGTCGAAGCCCGCGGCCACGGCGTCGGATTTGCGAAATACAAGAACCTTGGAGCCTACTGCGCAGCGATCGCCGAAGTAGAGGTCGGGCGTGAGGTGCGCGTGAATCGGCTGGTTCTTGCGGTCGATGTCGGCCTGGCCATCAACCCAGACGGTGTGATCAACCAGATCGAGGGTGGAGCGATTCAATCGACCAGCTGGACGTTGAAAGAAGAGGTGAAGCTCGACGCCCGCGGTATCGCGAGCCTCGACTGGGAACATTACCCCATCCTGAAATTCAGCGAGGTACCCGCCGTCGAAGTCGAGCTGATCGACCGTCCCGAGCTTCCCGCTGCCGGTGCGGGCGAGGCCGCCCAGGGACCCACTGCAGCGGCGATCGCCAACGCGGTTGCGCACGCGCTCGGTTTGCGCGTGCGCGAGCTCCCGCTTACCCACGAGAAGATTGCCGCGGCGATCAGTCAGTCGACGTAATCGTAGGCCGGAAGGGTGAGAAATTCCACGTAGCGATCGTCAGTGGTGATCCCGTCGAAGAGCTTCGCGCCTTCTTCGTATTTGCCCGCATCCCATGCTTCGTCGCCCAGGTAGGTCTTCACTTTGGGCAATTCTTCGGCGAGGAGCTTTCTGAACAGCTCCTGGGTGACTTTACGGCCGTCTTGCAGCTTCCCCTTGGGAGAACGCATCCATTGCCAGATCTGAGAGCGCGAGATTTCAGCCGTGGCCGCATCCTCCATCAGATTGAATACGGGCACGCAACCGTTCCCGGCGAGCCACGCTCCCAAATACTGGATTCCGACCGAGATATTGTTGCGCAGGCCGGCTTCGGTGATCGGTCCCTCGGGCCTGAATTCGAGCAGGTCTCTGGCGGCGACAATTACATCAGGGCGTTGCCTGTCGTACTGGTTGGGTCTCGGCATGTGTTCATCGAATACCTCTTTGGCGATCGGCACCAGACCGGGGTGCGCGACCCAGGTTCCGTCGCAGCCGTCGGTCACTTCGCGCAGTTTGTCCTCGCGAACCTTCCGGAGTGCCGCTTCGTTGGCCGCAGGATCATTCTTGATCGGAATCTGCGCGGCCATCCCGCCCATGGCTGGAGCGCCCCGGCGATGACAGGTCTTCACCAGGAGCAAGGCGTAGGCGCGCATGAACGGCGCGGTCATCGTCACCTGTGCCCGATCGGCGAGGCAAAAATCCCGGTTCGCGCGGAACTTCTTGATACACGAAAAAATGTAATCCCATCGGCCGATGTTGAGGCCGGCGGAGTGCTCGCGCAGCTCCCACAGAATTTCGTCCATTTCGAACGCGGCAACCACTGTCTCGATCAGTGCGGTGGCCTTGATCGATCCCTGCGGCACACCCAACTCCTTCTGGGCGAGCACGAAAATATCGTTCCAAAGCCGAGCCTCGAGATGGGACTCCATCTTCGGTAGGTAGAAGTAAGGGCCCGTACCACGCGCCAGCAGTTCCTTTGCGTTGTGAAAGGAGTACAGGGCGAAGTCGAATATCGCGCCTGAAACGGGCTTCCCGTCGACCCGCAGATGTTTCTCATCCAGATGCCAGCCGCGCGGGCGAGGAATCAGAACCGCCACCTTGCTCTTCAACCGGTATGACTTTCCCTCCTGCACGAAACTGATGCTCCTGCGCACGGCGTCGTGCAAGTTGACCTGGCCTTCGATCATGTTGGACCAAGTCGGACAATTGGCGTCCTCGAAATCCGCCATGAAAGTAGAGGCGCCCGAGTTGAGTGCATTGATAACCATTTTGCGGTCGGTCGGCCCCGTGATCTCCACCCGGCGGTCAAGCAAATCCTTCGGCTGCGGTGCGATCGTCCACTCTTTGGAGCGAAGCGGTGCGGTCTCCGGAATGAAATCGGGAAACTTGCCAGCGTCAAATTCTCTCTGGCGCGCCGTGCGCAGCGCGAGCAGCTCCTGGCGGCGCGATTCGAAGGCGCGGTGCAGCGTGGCGACGAAGCTCAAGGCCGCGGGTGTCAGAACCTGTGCCGCCTCGGACACGGCGGGAGCACGGATTTCGATTCCCGCGGGAAGAGTAGGCCTCTGAGAGGCAACTGAAGGTGCAATGTTCAAGACGTTCCCCAAATCAAGCTTGTACCATTCTAGCTATTGCGCATCCGCGGAGGTCCCGTCTCCGATGCCCAGTTCGCCGATCTTTCGGGTAATCGTGTTGCGCCCTATACCCAGCAGACCCGCCGCCTCGATGCGCCGGCCGCCGGTATGCGCGAGAGCTTTCGCGATCAGTGTCTTCTCGAAGCTTTTGGACAGGTTTTCCATGATGTTCGTTTCCCCACTTACCAGCCTGCGATCCGCTTCCCGTCCCAGCGCCGCGAGCCATTCGCCGGAGGGCGCTGCGGCATCCTCGCGGAGCTCCGGTGGAAAATCACCGACCTCGATGACCTGCGTGGGTGACATCACGGTGAGCCAGTGACACACATTTTCGAGCTGACGGACGTTTCCCGCAAGATTCTGAGCCGAGAGGTGGGCCATCGCCGGATCCGACAGACGCTTGGGTTCTACACCGAGCTCCCGGGCCGATTTTGCGAGGAAGTGTCGTGCAAGCAGCGGAATATCTTCGCGGCGTTCTCGCAGCGAGGGGAGCCGCAGCCGGATTACGTTCAGCCGGTGATACAGATCCTCGCGGAACATGCCTTCGCGAACCCGGGCTTCCAGGTCTTGATTGGTCGCGGCTATAACGCGGACGCTCGCTCGAATCGGCTGATGGCCACCGACCCGATAGAAAGTTCCGTCGGACAATACGCGCAGCAGGCGCGTTTGCAGCTCGGCCGGCATGTCGCCGATTTCATCCAGGAATAGCGTGCCGCCTTCGGCCTGCTCGAAGCGACCCCGCCGCAGAGCCTGTGCCCCCGTGAAGGCCCCACGCTCGTGCCCGAAGAGCTCCGATTCCAGAAGGTCTTTCGGCATCGCCGCCGTATTTATTGCGATGAATGGCTTGTCTGCGCGCGGGCTGTGGCGGTGCAGCGCTCGCGCCACGAGCTCCTTGCCTGTTCCGGACTCGCCGGTGATCAGGACCGTGGCGCTCGACTGCGACAAGCGGCCGACTGCGCGGAACACCTCTTGCATCGACTGAGCTTGGCCGAGGATATCCGGCGTACCGGTCAACGACTCCTCGGCTTCATCCTCCCGTATGCTCTCGCCGAGTGCCCGACGGATGAGCTCGACAGCCTGGTCAACGTCGAACGGCTTTGGCAGATACTCGAACGCACCGCCCTGGAACGCCGCCACTGCCGACTCCAAATCGGAGTACGCGGTCATGACAATGACCGGAAGATTCGGGAAACGCTGCTTTAGGGTTTGCAAGAGCTCCAGACCCGAGGTGCCGGGCATGCGTATGTCTGAAACGAGCACCTGCGGGGCACCGGCTGCGTCGAGCGCCTCGATGGCCTCAGTCGCCTGCGCAAAGGTCTGGAAGGGAATGCCTTCGCGAGCGAGTGCCTTCTCGAACACCCAACGGATGGAGCGGTCGTCATCGATGACCCAGACAGGTCTCATCATGGTCTTTCAGCGAAGCGGTAGCACGATGCGGAAACTGGTTCTTCCTGGCTGGCTATCGCACTCAACCACCCCGTGGTGCTGTTGCACGAAAGTCTGCGCGAGCGTCAGGCCGAGCCCAGTCCCACCTTCACGGCCGGATACCAGCGGATAGAAAATCTGGTCGCGGATTTCCGCCGGCACGCCCGGCCCGTCGTCTACCACTTGCAATTCTAATGCCAACCTGTGAAAGCGCCGGGCGAGCGTCACCTGGCGGGCGACTCGGGTGCGCAGGACGATTTCACCCCGGCTTTGAAGCCCCGCCGCGGCGGCAGCACCGGGTCCCAGTATGGCTTGCGCGGCGTTCCGCGCGATGTTGAGCACGGCCTGGATGAGTTGCTCCGGATCGCCGGGAAACTCGGGGAGACCGACGTCGTAGTCGCGTCTTACCCGTATGCCTTCCGGAAACTCGGCGAGAATAAGGCTGCGCACCCGCTCACATACCTCGTGGATGTTCATCGGCACTTGGTTCGGAGGGCGATGCGGAGTAAGAAGTCGGTCCATGAGAGCTTGCAGACGGTCGGCCTCCTTGATAATCACACGGGTGTATTCGCGCAGGCTCGGCCGGTCGAGTTCACGCTCGAGAAGCTGAGCCGAGCCGCGCAAACCTCCCAGCGGATTCTTGATTTCGTGAGCGAGGTTGCGGATCAGCTCCCGGTTAGCCCGGTGCTGGGTCATGCGTTGCTCTTCTCGTTCGATGCGTAGCCTCTGGTCGATCGGTCGCAGCTCGAGCAACAGCGCGGCCTGCGGCAGCTCGACTGGCGTAGCGATGCAGTCAAGGTGCAGGGGCTCTTGGCCCGTTGGCACGAGTATCAAGTCCTGATCGGCGAAGCCGCGCTCCTCGCGAATAGCTTGATGCAGGAGGCCTGCCAGGGGGCCGGAGTCTGCGAAAAGTCCCGGAAAAGGCTGGTCTAGGATGGACTTCCGGCTGACCGCGAACAGCGTTTCCGCCGCAGGGTTGACGTACTTTACGTGAAGTACCCGGTCCAAGAGCACCACGGCGGTGGCGAGCCAGTCTAGGCCCGGTGAGACCGCCGGATTCATGCGCTGGACCCGTTTCGGGGATCGGGGTGGCAGCAGCGCCGCGCCGGGGAAGCGCCAGCCCCCCGCCCGAACCAGGCTGCCTGATTCGTGCGAGCGGCTCGATTCGCCCTTACCTGAGGCGGCCGAGCTCGCCGCGAAGCTGCTCGATGTTCTTCGTGTGCTGGCTGACCGCTTCCTGGTACGGCTTCAATCGATCCAGCACTCGAGCGTAATTGCGCTCGCCGCCGTCGCGAATTCCTTCCTGCTCGGCGAGCTTCTGCTGGGCGTCGGAGAGCAGTTGCTGCTCGTTCTGGAGTTCCGACTCCAGGATCTTGCGGCGGTTCTCGTTGCGCGCCGAGGCAGCGTCCGATATTGCTGAAGATTGCACGGCGCGCGCCGGAACCTGAGCCGGCACAACGGATACTTCCTTGCTCACCAAGGTGCAGTTCTTGCCCACGGTGTCGCGTTTGACATTGGTGTAAGTCGGACGCCCGCTTGCGTCGGGGCACTTGTACACCTCGCTCTGAGCATGACCACAGGGCGCCGCCAGCGCGAGAAAAACCCAGCCGATCAATCGCTTGTTCAGTGCCATGGCCTCCCCAAACCCTAGTGGGAACTTTAAGTGTAGGCCAAAACAACCCTGATTTCAAATGAAAAAAGGACGAAGCTCCCGACCCGGGGCGCTCCGTGCCTCCGCGCTAAGTAAAATCCAAATGCTGGCCCGGAGCTACCGGCCCATCCCCTCGAGGCTTCCTTCTTACGAGCTGTAGTACATGTCGAATTCGACTGGATGAGTCGTCATGCGGAAGCGCGTGAGCTCTTCATGTTTCAGGGCACAGTAGGCGTCGAGCATGTCGTCGGAAAACACCCCACCCCTGGTCAGAAAGTCGCGGTCCTTGTTTAGGCACTCCAGGGCCATTTCGAGTGACGAGCACACCTGCTGGACCTTTTTCGCCTGGGCCGGCGGTAGGTCGTACATGTTTTTGTCGATCGGGTCACCGGGGTGGATCTTATTCTGCACTCCGTCCAGGCCGGCCATCAGCATCGCTGCAAACGCGAGATAAGAATTGGTCGTCGGGTCCGGGAAGCGCACTTCCACCCGGCGCGCCTTGGGGTCGGTGACGAGCGGGATCCGGCAGGCGGCGGAGCGGTTGCGCGACGAATAAGCGAGGTTGATCGGTGCCTCGAACCCCGGCACCAGACGCTTGTACGAATTGGTCCCCGGATTGGTAATGGCGTTCAAGGCTTTTGCGTGCTTGATGATGCCGCCTATGTAGTAGAGGGCGAAGTCGGACAGCCCCGAGTAGCCGTTGCCCTGAAACAGGTTCTTGCCCTCTTTCCATACCGACTGATGGACGTGCATGCCCGACCCGTTATCGCCCACGACGGGCTTGGGCATGAAGGTCGCGGTCTTGCCGTAGGAATGCGCCACGTTCCAGACCGTGTACTTCAGAATCTGCATCCAGTCGGCACGTTTCACCAAGCTGTTGAACTTGGTACCGATTTCGTTCTGGCCCATCGCACCCACTTCGTGATGGTGCACCTCGCACTCAACGCCCTGCTGCTCCATTGCGAGCACCATGGCGTTGCGGATGTCCTGCAGCGTGTCCGTCGGCGGCACCGGGAAATAACCGCCTTTGATTGGAGCGCGGTGGCCCATGTTGCCGCCCTCGTACTCCTCCCCGGAGGACCACGGGGCTTCCTCGGATTTGATCTTGCAGAAGCAGCCGGACATGTCCACGTTCCAGGTGACCGAGTCGAAAACGAAGAATTCGGGCTCGGGACCGAAATAGGCGGTGTCGCCCAAACCGCTCGATTTCAGATGGGCCTCGGCGCGTTTAGCGATGGTGCGCGGGTCACGGTCGTAGCCTTTTCCATCGGAGGGTTCGACGCAATCGCAGGTAATGTTCAGCACCGGCTCATCGGTAAAGGGGTCCATTCGTGCGCTGTCAGGATCGGGCATCAACAGCATGTCCGACGCCTCGATGCTCTTCCACCCCGCGATCGAGGAGCCGTCGAAGAAATGTCCGCTCTCGAACTTATCCATGGTGAACGCCTTGACCGGCACGGACACGTGTTGTTCCTTGCCACGGGTGTCGGTAAAGCGCAGGTCCACGAACTTGACCTCCTTGTCCTTGATCAATTTCATGACGTCATTGGCAGACATTGCCATTGCAGGATCTCCTCAGGTTTCGGATTGTCGGTGAGTTAGGAAGGAAACAAGCGCTAGATCGAGGGAATCTCTGCAGATTCCATGCCATCCGGCGCAAAAAGGCAGGCCATTGTGCCATAAGAGAGCACTCGCAGCGATTGGGGAGGTCGTGCACCAAACCGGCGCAAAGCGCTCATTATGCGCACCGGGTCAGGGCGAATCAACTCCCAACGGCCCTGTCCAAGCTAAACTACACATATCGCATTCCTACCGTATCCCATCATGAAGAACGACCCCGTCGAGAGCATCCTCGCCCAGGCCAAACAGCGAGCTAAGGCGATGAATCTGCCTTACGCTGGAGCATTGCTGCCGCTCGAAGTGCACGCGCTGATGCAAAATATCCCGGAAGCGAAACTGGTCGACGTGCGCACCCAGGCGGAGTGGGACTATGTCGGCCATGTTCCTGAGTCGGTATTGATCGAATGGAACACGTACCCGAGCGGCCAGCGCAACCCGCGCTTCGTCGAACAGCTCCAGGCACGGGTCGCGAAGACCGAAGCTCCGGTAATGTTTTTGTGCCGCTCCGGTGCGCGCTCGCACCACGCTGCAGCGGCAGCAAGCCAAGCCGGTTATCCCAACTCCTACAACGTGCTCGAGGGATTCGAAGGCGAGAAGGATCCGCACGGCCATCGCGGTACGGTCGGCGGCTGGCGATTTGCCGGCTTACCCTGGGTCCAAGGCTGATCTACGTTACGGGCCCGATCGGCTCTCCCCTCGGCTATCCCGCTGACCAATTGACGACCCCCGCGTAGCCCGTAACGAGCACCGCCGCGCCGAAAGCGATCCGGTACCAGGCGAACGGCGAGAAGTCATGCGCAGCGATGTAGCGCAGCAGCCAACGTACGCAGAGGAAAGCGGACACGAACGCAGCGGCCGAGCCGACCGCGAACATCCCTGCATCGCGCCAATCGAAGAGCGCGCGGTTCTTCCAGAAATCGTATGCGCCGGCCGCCACGAGCGTCGGCACGGCTAGGAAAAAGGAAAACTCCGTCGCCGCGCGCCGCGAAAGTCCGAAGAGCATCCCGCCGATGATGGTCGCACCCGAACGCGAAGTACCGGGGATCAGCGCGAACGCCTGCGCAACGCCGACTTTCAATGCGTCTCTCCAGGTCATCTCGTCCACGCTTTGAATCACGGCGGCGCGTCGATGTCTTTCCACCCAAAGAATGATGAACGCTCCGACGATGAACGCGAGCGCAACGGGGACGGCGTGGAACAGGTAGGTCTTGATCAGCTTCCCGAACGCGAGGCCTAGCACCGCTGCAGGAGTGAAAGCGACTAGGAGATTGAGAGCGAAACGCTGTGCAGCTCGATCGGTGGCAATCCCTGCGAGCACGCGAGCGAACCGCTGACGGTATTCCCAGACGATGGCGAACATCGCGCCGGTCTGGATCACGATCTCGAACACTTTTGCCTTCTCACCGGTGAAGCCGAGCAGCTCGCCGACGAGAATCAGGTGCCCGGTCGACGAGATCGGCAGAAACTCGGTCAAGCCCTCCACGACACCGAGGACGAAAGCCTTTGCGAGCAGTGCGAATTCCACGGCGTCTCCAGAAAATAAAAGGCGGCAGAAACTGCCGCCTTGAAATTCTAACGGAAACCGTCAGAAGCGGTGGCAAGCCTGGTTCATCGCGTGGTTTCGATCCTGCCCTTCATGTTCGGAGCAGGCCTCTCAGGCCTTCTGATAGACCTCCGCGCCTTTCCTGACGAACTCCACCGCCTTTTGTTCCATGCCCTTCTTCAACGCATCCTGCTCTGAAAGACCGTGTTTTTCCGCGTACTCGCGCACATCCTGCGTGATCTTCATCGAGCAAAAATGCGGGCCGCACATCGAGCAGAAATGCGCGAGCTTCGCGCCTTCCTGCGGCAGCGTCTCATCGTGAAACTGCTTCGCCTTGTCCGGGTCGAGGCCTAGGTTGAACTGGTCCTCCCAACGGAACTCGAAACGCGCTTTCGAGAGCGCGTTGTCGCGGATCTGCGCGCCGGGATGCCCTTTGGCAAGGTCCGCGGCATGGGCCGCGATCTTATACGCCATGATGCCGTCCTTGACGTCGTCCTTGTCCGGCAGTCCGAGGTGTTCCTTGGGCGTCACGTAGCACAACATCGCTGTACCGTACCAACCGATCATCGCCGCGCCGATCGCGCTGGTGATGTGATCGTAACCGGGCGCGATGTCGGTCGTGAGCGGTCCCAGCGTGTAGAACGGAGCTTCCTTGCAGTACTTGAGCTGCAGGTCCATGTTCTCGCGGATGAGCTGCATGGGCACATGTCCCGGTCCCTCGATCATCACCTGGCAGTCATGACTCCAGGCGATATCAGTCAACTCGCCGAGCGTCTTGAGTTCCGCGATCTGTGCCTCGTCGTTCGCATCGCAGATCGAACCGGGACGCAGGCCGTCGCCGAGCGAGTACGACACGTCGTACGCCGCCATGATCTCGCAGATGTCTTCGAAATGCGTATAGAGAAAACTCTCCTTGTGGTGCGCCAGGCACCACTTCGCCATGATCGAACCGCCGCGCGAAACGATTCCCGTCATGCGTTTTGCCGTCATCGGGATGAACGGGAGCCGCACGCCTGCGTGGATGGTGAAATAGTCCACGCCCTGCTCGGCCTGCTCGATCAGCGTATCGCGAAAAATTTCCCAGGTCAGCTCTTCGGCTTTGCCGTCCACCTTTTCCAGCGCCTGGTAGATCGGCACCGTGCCTATCGGCACCGGAGCGTTGCGGATGATCCATTCGCGCGTCTCGTGAATGTGCCTGCCAGTGGAGAGATCCATAACCGTGTCGCCGCCCCAGCGTATCGCCCAGGTCATTTTCTCGACCTCCTCGGCGATGCCGGAACTGATAGCCGAGTTTCCGATGTTGGCGTTGATCTTCACCAAAAAGTTGCGCCCGATGATCATCGGTTCCGTTTCGGGATGATTGATATTCGCCGGAATGATCGCACGGCCGCGAGCCACTTCCTCGCGAACGAATTCCGGGGTGATGAAGTTCGGCAGTGACGCTCCGAACGACTCGCCCTGGTGCTGCCGAGTGATCAATTCCGGGAGCTCGTCGCGCCGCTGGTTTTCCCGGACCGCGACATATTCCATCTCCGGCGTGACGATGCCCCTTTTCGCGTAGTGCATCTGGGTCACGTTGCGGCCCGACGCCCCCCGGCGCGGCTTTCTTTTCAGGTCAAAGCGCATCTCTGCGAGCTTTGGATCAACAAGGCGTTCAATACCGTACCTCGAAGTCGGGCCGGGCAATTCTTCCGTATCGGCGCGCTCCTCGATCCACTTCGCGCGCACGGGCGCCAGGCCGGTGCGAATGTCGATTTTGACCCGCGGGTCGGTGTAGGGGCCGGAGGTGTCATAGACGAAAAGCGGAGGATTTTTCTCCGCGCCGAACGAGGCCGGCGTCTCGGACTGAACGATCTCGCGCATCGGCACAAGAAGGTCGCTGCGCGAGCCTTCGACGTAAACTTTGCGCGAGTTCGGCATGGGTTTGACCGCGGCATCATCGACGCGCGCGGTCTGGGCGAGAAACTTCGGATTGGCGTTCATGGCGCTCCTCTCACGCACGGACCGCAGGGAGCGAAGGGACCAGCCGTTCAACGCTTCCCTGCGGCGGCATTATCCGCATCAGGTTCGAAGGGTTTGCTCTCACCCGGCCAAGCAAGTTTGCTTAGTCAGGACCCCTACGTTGCTCGAAGAAACCTTACTCTAAGCGGTGCGGGTTGGCAAGGGTATCAATCGCGGGGGCGTATCGCGAATGTCAGCCGGATGCAGTTGCGCTCGCCTTCGCGGCTGTAACCCGCGTCCCTGGCAAGCGATCTAATTAGTTTCAGGCCGAGACCACCCACCGGTTGCTGAGCGATGAGGACAGCCGTATCCATGGGGCGATATTCGCCGAACGGATTGTGCGGAGGGGCTGCGTCCTCATAGCGCAAGGTAAATCCCGTATCGCAGGGATCAAATGCTATCCAAACCGGGGACTCGCTCTCCTCGCGGTAACCGTGGGTGACGGTATTCGTGAATAGTTCCTCGACGATAAGGAGGAGCTTCAGGCAATCTTCCCGACCAATTCCGGCCGTGGTGCACGCGTCCTCAACAAAGGTCCGGATTTCAGCCATGGAGTCCATCCTGGCCGGGAACCGGGCAAGCGGGGCGTTAGCCATTGACGGGATGAGCCGGGAAAAGGCCGTTGGGCTATTATAGGAACAAAGCGTCTTCGCAGGCGCTGGCCACCTCCGGAATTGCAAAGCGGGTCATCATTGGGGGGTTAGTATGCAATCAACTCGATTGATCGTCATTCGTCGGTTTCTCCTTGCGTGCGCATGCAGCATCGCGCCGATTGCAGGCTGGGCAGCCGACATAGCCCAGTTTAAAGTCGCCAGAGGCTCGGTGTATCTCGAGCGCAGCGGCCAGCGCCTCCCGGCGCGTGTCGGAACGCATCTGCAGGCGACCGACACCGTGGTGACCGGAGCGGACGGATCAGCCGGCATTGCATTCGTCGACAATTCGCTTCTGTCGGTCGGCCCCAACAGCGTGCTTGCCATCGAGCGCTACGCGTTCAATTCGACCACGCACGAAGGTACTTTCGAATCCTCTCTGCGCAAGGGAACGCTGTCGGTGGTGTCGGGCAAAATAGCCAAGCAGTCGCCCGATGCGATGAAAGTAAAGACTCCGTCTTCGATCCTCGGAGTACGCGGAACAGAGTTCCTCGTTCACTCCAGCGACTGAGCCTTCTGGGCCCTCATGCGCCGGCACTATGCTGCGCTCATTGCGGCACTGGTCCTGGCAGGCTGCGCCACGCCGAGTCAGGACTTGGTCGTGCTATTGCCGGACAAGGAGGGCAAGGTAGGAACGGTCATTGTCCAAGGGCAGAAGGGCAAGGCTGTGCTCAACACCGCGTACGCCTCGGCCCGGACGACATCCGAGGGCGGCGTGCAACGCGGCACCGCAAGCCAGAGCGAGGTAAAAGACGTTTTTGGCAACGCGCTCGCGGCGCAGCCGCCACGCCCGATCTCCTTTACCCTCTATTTCGAGAGCGGCAACGACGAATTTACCGAAGAATCGAAGCAGGAAGTGAAGCGTTTGCTCGCCGAGATGGCGCGCAGACAGGCGTCGGACATAACCGTTATCGGACACACCGATCTGGTCGGCCCGGATCCATCTAACGATGCGCTTTCTCTTCAGCGCGCCGAACGCGTGAAGTCGATCCTCGCGGGAATGGGCGTCGCCGCCGAGCGGATCCTGACCGCTGGCCGCGGCCGACGCGAGCCCTTGATCCCCACGGCCGACGGAGTTTCCGAGCCGCGGAATCGGCGCGTAGAAATCAGCGTGCGCTAGGTCCGTTCCAGCGCAGCACCAAGAGCGTGAGGTCATCGGCGGCTTCGGCACCGCCGACGAACTGCGCGATGTCGGCGCGGATCGCATCGACGAGCGCCGCCGGATTTTCGATGTTCCGCCCCTGCTTAAGGGCCTGGCGCAACCGACCCGCCCCGTAGAGCTCTCCCGCCGGATTCATTGCCTCGGTCACCCCGTCGGATACAACACATACAATTCCTCCTCGGCTCATCTTATGCTCGGCGGCGACGTAGGAAAATCCCTCGAGCACGCATAGCGGCGGCCCACCGCCTTCCTCGAGCCGGGCAATCTCGCCGTCAGGAGTCAGAACGAAGGGCGGTTCATGTCCGGCGCTGCAATATTCCAAGCGGCCGCTCGGAACCTCGAGCACGCCTGCAAAAACGGTTATGAACAAGAACTCGGGATTCTCCCGCGCGATTTCCGCGTTGGCTTCACGGAGCAATTCATCGACCCGACGCCCGCGTCGAAGGGCAGTACTTTTGCAAAGAGCTTTGCTGACCGCCATGAAGATGCTGGCAGGCAAGCCCTTCCCGGACACATCGCCTACGAGAAAGAATAAGTGCTCAGCATCGAGCATGAAGAAGTCGTACAGATCCCCTCCCACTTCACGCGCGGGCTCCATGGCGGCGGAAATCTCGAAACGATGTTCTGAAGGAAATACCACCTCGGGCCGCGGCAGGCTACCGACTTGGATGCGTCGCGCCGCGTCAAGCTCGCCGGCGAGGCGCGCGGCCGCCTCGCGCTCGCGTTGCAGGCGCTCCTGCAGCAATTTTCGCTGGGCGTTCGCCTCGGCGAGCGTCCCGACTAGCATCGCAGCGAACAGGAAGGCGATGGCGGCGCCGGGAACCGAGGCGTCGATCAAGAGCCCCTCGACCCGATAGGCCCCGAAGCCAGCTGCACCGAGCATGATCAGTAGAAAACCGAGCAGGAACGTCGAACGCCCCGGGGAGAGCCGAGGCACGGAACAGACGACAACCAAGCCCACGACGAAAAGCGCCACTCCCTCTACCCAGGCTGCCCATCGCGGGCGCATCAATAGTGCGCCGTCAAAAACGTTCTCAAGCACCTGCGCGTGAATCTCGATTCCGGGCATGCGTTCGCCCAGCGGCGTGGTCTGGTAGTCGATTAAGCCGAGTCCGGTAACGCCGACGAGCACGAGTTTCCGCTCGAGCTGAGCGCGATGCACATCCCCCCCCAGCACATCCGCGGCCGAAATGAATCGGCTCGCATCG
>Ga0209647_1001611_pt1 | contig 18950 bp, 24 predicted proteins | sample GraSoi_2013_60cm_FD_185827 | JGI IMG/M metagenome (GOLD analysis project Ga0209647, IMG submission 185827) | Grasslands soil microbial communities from the Angelo Coastal Reserve, California, USA - Sample 9_17_2013_60cm (SPAdes) (version 2) | ecosystem: Environmental > Terrestrial > Soil >... | reverse complement strand
TTTTGCCGTTATAAATACACTCCACTCCGGTCGCACGCTTGCCCTCGAAAGTTATCCGGGTGACTAATGCGTGAGTGAGCACCGTCAGATTCGGCCGGTCCATGTAGGGGAAGGTATAAGAACGAAACACGGACTGGCGCTTTCCATCGCGAATCCGTACGTCCACGATCGAGCAACCGCCCGCACCCTCCATCATGCGACCGTTCTGATTTTCAAAAGTTGGGATCCCGACCGAACGTGCTCCCTCCAGCATGGCCCGAGCAATTGGGTTGCGGTCAGGCGCTGGTTGGACAAAAACCGGCCCCCCCGTTCCACGGTACTTTGGGTCAGGCGCGCCATGCCAGTCTTCGATTCGCCCATAGATCTTCAGCACTGACTCATAGCTCCATGCGGGATCGCCCGCCTCCGACGCGAAATAGTCCCAGTCGTTCTTGTGCCCGCGCGCCCAAACCATCACATTGATGCTAGATCCACCACCTAGGACCTTGCCCATATTCATCGGAATAGAGCGTCCGTTCAGATGCGGATTCGGCTGATCCTGGAAGGCCCAATCCTGATCGCTTCCTAGATTGGCTGGCCATTGACCGGCCTCCATGACGCTGGGCACATCGTCGCTGCCGCCGGCTTCAAGCAGCAGTACGCTGACATCGGGATTTTCAGCCAGTCGACGCGCTACCACCGAACCGGAAGAGCCCGAACCACAGACGATGAAATCGTAGTGTGTTTTTAGTTCAGAGGTAAGTTTCGCTTGATTCACGCGTACCCGCTCGGCGAAATCCTCGGTTTGCACCCCTGGCCCAGCGTTCCCTGCAGTATTTGTATCGGTCTTCATAAATCTGGGACACGTTCATTGAAGACATGGTGATGCTATTGAAGCTTTACGCGGTCTTTGGAAGAAAACCGCTCTCAGAACAAACAAACGAGCGCTTTGAATGGCTCAGCGCTACGCTGACCCGGCCGTGGCAGACCGCGAACAGGATTTCGATGCTTGATTGATTAAACTGGCCGACGCTTACGTTCGTTTCGCCACCAAACATTCAGCGCTGATTGGACTGATGTTTGCGGCCAAACACCAAGCGGCGGCGCCTCCCGAGCTAATCGAGCCCACCGACCCACGCGTTTGCGTCAGGACCTCTTACGATCGCAGAAGGGCAAGCCGCCGGCCTGGTAGTCGAAGGTAATTAGGAACGTCAAACCTCTGTCGCGTTTTCGGCACTCGAGGGCCTCGGTGCGGAGACTAAGAGCTGCGCAGTTAAAACAACGATTACGGCAGCTCGGATAAAAAAATCGCCTGGTCCTTAAACTTTAATGTTAATGCTTTTGAATTCGATAAGGTAAGAATTACAATGAAGTACCCACACAGTATTCCTCTCTGGCACACAAACGGAGAACTCTTTGCCGGCGGTACCCCCTCTCGGGTTGTTCTATCGAGCGTTGGCACAAAATGGAACGATATCGTGCTGGAACAGCGTCACTTTCCCAGCAGTGAACTGGCCGATGTAATGTACAAGCCGCATGTGATTGTTATCAATATTAGTCACTCCATTACTGGAGAATACAAGAAAGAGGGGCGGTTTCAGCGCTTCTTCAAGGAAAGAGGCGCGATTTCCTTATTCCCGAGCCATCAGCCTTTTTCTCAGCGGCTAAAAGTAGAGAAAGGCGCGTTTGCGAATATTCTCTTTCTGGCTCTGAACCCTGTTTTCGTGAGCCGCGTTGCTGAGGGGCTGGAGTTGGACGCAGACCGTTTTGAACTAATTGAGAAGCGACGAAGTACCGACCCTACACTTCACCACATTGCTATGGCATTGCGGGCCGGAGTCCAGACCGGCGCTGCCCTTGACCGCATGTATGGGGAGGCATTATCAACAGCGCTCGCCGTTCACCTCCTACGCGAATATGGCGCGGCAGTGCTAGGGCCGAAAAGGCAGTATGGTGGGTTGCCGCGCGAAAAGCTGGTGCGTGCTGTCGAATATATTCAAGATCAACTGGACACAGACTTAACTGTTTCCGGGATTGCTCAGGCGGTTGGCATGAGTCCCGATCACTTCACCAGGCTGTTCAAAGAGTCTACCGGCCAGTCACCTCACCAGTATGTGGTCGAGGCCCGGGTGAGAAAAGCGAAGGAACTTCTGACAACAGGCAAGTTCACCATCAGCGAAGCTGCCTTCCATGTCGGTTTCGCCGATCAGAGCCATCTTACACGTCATTTCAAAAGAGTTTTCGGCTTACCTCCTAAGAGACTACTCGAGTAGCAGAAGGCCAGAGATCGTGGTCTAAGAGTCTCGCGCTTCCGTCGTACCGCTATGCACCGCCATGACTCGGTCCTGCCGGCTTCCCGTTTGTTCTGAGAGCGGTTTTCTTCAAAGAACCGCGTAAAGCTTCAAGAGAATCACCATGTCGCCAATGAATGTGTCCCAGATTTACGAAGACCGATACAAATCAAGGACAACACGATATGGATATCTCGCGCAGAAAATTCATTAAGACCGCGTCCGGTACGCTTGCAATTGGGGTCGCTGCCGGTAGCGCGGCCCTCCCAGTAAGTGCTGCCGCCCAGCAAACATCCAACTTAACCTCCGACCAACCGGAAGAGCAGCGTCGAGGCGACATGCTATTCCGGCGCCTAGGCAGAACCGGAGAGTGGGTTTCCCTGGTTGGATTGGGAGGCAATCACATTGGGAAACAAGCCGATGAAAACGATAGTATTCATTTGGTCCGGAGCGCGATCGACCGGGGAATCACATTCATGGACAATTGCTGGGACTACAATAACGGACAGAGTGAAATCCGAATGGGAAAGGCTTTGCGGGACGGTTATCGGGAAAAAGTCTTTCTGATGACAAAAATTGATGGGCGCAGTAAAGAGGAGGCTGGCCGACAGATCGACGAATCGCTGAAAAGGTTACAAACCGATCACATCGATCTGCTGCAGCACCACGAAATCATTCGTTTAGACGACCCGGACCGGATCTTCGCCGAAGGAGGCGCTCACGAAGCACTCTTAGAGGCAAAAAAGACCGGCAAAATACGCCATATTGGATTTACGGGGCACAAAGATCCCTCCATACATCTCCGGATGTTACAGACGGCTTCCGATAACGGCTTTCGTTTTGAGACGGTCCAGCTCCCTCTTAATGTCATGGACGGCCACCAGTTCCGCAGTTTTCAGCATCAAGTCCTGCCTGTTCTCCTGAAAGACAACATTGGCGTACTGGCAATGAAGACATTTGGAGACAACTTCATTCTCCGCAGCAATACCGTAACGCCCATTGAAGCTCTGCATTATGTCATGAGTTTGCCGACATCAGTAGTCATCACCGGTATCGACACGCCGAAAATCCTGGATCAGGCGCTTGAGGCGGTCCGCACCTACAAGAAGCTGGACGAATCTCAACTAACTGCGATGCTCGACCGCACCCGGACAGCCGCAACCAAAGGAGCTTTCGAGCTATACAAAACTAGCAACCACTTTGATGGCACTAACAGAAATCCGCACTGGCTAGGTTAGCTTTGACCGACAGACGTCGCGAGGGCGCAATTCGGGCTGGATTATCACAAAACCATGGTTTTTTCACTAGACGTCGCGGCCATTCGACAGAAGTCAACGAGTCACTGACCCATCTGAAACAGACCGGCTGCTATATAGCCAGCCGGTCACAAGCCCTCAGCTACCTGTTGAAACAAAGTTAGAACTTCTTCTCAACAAGGCTGGCCGCCTAACGTGCTCCCGCCCACCGAGCCGCCGAAGAGTTCGAACAAGGATCGCGGCAGACTCGAACAAATATTGGCCGCTCCTGAAATTCTGCAGCTGATTACTGCGGATAAAAGAATGCTTTGTGGCTCGATAGAGGTCAATGGAATGAATGATGGAGCGATTATGAAAATTGGCTTTCTGAGTATGCCGCTGACGGGGCATCTGAATCCGATGACTGCACTTGCACGCAAGCTGCAGTCGCGAGGACATGAAGTTGTGTTTATTGGAGTTCCGGACATTGAACCCGTCGTTCGCGCAGCCGATCTGGACTTCGTACCGTTTTGCGAAAATGAATACCCACCAGATTCTATGGCCAAGAGATGGGCCGGGGTTGCGAAGCTGCATGGTCTGGATGTGATACGATACACGGCCCGGGAATTGACGCCTGGCCTGGTTAAGGCGGCATTGGAGCATTTGCCAGGAAAGATCGCAGAAACCGGTGTGAGCGCGCTGATACTCGATACGGTATACCGGCTGATTGAGATTGTTCCGATGCATCTACGTCTGTCTTATGTTCAGATTTGGAATGTGCTCCACTTCGACTCTTCCGGATCGACCCCACTCGCTCTTTTACAGTTGGCCTCATGAAACGAGCGACGAAGCGCTCGCCAGGAATGTCGACGGACTGCAGATATTAAGCGAGATGCGCGAGCGTATAGTGCCGATCGCTCAGTCCTATGCCGAGCGGAACGGACTCGAGATCGATTGGAGCAACCCGGCCGCCACTGTTTCCAAACTGGCAGTGATCACACAGACACCAAAGGAGTTTGATTTCCCCATTCCTCATCTGCCTCCGCAATTTCATTACGCGGGTCCCTTTCACGATAATGCAGGACGCGAGCCTGTTCCCTTTCCCTGGGAGAAGTTAACCGGTAAGCCCTTGATCTATGCTTCCATGGGAACACTTGTAAACGGCCTGAATAACGTTTACAGCACCATTCTCGAAGCGGTCGGCGAATTTCCGGAGATGCAGGTGGTGCTTCCGGTAGGCAGGAATATCGACCCGGGAGATCTGGGGTCAATCCCATCGAATACAATCGTCGTCCGCACCGGACCACAGATCGAACTGCTGAAGCGTGCGACACTTTGCATAACCCATGCGGGCCTAAATACAACTCTGGAGGCGTTGGCACAGGGAGTGCCGATGGTGGCGATCCCGATCGGATACGACCAGCCCGGCGTTGCTGCCAGGATTGCCTATCACGGGGTCGGTGAATTCGTCGAAATAGGTAACCTGACCGCGCGAAGCCTATCGGAGTTGATTGTAAAAGTAACAGCAAATCCGAACTGTCGCGATAAAGCACGTTGGTTCCAAAAGGTCCTGGCAGAGACTCGTGGACTAGACGTAGCCGCCGATATAATCGAGCGTGCATTCGGAGAGAACACTCGGAAGACAAAGGGGCAGTAGCGGCAACGTCATTCTCCAGCCGGGATACCAATCGCTAGGCTTCTGGCAATCTAAAACTTCTATTCATCAAACTCTAATACGATGCTTCACAGTTGAAATGATGCTGGCCTCTTCAACGTCTAATGGGGGTCACTCCTCCGTTTGTAAAAAATTGTACGCTTAGGTCAGGAATTACGAGGAAAACCGGCGCTAATCCGGGTTCACAGAATTGCAGATAGACAGGTCGTCGATCTGATCAGGACACTCCCCGCAGACCGAGCTATAGAAGCTCAGGCGGCGTGTTACTTCGAACTCGCGGCTATCGCGGTAGGGACATCCATTGCTGGATGCCCCCCGCACAGATCCCGGCGGGCGTGATTCACGCACCGGGCTCCCACCTCGGGTGGTTAACGACGAATCCCACGAGCAGCTTCGCGTACACAGTCGAGCCTCTGGGACACGTTTAATCCGGCGCAGTGTCCGGTACGTGTGTTGCTCTCCCATGTTTCCCTCGGTCCTCTCCCTTGGCTCCACCAACTCCGTCCCCAGTCGCCCAGGTTTGTTCGTCGGCTTCAATGCTATTATGAAGAGGTCTGACTTCTCCTGCCCGTGCTTCATCGGCTTCGACTCCTCGCCTTCCCGATGCGGACCGCTCCATGACTTCTGAAGCGGCCAGGTAGGAGATCTCCCGGTTCCCGTGCAAAGAGCGTACCTACATGCCAGGTTCTTAGACCACGCAGGGTCAGCCAGGCACTCGCACTAACGTTCCTGTCCGTGTTGCCTTCCGCTACGATAACAGCGTCGGCACCCTGAACTAATTTAAAGATTTCGCGGCTCAATGGCTGGCCTGCAAGCTCCCCTGTCAACGCTTCGTCTCGCACCTCGCGATGCGTTACGCATGACTCGGGGCCAGTGTGGTTTGCTATTCCTTTACTGTTGAGGACTTTCACCTTTTACTCTTTGCGCAGTCTCCCGGCGCACTATCGATCTATTCTATCAACACCGCGTTGACCCGGATGTGCCAATCGAAGACGCGGCAGGAGCAGTGAAAGACTTAATTCAGGAGGGTAAGGTTAAGCACTTTGGTCTTTCCGAAGCAGGCGTGCAAACGATCCGTCGTGCTCACGCCGTCCAGCCCGTAACGGCACTTCAGAGCGAATACTCGCTGTGGTGGAGAAACCCTGAAGCGGAAGTGTTACCGACACTTGAGGAACTTGGAATCGGGTTCGTCCCATTTAGCCCTCTTGGTAAAGGCTTCCTTACAGGAAAGATCGACGAAAACACCACGTTCGACAGTTCTGACTTCCGCAGTATCGTCCCCCGCTTTACACCAGAGGCTCGCAAAGCCAATCAGGCTTTGGTTGATTTGCTTGGCAAGGTTGCAAAACAGAAGAATGCGACCCCGGCTCAGATAGCGCTCGCATGGCTGCTTGCTCAGAAGCCGTGGATTGTTCCGATCCCGGGCACCACAAAACTGAACCGCTTGGAGGAGAACCTCGGAGCAGCTGCAATCGAACTTGCGTCCGACGATCTCCGTGAGATTGAGGACGCCGCATCAAAGATCACCGTGCAGGGGGCTCGTTACCCTGAACACCTGGAAAAAAGGACCGGTCGCTGAGCGAAGGAGGCCCAGAACTGGCGTATCGGTTTGAGCGGTTTGGGGAATAACCGAGAAGATCAGAAGAAATTCAGAAATGGACATCAAAAGAAGTGGCTCACAGCCTTCCAGCAAAGGACCGGCTGAGTATTTTACCGGCACGGTGCGCATTGACCCCCTATTCCAGGCGAATGATCCGCCGCGCTCGCACGGCGCAAGTGTTACGTTTGAGCCCGGTGCCCGCACTGCATGGCACACCCACCCGCTGGGCCACACCCTGATCGTGACGGCTGGCTGCGGCCTGGCACAGGGCTGGGGAGGCCCCATCGAGCAAATTTGGCCGGGGGACGTGATCTGGTTCCCGCCAGGTGAGAAGCATTGGCACGGCGCCACGGCAACCACGGCCATGACACACATCGCCATTCAGGAACAGCTCGACGGCAAAGCGGTTGACTGGATGGAAAAGGTTAGCGACGAACAATACCAGGCTCGATCAGGGGCCGAACAAAAGAAGCAATTGTGAGCAAAGTTTGGTTTATCACAGGCGCCGGCAGCGGCATCGGAACAGGAATCGCCAAGGCGGCATTGCGAGCTGGTGACCGCGTCGTGGCGACCGGAAGAAACCTCGACAAAGTACGCGGTGCCTACCGCGACGTTGCAACCGAGAACATCGCGTTTATCCAGTTGGACGTTGCCGACGAAGCACGAGCGAAAGCGGCCGTCGATGAGGCGGTGAGGCAGTTCGGCCGCATCGACGTCGTGGTCAACAATGCGGGCTACAGCCTGCTTGGTAATTTTGAAGAAATGACCACAGCCGAGATCCAACGCCAATTCACTACTAACTTCTATAGTGTTATGTACGTCATGCGCGCCGTGCTGCCGGTCATGCGTAAGCAGCGGTCGGGCCACATCATCAACATCAGCTCCGTTGCAGGTGTGCTCGGGCTTAAGCACTGCGCCGCCTACGGTGCGACAAAGTTCGCGGTCGAAGGTCTTTCGCTGTCGGTGGCAACGGAAGTCGAGCAGTTCGGCATCAAGATCACCGTTGTCGCACCAGGCTTCTTCCGCACGGACCTTCTGGATGCCCGGAATGTCAGGTGGCCCAGCAATGTCATCGAGGACTATGCGGCTGAGGGCAACATCCAAGAGACGTGGTCGGCCTATCATGGCAAGCAGCAGGGTGATCCGGCGAAGCTGGGCGAGATTCTGGTCAAAATTGCTGGCATGGAGAAGCCGCCGAAACAGTTCCTCGCTGGAAGCGATGCCCTCACGGTGGTTACGCCGGTGCTCGAGGCCCGGCTGCAGGAAATGCGTGCCTATGAAGATCTGTCCAAGTCGACGGACGGCACATTCTAAGAGGTCTCGCGCCGAGAATGCCTGCACCCAAAGTTAGGCTTCTAACGCTGTAGTGCCGGACTACGATAACAGGCCGCGTGAGCCATGGCTCAGGGTGGCTCGTTACGGCGAGGCGCAGAGTGCATTCCTCGGACCAAGTCGGCTATCGTCAACACGTATGAAGTTGCTCGCGCCCTCATTTATCGTGGAAAAAGTCGCCTCAAATAATTTGGAAAGTTACAATTCCCACGATCGAACCTGCCGAAGATAACTATACACAATCCCTTTATGTATATCTATTCGCCAGCCATTTTTGTGGTTCTCCGTAAGATTCGGACTCCATTCCTGATCGCGCTTTGACCATGGGTTTGCAAGAAGGTCGAAACCTCTCGTCGAAGAGAAGTTCTTTCATGCATCACAAAACACAGCAACCAAAGCTAATATGTCTCGCCAATGCGATTTTTGTAACCTGGTCGAGCTTTTGTTCACTTAATGCGTAGCACCCTTAGCGGCCTCAATATTCTTCCTGTTGGCCTCATAGCGAGCTAGATGTCTTTCCACCTCTTCGTCAAACGGGGTAACCCCGCCGGCGAAGTGACGCGGGTACTGAGTAAAGACAGTTCCAGGTTCGCAGAGGTGCTGATCGAGATTACGGAGCTGGTGCTTGGGGAAGAGAAGATAGTCGGGTGGCGTCCTCAGGAGTCAAGGGATGTTGCCGTGCTCTAAAAATGCCGCCAAGAAGCAATTCGACAAAATGCGCGGATTGCGCCTGAGGATGGACATTGCCTGCGATGCGTTTTTGCGGAAATCGTCCCTGTTAGAGGGAGTGTTTGGGTCGAACTACCTATAGCTCTTTAACAGCAGCTTTCACTTGAGTAGAGATTTTTGAAAGTTAGGAGGTTCCACAGACGCCTATCACTAACATTTGGCGGATCAGCTGCCCAGCCATTCGTTGCAGAATAGATTTCGCCCATGACCCGCAGGTATTCAGCCGGGATGACACCGGCTCCGTATTCGGCGGGGTGAATCTCACCGGTTTCGCGCAGCCGGGTCAACCGGGCCTGAAAGCTGAAATAAAGTGAGGTCATTGCTTTTCTTCATCTGGGAGTTCGCCCTTGGCGCGCAATCGTTCGTTCAGGCAACGTTCGACCTCTTCGTCGAAGGGCGTAGCCCCGCCACTCAGAGCCTGCCCATAGCGCATGACCCGGTCCATCTCGTCGTCTGAAAACTGGTCGGCAAATGGGTGCAATTTCTTCTTAGGCATAACGTTCTTGGTCTCTAAAATTCTTCATTACTCGTTTTGCAATGAGCCGAAAAATCTGCTTCCAGTCGGGATTTGCGAACTGCTTCATTTGTGGGTGCGGCGATCGATCTCTTTTGGTGCTGCGTGTTGCGATGTCTCGCCACAGTTGCTCTTCAGAGAGGTAAACGCCGGGTACGGGCATATGCGGTGTCTCCCGAATTGTGCGCTTAGAGAACGTAATCAAACGATCCGGCGATGACCGAAGCTGATGCTAAACCCTCTCGTGTAGAGGTTCAGGCGAACAAATGGCGTAAGATAAATTCGCTTCCAGATGCGTAGCTGCATGAATCTCTTTTCGATTCAAAGCAGTGAGAAATCCTTTTCGGTTAGCATGAAGTCCTTCGGAGAACTTGTGCGTTTAACGGCTGCGAGGCCGCCTGCTGCTGGAGCGCTCCCTGCTGCTTTGCCAGGGCTTGCTCGGCCTCAGTCGGGCCCAGGCCTTCGGAGCCGCTGGTCTGGGCGGCGTGCATCTTGGCTGCGCTAAGTTCGGAGTGCTGCTGCAGACGTTGCTCGACCTCTTTATCCTCATCATCGAGCCCACCCATCATTGGCCGCAACTGGGTTAGGGTATGCATCTCAGAATCGGTAAAGTTGTGCTTTTGGTGCGGGTATTGTTTCTCAGCCATAATCAAGGATCAATCCAGGTTGCGCTTGTTTGCCCGATCGGCTTAAGCCAGATAAAATAATGTGGATCGATCCATCTAGCATCGCCGATCCGGTTACCGGTCAAAGGCAATTCTTCCTGGCTCTTAGCTCGGCCCATCGCAGTCGCAACAATCCAGCGCCGATCGGGCATATGCACCCAGAATGATTCGCCCTCTTGGACATATTCTTGCACTAATGGCGTGCCTAAGCTGACCAATGCCGCCCGTGGCACGTTGGGATTTAACCGTACCAGCTCAGCCCGTGGCGCTGGCGCTATCGATGCTGGTGTCGGTGTAGCCCGCGTATTATCAGCGCTTGGCCCGCGCGGCCATGCTAACCACCCAAACGCAACCACCATCGCGCCGAGCCCTAACAGAATGCCTAAACTCAATGGCAGCCCCTTTCGCTGGGGCTGCTCATTAAGGGAGCGGCGAATCCGTTCCATGGTCGCCGTCGCTACCGGATCAGAATCAACTTTTTGGCGTGGTAGCATAATTAGTTCCCGTCTTCAAAGCGCCAGCCGCCATTAGGGAAGATGAAAGGATCCCATCGAGCGGTCCCGCCATTGCTAAAGCGGTAACCGCCATTGGGAAAGATGGATTGATCATATTGGGAAGTGGAACCATCGCTATAGCGCCAGCCGCCGTGAGGAAAGATGAAAGGATCCCATCGGGCAGTGCCTCCGGCATAGACATCGGCTGCCAGGGCTAAAGCAACACAGGCTAACAAGGTTTTAATCATCCCCTAAAAGATAACACAACGCTGCGTGAATGATTACGCATTAGTTTGCTATCGGGTCTGCAAAATATTGGGATTATAGTATTGTAACTAGATTGCTAACTGTGATCGTTCCCGAGCCGGGCCACATGCTCACTGAAGGGGACCTGGGCTTTGACCAGGGGTTTCATTGTTAATGTCTCCGTAGCCAGCCAATGGCTGCGCACATCAACCCGTAGCTAAAGACGGCGTGGTAGGTTTTGCCTGCCAATGCGCTGCCAGCTAAGCCGAAGGCCAAGCCCAGTATTAGGCAAAAAGGACGAGGTCTCATTTAGTGCTCGTTCCAGTAATAGAAGTTACCCGATCCGGCAGCTGGTACCGGAACGGCTTCTGCCGCATTCATCTCGGCCATTCCAGTAATAGAAATCGCCCATCCGATAACCTTTGTAATAGGCACCATTGGGACCATGCCAAGAATCGAAAGTGCCGAGCCGATAACCGGTCCAGTCACCGGCAAGGGCAGGAATGGCCACCGGTACTCGGTCTCGTGGCCGTCGGTGGCAAGAGGCAGGACGACCTCTGTCCGGTCAACCCGGTTGCGGGGAATATCCCCTTCGGGTATCGGGCCGGAATCTGGGTTCCATTCCTCGGGCGTGAGCGTGGCCTGCCACCCCTCGGCCAGGAAGGAATAGGCGACCGTGCCGTGGTTCTTCATCCAGGCCTTGACGTAAGCAACGGTGGCGTCTTTCTGGCCATCGTTGGCGAACGGCGTTGCCAGTATCTGGCTCGAGCCGTCCTCTTGGATGAACACCCAGGAGTGGATCAGCTCGGGCTGGCGCAAGCCCAGGAGCACGAGGTGGGCCTGATTGGCAGCCAGGGATAGCAATTGATCGAGGGTTTTATTCATTTGTCACTTTCTGTGTCTGATGGGCGGATTAAAGAATAAGGTGTACCACGAACCGTCTGGCAGCTCTTTTATCCGAGGTTCGTAGTCGCCCGAGTGGATGTAGTAGGGATTTTGCCAACTGCCATATTCAGGGATTCTTATGTTTTCAGCTTGCCAGCCTTTCAAGATGCGATCGCGTTCTGCAGGTGGTATGTAATGTAAGGATCTTCCGCTAATGACTCCCCATATGTTGGTGTTGGCGACTGATCCACGAGCGATCGGGTAATAGAGCATCGGCGGCGGGGTGCGCGGGTAGACCCCCTGTCTATTGTCGAGGCGCGGCGGGATGCGGACTTTATTTCCTTGGGGGTCTATCCAGTAGGAAGGGGGCCGTAACTTAGTAAGGTCAACCGTAGTCGATTCCTGATAGAGTAATGAAGCATTAGGCTTGGATGACTCAGGAGGTCGGAACAACAGCGGGCATTGATCGCTGATGTACCCCACAACACTAACGAGTCCGATTAGAAACAGCGGGCTGGCAAATTTCCAATCTCGTTTAACCGGCGGTGGTGTCCACCGGGTCGGCTCAGGTTCGGTAGCCTGTTCATAAGCCTTTTGCTCGGGCGGCGGCGGTGGCGGTGACGATTTCGGCGGCTGAGGTGGCGGCGTATCGCTGGGTCGTGCTTGAGGCCCAGATGCCGTGGCTTGGCGATTGTGCGGTACGAAATCGTAGCCGTTCAATCCACGCTTGCGCAATGAGGTAATAAAGGCTTCCGCAGCCTTGGCTGCTTCATTGGGCGAGCTTCGCCACTGGAGAACGCGCGCCAGTCCATGATGCCGGTCAAGTAAGTGGGTCTTTTCATAGTGGTCGGTTGCGAGATTTGCCGCTCGACGTTCAATACCAACTGGTGGTAATTCCTTCTGTCTTGTTCCAGTCCAGTAAAAACGATTTAGGATCGTGGCTCGCTTGCCAGCAAATGATTGAGCACGAGGTGATCTCTTTGCGGCTAAATAACTGAATTTCCTTAAGCAGGTCTTTGGCGTATCTCTCCGGATCGTGGAACTTCATGTACGCTGGCGGATTTATATAAATCCGGCCACCACCGAGGAATGGCCCTATTGAGATGTCGGAGACGTCTCTCGGATATTCGATATGAGACTCACTTCTTAGCTGACGGTATCGCTCATAGTCCAGTGGTCGGTGTTCTTTGTCGAATTCGTATTCGTAATAGCCAGCCCAATTGCACATCTGAACCGCCAATGGAACTACCCGATTTAACTCATCCCCCATTTCGGCAATTTCGCTTCTCCGGTCCAAGACAATCGATATATTCCAGAGCAGCACAAAGAACGCTATGACTGCAGATGAATACCAAAACTTAAACGCACGTCCCTGTGCCTTTAGGATTAGGCGAGCCGCCACGACGCTCAAAATGAACGGCAGTAGACCGGCCAACCCCACTTCGTAGACAATTAGCCATGGTGACTGGAGCTGACTTGGGTGCACGATAAAGGTCAGCTCTCCGGTGAACAGGCTGACCAAGTCACCGAAACTGCTGAACCACACCATTTCCCGCAGCCACCAGCCTTTATCTACCGATGGTCGGTAATTGAACCAGTCAAACATAAAGATGACGTTGGCTATGCAATAGCTCAGCCAAAGAGCCACCAAGGTCATCACAATGATCGCAAAGATCTTAATAGTCCGTTTCATCGGGCCTTTCGCGAAATGCTCTTGCTGGCGTAGAAGTAGACGGTGTGGTCGCAGTACTCAGAGCTTTCTTGTTCGAGAATGTAGAGCACCAGATCAGCTCCAATGCTGCGCGCATAGTAAACGGCTGCCTCTTTCTCGGGCATTCCTCCGCCGTAATATGGGAGGATTCTCCAAGAGGAAATGCCCAGTCTGACACAACCCTGGTTCTGGAAGTTCTGGTCGATCGCCTCCAACTCGCTTGGATTGATCAGCCTGTAACCCACGTAACCGATTTGCCGCCGGGCATACGCAGCTTGCTGCGTGAAGTCCAGATAAGGATTGGCGTGAAAAAAGGCGTCAATGTTTGATTGCGCAAAGCTTGAAGTGATCGCGCTGACTAGCAGCGCGCCAATAATGAGGTATCGTTTCATTTGTTTCGATCAAATAAGGGCGGCGCGTTCGTTTGATCTGCGGCGCGCCGCCCATAAAAAGGATGCTTTTTCAGTTGCGGCTGAACTGCTCGGCCAGAATCCCACAGGCTGCGTTGGTCCCCAGGAGATTCTACAGATTTACATAATGCCACACAATTAGCATATCTTGTATACGACCTGGAAAAGCGTGACTTTAGACAATTTTTTGGCCGTTTGGTTACGCTGTTAGGACGATGCGATCGTGTGGAGGAAATGAGTGTTGCGTCAAAGGCGAGAAGCAGCACTCACGGTTTTAAGTCCTCCGCCATCGTTGCAAACTGCTGCAGCGCAGCTCCGAGTTCCTCGGCTTTCTCTAGGGCCAGCACGTCCGGATCAGGAAGGTTCGGGCTTTGTCACGTCTGAGCAGGTCGTAGTAGGTGAACTAGTAGTCCCAAGCCTCTTGGGCAAGCGGTCCAGCATTTAACTCCTGTCGCCGCAAGCGCCATTGAGGCAGGTGCTTGTCCATTATCGAGATGAACCGGTCGTTATGATGTCGCTCGATGAGATGCACGAGTTCGTGAACAACGATATATTCGAGGCATTGTACCGGCTTCTTAGCGAGTTCGAGATTCAGCCAGATCCGTCGGGCGCCGACGCTGCAGGTGCCCCACTCTGATCGAAATTGTAGGTGCCCTCGACGCCCGGGTAGCCCTTGACGCTCAGGATCGCCTCGCGGATCTTCTGAGGCTCAAGACTCTTAGCGTTATCGATCACGAGCGCTAGAACATGAACGGCGTCGTAGGCCCATGCCCCATAGAGATCGGGCGCAGACTTGTAGTTCGCCTCGTACTTGGTAGCGAACTCCTTTGCTGCCGGGCTTGAGTCGGCGGCGAAATCGCAGACAGCATAGGAGCCATAGAGCGCCGGTCCAGCAAGCCTCAGGGCGGTCGTCCCCACTGTCGAGGGAGAGCCGACCCAGGCGATATTGACGCCCAGTTGACGCAACTGCCTGGCAAAAATAGCCAGATCAGGCGGCAAGGGCATATAAGTGCTCATGACATCGCCGAAGCAGCGGTGCTCCTTGGCTTTCAGGAACATGACATTCCCGTCCTTATCGCCGCGAAGCTGCTCACGCCGTTGGGAAAACCGGCACCTAATGCGCCTAAATACTTCGCGGCGGTGGACATATTGAACGCTGCCCAGGACCGGAAATGGCTTTCACATGCAACTCGTTTGCTCTCCCGGTACTGGAGCGAAAAGAACAGTCGAAAGAGGTCAGCCGTAGCTGAGGCGGCGTAAATTTCGAGGTTTCTTCAATTTTGTCAGAGAAAGCGAAGCTTCCTGTAATCGGTGTGGCGGAGGTGACTTCGTCAGGGCTTCCAACTTTCAGTAAGCTGTCTTCCGGCTTGGCGAATAACCGCAACCCCGACCGTGGCGATAAGAATCCCCGAAATGACCACCTAAGATCTCGCGCTGGCGTTTGAGGTACTCGGATAAAGTACTTGAGCTCTTGGGTGGGCCAAGCCGGTCATGGTTCGCACCGTCTTGATGGCGTGGCGATAGGTTAAATATCCCAGAACACAGTAACCAATAGCAAACAGAGCGAGAGACGTCCACCAAGGGACAAAGAAAAGCGAGACCGCGCATATAACAATTAGGCAGATAAATGACGGCAGGTCTCTCATTAGCTGAATCGATCGTTTCAGCTCATCGGGTTTCATGGGTTCTGGGGATTGGGTTTTGATAATAGCAAAAAGCTTCCAGGATTCGCTATGGATGCGTTTGATGAAGGGCGAAAGCGGAAGGCGAATTTTAGATCTCTCAGTATTTGCGCGACCGCATGGAGAAGGTGATTGAGTCAGTTACCTTACGCTCATCTTACGTTTTAATGTGCTAGGTTTTACTGCTCAAAATCGAAATAGTTATCGATTACTACTACGTTATCACTTGTCGACGTGTATAGCGAGGAGCACAATGAAACACCAGCCGACACTATCGCAAATTGAGAACGCCTTCCAGCCCGCAAAGGAAATTGATGCCCCCGACCGTTTCGCAGGCCGGCAGCAATCCGTAATCGACTGTTACTACGCATTGGCGACCCAAGGTGCAAGCCTTGCAATTGTGGGCAACAGAGGGATAGGCAAGTCGTCGCTGGCAAGACAAGTCATCCGCATGGCAACGGGCGACAACACGTTGATTGAAAAGAGCCTAGACCACCGCGTCTTGGAGCGTCATGACTTCCTAGCGATGTATTTCGCCTGCGGCGACGCGGTTAGAACGTCCGATGATCTGCTTGAGCGGCTTCTAACGTCATCAAACTGTCTGAGAGATTGGATATATGATATACCGACGGCACGGACTGAAGTTGAAGGGTATCAGCCCAAGCTTAGCGTAGGCTTTGCTTCATTGGGCGCTTCATTGGGCGCAGAAAGGCGAACGGAATCTGGAGCACAGAAAGCAATAGCTCAGCACAGCATCGACACGGTGTTCACAAACGTCGTGCGAGAGTTGGCTAATCAGGGCATTGCGAAGCACGGGATACTGATAGTGGTAGATGAATTCGATCGGATTGGTGATCCTACCGGTTTCGCCTCATTTCTCAAATCGCTAGCAACGAATGTCCCGGCAGTAAAGTTCTGCCTTGTTGGTGTGGCTCAAGATATCAAAGAATTGATGCAGGAGCATGAATCCACAGACCGCCTCTTCGCGGGCAGTATCGTGCGCCTAGCAGCGATGACAGACGACGAACTAGCGGAGATTGTTCGAACCGCAGAAGCTGAAATTGATAGATACCTCACATTTGATCAAGGTGCCACTGAGCGTCTAGCAGCGCTTGCGCAGGGACATCCATACATGGTGCATTTAGTTGGAAAATATGCCTTACGGCACGCCTTCCAAACAAAAGTGTCAGTCATCACATCCAGCGATGTCGACTTGACCCTTGAAGGAATTGCTGAGCGCGGCGCGGATCCAGTTCTTGAGGGGCGATACCAGAAGGCAGTTGCTTCGTCACCGCAGCGTGAGTCGGTACTCCGAGCCCTGGGCTCAAAAATATCCAGGGACGGGGAAGTGTGGACGACCGAGGCGTATAAAGTTGCGTTGGATGATGACGTTGATAACTCAAGCCAATATCTGGGCCAATTGGTCACCCCGGAGTATGGCGCGGAGATAGAGAAGATTCGGGAGAGGTTTTATCGATTCAAGGATTCTCTCTTTGCTGCCTACGTAAATGCGCGACCGCGACAGTTTTCCAAAAGCCGAGCAAGTGAGGCGAACTAATTGTTATTCCCTCCTGACCTTCCGATGAGATTCCCAATTCCTTTATATCTAGAGAATCCCACTTAGTTCTAAAAACTTGCGGCTTAATGGCAGATGGCGAGCAGATCCACTCAGCCATGTATCCGGGTTCGTTTGCTGGCCGAACAAATTTCGGTGAACATCCGTCAGCACGCGCTGGAATCAGGATGTTTCGTGGTGAATTCAACGGCATGGCTGGATTCCGATCAACAACCCCAGATCATGAAGGACACAGGGTGCGAAATTGGCCCTATATCCAGCGGCTGTTTCATGGCCATTGTCTCCCCAGAAGGTGAATTGATGGGTGAACCGCTTCGATCCGGGGAAGGCGAGGTCATTGCCGATCTCGACTTCTGGCAGATCGACAAGCGCAAGCGACTCATGGATTCACGTGGCCATTACAGCCGCCCCGAACTCCTGAGTCTGTTGATCGATCGCACGCCTCGGCCCATACACAGAAGCTTAATCCACAGCCTTCGTCCGTCGCCCTTGAGGAGTGCAGCGAAGCCAAAAAATAATTTGCGCGGCCTCCGGCCGACAATCAAAAACCCACCAAGAAAAGAATATCAAATGAACACAAATCAAGAAGTCACTCCCAAGCCTAGTTTTCCCGTTGTCCCAACCACCAAGGTCCTGGCTATCGGACAATTCACTACTCCTCCGACTCCCGAACAGATCAAAGAAATTTTCCCTCACGAAGTCCCCGAGACGCTCAAACTTTATCTGTCCGGCAAGATCGACCAATGGTGGGTCAAGCAAACGCAGACCGGCCCCGTCTTCCTGATGAATGTCACATCAGTCCAAGAAGCTCACGCAATTTTGGAGGAACTGCCGTTAGGCAAGGCAGGTCTCATGAAATTCGAGTTCCATGAACTCGGACCATTGACTCCACTTCACATGCTACTCACCGATGGTTGGAAGGCACCAGGTAAGTAAGCTCCGACTGTTTCAGGTCGAATCGTGAATCGTGCCAGGTAAATCCTGGCGCGAAACTTCATGGTTTTCCTCCTGCCACAGCGATCGGACTGCTTTCCTGATTGCCGGTGAACTGTAGGATTTTATCTCTGTGCTGCTTCTCGTAAAATTCCAGAGGCAGAGTCACAATTTCCGCACTTTCCGAGTAAGCTTGATGGACAGCTTTGCTCCCATGACCCAAATGCGCCATGGCCTCACGAAGAGGCATTCCGAAAGATTTGGCCCGACGCGCCCAGGCGTAACGATAACCGTGCAACGTAATTTCGGTGAACCCAGTCCGCTGTGTAGTTGATCCCATAATAACGTTTATCCCCTGTGTAATAGATCGCATCGATTTGGGCACCCCGGCTGTTCGTCAGCCGATTGTAGCGCCACATGTCGTTGTTTTCCTCGCCATATCCAAAATTCTCGAGAGGTTTGAATTGCTTATCGAATTTATCGATACCCCTGTCGAGTTTAGGCATATCGAGCACGAGGTAATCCTCATAAGCTATAAGAAGATCGGTTTGCGCTTGCGCCCCACCGGCCAGCATGAAAGCTGCCGCTGCCGTTATCATTATTTTCTTCATTTTGTGTCGCCCGGGCCCGCAGGCGGCCCGGTTATTCTTCTTAGTGCCTCCGTAGCCAGCCAATGGCTGCGCAGATCAACACGCCAAACAGCAGCAAGAGAAAGATGCTTTCTACCGCTATGACAAATTGAATTAGTTCACCTATGGTCATTGTGTTTCGCCCTTAAAAAAGCATGCTTCCCCGGGCCCGCAGGCGGCCCGGTTATTCTTCTTAGTGCCTCCGTAGCCAGCCAATGGCTGCGCAGATCAACACGCTGCGCGTACCGGCGTGAAAACGGACTGATTCTACCGATTTAAAATTGGCTTTGGTTTTGGTAGGTTGAGCGAGCGGAACGGAGCTGGCTATTTGTGCTTGGCGCTGCGGTAGCTGTCGCCTTCGATG
>Ga0209647_1001610_pt1 | contig 18957 bp, 17 predicted proteins | sample GraSoi_2013_60cm_FD_185827 | JGI IMG/M metagenome (GOLD analysis project Ga0209647, IMG submission 185827) | Grasslands soil microbial communities from the Angelo Coastal Reserve, California, USA - Sample 9_17_2013_60cm (SPAdes) (version 2) | ecosystem: Environmental > Terrestrial > Soil >... | reverse complement strand
TTGTTGCGGCCGAAACGGGTACCCGAAATATCTTTTACCGGATCGACGGGAGGATCGGAGCAGATGACCATTTACCGGAGGAGTCAGTCATCCGATCCGCGCGGATCCTTTTTCTTGATCAATACGGAATGACTGGATGCCTCCGGGCGGCGACGATTGCCCGAGCTGCTAGGATCCCCATCGTTGCGGATTTCGAAGACCCAAGTCACCCGCAGTTTCCAGAACTACTCCAATTAGTTGATCACGTCATTCTTCCCAAGGATATCGCGGAGAAGATCACCGGCGAAACTGCTCCTGAAGCCGCTGCCAAAGCCATTTGGCACCAGGATTGTCAGGCGGTGGTTGTTACCTGCGGAACGGCCGGAAGCTGGTTCCTAGGCAAAGATGGCAACGTACGGCATCAAGCGGCGTTTAAAGTACCGGCCGTTGATACCACCGGTTGCGGCGATGTTTTCCATGGAGCTTATGCTGCGGCCCTGGTCCAAGGCGGGTCGCTTAGCGAGTGCGTCCGTTTAGCCACCGCCGCTGCTGGCCTGAAAGCAACCCAGCCCGGCGGCCAACGCGGCATCCCGAAAAAAAGTGCGGTCGAAACCTTCCTACGCTCAAACCCCGCCACCTATTAGTCTAGTGCATCTCACTCCTAGACACCTAAGAATCTCACGCCAGCCGCAACGGGACGACGGTGAAAGGTGAAAGGTGAAAAGTGAAAGGCGTCGCCCGAGCCCGGCCAAAGGTGACAGCAAATAGCCGCCAAAGAAGCACGAAAAGATAATTGGTGATTCGTGATTGGAGATCAGGCACAAAGTGCACCCGCGGAGCAAGGCCGCTCCGTGACCTATCACTTTTCACCTTTCACAGGTCTTGGCTTTGCGTGAGATTTTTCCGGGGTTCTCGATATGCCTTAGGCTACACGCCCATCTACATACCCCGGAGCCTCCCAAGGCGGTTCGCTTCCCGCTAATATTCCCCTCACCGTTTGGTGAAACTCGTCTTGCTTAGCATTCCGCATCGCTTTGAACCCGCTCGTGACCGCCACATTCGCAGCCAAATGCGCGGGCGTATCTAACCCTACGATGGTGGTGTGCACTCCGTTCAGGCTGAGTGTGTAACGAAGAAGTTCGCCAGACGATAAGCCCGCTGATCGGCCGTAACGGATCGTCTTCATCGCGATCACGCCCATTTGGTGGGACCGAGCCAAGGGTAACAACTCCTGTTCAAATCGGCCGTTCTCAGGATGGGTCGCCAGAAACACCGTGAGAACTGTATTCGGATCAAACCGCTTGATGCATTCGATCAACATCCCAGCTCCGGAATGGCCGGTAATCCCGAACGCACGAATCGTTTTCTGTTCTCTCGCTTCGCGAGCAGCGCGGACCGCTCCAGTTTCGATGGAACTCAGGCTCGCCGATTCGGATGGCCGTAAATCGTGCAGTTGATACAGATCGATGTAATCAGTCCGCAAAACCCGGAGGCTCTCTTCCAGGTCACGTTTAAATCCGTCGTAATCTCGAGAATCGCTTTTGCTCGCCAGAAAAATCCGGCGCCGATTCCGGGTCAGAACCGGCGCAATCATGCTCTCGCTCGGTCCATAACTGCGCGCGGTATCCCAATAATTGATCCCTTTGGCCAGCGCCGATTCCAGCATCGCATGTCCGGCGTCCAGCCGGGTTTCATAAGCATCCATGAACGCGCCGCCCAGTCCGAGACCGAGTATCGAAACATCAACCCCGACCCGTCCCAACCTCCGCCGATCAACGGTGCCCGACGCACTTTGAGCAAAGGAAGAGACCGCGCGTGAAAGAGCCCCACTAATCGCCCCGCCAAAAAGCGCTCGGCGAATGAAATCCCGGCGACTGCTTCCCGGTTTCACAACCGCAGATTGGCTCCCCGGTCGCTCAGTGTCAAGAGGAGCAGTGGAACGCCATGGCCCGAGTTTAAATGACCCGCAAATTCGCGCAGTCGTGTACGCTGCCCGATGCCCGAGATCACCATCAGAGAATTCAATCCTGAGATGACGGACGACACAGCCGATGTCCTTGCCCGCGCTTTCGTTACTAACCCTCTCAATATCGCTGCCTTTGGTGTGGACCAGGTATCCGTGAACCAAGCTTTTTTTAGAGGTGGTCTTCGAGTCATGCGCGGCAGAAAACTGGTCGCCCTGGACGGGGCGCGTATCGTCGGCTTTATCCATTGGGTAACCTCGCCCCGGGCCAATTTTCTGGGCTGGAGAAACTGGCCATGCTGCCTAGGATGATCCAGGAGTTCGGCCTACAGCGTTCACTGCGAATCAGCAGTTGGTTAGCGACCTGGTCCAAACGCGATCCGAAAGATCCACATTCCCACCTCGGCCCAATCGGGATCGATCCCGCTGCACAAGGTCGTGGCATCGGCCAATGCCTAATGGCTCGCTATTGCGAGGATCTCGATCGGACCGCCCCCGGTTACCTGGAGACGGATCGCCCTGAAAATGTTGCTTTCTATCAACGGTTCGACTTCGAAGTGACACACGAGATTCCAGTACTCGGAACCCCGAATTTTCTGATGCGGCGAAATCCGAGGCGGTAAAAACTCGCACAAAGACACGAAGGCATTAAGGGGAAGGCTTCGACAAGCTCAGCCGAGCAGACACAAGGACGGACATCAAATGGAGCGTCGGAGCGATTTTTGGCTCTAATTGGTCCCTGCCCGGGCGTCCCAATTTAAGAAATCTGGGTAATCTGCCTAATCTGCGGATCATTGAAACCCTCTATGACTTTTGTGATCTTCCTGTTTAGTTCCGCTTTCTTAGTGCCTTAGTGCCTTTGTGTGAGATTTTTTGAGGCGGTATGTCCTAATCCTCGGGCTCCGTTCGTCGACTCATCGAAAACCCAAACCTGGTTTCTCAACCAACAAGCCAATACCGAAAGAACAACAATGACGACGAAAGTAAATCCGATCCCAGAAGGTCACCATACCATTACCCCTCACCTCTGTGTAAAAGGGGCCGCGGAAGCCATCGAATTCTATAAGAAAGCATTTAACGCGGAAGAGCTCTGCCGGGTCCCGGCCCCGGATGGGAGTATGTTGATCCACTCTGCGATCAAAATCGGAGATTCATTGGTTTTCATTTACGATGAAGTCCCGAAGATGGGTGCTCTTGGCCCGAAGAGCATCGGTGGAACCGCGGTCCGGCTCCATCTCTACGTCGAAGACGTTGACAGCTTATTCGACCAAGCAGTAAAAGCCGGCGCCAAATCGGAGATGCCTCCGATGGATCAACCGTGGGGCGACCGCTACGGCGTACTCGCCGATCCCTTCGGACATAGCTGGGGCCTGGCCACTCATAAAGAAGACGTCTCGCCCGATGAACTCACCCGGCGTTTTAAAGCCGCCTGTCCGGCGTGCTAAGCGCTGCGCGAATAGCAAATAGCAAATAGCAAAAAGGGCGCGCTCTCCAAGCGAGCGCGCCTTTCACCCGTTCGACGCGCTTTTAGCTTGCTCAAGGCAGGCCTTTCACTTGTTACTTTTCACCTCTTCTCAGCCGCGCAGCGCCGTGCTCCCACACGCGCCTGACGAGGAACATCGACTCAAAGGCCATTGAAAAAAACAGTCCGCATAGCAACGATTTGATAAAATCGGTTTTCATTACGAATTTTCATGGCGGGGGGGCGCTTGCTTCTTCACTATTCTACCGATTTAGGACGCGATAGTTTCAAAGAATTGCGCGGAAATAACGTCGCAGGGCCGAATAGCAAATAGCAGATAGCAAATCCCGACCGGGGAGTCTTAGCGCCCGCTTATCGGCTATTGGCTATCGGCTATTGGCGATTCGCGAAGCGATCAGGCTATTCGCGCAGCGACAAACGGCCTGTCCTCCACCACTCCCGCCCTCACCGACTCAAAAACCGGCGCTGAAATTCGCTGAGCGTCCGGTTCTTCCAACGCCTTCTTAGAACCAGATAGATACAAATCTCTCGCACCTTGGCGAACAACGGGATCTGTTCTACAACCGGGCCGAGTGTAGATTCACGTTCGTAACCCTCAACGAATGTCTCCAAGAACCCCTTAATAAATTCGTCGCGAGGCAATTTCTGGTAACCGCAGGTCGCCGCCTCGAATACCGCGGTCCCTAAGTCAGCCACAAACCAATTGTATTCGCTATTGTCGAAATCGAATACGGTTAGTCCGGCGGGAGAAACGCCGAAGTTCCAAAAATGGAGATCGGCATGAATAAGCCCGTAGGAATCGCTAGATTTGGGCAACGAATTCACGCGTTCCGCCACCTTCGCTAACCGTTCCATAGCAATTTCATCATCAACAGATTCCGCGATAACCGAAGGCAGTCGATCCCCCCAACCTGCGCGGCGCCGGCCAAATCCCGGTTGATACTCCCGTGATTCCCGGTGGAGTCGACCCGTTAAACGTCCCCATTCGAAAAAAATGTCCGTGGTCCAATACTTGCCGCTGCCAATCTCTCCTCTCACCTTTTGGAACGTTACGGCCGTAAAATGTTCTCCAACCAGTTCAACCGCTTGGCATAACGATCCATCACTGGCCGGTACGACCCCTGCCACGGGAACGCCTCGTCCCGCCAAATCGTTGACCCAATCCACCTCCGCCCTCACGTGTTCAGGGCTCTGATGAGTCTGCGGTGTCAGCCGCAAAATGAGTTCCTCACCGTTTCTTTCGTAAGCAAAAATATAATTCTGAACCTGCGTGATGAACCGGAAGTCACCCTGGCTCACACCGTAAGCAGCAGCAAGACCGGCCGGAATCTGTAACGGAGGAATGGACATCGCTTCGCGAATAGGCAGGCACCGAGAACCAAATAGCAAATAGCAGATAGCAGATAGCAGATAGCAAATCACCTAACGAGCGCCCCCACCGGAAAAAGGGAATTGCGGGTCTTTGCGTGAGATTTTATTCTTCCGTTTTTTGCGTCTTTTGCGCCTTTTTGCGGCTATTGGGGCTTTTCACCAATCACATCCCCCTGGCTCCTAGATTCTAGTTCCCCTAGTCTCTCTCCCCATGGATGATCTCACCCACGAAATCCGCCTCCTACGTCTCTTGGTCGTTGCCAGCATCCTTTTTTCGCTCTCGCTCGGAGGAGCACTCATCTGGCTGATGGCCACGAGGAACTCCGCTGACCATCTGACCGTTCATCGCCTCGAAATTGTCGATACCCAAGGAAAAGAACGCCTCCGCCTCTATATAGATGCCTCCGGTGACCCTCAAATCGACTTGCTCGATAAAGACGGCAAAGCAACCCGCTTCGCGAATAGCCAGTAGCAGATAGGCAATCAAATGAAGGCGGTTTTGGGGACGATCTGACGCCCTTTTTTGCCCAATCACCTCTTCCGAACCTTGGCGCCACGCCCGCATCGCTACGCGAAGCGTTGCGGGCAGGTCTTTGCGTCTGGCCGACGTAGCTAAAGGGGGAGACGGGGCGACTTGTCCGCCATTGTCCCGCGCGTGCGGGACGACGGAGGAAGTCTGCTTTGCGTAAGATTTGTCTTCTTCGGTTCCTTTGTGCGTCAAGCTTCTCCGAGAGCCTGAATTCGAAATTTCCTCCAGCCGCTTGACACCTCTACTAATACGTATCACTAATACGTATTAGCGAGCACTGATTACTGACTCACTGATTACTGATTACTTAGTTTTCGTGCCCATCGCTCACCACCCCCACCCCCCCGTGCGTCCCACCCAGAAAGACATCGCTAAACTCGCGCAGGTCTCGCAAGCGACCGTCTCTCTGGTGCTGAACGGGATTAGTGACGCGTCTGTCCCTCGGGCTACCCAGCTTAAGGTACTGCACGCGGCTAAAACCCTTGGGTATGTCCCGAACCGGGTCGCCCAAAGTCTACGGACTCAACAGACCAAAACTCTCGCCTGTATCGTTCCCGACATCACCAACCCCTTCTACCCCGCCCTCGAGCGCGGGGCACAAAAGAGCGCGGAAACCAACGGGTACGATGTTCTGATCTACAACACGGACGGGTTACCCGCGAAAGAACGGCGGTGTCTGGATCGTCTCCTCGAAGGACGAGTCGACGGTGTGATCGGTGTATTCTTTCATCTTACAGCCGTCGATTTACGGCCATTACTTGAACGAAAAATCGGCGTTGTGCGGATCGAGGCCAACCCGAAAAAGATCGGCGCTTGGCCCCTGGACAATCTCTTTGTCGATAATGCGGCCGGCGCCAAAGCTGCCGCTCAATATCTCATCGAACGCGGTCATCGCCGGATCGCGATGATTGCCGGCGCTGGCGGCCCGGAACGGAACCGCGTTAGCGGGTATCTCCAAGCGTTGAACGAAGCTGGTCTCGAACCCCAACTGGTGAGCCACGGCGATTTCAACGAAGAAAGCGGTTACCAGCTCACCAAGGAGATTCTGGCCGCTGGTGCTCGGCCGACCGCTCTCTTTGCCGGAAACGACTTGATGGCATTCGGCGCGATGAGCGCGATCCGGGAAGCAGAACTGACCATCCCAGACGACATCGCGGTCATGGGGTTTGACGACATTTTCGCTGCCCGCTTTGTGACCCCTCCTCTTTCTACCATTAACCAGTTCCAATATGAACTAGGCCGCGTCGCCGCAGAAATGGTCCTTGAACGAATTAATCAACTACCGCCGGACAGCCCCGGGCGGCAACGCCAAATGCCGTTCGAAGTTGTAAAACGCCAATCCGCCTAACCGTCTTTTCCCAAACCACCACCCCAAGAACAACCCCCGATGAAGCCCCTGACACCCAAAATATTCACTACAAAGACACGAAGAACACAAAGGCTAGAAGACAAAGGTTTTCTTAGTGTCTGGTCCCTCGGCTCTCCACCCCTCCGTAGGCCCGCTACGCTCCTATTAAATGTACGAAAGCCTTCTGCGCCTAACCTTCGTGCTCTTTGTGTCTTTGTGGTGAATTTTGCCTTTGTTGCCTTCGCCAAGGCCGATGGCCCCATCGCTCTGTGGTATCAACGCGGCGGCAACCCGGACCAACAACGGATCTTACAGAAAGACCTGGTTGCACCATTTAATACGGCGCATCCGACCACCCCGCTCACTCTTGATGTGTTAGCTGGTGGAACCGGTGATAAGAAAATCCGGATGGCGGTTATCTCAGGTAAAGGTCCTGATATTGTGATGACGCCCGGGCCAAGCACCACGTTAGCCCTGGTACAGTCCGGTCATCTGTTGCCGTTGGACGATTACATCAAGAAATACAAATTGGATACACGGATCCTAACTCCAGTGCTCAAGACCGGTGAATACCAAGGGCATAACTACGCGTTACCGCGCACGTTCGAGACCATGGTGCTGTATTACAATAAGACGTTGTTCGACAAGAACGGTTGGGCGCCACCTAAGACCATGGCGGACTTGAACACCCTTGCAGAAGCGCTCATGGCTAAAGGGATCACTCCGTTCTCAGTCGGGAACGGCGATTGGCGTGCCGCCAATGAATGGCATGTGTCCGTGATCCTCAACCATTACGCTGGACCGGAGAACATCTATAAAGCGTTAAAAGGCGAGATTCCCTGGACCGATCCGGTATTCGCGCATGCGATCGATGTGCTGAAAGATTGGTACCAGAAAGGTTGGTTCGGCAAAAATTATTTCTCACTCACCGGAGATCAACAAGCGTTGCTCCTGGCTAAAGGCGAAGCCGGTATGGCGCCGAACGGCACTTTCTCATTCGATAACATGGTAACGGCATTCAAACAGACCGGCCAAGAACTTGGTGTCGTTCCGTTCCCTACCTTGCGTGACGGTGTTCCCTACCCGCTCTACGCCATCGGCACCGGCAGCACAATGTCGATCAACAAAAACTCAGCTAACCCGGACGCAGCCGCTGCTTTTCTCGATTATCTTTATTCCGACGAATTCTATGACCGGATCAGCAAAGATTGGCCAGGTGATTGGAACCTTCCTCTGACCTCAATCAACGAAGAAAAACTGACCAAGAACGTCTCCCCGATTTTCGCCAAAACTTTCTCCGCCTTCGCTAAAGCAGTTGGTGAAGGTAACTACGGTTATACCACCTGGACGTTCTGGCCGCCTGCCACCGAAGATTATCTGATCCACGGCATCGAACAGGTCTGGCTCGGCCAAATCACAACCGCAGATTATTTAAAGAAGATGCAGGAGATCTTTGCCAAAGAACTAGCTGAGGGCAAGGTCCCGCCTCCTGCGCCCCGGTAAGAACAAAAACTAAATTCACCACAAAGACACAAAGGACACGAAGGTTGGAAGCCAAAACTGAACCGCAGATGAACGCAGATGAACGACGATAAGAAAATCCGCAAAATATAATAAGAAACTGGCGGCCAGCCGTGGAGCGCGCCTCGCTTGCGAGGCCGACTTCGAGCGCGAGGAATTTCCAACAAGGCAGAAACATCTTCGCAGAACGCGTCTCCCCGCCATCGCGACCTAACCACTATTTTTGATTTCCTTTTTTGCGTTCTTTGTGCCTTTTTGCGGCTATTAATCCCCCTCTTCGTGTCCTTCGGTCTTTGTGGTGAAATTCCGGTTCTCCAACTCTGCGGTGCCGTTTCTGTTGCCGGCGCTTGCGATCAACGTCGCGATCATTTTGATCCCGGGGTTGCTCACGATTGCGATGGCGTTCTGTGAATGGGACGGAGCCACTGCACCGACGTTTGTCGGGTTCGATAACTTCCGCGCGATCGTTGGTGACCCGGTCTTCTTTTCTGCGCTGTTTAACAACGTCAAATGGACGCTGATCTTTCTCACCATCCCCATCGCGATGGGGCTCGGCGCCGGTTCACTCCTGTTAATTGCTAAACGTGGACGCACTTTTTTGCAGGTAGTCTATTTCCTACCGGTCATTATCGCGACGGTAGTCGTCGCCCGGGTCTGGCAAGGGATGATCTATAACCCGGAATCAGGCATTGTTGGTTGGTTGAAAGTATACGGCCTTAATCTGGCTGATCCGCTCACTCAACCGCCTACGGCGTTGTATGCGGTAGCCTCAGTCGATCTCTGGCATTGGTGGGGGTTTCTGGCCGTGATTTTCTTCGCCGCATTTCGCCAGGTCGATGCCGCTCAGATTGAAGCCGCGGTGATCGATGGAGCTAACTTTTTCCAGCTTTTGCGGTATGTCCTGATCCCTGCGATCCGGCCCACGATCACGCTAATGATGATCATGACGATCATCTGGTCGTTCCTGGCGTTCGATTTTGTCTATGTCTTAACCCAAGGCGGTCCAGCTTACGCCAGTGAAGTATTGTCCACGCTGTCGTATCGGTACGCGTTCTATAACTACACCATGGGACCGGCGGCTGCCGTTGCCTTGGTGATCAGTTTCTTCGGCCTGATCGCTACCTTTTTCTACGTCCGGATTCAACAGAAGGAAGCGATCCGATGAACCGGAAAAGCAAATTTTACCACAAAGCAGACTTCGCCCCGCATATAGAGAAAATAATCAATAGTGTAAGGGCTACGTCGGCCAAGGACACAAAGATCACGAAGGTTTGAAGACAAAGATTTATATGATCCAGCAGATGTCCACGAACGCCAGGAAGACGGAAAAGCACGGTAGGCGCTATGATCGAATTTAACAAACCTTCTGTTCCGAACCTTCGTGTCCTTTGTGCCCTTGGCCGACGTAGCCCCTGCTCCATTGATTATTTTCTTTGTTTGCCGGGCGAAGTCTGCTTTGTGGTGAAATCCGATCTCAGTGAACTCTGTGTCTCTGTGGTGAAATGAACCGGAATCTTGGACGCGGAACGATGTTGGTTGCCTACTTCATCCTAGCGGTGGCAGCCGTGATCGCGTTGTTCCCGCTCTCGTTGATGATCATCAGTTCGATCAAGAAAAGCACTGAGATCGTAGCGAATCCCCTCGCTTTACCGAGCACCGTTCAATGGACCAATTTCGTCCGAGCCTGGACCGATGCACAACTCGGACGCTCTTTATTAAACAGCGCAGCAACCACCGGGGTCGCTGTTATCTTGATCTGTTCAACCTGTTCAATGGCAGCGTATGCGTTAGCCCGCCGGACCGGCCCAGGCTTACGTTGGATCAGCGCTTATTTACTGGGTACCACAACACTGCCCATCCAGCTTTACCTATTCCCGCTCTATTTCGGGTTCGCGCATCTCGGCCTGATCGACAACGTATTCGCTCTTTCTATCGTCTATACCGCCGTCTTTAGCCCGTTCGCCATCTTCCTATTACGCACCTATTTTCTCGCGATCCCCAAAGAACTCGAAGAAGCCGCTATCATCGACGGCGCCAGCCGTTGGCAGGTCTTTTCTAGGGTACTACTACCCTTGGTCTCCCCCGGTATCCTAACCGTAGCCATCATCTCCGGGCTGAACATCTGGAACGAATTCCTCATCTCATCCACCTTCCTCCAGAGCCATGATCAACAAACCGCAGTAGTCCGGTTCTACACCCTGGGCGGCCAATACTCGAGCGACTGGGGCGAGATCATGGCCGCCGCGCTCATCATCGTGGCCCCCGCCGTAGCCTTCTTTCTGCTAATGCAACGCCGTTTCATCCAAGGCATGGCCGCCGGCTCAGTGAAAGGATAACCAAAGAAATGAATAATCCATATTCACCACAAAGGCACGAAGAACACAAAGTTTACGAACCAAAATTCAACCGCAGATGAACGACCATAGACGCAGATTAAAATCCGATTTGATCACCGTTAATCCGCATCTTGTCCGACGCAGATTTTACTCATCTCGCCGGCTTCTGATTAGCAAGTTAGCGGAGTCGAAACCCTTAGCGACGGCCGGTCCCTCTGCGGTTAGACGTCTTCAGTTACCGTTTCCTTAGTTGGTCCACGCAATCTCAACTCAAAACGTAATCTGCGGATAGCTAGTTTGTCTTCATCTGCGTAAATCTGCGTTCATCTGCGGTTGAATTTTGGTTCCTAAACTTCGTGTCCTTTGTGTCTTTGTGGTGAAATTTTCTTATGCCTGCTCCTTCTGATTACCTCGAACGTGTGTATGCCGGTGTACTCGGCAAGATCATTGGTGTTTATCTCGGGCGCCCTTTTGAAGGCTGGACCTATCAACGGATCGACACCGAGCTCGGCGAAATCTGGGACTATGTCCATGACCGGTTCAATGTACCGTTGATCGTCGCCGATGATGATATCTCGGGCACATTCACTTTCCTGCGGGCGTTACCTGATCACGGCGGTACGGCCGACATTACTGCGGAACAAATCGGTAAAACCTGGCTGAATTATATCGTTGAAGACCGCAGTATTCTCTGGTGGGGCGGCATGGGTAATTCAACGGAACACACCGCCTATCTCCGATTAAAGGCCGGGATTCCGGCGCCGGCCAGCGGTGCTATCGCGACCAATGGTAAAACTGTAGCGGAACAGATCGGCGCTCAAATCTTTATAGACGGCTGGGCGTTAGTTGCTCCGGGTAACCCGAACCTAGCTGCAGAATTAGCCGGTAAAGCCGGTTCGGTGAGTCATGACGGTGAAGCGATTTATGCCGCTCAGCTCGTGGCCGCGATGGAAGCACAAGCCTTCATCGAACCAAAGATCGATCAGCTGATCGAGACCGGCCTAAACTATCTTCCTCCCGATTGTTTAATTACTCAGTTAGTTAACGATGTCCGGGATTGGCATCGAACAGACGGCGATTGGCGAGTAACCCGGGACCGGATCGAACAAAAATACGGCTACGACAAATTTCCCGGCAACTGTCATGTGATCCCGAATCACGCCGTCATCATCCTAAGCCTCCTTTATTCTGAGGACGACTTTAGTCGCGCCCTCATGATAGCGAACACAGCCGGCTGGGACACCGATTGTAACTCCGGCAATGTAGGGTGTTTGCTCGGAATCAAAAACGGTCTGGCTGCTATCGATCGAAAGCTGCGGACACCGGTGGCTGACCGCCTATATCTTTCCACCGCCGACGGCGGCCGTTGTATCACAGACGCAGTGCGTGAGACCTACGAGATCTGCAGAATGGCCCACGAGCTTGGACAAGCGCCAGCCGTAGCGACGCCAAAAAACGGCGCCCGTTTCCATTTCACGCTTCCCGGGTCGGTCCAGGGTTTCCAAATTGAACCCCGAGACGGAACCACGCTTGTCCTCCGAAGCTTTAGCGAAGGAGGAAACGTCTCCACCGATAACCCTACCCTCACCCTCAATTTCAAATTTCTTCCCGGCGACGAAGCCGTCGGAATCTCCACCCCGACCTTCATCCCGCCTGATTCAAAAGATGCCAGTCATTACTGTTTGATGGCATGCCCAACTCTTTACCCAGGCAATATCGTTCGCGGACGACTCATCGCCGGCGCCGAAAACTCCGCACCGGTTCGCGTGGCCCCTTTTGTTACCTATTATGGTGCTAACGACGAACTCTATTATCACCACGGGCCCGCGCTTACCCTAGATCCCGGCCTCGCCCCAGATTTCCAATGGCAAATCGAAGACTTCGCCGGCGCACCGATCGCCCAATTCGGACTCGAGGTTAGTTCCGACAACGCTGCCAGCGGTCAGTTAGACATCGACTATATCGACTGGTCAGGAACGCCCACCACGGTGTTTCGACGCCCAAATAACAACGGTAAAATGTGGCTGCGATCCTGGATCAACGCAGTCGATCATGTCGGTACACGCTGGGCATCCGCCTTTCATTTATCCCAAAACCGTGGCACCGGCCTCTTCATCCAAGGCTCACGCGATTGGCAAAACTACCGAGTCGAATCTGTCATTCTTTCCGATCCAGCTAAATCCTTTGGATTAGCCGCCCGGGTCCAAGGTCTGACTCGATACTATGCCCTGTTGCTCGGCCCGAACCAGGTGTTGCGCCTGATCCGTAGCTACGACGGAACCGAAACCTTGGCTGAAGTACCGTACAACTGGACTTGGTCCGAACGTTATCATTTCAAACTAGAAGTAACGGGAACCAAAATCATTGGTTCGCTGAACGGAACCGAATTGATTCGCTATGACGACGACAAATCGCCCCTCCTTGACGGCGGCATCGCCTTGGTCTGCGAAGAAGGCCTGATCATGACCGACGAGGTCAAAGTGATTGCGGCATAGCCTGTGTGGAGGCAACCTGAAGAGGCGGTCTTGCCGGCGCTACTTTTTTCATTACAACTCAAGTCGATCAGTTGAACGGCAAGCTTCATTTGTAAGCGATTACTCGCTCGCACCAACACGCGATCCGGGCGAGTTTAAAATCTTCACGGTAGGCGCCTGTAAGTTGTATACCAAGCGGGAGCCGAGCGGGCCCAAATCCTACAGGCAGCGTAATCGCTGGAAGACCGAGGAAAGTCCAAGGAGTACAGAAGGCGGCGTCACCAGTATCGCTCAATCCGGCTGGAGCCTCGCCGAATGCGGGAGCACCTAAAACCACATCGATTCCAGTGAAAACGTCTGCAAAGGAATTGCGCAACAGCTCCTGCTGCTCTCGGGCCGAAGCGTAAACGCCTTCGTTAGTCCTCTGGCCGTTTGCAACCAAATTTTTAAGGTGATCGCTGACTTTATCAGGAGCACGCGCGACGAGATGAGAATGGATCAACGCAGCTTCGTAGGAGAGGATTGTGTTAGCGAGAACCCAGATCCGCTCGAAATTTTCAGGCCAATCTTTCGTCTCAATCGTCGCTCCTGCTGCCACGAACTTTTTTGCTATGGTGTCGAGGAGATCGCGTTGGGCTGGCTGGACACGGTCCCAAAACGGAGGGAGCATGATCAACATGCGGGGAGGACCCAATGGAGCCATCCCGGTTGCAAGATCGAAGGTTAATGACGGCAGTGGTGAACTTGCCGGATCCCGCGGATCTGCTACTGAGGTCACGCTTAAGGCAAGCGTTACATCGTCAACCTTGCGCGCGAAAAATCCAACGTGGTCAAGAGAGCTGGCGAGTGGATGGACACCGGTGCGCGAAACCGAGCCGAAACTTGGTTTAAAGCCAACAACGCCGCAGAAAGCAGCAGGGCGTATCACGGAACCAAGGGTTTGTGTTCCAAGCGCAAGCGGAACGATGCCAGCGGCAACAGCAGCCGCCGAACCGCTGGACGAGCCGCCCGGCGTATGATTATGATCCCATGGATTGACGGTCCGAGTGGGACTCCGCCACGCAAACTCAGTGGTAGCTGTCTTGCCAAACACTGAGGCACCGAGCTCTTTAAGTCGACGAACGACCCACGCATCTTTTTCGGGAACATGGTTCTCGTAAGCCAGAGATCCATAGCCAGTTGGCAGCCCGGCCGTATCGATAACATCCTTTATACCAACAGGAATACCGGAGAGCGCCAATGTTCCGTCGAACGGGCCCGGTTCAATCTCCGCCGGGAGATGAGAGAATGCCCGAATCTTTGGTTCGAGCGTTCGATTCCGATTGCGCAATTCAGCCAGGTATTCAGCCGGGGTAAAGGATCCGGCCTTGAAAAGCCTAAGAATTTCAAGCACACCAAGCTGGAATAGATTCGTTATGGCCATGGCTGCGTCTCCGGGTTGGCGCAGGACCGCCAATCTCAGCCGAAATATCCGGAGAGGATGCCCTTGTTGACCTTGCAGATGTAAGTGTATTTCGGGTTAACCACTTGCGTGCAGCGTGCTTCCGCGATTTGGCCAAGCAGCATGTATCCTTCGGCGGCTGGAATCTTCCAATCATCCTCCATCCAATAGACCATCTCCTCGAAGGCAATACGCATGGCGTCTTCCAGCGGACGGGCGCAACCTAAAGTACAAATATGCGTCGACGTCTCGATGCGCGGATGATTCAGCCGTGCCGGCGCCTTTTCCAGCGACACTTTCACGGTCAGGGTTGCGGCAATCTCGATGGCGCCCATGCCATTGCATTCGCCGTCGCCCTGGGTCGCATGGCAATCGCCGAGAAAGAGATGTGCGCCCTCCCTATTGACGCGCAGCGATACGGTGTTGCCTGTAGCGATCTCCTGCACGTCGAGATTGCCGCCATGCGGCCCGTTATCGACGGTCAGGACGGCGCCGTGCACCGGCGCGACCCCAATGACGCCAATCATCGGCTTGATCGGCAGCTTAAGGTGTTCGTTCCAATTAACATGGCCGTCTTTGACCTCGACAACCCTCGTCTGCTTGCCGAATTCCTTCCTCCGGACCCAATCGGGGAACATGCCGATGCCGGGCCAGAGGGCGGTAAAGCCGAGATTGTCGAGCTCCATCTTGATGATTTCGACATTCAGCATATCGCCAGCTTTCGAACCCCGCACTTCGATCGGGCCGGTGGCACCGTTGACGAACGGCATGGTGACGTCAGCCTCCGTCAATTGCTGTCCAAGATGGCGGATAGTGCCGTCGTTGATGTTTATCGCGCATTCGACGACGAAGGTTTCACCCGGTTCGACGCTCGCAATGAAGTGGTCATCGCCCGAAAGCGCGTATTTGATGTTGCCGACTTTGCTGACACTCTGAAACATTTCCCTCCTTAGGTTGAACTTCTTTCCGATCTTCTAGTGAATACGTCGCCACGGCATTAAGAGGCGCTCAGTCCTGCCCACGAGGAAGGTAAGCAACAGCGCCAGCGCGATCGTTGCCACCAAAGCGGCAAAGACCTTTGGAATAATATAGAGCGAGCCCGCTTTGAAAATGGCATGGCCCAATCCCTCGGATGACGACATGAATTCACCGACGATCGCGCCGATCAACGCGAAGCCTACGGTGAGCTTCAGTCCCGCAAAGATATCGGTGAGCGAGGCCGGCACCACCAGCTTGCGGAAAATCTGAAATTTTGAGGCGCCCAGCGTCCGCATCAGATTGACCTGATCCGGATCGACCCCGACCGCACCCTTGTAAGAGGTGACCAAAGCAACGATCACGACCGACAGTGTCGACATCGCGACTTTCGAAATCAGTCCTGTGCCGAACCAGATGATGATAATCGGCGCCAAAGCGATGATCGGGATTGAGCCGAGCGCGATCACGAACGGTTCCACAACGCGAGAAACGAACCGAGAGTACCAGAGCGAGAGTCCAAGGACGGTGCCGACGAAATTTCCGACGAGAAAACCGAGCAACGTTTCGAGGCCGGTGACATAGGTATCGCTCCATAGACTGCCGTCGCTTACCATCTGACCCAAAAAGCCGGCCATAGCCGAAGGCGAACCAAACATGAAGGCTGCCTGGCTATTATTTGCCGTCATACGGTCCCAAAAGCCGAGCAGGACCGCGAGCAGCGCCACCTGCGTCGCGAGAACGATCGCCGCCGTGCGGAGCCTGCGCCGGCGCCGGGTAGCCGACGAAACGGGTTTCTGTGCAGACAAATAGGTTATGCGGCCCAACTCGCTGTCTGTCTCCGTTCTCATTGCAGTACAACGTCAAGATCGGCCCAGATTCGCCGAACATATTTGCTGAAATCGCGGCTGTCGCGCGCGGCCATCATGTCGGTCCGTTCGATGCCAAGCGCGATATTATATACCGCTTTAACCTGGGTGGGCCGTTTGGACAATACGATCACCTGATCCGCAAGCGATACGGCTTCTTCGATATCGTGCGTAATTAGCAATAGCGATCGGCCGCCCTTACGAACCAGCTTCGCGGTGTCGCTTTCGATCAACAGCTTGTTTTGGAAATCGAGCGAGGCGAAGGGTTCATCGAGCAATAATACGGCTGGCTCATTCACCAATGTCCGAGCCAGCGCCACGCGCTGGCGCATGCCGCCCGAGAGCGTCGAAGGGTAATGATCGGCGAAACCGTGCAACCCTAGCTGATCGAGCATCGCGCGGCTGCGATCCTTAGCCTCACTCGCGTTAACGCCGCGGATTTCAAGACCCAGCATCACGTTGCCGAGCGCGGTACGCCACGGGAGCAGCAGATCCTTTTGTAGCATGTAGCCGACATTCTGCGGCTGGCCGGTGATCTCGCGGCCATACCAGCTGATACGTCCTGAATCCGGCGAAACCAATCCGCATAACGTGTTCAACAATGTCGTCTTTCCGCAACCCGACGGCCCGACGATGCTGACAATCTGGCTGTTATCGAGCGTCAAGCTGAGGTCCCCGATGACCGGAACCATCCGCCCGCTGACTTCGTAGCTTTTTGCCAAGTGCTGGACGACGAGCGAAGCTGCCGGCGCAGTCGCTTCAGCAATGGCGCGCGCAGTAATATTCACGCCGTTCACTTTGCCCGTTAATTGGAGAGGGCGACCGCCTTTTCCGCAAACGAATTGTCGACGATCTGATCGAACGGTATCGTCCCTTTTGCGTTGCCTAGATAAACCTGCATATCCATTAGATTCTTCCACTGATCCTGTTTCGTAACGACGGATTGCGCGGGAATGAGATAGGTGAGTTCGGCATCGATCGCCTTGTCGACGACCTCCCCGGGAAGATCCGGAAATTCCTCGCGTGCAACCTTCTTGGCAAAGGCCGGCTCAGCATAGGTTTTGCGGGAAGCTTCTTCAAACGAGGTCACGAGAGCCTGCACCATCTGCGGGTCTTTCTGGATTGTCGTGGGCAGCACCATGATTCCGGTATTGCAGAAGGGTCCGATAAAACTCGAGAAGTCGAACACCACCTTGGCGCCTTGCGCCTCAGCTGCGGCCACGCTTGGCTGATAGGCGATGGCAATGTCCGCCTGACCGGCCAGCATGGCTGCAATTTCGGTACCCGGATTCACCGGAACGATCGTCGCATCGACACCGACCTTAAGGCCTGCCTTCTCCAACAGTCGCTTGGCAACACTGTAGTTTGTATTCGGTTCGGGCGATGTGACGATTTTCAAACCCTTGAACTCTTTGGGATCAGTGATCGGCTTGAGTGTTTTTGACACACCGAAATAATGCGCGCGCTGGACCACCGTGCCGACCACCACGCCTGGACCACCGTTCTCCCGTGAAATCTGAACCATCGTCGCATCGCCGATCGCGAAATCCGCTGAACCGCCGAGAACTGCCGCGAAAGTCTGAGTGTCGCCGCCGGCAGCACTCACTTTCATCTTGAGGCCGTTCTTCTCGAAGATGCCGGCGTGGATGCCAACGTAGAGATTGATGTAACCGAGATTATGAACGGCTTCGCTGAAGCGCACATCCTTGAGAGGCGCAGCAGCAGCGGGGTTCAGCCCGATGACGAAGGTCGTGGCTAGGCCACCTGCGAGGGCGACGGACGTCGTCCGGAAATTGGGGCGCCTGGGGGAGACGCAGTCCGCGGCAAGAAATTGGCGGACTCTATCCACAACGGTTCTAACCTCCTCGAAAAAATGACCTTCCATGATCAGGCGATTCGAGCAAGGCTCATGCCAACGCGGCGACGCCGTGCCTGCAGGCGTAAATGCGAGTCGTCAGCTTCATTGAGTGTGAGCCCTTTTGGAAGCATGAGATGTCCAAATTGGGCATCTTAGGGGTTAAAGCGTGCCGAAGAATCGGACTCTATCGATACATCAGTCTGCGGAGGAAAGCGCAAGTTGTCCAAGAAACAGCAGTGCTCCCAGCAAGAAACGCTCCGGCAGCTGCCGGACCGGGAATCGCCGACAACGCCGTGAACGTTCTCTAGCGAGACCTATCGGGGCCCAAGGCATGCTGAAAAACTTGGAGAAATGCCTCGGCATCTTGAGCTCCTGCTACGGCAGGAGCGCCATTTACGACAAAGAAAGGAACTCCCTCGAGGCCCAGCTCGAGACTCCGTGAAATAGGCTCTGAAGAGTGCCTCCGCCAGAGCATTCTGTTGATCCCGCTGTTCAGCGCACCACAAGAGCCGATGTCCGGACATTGTATTCGGTGTCATGAGAACCTGGTCGTAATTAAATTCAATTCCGAGACTCTGGCCGATTGCGGGGGTCACAACCTGTGAGGGTCGCGTCTTAACAAACACATTGGCGAGTCAGCGCAAGTGTCACGTCTTTGACAAACAACATTTTTGTTATTTGTTAAAGGGGCTGTTGCCGGATTAGACACCATTATAATGTTGCTTTGATGGTTACGGATCTGATAGGGTACGGTTCCCATGATGAGCGAAGGCGACTCGCAAGCGCCCATGTGGAGCTATGAGGTCAATC
>Ga0209647_1001609_pt1 | contig 18967 bp, 22 predicted proteins | sample GraSoi_2013_60cm_FD_185827 | JGI IMG/M metagenome (GOLD analysis project Ga0209647, IMG submission 185827) | Grasslands soil microbial communities from the Angelo Coastal Reserve, California, USA - Sample 9_17_2013_60cm (SPAdes) (version 2) | ecosystem: Environmental > Terrestrial > Soil >... | reverse complement strand
ATGCAAATTCGTCCATTGCACGACCGCGTAATCGTCAAGCGTCTCGACCAGGAAAAGAAGACTGCGTCCGGCATCGTCATTCCGGACACCGCAGCGGAGAAGCCCGACCAGGGCGAAGTCATGGCGGTCGGCAAGGGCAAGCTCAGCGATGAAGGCAAGCTCGTGCCGGTCGAGGTCAAGGTCGGCGACCGCGTGCTGTTCGGCAAATATTCCGGGCAGACCGTCCGGGTGAAGGGCGATGAGCTGCTGGTGATGCGCGAGGAAGACATCATGGGCGTAGTGGAAGGACAGTCATGAGCGCCAAGGACGTACGGTTCCACGAAGACGCGAGGACCCGCCTGGTTCACGGGCTGAATATCCTCGCCGACGCAGTGAAGATCACGCTTGGGCCGCGAGGCCGCAACGTGGTGCTCGAGCGCTCCTGGGGAGCGCCGACCATCACCAAGGACGGCGTGTCGGTGGCGAAAGAGATCGAGCTCAAGGACAAGTTCGAGAACATGGGCGCGCAGATGGTGAAGGAAGTCGCCTCCAAGACCTCCGATGTTGCCGGCGACGGCACGACGACCGCCACCGTGCTTGCACAGGCGATCGTGCGCGAGGGCATGAAGTACGTCGCCTCGGGCATGAACCCGATGGATCTCAAGCGCGGCATCGACCAGGCGGTCACCACGGTGGTCGCGGAACTGAAGAAGATCTCGCGGCCCTGCAGTTCGTCGAAGGAAGTGGCGCAGGTCGGCTCGATCTCGGCCAACCTCGACAGCGAAGTCGGCAAGATCATCGCCGATGCGATGGACAAGGTCGGCAAGGAAGGCGTGATCACGGTCGAGGACGGCAAGACGCTGCAGAACGAGCTCGAGCTGGTCGAGGGCATGCAGTTCGACCGCGGCTATCTCTCGCCCTACTTCATCAACAACCAGGAGAAGCAGAGCGCGCTGCTGGAAGACGCCTATGTGCTGCTCTGCGACAAGAAAATCAGCTCGATCCGCGACCTGCTGCCGTTGCTCGAGCAGGTGGCGAAGGCGGGCAAGCCGCTGCTGATCGTCGCCGAGGACGTCGAGGGCGAGGCGCTCGCGACGCTGGTGGTGAACAACCTGCGCGGCATCCTCAAGACGCTCGCCGTGAAGGCACCAGGCTTCGGCGACCGCCGCAAAGCGATGCTGGACGATATCGCGGTGCTCACCGGCGGCACGGTGATCTCCGAAGAGCTCGGCCTGACGCTCGAGAAGGTGACGCTGAAGGACCTGGGCCGCGTCAAGAAGGTCGAGGCCACCAAGGAGAACACCACCCTCATCGACGGCGCCGGCGACAAGAAGAAAATCGAGGAACGGGTCAAGCAGATCCGCCTGCAGATCGAGGAGGCGACCAGCGACTACGACAAGGAAAAGCTCCAGGAGCGGCTGGCGAAGCTCGCCGGCGGCGTCGCGCTGATCAAAGTGGGCGCCGCAACCGAGGTCGAGATGAAGGAGAAGAAGGCGCGCGTCGAAGACGCCTTGCATGCGACGCGCGCGGCGGTCGAGGAAGGCATTGTCGCGGGCGGCGGCGTCGCCTACCTGCGTGCACGCTCAAGACTCAAGGACGTCAAAGGCGCGAACCACGACCAGGACGCGGGCATCAGCATCGTGCTACGGGCGCTCGAAGAGCCGCTGCGCCAGATCGTCGCCAACAGCGGCGCCGAGCCTTCGGTGGTGCTGAACAAGGTGGTCGAAGGCAAGGACAACTACGGCTACAACGCGCAGAGCGCCGAGTACGGCGACATGGTCGAGATGGGCGTGATCGATCCCACCAAGGTGGTGCGCTTCGCGCTGCAGAACGCCGCTTCGGTCGCGGGCCTGGTGCTGACCACCGCAGCGATGGTGGCCGAGCGCGTCGAGGAGGACAAACCGGGCGCCCAGGGTGGCATGGGGGGTATGGGCGGCATGGGCATGTAATTCGCCCGCGGCCGTTGCAGACAAAAATCGGGGACCGACCCCGATTTTTTTTGCTCAGTCGTTCTGGACGTTGGGGAAGGCGAAGCCGAACGTGGCCACGCAGACCACCACCTTCGCCACGAAAACGACCTTTTGAGTCCGGGTCATGTCGGCGAACAGCTTGCCGTGTGAAACCTCGATCGGCTTATCGAACTTGGTTTGCATCGTGAGCTCCTCTTGACGTTATCGCGGCGAGCTCGGCATCGAGCGCGCCCTCGCTGACCGATTCTAAGCGCTGCGCCTCGCGCATCGCCTGGTCGTAGATCCGCCATGCCGGATCCTTCTGCTTCCAGTGCTCGAGGCCGCTGGCTGGTGCTCACGCGCTCGGCGGGGTTCCGGCCGACTGGTCGCAGGCGAGCATCGACTGCTTCTGCGCCTTCATGCAGCAGGCCTTGGCGCTCGCCGAGCTGATCTGGGCCGCATGCTCCATCCCCTTGTCGTGCAGCTCGGCCGCGGCGCGATGCTGGCGGGCGGCGAGCTCATGAGCGCTGGCCGCCTGCTTGTGCTGGCTGCTCGAGGAATGGATGGCGTCGGACATGCGGACCTGCAGGCTGGCCCGTTGGCGATGGCGCGTCTGTTCGAAGGCGCACATACGCTGGGGAGCGAGGCGGGCACCATCCGCCCATGAAGCCAAACTCGTTCGTCTTTGTTGCCGTCTTCCTGTCATCGCTCGCCTGGCTCGCGCCCGCAGCCGCGCAGGCCGCGGGTCCCGGCGCCACGCCGAGCCGCGCGCAAGCCGAGCGCAATGCCGTCGACCTTAAGCAGGGCATGAGCCTCGAGGACGTGCTGCAACTGCTCGGCAAGCCGCAGCGCACCGCGCTGAGAAGCAACGGCACCGGCGCAGCATCGCCATCGCAGGCGAGCCTGCACTGGACCTACATCTGGAACGACCGTGCGGCCTCTTCCTCTTCGGATCAACGCACCCTGAGTGTCGAGTTTGCCGCCAAGGCCGCCGACCAGTGGTTCGTCAACGGCTGGGGCTGGAACAGCTACTAGGTATTAAGGGCCTCAACTTCGGCGAGGCTTGGAAGCAGCCGGTCGTACTCCCGCTTCACCACCGCGTAGCACTCGCACACGCGCTTTTCCAGCCGCTCGCGGTCGACGACGGTGATCTTGCCGCGGCTGTATTCGATCAGCCCGGCCTCCTGCAGCTTGCCCGCGGCCTCGGTGACGCCCTCGCGGCGCACGCCGAGCATGTTGGCGATCAGCTCCTGCGTCATCACCAGCTGGTTGCCCGGCAGGCGGTCGAGCGTGAGCAGCAGCCAGCGGCAGAGCTGCTGATCGACCGAGTGGTGGCGGTTGCACACCGCGGTCTGCGTCATCTGCGTGATCAGCGCCTGCGTGTAGCGCAGCAGCAGGTGCTGCAGCGCGCCGCCGCGCTCGAATTCCTTCTTCAGCACCGACGCCCGCAGCCGGTAGCCGTTGCCGGCGCTCTGCACTACCGCGCGGCTCGGCGTGGTCTCGCCGCCCATGAAGAGCGCGATGCCCACCAGACCGTCGTTGCCGGTCACTGCGATCTCGGCCGTGGCGCCGTCGGCGAGCACGTAGAGCAGCGACACGATGCTGCTCGTCGGGAAATAGACGAAGCCCTGCGGGCCGCCCGATTCGTACACCGCCTGGCCGAGCGGCATCGGCACGCGCTCCAGCATCGGCAGCAGCGCCTGATAGTCGGCGTCGGGCATTGCCGCGAGCAGCCGGTTTTCCTTCGGCGATTGCGCTGCGGCGCGGGCGCTCTTGGGCATCGCTCCATGCTACTCCGCTTTGTTCGCCACCGTACCGAATAACCCTACTGCGCTCTGTGCGGAACCGAACGGAGCGCCGTGTCCGTAGGGACGATGATGCGACATGGCAAAGAGGTTCAGGTCGCGGTGAAAGCCCAGGAGCACCTGGTGGAGGCACGGGTGAGCGCGCTCTTCCGCCGCCGCCCGGCGCTGTGCGGATTTACCGTGTGGCACAGCGACGAGCTGTTCGTCAGCGAAGTCACCGTGAATCCCGCGGGCCGGCAGGTGCCCGCAGAGCTCGCCGTGGAGATCATGGCGACCCTCGGCGAGCTGATCGACGAATCGCCCGAGGCCGGGGCACTGCTGCACGGGCGTACCTTCGCCCGCGCTTTCCACTAAACGGCGCAGGCGAGGCCGGTCAGCGCCGCCGCACGGCCGCGAGCTCGCGTGCCCGCAGGTACATGTCCGCCGGCAGAACTTCGTGGCCGCGCAGCCAGCCCGCCAAGACGTCGACGGAAACGCCGAGCTTCTTAGCGAGTGGTGCTTCTCCGCCGCAATCCGCCAGGGCGCGCGACAGGGTGGTCATTTGGGGCGAGGGTTTCATGGGCGACATGTTCGCCTCGCGCGCCGGCCTGCTCCGTTCGGTAACGTACATAGAGCGCTTCCTGCCACCTCGGCTAAGCGCCTTGGCGCACGGAGCCGGCAGGCCACGCTGCGTATCTTCCATTCATGCGAGCTGACAAGCTCCCCAAGCCTGCCGGCGTCTGCGACGTCTGCTCGGCGCTCTCGAACGAGCGCCGCAATCTCAATCACCGGTGCGAGGGCATGTTCAACGGCAGGCGCTGCTACGGCACGTACAAGATCGCGACCAGCCGCCTGTGGGATCAGTGCGAGTCCTGCGGCGCCACCGGGAAAGTCGGCAGCCAGGCGTGCGGCGCCTGCGCGGCGTTTGGCTGGACCATGTACGCTTAGGCGAAGATGCTCTTCTCCGGCCTGCTCGATCTTCCCTGGTGGGGCTACGTAATAGCCGCGCTCGCGCTCACGCACGTCACCATCGTCGGCGTCACGCTCTACCTGCATCGCTGCCAGACGCATCACGCGCTCGAGCTGCATCCGGCGGTGAGTCATTTCCTGCGGCTCTGGCTGTGGCTCACCACGGGCATGCTGACCAAGGAATGGGTTGCGGTGCATCGCAAGCACCATGCCAAGTGCGAGACGCCGCAGGATCCGCACAGCCCGCAGGTTTACGGTATCCATCGCGTGCTCTGGCTGGGCGTGGTGCTTTACGTCAAGGAATCGGCGAAGCCGGAAACGGTGGATCGCTATGGCCGCGGAACGCCGGATGACTGGATCGAGCGCAATTTCTACAGCAAGTTCGCGACCTACGGCGTGTTCGTCACGCTGGGGCTCGACCTCGTCGTCTTTGGCATTGTCCCCGGCGTGCTGATCTGGCTCACCCAGATTGCCTGGATTCCGTTCCTCGCAGCCGGGGTGATCAACGGCGTCGGCCATTATTGGGGTTATCGGCAGTGGTCGACGCCGGACGCGAGCACCAACATCGTGCCGTGGGGTTTCCTGATCGGCGGCGAGGAGCTGCACAACAACCACCATGCCTACCCGACTTCGGCGCGCTTCTCGAACAAGTGGTACGAGCTCGATGTCGGCTGGTGGTATGTGCGCCTGCTGTCCGCGCTCGGCCTCGCCACCGCGAGGTACGTTCCTCCGACTGCGCGTTTCGCGCCGCCCAAGGCGGCCGTGGGCGCCGATACGCTCGAGGCGATCATCCGCTGCCGCTACGAGGTGCTGGCGAGGTACGACAAGATGCTGCAACAGCCGAAATCCCATGCGCTGGAGACGATCCACGCGATGCGCCACGAGCTCGCCGCGCTATGGGGCCGCTCCAAGGCCTCGCGCGAGCATCTCGTCGCGCAGCTGCAGGACTGGTGCCGGCGGGCCGAGGCGAGCGGCATCGCGCCGTTGGTCGAGTTCTCGCAGCGCTTGCGCTGCTACGCGTGAAGCTAGGCCGCCGCCTTCGCGAGCGGTAATACGATCGACTTGACGATCCCGTAGCAGCCGCAGCAGGCGGCCTCGAGACCGGGCTCGTCCAGGATGCTGATGTTGCCGCGGGTGTACTCGATCAGCTTCTGCCGCTGCAGCGACGAAGCGGCTTCGGTGATCCCGACGCGGCGTACGCCCAGCATGTGGGAGAGAAATTCGTGCGTCATGCGGAACCTGGAGGAGCGCATGCGATCGCGCGTCATCAGGAGCCAGCGGGCAAGGCGCGCCTCCACGACGTGGAAGCGGTTGCACGCCGCGGTCTGCGTGATCTGCGCCATCAGCGAATGGATATAGCTGTTGACGGCGCGTTGCAGCGCCGGGTTGCGCGCGAGCTCGCGCCGAAACCCCGCCGCGCTCAGGCGCAGCGCGCTGCCCGCGCCCTGCACCAGAGCCTTGACCGGGGAATGTGCGATGCCCAGGCTGAGCGAGGCGCCGACCATGCCTTCGCGGCCGACCAGCCCGACCTCGATGTCAATATGGTTCTCCACCGGCAGCAGCAGCGACAGCATCGACTCGCAGGGAAAGTACACGTGCGCGATGGGCGCGTTCGCGGCGTAGAGCACTTCGCCGAAGCCGAGCGTGACCGGAACGAGCGTGGGCAGGAGCGCCTCGTACGCCTTGCGCGGCATGGCCGCCAGCAGCTCGTTCTGGATCGCGCGCGTACCCATCGCCGCATTGTCGGTGTCCGCGCCGATTGCGAATGTTCGGTGGCGCACAGACCCGCGCCGCGGCCGCGCCGCATGCTGCAGCGACCAAGGAGAAACACCATGTTGATTCGCTCAGCGATTGCCGCTGCCGTATGTGCCGCACTGACCGCCGGATGCACGCCGCCGCAGGCGCAGAAGGGCCCCGCGGTGAACGACAAGACCTATGGGGTGACCCCGGGCGCGATCACCGTGAAGAGCGGCGTGCTCAGCGGCGCGCTCACCGAGATGAAGGTCGTCGAGCGCGTCGAGGACGGCTCGGGGCGCATCGACACGCCGGCGCGCCTCACCGGCAAGCTGGTGCTGACCAACATCTCGAAGGACCAGAGCCTGCGCCTGCTCGGCGGCAAGCTGCTCTATATCGACATGCAGGGCAAGCCGATTCCGCTCGAGGACAAGCGCACCGAGCCGACGCTCAAGGTATCGAATTCGTACGGCAGCCAGGAGCGGCTCGACCCGGGCCAGGACGCGAGCCAGACGGTGGAAGCCGAGTTCCCGGTGGCGGCGCTGAAGATGAAGCGGCTGAAGGAGATCCGCCTCGAGCTGCAGTACATCCCGTCGGCCTACCGGCAGGAGACGATGAACTTCGGCGTGTCGATCGCGCAGCCCTAGCAGTCAGCGCAGCCACACCGTCAGCCAGAAGCCGAAGGTGTTGATGTCGTTCACCTCGTGCACTTTCGGCATATACACCGCGTTGAGCGTCACGCGGCCCCACTCGTACGCCGCGACCGGCAGCGGCGCGATGAAGCTCTTGCCGCCGTTGTAGGTCTTGCTGTTGAGCAACGCGAGCGCGCCACCGAGGCGCACGCGCTCGGTCGCATGCCACAGCGCGCCGCCGCCTGCGAGCTTCGCCGTATGGCGCCCCGAGTCGCGGTAGAAGCCCGCATCGGCGAACCAGTCCCAATCGGTCTTCCGCTCCCGCCAGCGCACGCCAAGGCCGGGATTCACCTGGTTATCGACGCCGAGCTCTTTCGCCTTGTCCTGGTCGAGGTGGTACGAGAGGCCGTAGACGTTGATGCCGAGCTCGGCATGGGCGCTCAGCGCATACAAGCAGAGCGTTGCGCCGAGCAGCCGGGCTTTCATCGATCGTCTCCATAGCGCCGGGCGCGGGCGGCGAAATCCGCGTAGCCGAGGAATTCCTCGAATGCCTTGGTGCCGCCAGGCAGGGTGCCGTCGGCCTTGAAGCGCGCGATGGCGCCGTTCAGCGCCGCGAACTGCGCGAGCACCGAGAACGCGTAGTAGAGAACGATCGCCGCATCCTGGTGATCGGCGAGCGCGCGGCCGGGCATGTCGACGATCATCGCGGCCTTCGCCACTCGCCGGCGCACCGCGGCAAGCTCCGCGGGGCCGACCAGCGTCGGGAAGACGAGATCGGCGCCGGCCTCGGCGTAGAGCGCAAGGCGCTCGATCGTGTCCTCGAGATCGCCCGACACCCAGAAGGCGTCCGACCGCGCGACGATCAGGAAGTCGGGATCCTCGCGCGCCTCGACCGCGGCGCGGATGCGCGCGGCGGCCTCGGCGGCGGGACGCAGCTTCTGCGCCACCGCGGCGTGCTTGCCGAAGGCGTGGTCCTCGATGTGGATCGCGGCGACGCCGGCCTGCTCGAAGGCCTGCACGGTGCGCCAGAGATTCGCCGCGTCGTGCAAGCCGCCCTCGGCGTCGGCGATCACCGGCACGTCGACCGCGTTGACGATGGTGCGCGCCTGCTCGGCAAGCTCGGGCAGCGAGAGCGCGCCGCTGTCGGGCAGGCCGTAGCGGCTCGCCGCGGTGGCGTAGCTGCCGATGTAGACGCAATCGAAGCCGTGCGCGGCGATCAGCTTTGCCGAGAGCGCGTCGGTGGCGCCGAGCGCGACCAGCGTCTTGCCGCCCGCGATCGATTGCCTCAGCTTTTTGCGGTGCGCGGAAATAATTACGACCCTGGCCCCGAATCAAAAACCCCGCCGCAGCGGGGTTTTTCTTCACACGGGGAGCGGTTCCACATCCCGTGATTTGCCGGGCACCGGCTCCTTCGGCTTCTGCTCCTTCGCCTGGCGCTCCTTTTCGGTGCGCTGCAGTTCCCTGCGGGCTTCTTCAGCCCGGCGCTGCTCGTATGCCCACTCGAACTCGTAGCACATAGGCACCTCCTTTAAGTTCGCCCGGATATCCTACGCCTGACCATGGCGGCGATTCCAGTTCCCGTGGACGACAAGGAGAATCCGCTGCGCGAGGACCGGCGGCTGCTCGGCCGGCTGCTGGGCGAGGTGATCCGGGAGCAGGCGGGCGCCGAGGCGCTGGAGCGCATCGAGCGCATCCGCCAAGTGGCGGTGACCTTCCGCAAGGAGAACACCAGCCAGGCCGAGCTCGACCGGTTGCTCAACGCGCTCAACCTCGACCAGACCATGGACGTGGTGCGCGCGTTCAGCTTCTTCTCGCACCTGCTCAACATCGCCGAGGACGAGCAGCAGCACCGCCGCCGTCGCGCGTATGCGGTGGCCGGCTCGCCGCGCCGCCCTGGCAGCCTTTCACACGCGCTCGACGAAGTGCGCGATGTCGGTTTCGGCAAGCTGATGGCATGGTTCGCACGCGCGCACGTGAGCCCGGTGCTGACCGCGCACCCCACCGAGGTGCAACGCCAGAGCATCCTCGAATGCGAGCGCGAAATCGCACGGCTGGTCGCGCAGCCCGCCAGCGGCGAGCGCGATCAGGCGATCCATGCCGAAGTGCTGCGCCTGTGGCTCACGTCGATGCTGCGCACCACCAAGCTGCAGGTGGCGGACGAAGTCACCAACGGCATCAACTATTTCCGCCTCACCTTCCTGCAGGAGCTGCCGCGGCTCTATGCCGAGTTCGAGCACGCGCTGAAGGAACGCTTCGCGCTCGAGGAGCTGCCGTGGCTGCCGCCGTTTCTCACGGTGGGCAGCTGGATCGGCGGCGATCGCGACGGCAACCCGAACGTGAGCGCCGACGTGCTGCGCACGGCCCAGGGGCTGCACGCGCGGCTGCTGTTCGCGCACTACCTGGAGGAAGTGAACCTGCTCGGCCGCGAGCTCGGGCTGTCGGCGCGGCTGTCGAACGTGCCCGCGCAGGTGCACGCGCTCGCCGAGCGCTCGGCCGATCTGTCGCCGCACCGCCAGGACGAGCCCTATCGCCGGGCCATCAGCGGTATCTACGCGCGCCTTGCGGCGAGCGCCGAGGCGCTGGCGCAGCACATCGCGGCGCCGCCGCCGCTCGGCAAAGCGGCGCCTTACGCAAGCGTGGACGAGCTCGCGCTGGAACTGCAGACGATCGGTGCGGCGCTGAAAAAGCAGGGCGCGGCGCTGCTCGCCATGGGTCGCCTGCGAACGCTGCAGCGCAAGCTGACCGTGTTCGGCTTCCATCTCGCGCCGCTCGACCTGCGGCAGAGCTCGGACGTGCACGAGGCGGCCGTCGACGAGCTGCTCTCGCGCGCCGGCATCGCCGGCTACCAGCACATGGACGAGCCGGCGCGCGTCGCTTTGCTCGCGAAGGAGCTGGCGAGCCCGCGGCCGCTGCGCTCGCCTTATCTGGAGTACTCCACGCTCCTGCAGAAGGAGCTGTCGATCCTGGAAGCGGCGGCCGAAGGCAGGCGCCGCTTCGGCCCACGCGCGGTGCCGCGCTACGTGATCTCGCACTGCGAATCGGTGTCCGATCTGCTGGAGGTCGGCGTGCTGCTGCGCGAGGCGGGATTGCTCAAGCCGGGCGCCGCGGCGCCGCTCGAGATCGACATCGTGCCGCTGTTCGAATCGATCGCCGACCTCGGCAATTGCGCCGCGGTGATGAGCGCCGCCCTCGAGCTGCCGTTGTACAAGACGTGGATCACCGGCCGCGGCGCCGAGCACGAGGTGATGCTGGGGTATTCCGACAGCAACAAGGACGGCGGCTACGTCACCTCGAACTGGGCGCTCTATAAGGCGTCCGAGGCGCTGCTCGCCGTGTGCCAGCCGCGCGGCGTGCGGGTGCGCCTGTTCCATGGGCGCGGCGGCACCATCGGCCGCGGCGGCGGGCCGAGCTACGAGGCGGTGCTGGCGCAGCCGCCGGGCACGGTCGATGGCGCGCTGCGCCTCACCGAGCAGGGCGAGGTGATCGCGAGCAAGTACGCCGACCCGGAGAGCGGCCGGCGCAATCTCGAGACGCTCGCCGCGGCGACGCTGGAAGCGAGCCTTGCGCGGCGTGCGAGCGCCGAGCGGCATCCGCGGCACGTGGCGATCATGGAGCAGCTCTCGGCAGCGGCGTTCGCGGCGTACCGCGGCCTCGTGAAGGAGACGCCGGGCTTCATCGATTACTGGCGCCACTCGACGCCGATCGCCGAGCTCTCGGAGCTCAACATCGGCAGCCGGCCGGCATCGCGGCGTGCGACGCAGGCCATCGAGGACGTGCGCGCAATACCTTGGGTGTTCAGCTGGAGCCAGTCGCGGCTGATGCTGCCGGGCTGGTACGGCTTCGGCACCGCCGCCGAGAATTGGCAGGGAAACATCGAGGAGCTGCGCGAGATGTACCGCGCGTGGCCGTTCTTCCGCTCGGTGCTCTCGAACCTGGACATGGTGCTGGCCAAGACCGATCTCGCCATCGCCTCGCGCTACGCCGAGCTGGTGCCCGATGCGAAGCTGCGCGCCGAAGTCTTCGGGCGCATCGAGGCCGAATGGCATCGCGCGCGGCGCTGGCTGAGCGCGATCACCGGGCGCGCCGAGCTGCTCGCCGACAACCCCACGCTCGCGCGCTCGATCCGCAACCGCTTCCCGTACCTCGACCCGCTGAACCACCTGCAGGTCGAGCTGCTGCGCCGCCACCGCGCCGACGGCGGCGACGAGCGCCTGCTGCGCGCCATCCACCTCACGATCAACGGCGTCGCGGCAGGCCTGCGCAACAGCGGCTGATCATGGACTACCGCAGCCAGGCGCTAAAGATCCTGCCGCACCTCTGTACGCGATGTGCGCGCGAATTCTCCGGCAAGCGGTTGCGCGAGCTCACCGTGCACCATAAGGATGGCAACCACGACAACAATCCGGCGGACGGCTCGAACTGGGAATTGCTCTGCGTCTACTGTCATGAGAACGAGCACGCGCGCATCGTGGACTCCCAAGCCGGCGGGACGGCGAAGCAGCCCGATCCGACGCCGGCGAAGCACCGGCCGCTGGCCGAGCTCGACAAGCTGCTTAAAAAGAAATGATCAGCTGCCGGAGATGGTGCGCCGGGCCCATTCGAGGACGCCGGCGAGGCGCGGCGGCAGCAGGTCCTCGGCCTCGTCGTAGGTGACCCAGCGGTATTCGTGGTGCTCGGGGCGGCCGAGCTCCTTGGAGACCGGCAGGTCGATCTCGACTTCGTCGGTCTCGCCGAGGTAGTAGCGCGCGACCTTGTTGCCCGAGTAGGGCGCCGTCTCGCGGAATTCCTCGCCGAACGGGAACTCGACATTGGCGAGGCCGGTTTCTTCCTTCAGCTCGCGCTTCGCGCAGGCGAGCTGGTCCTCGCCCGGATCGACCAGTCCCTTCGGAAAATCCCAGTTGTTGTACGCCCGCAGGACGAGAAAATAGAGGCCGCGGCCGGTGCGCCGGAAGACGACCACGCCGGCGGCGCGCGGCGGCGCCTTGGTCTTCATGCGCGGAATGCTACTGCAAAAGAAATCGGCGCCGACGGCGCCGATTTTGTTACGCGAGTGTGACTGTCGTTAAATGCTCGCCGCCCGAGCCAGCCCTAGCCAAGAGGAGGAGGAGGAGGCGTCGGAATTGCCCGGACGGCGAGGCAAGCTGGAAAATGAGTTGTTACTTAGTGCGCGCTGCGCGGCGTTGCGGATTTGGTCGCGAGCGTCGCCTTGACGCGGGCCCAGGCTTCGGTCGCGCCGTCGAGCGCGAGTTCCCAGCGTTCCGCGCGCTCGAGATCGCCGATGTGGCGCGCGCGCACGCCGGCCGGCAATGACGCCGCAGCGTCCTTCCAGAATTTGGTCTTAAGCATGTCGCAATCCTTTCGCTTCGAACAAATGCCGCAGGGCATTGAACCCGCGACGCACCAGGCGCGCCATCTCGCGCGAACGTGCGACGCGAGCCGCCTGCTCGAGCGCGTACAATTCCTCCGGAGTCGGGAATTGGTTCAAGTCGCGGTTTTTCATGCAGTGAAGATAGGGCCGCAGCGGCGCGACTACAAACGATGAAATCTCACCTCTCGCATAAGAAAAGCTCATAGCGGCATGATCTATCGCCTTCCGCCCTTGAATGCGCTGCGGGTATTCGAAGCGGCCGCGCGCCACCTCTCGTTCAAGGAGGCGGCCAACGAGCTGGCGATCACCCAGGCGGCAGTGAGCCACCAGATCAAGAGCCTCGAGGACTATCTGGGCGTGCAGCTCTTCAAGCGCGCCGGGCGCGGCGTGCAGCTCACCGAGGCGGCGCGCGCCTGCCTGCCGAAGCTGCGCGAGGGCTTCGATTCGCTCGCCGCCGCGGTCGAGATGATCCACGTGCGCGCCGACGAGACCGACCTGCAGATCACCGCGCCGCCGGTGTTCGCCGCGCGCTGGCTGATGCCGCGCCTTGCCGACTTCGCCAGGCGCGAGCCGAAGATCGACGTGCGCGTCGTCTCCTCGAGCAAGATGGTCGACGCCGGCGCGCTCGATTCGGCGGCGCTGGTCGGCAATCTCGACCTGCGCAGCGACACCTCCGGCGTCGAGATCCATCTGGGCGGCGGCGACTATCCGGGCTACCGCGCCGACCGGCTGTTCGGCGTCTCGACCGTCTGCGTGGCGAGCCCGCAGCTGGTGAAAGGCAAGCCGCCGATCCGCGAGCCGGCGGATCTCGCCCATCACATGCTGCTGCACGACGACGCCATGGACCTGGTGGCGCATGGCCATGCCTGGGTGAAGTGGCTCGAGCTCGCGGGAGTCGCCGACAAGGTCGACGGCACGCGCGGGCCGCATTTCTCATCCAACATCCTCTCGCTGGAAGCCGCGTCTCAGCAGCTCGGCATCGCGCTCGCGCTGCGGCCGATGGTCGATGCCGATCTCGCTTCCGGGCGCCTTTGCGCGCCCTTCGACATCGAGCTCAAGCCGCAGTCGGCGTATTACCTCGTCTGTCCCGAGGTGATCGCCGAGCGCCCGGCGGTCGCGGCGTTCCGTGGGTGGCTGTTGCAGCAGGCGCAGGAAAAGCGGGCACGTACCCCCGCTACCGCGGCCCGATAACCCCACGCCGGCAAGGAATTAGCCCGAAACGGCAGGGGTGCATTTCTTGCAGCGGGGTTGATTCCCCCCTTTTCGTCGCCATCTACCCGCCGTGAGATCCCGCGATATTTCCAACTGGATGTGGAGCGAAGCCCTGTCGATGCTCGACCGGGCCGAGCGCCTGCAGCGTCAGTTCTTCCAGCATGCCGCCGTGGCATGGGAGCCGCCGGTCGACATTACCGAGACCGCGCAGCACGTTCGCGTGCAGGTCGCGCTGCCGGGCGTGCCTGCCGATTCCATCAGCCTCGCGCTCGATCCAGGGGGCCTCACGATCTCGGCGGCGCGGCCGTTTCCGTGCAATGCCGAGACGCAGAACATCCATCGCATCGAGATTCCCTACGGCCGCTTCGAGCGCCAGATCGGTCTGCCGCTCGGCGATCCCTACGCGCCGCTCGAGCTCGTCCAGAAGGATTTGAGCGGCGGCGTGCTCACGCTGGTTTTCAAGAAGAAGGAAGGCGCATGACCAAGCTGCTTGCGCAGGACCAGGACAAGACCTCCGGCGCTCCGGCCGAAAAGCCGCGCGCGGGTGCCCTCAAGCCGATCCCCGAGGACGCGCTGATCCTCATCCCGATGAGGAACACGGTGCTGTTCCCGGGCGTGATCACGCCCGTCACCGTGGGCCGGCCGAGCTCGATCGCGGCGGCGCAGGAAGCGGTGCGCAGCGAGCGCAAGGTCGGCTTCGTGCTGCAGCGCGACGCGCAGAAGAACGAGGTGGCGCCGGACGATCTCTACTGGGTCGGCACCGCCGGCCAGGTGGTGCGCTACATCACCGGCGGCGAGGGCGCGCACCACATGGTGGTGCAGGGCCAGAACCGTTTCCGCGCCATCGAGTTCCTGCCGGGCTGGCCGTTCCTCGTGGCGCGCGTGCAGTACATCGAGAAGCCCGAGGAGCAGGAAGGCAAGCTCACTCCGGACATCGAAGCGCGCTTCCTGCAGCTCAAGGCGCAGGCGGTGGAGGCGATCCAGCTGCTGCCGAACGCGCCCGAGGAGCTCGCCGTCGTGGTGCAGGGCCTGACCTCGCCCGGCCTGCTGGCCGACATGGTCGCCAACCTGCTCGACGTCAAGCTCGAGGAGAAGCAGCGCCTCCTGGAAACGTTCGACCTGCCAACGCGCCTGGACCGCGTGCTGGCGATGCTCTCCGAGCGCGTCGGCGTGCTGCGCATCTCGAAGGAGATCGGCGAGAAGACCAAGAAGGAGTTCGACGAGCGACAAAGAGAGCATGTGCTGCGCGAGCAGATGCGCCAGATCCAGAAGGAGCTGGGCGAGGGCGAGGACACGGGCGCGGAGCTCGCCGAGCTGAAAAAGCAGATCGAAGACGCGGGCATGCCCGAGGACGTGCACAAGCACGCCACCAAGGAGCTGAAGCGCTTGCAGCGCATGGGCGAGGGCAGCGCGGAGGGCTCGATGCTGCGCACCTACCTCGAGTGGCTCGCCGAGTTGCCGTGGAAGGACCAACCGGCGCCGGAGATCGATATCGCGAAGGCGCGCCAGATCCTCGACGAGGACCATTACGGGCTGGACAAGATCAAGCGGCGGATTCTGGAGCATCTCGCCGTGCGCAAGCTCAACCCGACCGGCAAGAGCCCGATCCTCTGCTTCGTTGGGCCGCCGGGAGTCGGCAAGACCTCGCTCGGCCAGTCGATCGCGCGCGCCACCGGACGCAAGTTCCAGCGCATCGCGCTCGGCGGCGTGCACGACGAGGCCGAGATCCGCGGCCACCGCCGCACCTACATCGGTGCGTTGCCCGGCAACGTGATCCAGGCGCTGAAGCGCGCCGGGTCGAAGAACACGGTGCTGATGTTCGACGAGATCGACAAGCTTGGCCAGGGCGGCTTCCACGGCGACCCGTCGAGCGCGTTGCTCGAAGTGCTCGACCCGGAGCAGAACTCGCACTTCCGCGACAACTATCTGGGGGTCGACTTCGACCTGTCCAGGGTGATGTTCATCACCACGGCCAACATGCTCGACACGATCCCGGGGCCGCTGCGCGACCGCATGGAGATCATCCAGCTCCCCGGCTACACCGAGGAAGAGAAGCTCGAGATCGCCAAGCGCTACCTGGTGAAGCGCCAGCTCGAGGCCAACGGAATGAAGTCAGAGCAGGTCGAGCTGCCGGAGGAAACCCTGCGCAAGATCATCGGCGACTACACGCGCGAGGCGGGCGTGCGCAACCTCGAGCGGGAGATCGGCTCTGTGCTGCGCCATGCGGCGATGCGCATCGCCGAAGGTTTCTCCGGAAGGATCGAGATCAAGCCGGAGGACCTGCACGGCATCCTCGGCGCGCGGCGCTTCGAGAACGAGGTCGCGCAACGCACCTCGGTGCCGGGCGTCGCCACGGGCCTCGCCTGGACGCCGGTCGGCGGCGACATCCTGTTCATCGAGGCGTCGAAGGTGCCGGGCAGCGGCAAGCTGATCCTCACCGGCCAGCTCGGCGAGGTGATGAAGGAGTCGGCGCAGGCGGCACTCACGCTGTCACGCAGCTTCGTTGGCGAGACGCTGGAGAAGACCGACGTGCACATCCACGTGCCTGCGGGCGCGACGCCCAAGGACGGCCCCAGCGCGGGCGTGGCGATGTTCCTCGCCATCGTGTCGCTGCTGCTCGATGTGCCGGTGCGCTCGGACGTCGCCATGACCGGCGAGATCTCGCTGCGCGGGCTGGTGCTGCCGATCGGCGGGGTGAAGGAGAAGACGCTCGCCGCGCTGCGCGCCGGGATCAAGACGGTGATGCTGCCCAAGCGCAACGAGAAGGATCTCGAGGACGTGCCGGCCGAGGCCAAGGCGAAGCTCGAGTTCGTGTTCCTGGAGCGCGTCGAGGACGCGATCAGGACCGCGATCGGCGAGTTGCCGGCGCACGCCCGGAAAGCGGCCTAGGAGGCGCGCCCGCTACTTCTGGGCGCCGGGCGCAGCGCCCGGAGCGGTCCTCGGTAAGGAGAGGTCGACCGGCGCGGCGGCCGGCTGCTGCACAACGGGGGCGTGACGTTCACTGCGAATCGGCAGGCGATCGAGCATCTGCAGCAGAGCGCGCCTGCGCGCTTCACGACGACGGGAGATCAGCAACGGGCTTTCCTTTCCGAGAAAACAGGCCAGGGACTCGTGGATCCACAGCGGCGGAAGCGCAAAGGCGGGTTCCTGCGGAAGCTTCCTGGATCTCGAGCGGCCGGATATTGCATCGAACACAGCGGTAGGATTTTACCGGACAGGTGTTACCGGAATCATCTAGCGCCGCCGCAATGCCGCCGCGGGGAGAAAAGTGAGCACAATCAGTTACATCTTCACCGCGCGGCAGACCTTAAAATGCGCGCGATGAAAGTAGGTCTCAACACGTGGACGGGATCCCTCGCCGGGATCGCGGCGGGCGCAATTCTCGCCGGCTGCTCGACCAACCCGCTGACCGGCCGCAGCCAGTTGATGGTGGTGCCCGAGTCGATGGCGATCAGCCAGTCGGCGGCGGCCTACACCAGCATGATGGGCGGGCTCTCCAAGAAGAAGCAGGTCGAGACCGGCACGCCGCGCGCGGAGAACCTGCGCAAGATCACCGATCGCCTGATCGCGCAGGCGGTGCGCTTCCGGCCCGACTCGGCGAAGTGGAACTGGGAAGTGCAGCTGATCAACGATCCGAAGACGGTGAACGCCTTCTGCATGGCCGGCGGCAAGATGGCGATGTACACCGGGCTGATCGAGAAGCTCAAAGCCAGCGACGACGAGATCGCGCAGGTGATGGGGCACGAGATCGGCCACGCGCTCGCCAACCACACGCAGGAGCGCATGTCGATCGCCTACAGCACCGGCATCGGCACGGAGCTGGTGGCGATCGCGCTCGGCGCGCAAGGCAACACCGCTGCGCTGATGCAGGTGGCCGCGGTCACGGCGATCCAGCTGCCGAACAGCCGCGAAAGCGAGAGCGAAGCCGACCAGATCGGCATCGAGCTCGCGGCGCGCGCGGGCTACGATCCCGCGGCGGCGGTGACGCTGTGGGAGAAGATGGGCAAGCTCTCCGAGGGCAAGGCGCCGCCCGAATTCCTGTCGACGCATCCGTCGCCCGAGCATCGCGCGTCTCGCCTGAAGGAGCTCGGCGCGAAGGTGCAGCCGTTCTACGCCGCCGCGAAGAGCGCGCAGCCGGGCGAGTCGCCGCATTTCCTGAACGCGGGCGAGGGCGCGAACGAGCGCGTCGTGACGCGCGCTGGCGAGATGACGCGCGAGGAGTACGCCGCCAAGGTGGCGAAGGAAGGCGAGACGCTGACGTTCCTTTCCGAACCCTTCGAGCGCTTCAAGCGCGGCGACACGCTGCTCGACTGCCGCGTGCAATGCGCGCTCGCCTATTCGCGCCGCAAAGGCGACTGGAAGCGCCTGCACGACCAGCAGCTGTGGCGCGACCTCGCGGTGTCGGTGCTGCAGGCCGGTTACCTCAGCGACTACTCGTATTTCATGCTCGCCGAGGCGGCCAAAGGCATGGGGCTCAAGGATGCGGCGCCGAAGTACTACCAGCGCGCGCTCGAGGCCGGCCGCGACTACGGCTGCGCCGACGATTGCGACGGCTTCGAGGTGCAGAAGCGAGCCCGGGCCGCGCTCGCCTTGAGGTAACCGCAGCTCACGTAGTCCATCTGTCGCGACGCCGCCGCGCGACGTCGATGCCTCGCCACGCAACGTTTCTCGCGCTTCGCGACAACATGACACGGGGTGCAGCGATAGCGCGCTCGCGAGCGGCTCGGCAGAATGATTTCCGCGCGGTGAAAAAAAAGAGGGCACGCCCGCTAGACGTGCCCTCCGGTACTGACCACTGCCTGGCGATCGGACGGCGACTACACCTTGTTTGGCGCTACCGAGTCTCTCGGTTGGCGCTGATAACACCGTGCTGGCCGCGCTGCCGGTGCTGTAGATCACGTCCTACAGCACGGTAGGCATCGTACGACCGTCGCCTGGTTTCTCTCCCCCTGAGCCGGTAGTCCTGTAGGACTAGTTCCGTCGTGGGCGCCCGCCGCCCGGCACGCGGACAATGGGTCGCAAGGAGGCAGCCATGGCCAACGAGAAGCGCCGCCGCACGATCCTGATCGTCGATGACGAAGCGGCGATCCGCGAGCTGCTCAAGCTGGAGCTCGCCACGGCGGGCTACGAAGTGGTGCTCGCCGAGGATGCGCTCGGCGCCGCGCGCCTGGTGCGCGAAGCGAAGCCCGACCTGATGATCGTCGACGCGCATATGCCCTACGTGAGCGGCCTCGACTTCGTCTCCGCGGTGATCACCGACTCGTCGATGCCCTGGGTGCCGGTGATCTTCATCACCGGGCGCTCGGAGCTGCGCAACGACGCCGAGTCGCTCGGCTCGGC
>Ga0209647_1001608_pt1 | contig 18978 bp, 19 predicted proteins | sample GraSoi_2013_60cm_FD_185827 | JGI IMG/M metagenome (GOLD analysis project Ga0209647, IMG submission 185827) | Grasslands soil microbial communities from the Angelo Coastal Reserve, California, USA - Sample 9_17_2013_60cm (SPAdes) (version 2) | ecosystem: Environmental > Terrestrial > Soil >... | reverse complement strand
GGATGCATACAAGTCCTCGATGATCTCCCTGGCGAGAGCGGCGCCCGCAGGGGAGAAGTAAAAATGCCCTCCAGGGAAACTGCAGGTGCGAAATTTTCCGCGGGTGAGGTCTCTCCAGGACTGGAGAGAACCATGATGAGTATCATCGTCGGCGCCGGCAAATGCCGTGATCGGACAAACGATGCGATCCCCTGGATCGACTGCATATCCCGCAACGAGCGCAAGATCTGCTCTTAACGCCGGCAGTAGGGCAGCCATGAGTTCCGGCCGTTGCATTACGGCTGCAGGCGTGCCGCCAAAACGGCCCAGAATTGCAAGCAAATCGCGGTCCGACAGCGGGCGTGCTTGGGAAGCATCAGCGGAAGCGAATTTGGGACTCCCGCGGCTGGAAACGAACAGATGCACGGCGATGCGGCCATCGACCGAACGCAGTTGCCGGGCAGATTCAAAGGCCATGCACGCGCCCACGCTGTGGCCAAAAAAACCGAATGGCACTCCCATCAGCGGCTGCAGTGCACGACCCAGCCTCTCCATCAGCGCGCTCATAGACGTGAATGGTGGCTCGTCAAGACGCGCCGCGCGGCCCGGCAACTCCACGGGACAGAAATCCACTTCCGGAGGCATAAAGTGCCGCAACGGCCGGTAAAACGCGGCATTGCCGCCAGCGTGGGGAAAGCAGAAAAGGCGGCAACGCACGACTGGGCCTTCATTGCGAAACGGTATCCACTTATCGAGCGTCATGCGTCCATCGTTCTGAGCGAGCAGCGTGATCGACAACGGTGCCGGACCAAAAGATCATGCGCAAGACTTTAGGCTCAAAGGTGCTGGTCCCAGACATCGAGTTGCGGCGGCCAGTGCCGCACGGTACAGCTTTTCGCGGGTATGAATGGAGGGGATACGTGCCCACATTCAAGGCTATTGTGGTCGACAAGAGTGATGGCGGGCAAAAGGTCCACCTCACCGATTTCGACGAGGCCGATCTAATGGACGGTGATGTCACCGTCCGCGTCGAATGGTCGACGGTGAATTACAAGGACGGGCTCGCGCTCACCGGAAAAGCGCCGGTCGTTCGCCGTTTTCCGATGATTGCCGGCATCGATTTCGCCGGCACCGTGGAATCCTCCACGCATCCGCAGTGGCGGCCGGGTGACAGAGTCATTCTTAATGGTTGGGGATTGGGCGAAACCCATCTCGGCGGCTATGCGGAAAAGGCAAGGGTCAAGGGCGATTGGTTGGTGCGATTGCCCGCGCGCAATAGCGCGCGCGGCGCGATGGCGATCGGTACCGCCGGCTTCACCGCCATGCTGGCGGTGATGGCGCTCGAGCGTCACGGCGTTACGCCGCGACACGGACCGGTGATCGTCACCGGAGCGGCCGGAGGATTGGGCTCGATCGCCGTGGCGTTACTCGCCAAGCTTGGCTTTGCCGTCATCGCCTCGACGGGACGTCCGACCGAGGCGGATTACCTTAGAGACCTGGGCGCTCGCGAGATCATAGAACGCAAGGAGCTCGTCGGCGCAGCCAAGCCGCTTGGCCGAGAGCAATGGGCCGGAGGCATCGATACCGTTGGATCGACCACATTGGCCAACGTGCTGTCGATGACCCGCTACGGCGGCGCGGTCGCCGCCTGCGGATTGGCCGGTGGGATGGATCTTCCGGCGACGGTCGCCCCATTCATCCTGCGCGGGGTGTCGCTCGTCGGCATTGACTCCGTGATGTGTCCGCTGGAACGGCGGCGGGAGGCCTGGAAGCGATTGGCGTCCGACATGGAGGCGGGCAAACTCGCCGCGATGACCAGCGAGATCGATCTGTCCGGCGTCATGGAGGTCGGCCGGCGCATCGTCGAGGGAGGGGTACGCGGCCGGGTCGTGGTCAAGATCGGGTAACGCCGGTGAACGGTGGCCGGCTCGGTCGAAAGCCCTTGCCCGCGACCACTTGGCTCTGAAAGCGTCGGCATGGGGGAAGAATGCGAGACGAATCTTTCGTAAACAGAAGACCCACGATTGCGTTTTCCTGCCTTCCTCACCTGCTCGAACATCACGCAAAGCGTATTCCCGACGCGCCGGCGATTCTGGCTCCGGGGCGTGTTCCGCTGACATACAGTCAGCTTCATCAGCACATCGAAAATACGGAGCATACGCTGCGGGCCATGGGGATAGGCCGGCATGACCGCATCGTCGTGATGCTGCCAAACGGTCCGGAAATGGCGGTGGCGATTCTCGCAACGGCCGCAAGCGCGGTGTGCGCTCCGATGAACCCGGCCTATCAGGCCGAAGAGCTAGATAGATATTTCGCTGATCTGCGACCTCGTGGGTTGATCACTCAGGCTGGGATCGATGCGCCTGCCCGACGTGTGGCGCGCTCGCGCGGCGTGCGGGTCATCGAGCTGTCGGCCGCGTTGGATAGAGAGGCCGGTCTTTTTAAGCTCGCTGGGGATCGGGCGGATGCGCCGTCGCACGAATTGGTCAGCCCCGGCCACGTGGCGGTGCTGCTGCTTACGTCAGGCACGACGGCGCACCCAAAGATTGTCCCGCAGACGCACGCCAACATCTGTGCATCGGCTTACAGCTCCGTCGCCGCGTGGGCGCTGAGTGAAACAGATCGCTGCATAACCATGCTGCCGTTGTTTCACGGCCATGGCCTACATAACACGCTAATGGCCTCGCTGGCGGCCGGTGCGAGCGTCGTATGTACCCCTGGGTGGGACGCCAACAGCTTCTTTGGCTGGGTGACCGAGTTCCAACCGACGTGGTACTCCGCGGTCTCCACCATACATCAAGCGATTCTCGCTCAGGCCCGGCACAACCCGGAGCGATGGGCGGACTGCCGTCTCCGTTTCGTGCGTTCCGGCTCCGCTCCTCTGCCAGCTCATGTCTTAATGGAACTGGAGTCGACCTTCAGAGCGCCTGTGATCGAGTACTATGCGATGACGGAAACCACTTCCACCCCGATCGCGTGCAATCCCCTCCCGCCGGGCCGGCGCAAGGCCGGATCGGCGGGCATACCAGTAAGCTTGGACGTCGCGATTATGGACGAAGGAGGCGCTTTGCTGACCAACGGTCAGATCGGAGAGGTCGTGGTCCGCGGCGCGGGCGTCATGCCGGGCTACGACGGCGACCCAAGCGCGACAGCGGCCGCGTTTGCAGGCGATTGGTTCAAGACCGGGGATCTCGGGTTCTTCGACGACGATGGCTACCTTTTTCTCGCTGGCCGCGTACGGGAAATCATCAATCGCGGTGGGGAGAAAATCGCGCCACAGGAAGTCGACGAAGTGCTCCTGCAGCATCCAGCCGTGGCAGAGGCTGTAACCTTTGCCGCTCCCCACACCACGCTGGGGGAGGACGTTGCCTCGGCGGTCGTGCTGCGGTCCGACGGTGCCGCGACGCCGAAAGAAATACGTCAGTTCGCCATCGGCCGCATCGCCGACTTCAAGGTCCCGCGCCAGATATTCATCGTCGACAAAATTCCAAAAGGCCCGACCGGCAAAGTGCGGCGCATCGGCTTGGCGGCCAAATTGGGTCTTCCGGCCAGCGCTGCTTTGCCGCCAGCCTTCGTCGCGCCACGAACGTCGCTTGAGAAATTGCTGGCCGAGCGTTGGGCGGAGATCCTCCGGCTCGAGCGGGTCGGTATCCACGATGACTTCTTTGCCTCGGGTGGAGACTCTCTCCTCGCCACGCGCGTTCTCGCCCACATCTACGATGCCACGAAAATTGAGCTCGAGGCCTCGAGATTTTTCTCAACGCCGACCATCGCGGAGGTGGCGCAGCATCTCGAACAGGTCATTCAAGCGGGCCAAGCGCCACGAACTCCCTCGACCCTTGTGCGCGCGGCCCGAGAAAATGGAGTCATGCCAGCTTCGGTCGCGCAGGAACATTTGTGCAAGCTACAGCACGCGCTGCCCGGCATACCTTTTTTCAACATACTCTACGCCCTCCGAATAACCTCGCCGTGCGAGGTCACGGTCCTGGAGCGGAGCATCAACGAAATCGTGCGACGCCACGAGATTCTGCGCACGACCTTCAGCGTCGTTGACGGTCGACACCTGCAGGTCATTGCGCCGCACCTTACTGTACCTCTCGCGTTCGACGATCTGCACGCGCTGCCCGAATTGAGGAGGCAAACGGCCGGGCATCAACTGCTTCAAGATGAACTGCTTCATTCCTTCGATCTTGCGCGAGGGCCCCTCTTTCGAGCCCGCCTGGTGCGCTTGGCCAAGCAGGAGCACCTCTTGGTCTTTTCAACGCACCAGGTCCTCGGCGACGGATGGTCGTCCGGCGTGCTCGCGAACGAACTCGCCGCTTTGTACGATGCCTTTTCCTCGGGAGCGGAATCGCCCCTCGCTCCGCTGCCGATTCAGTTTGCGGATTTTGCACTCTGGCAGCGGCGCTGGCAGTCACATCCGGACATGATGGCGCAGCTCGCTTACTGGCGAGACCGACTTCGCGGTCCACTGCCCGCGATAAGGCTCGCCAAGCGGCGCCCGCCGCGACGGACAATCGACACTCTTCACACTGCCCGGCGAGAGTGGGCGTTGCCAGCGGGCCTCGCGGAAGCCGCCAAGCGCTTCGCCCACCGAGAAGGTGGCACGCTGTTCATGGCCCTCGTCGCCGCTTTGAAGACGCTGTTGCATCGCTACCTGGCTCAAGACGACTTGCGCGTGGCCACGCTCGTCGCCAATCGAAATCGTCCGGGCACCGAGGGACTCATCGGCCCGCTCGCCAACACGATAATCCTGCGCACCAGCCTCGCTGGCGATCCCAGTCCTTTGGAGATGATGCGCCGCGTTCGTGCGACGACGCTTGCAGCTTACGCCAACCAGGATCTTCCCTTCGAAGACTTGGTCGAGAATCTAGAGCGCGCGCGCTCTCGCAGCTCCGTGCCGCTGTCGGAAGTCATGCTCACCTTGCACAACGCCTCGTTGCGGCCTATCATCGACCGTGGCCACACGCTCGGTTTGGAGGAAGCCAATCCGGCGATGCCGATGCCTTTGGTGACGATAACGTCGGTCGACGTTATCTTCATGCTGCATGAGAGCGTACATGGCCTCACGGGACATTGTGTCTACAAACCGCATCTGTTTGATGCCGGGAGTATCGGTCGCCTGCTACGAGACTTTGAAGGGGTGCTTGAACAGATGATGGCGCAGCCGGAGCGCCCGATTTCAACAATCCGGATTTCGCGCAATCCGAACCGTCGCAGCCGCAAGGAGCTCCTGCGCGTTCGTTCCTCGCCGAGCGGCCGACGTGAACCCTGAGGAGCTGGGCCATGGGAAGATGGATGATCCAACTGTTTTCGCTGAAGCAGTTGGATGCGATGGAGCAAAAGGACTACGACATCCTCAAGAACATAATTCTGAAGCAGTTAGAAACGAATTCGGAAATTTTGAAGGTCCTCGATAAAAAGGTACGCCCAATTTACAAACAAATAGCGGCGAAGAAAAAGACACGCCCAATCGGCAAACAACCGGCGGCCAAGAAAAAGACACGCCCGGTTTACAAAAGACGCGCGTCCAAGCGTCACAGATGACGCCCGAGGATCGGCCGCTCGCCCAACACGGTGATTGTGCGCACCAGCTGCGCTGACGATCCCAATCCTTTGGAGGTGCGCTGCGTTCGTGCGACGACGCCCGCGCCCACGCCCACCAGGATCTTCCCTTCGAAGAATTGGTCGCGCGGGCGCTCTCGCAACCCCGTGCCGCGGTCGGAGGTCATGCTCACCTTGCACAACGCCTCGTTGCGGCCTATCATGGATTGTCACACGCTCACGTTGAAGGAAGTCAATCCCGGGGTGCCCGGCGCCTTTGGTGACGATAACGCCAGAAGCCGCACGCGGCCTCGCGGGACGTTGTCTCTGCAAGCCGCATCTCTTTAGTACCGGGACTATCGATCGCCTGTTACGAGAGCTTGAGGGGGTGCTTGAACAGATGGTGGCGCATCCGGAGCGCCCGATTTCAACAAACCGGATTCCACGCAGTCCGAACCGTCGCAGCCCTGCTTCGCGTTTCTTTCTCGCTGAGCAGTCGACGTAAATCCTGAGGAGCTGGATCATGGGAGAATGGTTGAACCAACTGTATGCCATAGACGACTTGAAGGAGCTGGACCAAACGAGCCACGAGATTCTCAAGGCCGAAGTTCGGAGGCACTTGGCATCTCATCCGGAGATCATCAAGGTTCTCAAGAAAGAGCTAGACCCAATTTACACGAAACTGGCGTCCAAGCCTCCGCGGCCGAAATAGGCTTTGGCCTCCCGCGAGCTTCGACCGAGCGCAGACCGGGTAAGCGGATGCTGCGTATGGTTCACGATCTAACCGCCAACACGAATTCGAGGAGGGAATGACGCCATGGGAAGCCCGGTCGGAGTATTCAGCAACAAGGAAGTAAAAGCACTCTCGAAACAGGACATAGCGCTGCTCAAGGCGCACGTCCTACACTACATCCAGCATTCGGCAGAGATCCGCCAGATACTCAATGCGGACCGGAAACTGTTGAGGAAACTGACGAGGGATCCGCGCATCAATAAGATATTGAGAAGGGAAGCAGCCGCCCTGAAGAAGAGACTGGAGAAGAAATAGCTCTGCCGGCACTGCCGCTGCCAAGGTACACGAGCTGGCGGCAAAGGTGACGATCTGCGGGCGCTGATTGGTAGCTGTGCGGCTTGCATCGTGCAGCGCCGGAGATGACCATGCGAATCAGTGCAGGTCTGCTTTCTTTTGCTCTGCTCATGTGGGTGGAGGCGGCGAGCGCACAGCAGACCTACTCGTTGAGCGTCAGTCGTCATCGTGCCGTTCCGGCGCTGAGCGATGGCGAAGTCAAGCGAATCCTGGCCGACGCGTCCAGGATGCTGCGGAAAAACTCCCGTCATGACGGCGACGACGACGTTGCCTGCAATGTGACGTTCACACTCAAAGGTTCAGTCGGCACCTTCGCGTCGCCTAGTTCGCCGGTCGTAGACAGGGACAACATCGACGCGGTCCATCGCGTCGATGCCAATGTGGCTGGCGTGGATTTTCACGTGAAGGTCGTCAAGGAGATCAACTTCTGCAGGCCGGATCTACCGGCCGAACCGTTCGTGGGATGCTCGTTTTCTCCGCCTGATTTTCGTTCGATGATTCTCGTTCACCCCAAACTCCATAAGGATGCCCAGGGCCGGATCCTGTCCAGGTACCCCGATCATCTCCTATGGGCCCATGAGTTCGGGCACCTGACGGGCTTGGGGCATCGCGACGATGATCAGCTTGCGCTGATGACGCGCTGTCCTCTGAATACGCAATTTTTCAATGTTTCCGACGCGCGCGTGCGGGTCAACTCGCAGGAATGTCGTCGGTTGCTTGCGGGTCCGGGAGTCCGGCCGCCGGACCCTGTCGGAGGGAACCCCGCATGCCGGTCGCCGCGGTGACCAGCGCACGGCACGCCCTCGTCTCCGATTAAAGCCGAGATGCAATGAGCGGGCGGACATAGCGTCCGCTCTGCGAACAACCCACGACGATCGTCTTCGCGTTTGAGACCGGCCAATCATCGTCGGCTGGATGAATGGTCGCAGCCGCATCTATGCGCTTTACCGCCGCGCACCAGTCAGGTACTCCGCAATATCTGTCGCGTTCAACAACGAGCGACATGATTGTCGCGACGGTTGTGCTTGCACGCGAACGAACAGCGATGGTTGAGCGGGGCGTTATGGAATTTCTGAACGGCCGGAGGAGTCTGCACAGGTGCTCGCGGCACCTGCAACAGCGGCACGTCTACTTGCTCATGGGCGCCGCGGGTGGTCGCAAATGAAGCTTTCCCGCAGACAATTTCTGCCGCTGGTCGCGGGCGCTACTGCGCTCCCGGCCGTGTCGCGCGTTGCCGGGGCGCAGGGCTACCCGACGCGGCCGGTGCGCGTGATCGTCGGATTTGCCGCCGGCCAAGCGATCGACATCGTCACACGCATCATCGCTCAGCGGCTGTCGGAGCGGCTCGGCGAGCAATTCATCATCGACAACCGGCCGGGTGCCGGCGGCAATATCGCAACTGAGGCCGTCGTGCGGGCGCTGCCGGATGGCTACACGCTGCTCGCCATCGGCTCCAACAATTTGATCAACGCCACGCTCTACCAAAGGCTCAGTTACAATTTTATCCAAGATATCGCGCCGGTCGCGAGCATCTACCGCGTGCCGCAAGTGATGGAGGTCAATCCTTCATTTTCGGCGACGACGGTTCCCGAGTTCATCGCCTACGCCAAGGCTCATCCGGGCGAAATCAGTTTTGCTTCGGCAGGAAACGGCTCGGTCGCCCACGTGACCGGCGAGCTGTTCAAAATGATGACCGGCGTCGACATGTTGCATGTCCCTTATCGGGGAGCGTCGCTGGCGCTGACCGATCTCATTGCCGGACAGGTGCATGTCATGTTCGACAACATGCCCTCGTCCATCGAACATATCAGAGCCGGCAGACTGCGCCCTTTGGCGGTGACCGCCACGACACGCATGGAGGCGCTTCCTGACGTTCCGCCACTTGGCGACTTCGTGCCGGGTTTCGAGACGAGCGCGTGGGCCGGTATCGGCGCGCCGAAGGGCACGCCCGCCGAAATCATCGACACGCTCAACCGGGAGATCAACGCCGCTCTCGCCGATCCGACGATCAAGGCACGCGTTGCAGAGCTTGGCGGCGAGGTGCTTGCGCTGTCGCCCAGCGAATATGCAAGCCGCGTCGCGGACGAAACCGACAAGTGGGCCAAGGTCATCAAGTTCTCCGGCACCACGGCGAACTAAGCAACGAAAAATCGCGTGCCGGTATCGTCGCGCATCGATTTATGAGCTGGCCCCGCCGAAGCGTTACTTGCGCCCCCCGCCGCGAATGGGGGGCGATTGTGCGTTGCACACTGCAGAATAGCGGCAGTGTGACAGACCTCACACTTCCAAATGCATGTCAGTGGTAGCTTTCTTCTACCGTATCCCGGCGACGTCGCGGGGAGAGGGTGGCTCTCAAGGTTTCATGCTGAATATGAGCGAATTAAGCCCCCTAATACTCACGATCGCGGTCTTCCTGGGCGGTGTCGTATCAGGATTTTCCGGTTTTGCTTTTTCAGCCGTCTCAGGCGTCATTCTGCTTCATTTCCTGGAGCCCTTGGTGGCCATTCCGTTGATGATGTGCTGCAGCATCGCGTCCCAAATCAGCTCTTTGGCGGTCATTCGTCAGTTCGTCCGATGGCGTGAGAGCACGCCTTTGCTTGTCGGAGGTGCCGCCGGAGTACCGATTGCGCTCTACTTCCTGACGATCACAAACGCCCACGTGTTCCGAATCTTGATCGGCATCTTTCTTGTGACCTATGCGATCTACAGTCTGACCAGACCAGGCTTCGGGATGGTCCGCCAGGCCGCCAGCCCGGTCATTCGCACGATAGTGGGCTTTGCCGGAGGACTCGTCGGCGGCCTAACGGCGATGCCGGGCTCATTGCCCATCATTTGGTGTGACCTGCGAGGTCTTTCAAAAGAACAGCAAAGGGGAGAGGTTCAACCGTTCATTCTCATGGTGCAAGCCCTTGCCATGACCCTGCTGATTTCTCGGCCCGGCACAATTCGTCCCGACCTTCTCCCGCTTCTTCCATTGGCTATTCCCGCGGTTGTCGCGGGCACCCTCGTCGGCATTTTGCTCTGGGGCAAAATCGACGATGCCAAATTCCGCTATTCCATCTTGTCGATGCTGTTGATCTCAGGCTTGTTCTTGATCCGCTAAGGCGCCGGCGGTCGCCGGTCGCATTTCGACAAGCTATGCCGCTGCGGGCGCGATGCCTTCCTGCTCGCAGGAATTTGCGACGTCACACACCGTGGCGCGCTGCAGATCGCGCTTCCAGCGCAGATCGTCGAACTCAGTGCCGTGGTGCATCGTGCAGCAGTCATCCCACATCACCAGATCGTGCACGCGCCAGCGGTGGGTATAAACGAACTGTCGCTGGGTCGCATGCGCGATCAGCTCATCGATCAGGGCGCGGCCTTCCGCCTCGGGCATGCCGAAAATGCGCCCCGCATGGGAAGCGAGGTAGAGCGACTTGCGGCCGGATTGGGGAATCGTGCGCACCAGCGCTTGCGGTACCGGCGGCATTTCGCGTCGTTCTTCATCGCTAAAGTCGCTGAAGCCGAGCCGTGCGCGCGAGTACAGGATCGAATGCTCGGCGACGATCGATTCGAGCCGACGTTTCATTGCTTCGGGCAGCGCGTCGTAAGCGGCACGCTCGTCGGCGAATTCGGTATGGCCGCCAATCGGCGGAATCGCACGCGCGTAGAGCAGCGAGGCGCGCGCCGGCACGCGTTTGAACGAATTGTCGGTATGCCACATCCGCGCGCCCAACTGGAAACCCCGCCGCCTGCTTTCCTTGCCCCAGATCTCGTTCCTGAAATCGAGATTGGAAACATCGGTGATTTCCTCGCGGACGCGAAGCGCCGTGTCCTTGCGATGAACTCCAATCGATACATCGAGCGGGCCGAAATGGCGCGCGAAGTCGAGATGCCGATCCTGCGAAAGGTGCTGATCGGGAAAGATCAGCACCGCGTATTTCGCAAAGGCATCGTCGATAGCGGCGTAATCGGACGGCTCGATCGGCTGCGACAGATCGATATCGCCGATCTCAGCGGCAAAACTCGGCGTGACCGGAAAAACGGTGATGGTCATGTTTTCCTCCACCGCGTAGTGCTACGGATTGGACCACTTTGCATCGACCTATGCAATCAGCAGTCGTCCTTCGCCCGCGCCTTGATTCGTCCGATGGCCGGAATGCAAAGATGGCGCATCACCTCGGCTGGATGCTCGCTCGTCACAGCTGAGAGAAGAGATTGAGCAAGGCGTCGCGCAAGCGGCTTCACGTCCATGTGCGCGCCGTCAGCATCGCCCGCCATCCTTTCCCGCCCTTCCCCGCCCGTTCGCGCCCGCCAGCCGCTCGAAGCGGATCAGCGAGAAATGTCCGAGCGGCGGCATCGCGCGGCGTTCGAGCAGGCGCACGCCGCCGTAACGCTCGGCCCATCGCGCCAGCCGCTGCCAGCGGAATTCCGGCCGCCAGCCCAGCCGCCGCGCGACCGGTGCAAAGCTCTGCTCGAAGAGGCGGCGCGGCCCCGCCTCGGCGCCGAGATGGTTGACCAGGATGATCTCGCCCCCCGCCTTGGTCACGCGCGCAAACTCGTCGAGCGCCGCCTCCGGGTCGGGCACCGTGGTGATGACGTATTGCGCGACCACGGCGTCGAAGAAGGCGTCGGGGAACCCGAGATGCTGCGCATCCATCACCGCCAGCGCCTCCACATGGGCGAGCTTGTGTTCGGCGACCCGCTCGTGCGCCTTGCGCAGCATCGGCTCGCAGTAGTCGACGCCGACGATGCGGTGCTTGGGCGCATAGTCGGTCAGCGAAATGCCGGTGCCGATCCCGACGTCGAGGATGCGCCCGCCGATGCGCTCGGCCGCCGCGATCGAGGCCTTGCGGCCGGCGTCGAACACGGCGCCGAAGACGAAATCGTAGACCGGCGCCCAGCGCGCATAGGCCTTGGCAACCGTGTTGATGTCGATTTCGCCCGCCATCGCCCCCGTCACGCCAACTCACGCTACGGTTTTATCGCCCGAATGAAATACAACGACGAAATTCGAGTCCAAGTTCCGCATGTCCCGCGGGCCGCCAGAGCCGTCGGGGGCCCCATGGATATTCACATGCGCTCCGCGCCGGATGCCACGCGCACGTCCCGCATGAGCGGAACGTGCGTCGCCGCGACCGCGCTTTGGATGAAGCCGCCACCGAGCACGCGCGCCTGTCCTTCGGCGGCGTCGTAGAACACGCAGGCCTGGCCCGGCGACACGCCGTCCTCGCCGTCGAGGAGATCGACCTCGACACCCGCCCCTCCCCGGCTCAACCACGCCGGCTGCGGCGGCCGCGTGGAGCGCACCTTGACGAACACCTCGTGCCAGCCCGCACACAGCGCGTGATCGATGGTGTCATCGCCCAGCCAATTGACCTCGCGCAGCCGCATCCGGCTGGTGCGCAGCGCCTCGCGCGGCCCGACCACCACGCGGCGCGACGATGCATCGAGCCGCACCACATAGAGCGGGTGCCCGGCGGCGATGCCGAGCCCCCGCCGCTGGCCGACGGTGAAATGGATGATGCCGGAATGTCGGCCCAGCACGCGGCCGTTAAGATCGACGATGTCGCCCGGCTCGGCCGCGCCCGGCTTGAGCCGCTCGATCACCTCGGTGTAGCGGCCCGACGGCACGAAGCAGATGTCCTGGCTGTCGTGCTTGTCGGCGACCGAGAGGCCGAACCGGCGCGCAAGCTCCCGCGTCTCGGCCTTGGTCTTGTCGCCGAGCGGGAAGCGCAGCGCCTCGAGCTGGTCGCGCGTGGTGGCAAAGAGGAAATAGCTCTGATCGCGCTCCTCCTCGCGCGCGCGATAGAGCGCGCGGCCGCCGCCCGCGAGCGGCCGCGAGGCGACGTAGTGTCCGGTCGCCAGCACCTTGGCGCCGAGCTCGCGCGCGGTCGCGAGCAAATCGCGGAACTTGATCGACTGGTTGCACTCGATGCAAGGCACCGGCGTCTCGCCCGCCACATAGCTCTCGGCGAAGCGGTCGATCACCATTTCCTTGAAGCGGCTCTCGTAGTCGAGCACGTAGTGGGGAATGCCGATCCGCTCCGCCACCGCGCGGGCGTCATAGATATCCTGGCCGGCGCAGCAGGCACCCTTGCGATGGGTCGCCGCGCCATGGTCGTAGAGCTGCAGCGTGACGCCGACGACGTCGTAGCCCTCGGCCTTGAGCAGCGCCGCCGTGACCGAGGAATCGACGCCACCCGACATGGCGACGACCACGCGGGTGTCCTGCGGCGAGCCTTCGAGATCGAGGCTGTTGGGCATTTGCGCTTGTTTCCGGCTCGAACATTGCGCGGCCCAACGCCGGTGTCGAGCGGGGGGACCTCGCGCCACCTTATTATAGGCACTCGATGCCGCGATCGCACGGCCGCGCGGGGAGGCCGGGCGGTGCGGAGCATCGGCCTCGTGCCGGGCGGCAGTCCGCGCGACCTCACCCTATGGGCGACAACCGGCGCGACCCGCCGATCCGGGCGCGCCAATCAAATCATTGGATCAAAAGATGTTTTTGCGCGGCCCCAGTGGGTCGGGCGCGAACCGATCGGTGCGGCCTTGGTCGGTAAGCCCCCTCCTCGAGCCAAATTGGCGCGATCGGCGCGAGTTTGGTTGCGGCGCAACAATCGGCCCCTGTCTAGCCTGCTCCAGCGCCCGTCGGCTGCGCCGACTTCGACCCACGCCGGCAAGGAATTTGCAATCTTTGGGACGCCCCCGGCACGGTTGTCGGCGGCAATGCGGCCGGCGTCGACCCGAATTTAGGCAAATCTTAAGTGGCGGCCATTACCTTCCGCGTGATTTGGCAGTCGGGTGCGTGAGATCATTAATGACAGAGCCCCTTCGACCGCGGGCCAAATACGTCATCGGGCCTGACGGCAGCCCGCTGACCATCGCCGATTTGCCGGCACCGGGCACCAAGCGCTGGGTCATCCGGCGCAAGGCCGAGGTCGTTGCTGCCGTGCGCGGCGGGCTCCTTTCGCTCGAGGAAGCCTGCAGCCGCTATACGTTGACGGTCGAGGAATTCCTCTCCTGGCAGTATTCGATCGACCAGCATGGCCTTGCTGGCCTGCGCACCACCCGCATCCAGCAGTACCGGCAGTAATCCCAAGCCGCCGTCCAGTGTGCTTTCGGGCCGATCACGGCTGATCCGCACATCCCGCAGCGATAGGTTTCCGGCACGCCCATCGCGATCGTTGACGGTCCCGCGCCCTCATCGGTTGACGACCCACAACACCAAACTCAGCAGCAGGCTCAGCAACAAGCAGGTCGCCAGCGGGACATAGACCGTCCCGTTCTCCCGCTCGATGACGATATCGCCGGGCAACCGGCCGAGCCCAAGCTTGCCGAGATAGGGCCACAGCAGGCCGACCACCAGGATTGCAAGTCCGAGCACGATCAGAAAGCGTGCCATCGCGGTCGATCCACCTGCGTGCTAGCGTGCCTCGCATCTAAGGGCATGAACCGGATTTCGCCATGACCGACGTCAAATTCAATGCTGCGCTCATCGTGGGCGCAGGTTCTGGACTGAGCGCGTCCCTGGCGCGGGCGCTGGCCAAGGATGGGATCAAGGTCGCGCTTGCGGCGCGCACCACCGGCGACCTCGATCCGCTCGTCAAGGAGACCGGCGCGCGGGCGTTCACCTGCGACGCGAGCAAGCGCGGGGAGGTCGAGAAGCTGTTCGCCGATCTCGACGCTTCCCTCGGCGCGCCCGACATCGTGGTCTACAACGCGAGCTTTCGCACCCGCGGTCCGTTCGTCGAGCTCGATCCGCTCGACGTGGAGAAGGCGCTCGCGGTGACCGCCTATGGCGGCTTCCTCGTCGCCCAAGAGGCGGCGCGGCGCATGCTGCCGAAGAAGCACGGGGCGATCCTGCTCACCGGCGCGTCCGCGGGGGTCAAGGGCTATCCCCAGTCGGCGCCCTTCGCCATGGGTAAGTTCGCGCTGCGCGGTCTCGCCCAGAGCATGGCGCGCGAGCTTTCGCCGCAGGGCATCCACGTCGCTCACGTCGTGATCGACGGCGGCATCAAGAGCGCGCGCCGCGCGGAGTCCGCGGACCATCCCGACAGCCTGCTCGACCCCGACGCCATCGCCGAGAGCTACATGCATCTCATCCATCAGCCGCGCAGCGCCTGGGCGTGGGAGATCGAGCTGCGGCCGTGGGTGGAGAAATTCTGACGCTGCGAGAGTCGTATCCGGCCACAAAGAGCGGACGATGACGGACAAGGTTACGATTCCCGCGCTTTTGCAAACGAAGCGCGACGGCCGAAAGAGCGTGGGCGTGGTCGCCTGGGATTATCAGATCGCGCGCATCGCGGATCGCGCCGGGGTGGACATCGTCTCCGTCGGCGACTCGGTCGGCGTCAATTTGTGGGGTCATTCCAATCCGCTCGAAGTCACGATGGACGAGATGCTCGTGGTCTGCAAGGCGGTGCGCCGCGGCGTGACGCGCGCGCTGGTGAGTTGCGACTTTCCCTACGGGCCGTTGCAGGAAGGGTCGGAGAGCGCGGTGCGCGCCGCCATTCGCCTGGTCAAGGAAGGCGGCGCCGACCTGGTCAAACTCGACGGCGCGGCCGATTTTCCCGAGACCGTGCGTGCGCTTACCCGCGCCGGCATTCCGGTCTTCGCCCAGTTCGGGATCACGCCGCAGACTGCGCTGCGTTACGGCATCCCCTACGGCGCCCAGTCCGCGCCCGGAGCGCAGGCGCCGCCCGAGATGACGGCGAAGCTCGTGGAGGAGGCGAAGCTTTTGGAGGATGCGGGCGCCTCGCTTCTCGACTTCACCAATTCCGGACCGGTGGCGGGCGCCGCGGTGGTGCGCGCAGTCAAGATCCCGGTGCTCGGCGGCTTCGGCGGCGGCCCGTGGCTCGACGGCAGGATGCGCATGGCGCACACCGCCATCGGCTACGGCGAGAAATGGATCGACGCCAAGACCGAGACCTACGCCAACGTCGCCAAGATCAGCCTCGAGGCGTTGAGCACGCTGATCGCGGACGTGCGCGCCGGCCGTCAGATCAAGGGCTGATGGCGAGGTACGGCACGAAAATCGCCGCTCGGCTCCAAAGTTACGTCTTCGCCTAGGCTCGAGCCGCTCTATGCGGCGTCCAACGCCGCCAGCGCCGCCTTCGCGATGATGACGTCCTGCTCGATCTTGGCGCCGCCCGCGGCCACCGCGCCGACGACCTCGCCGGCGACCGTGATCGGAAAGCCGCCCGGCACGTTGGTGAAGTCGCCCATGCGCACCGCCATGCTCAGCGCGTTTTCCTCGGGCGCATAGCCGGTCGGCTGCCGCTGCGAGGCCGAGGTGATGGCCTTGCGCTGCGTGGTGATGATCGAGAAGTGGCGCGCCCCGTCCATCATCAGGAAGGCGATGAGGCGGCAGCTCTGGTCGACCACCGCCAGGCTGACCTTGCAGCCGAGCTCGTTCGCCTTGGCAACGCCGGCGGCGAGCATCTTGAGGCTCGCCGCCTCGGTGAGGCGATGGGTGGCAACGAAATCCGGCATGGTGCGAATCCTGCTTGTCGAAATCACCCCACCAGAGCGCGCGTGTTGGGCGCGAACAGCTCCTCCGCCGTCACCGGCTTGGTGATGATGCCTTGCGTCAGCGCGTGCCCGATGAGCGCATCGATGACGTGGCGGTTCGGCGCGATGCCGTAGGGGAGCGGCTCGCCGGCGATCTCCATGACCCGTCGGTGCACCTCGTCGACCTCGGTCGGCTTTTCGATCCTGCCCGCCTTGAGGCGCTCGACGTAGTGACGCTTGGCGCGCGCGAAGGCGTCGAAGACGTCGGCGGCGAGATCGCCATGCTTGGCGATCAGCTCGTCCTTGATCACCACTAAATGGTTGATCGGGTAGTCGCCGCGCTGGCGCAACGCGGCAAGCCCTGCCTCGAGTGCATTGGGAATGAGCGGCTTGACGTCGGGGGCTTTCACGTCGACGCCGATGGCGGCGGCAAGCTCGCCGGACGCGAGCATGTCGCCCATCGTCTTGCCCTTGTCGATCGGCACCACGTTGGCGGGGGGCCGGTACTCCGCCACGTGCTCGTCGCCGGAGAGCACCCAGGTGATCTTGCTCAAGTCGACGCCGTGCTCGTCCTGCAGGATGCTGCGCGCCCACACCCCAGTCGTGACCGTATAGCCGCGGTTGACGCCGACTTTTCTGCCTTCGAGGTCCTTGGGCGTGCGGATGCCGGCCTTGGCATTGACCAGGATGGCGCCGTGATGGAACGCCCGCACCAGAAACACCGGCACCGCGGTCATGGGTTTGCCGTGGGCCTTGGCGCAAATGTAGGTGGTGATCGCCATCTCGCAGATGTCGAATTCGTTGCCGCGCACCATGCGGCGGAACGCGGCGATGAGGGGATCGACCTCTTCGAAATCGAACGCGAAGGTGCGCGGTTTGACGGTGCCGTCCTTAAGCGCCTGATTGTTGCCCTGGCTGCGGGTGACGGTTTTGAGCTTGAGTTCGGTCATGAGCCTACCGCGGGTCCTTAGTCTGTGGTGTCGTCCCCGCGCATAGCGCGTCGAAGACGCGCGTAAACGCGCTTATGCTGGGGACCATATTCCAGAGGCCGTGGTGTGACGCACGATGGGTCCCCGCTTTCGCGGGGACGAAGCCTTACACCGTCACGGAAATCTTTACACCGTCGTCTGGGCCACGCCGGGACGCGTGGTGAGCGCTTCTTTGGCGGCGTCCTTGAACGCCTGATCCGGCGGCAGCACCACCGAGGCCGAGCGCACCTTGTGATGCGCCGGATCGACGCCGGGCGGCGTGATGCCTTTCTCCGCCAGGGCCTTCGCCGCGCGCATCAAGCGGTGGCGCGCCATGATAATCCCGTTGTCGGTGGAAACGAGGTTCTCCTTGGTGCGGTCGCAGACCGGTCCCATGCTCTCCTGCAGCGAGGCGTCCTGGATCGCAAAGCCGGCGACGCCGCTGAAGGTCTTGCCGGCTTTCTGCGCCGCGCGGTCGATCAGATAGTCGTTGTCCTTGTTGGCGAGCGGCCGATAGGTGCCGGGGGTGTACTTGCAGTGCACGCCCGCGCCGTCGCGCATGGCGTCGACCTCGCGCCGGGTGAGCGCGCGCACCGGATGAAAGTCGTAGCTCCAGGCCCAGCAATTCTCGTCGTCGATCGGAATCCAGAAGTGGCCGTGGATCGGGTGGTCGCCGCGCGGCGGGATCATGGTGAAGCAGGGCATCACCCAGGGCGTGATGCGCCAATAGTAATTGCCGTTCTCGGCGTTGCGCCGGGCGCCGATATAGAGCCCGCCCGGCTGCTCCACGACCTCGAAATACGGCTGCATGTCGGAGAGGTTGTATTCGTTGCCCTTGGCGCCCTTGAACAGCGGATCGGAACCGAGGTCGCCACGGTGCAGGAATGAGACGTGGCTCGAGTCGATCCCGCCCTCCATGGCTTGCAGCCAGTTGCATTCCTGCAGGCGCTTGGAGATGAAGGTCTGATCGGCCGGCACCGTCGCGAATTCCCATTCCGGCAGCGGCGGTTGCTTCTCGGGCGGGCCCATGTAGGTCCACAGCACCGGCCCGCGCTTCACCAGCGGGTAGGACTTGAGCTTGATCTTCTGGCAGAAGCCGCTCTCGCGCGGCTCGGAGGGGACGTCGATGCACTGGCCGGTCACGTCGTATTTCCAGCCGTGATAGGAGCAGCGCAAGCCGCGCTCCTCGTTGCGCCCGAACCACAGCGAGACGCCGCGGTGGGCGCAGAATTCGTCGATCAGCCCGTATTTGCCCTCGCTGTCGCGGAAGGCGAGCAGCCGCTCGGACAGCATCTTCACGCGCACCGGCGGGCAATCGTTCTGCGGTAGCTCCTCCACCAACAGCGCCGGCAGCCAGTAGGCGCGGAACATGCGGCCCATCGTGGTGCCGGGGCCGGTTTGCGTCAGCAGGTCATTCTGTTCTTTCCGCAACATCGACTGTCATCCGTGCATCGCTCGGATCATGGCGCAGGTCTCGACCCGGTCTCGGACCGTCGTTCCGCTATATGGAACTCGGTTCCGCTAGCTTCAGGGTAGGCATTCGGCCAGCCGTCGGCAAGCCGCCGCGCCGGCGGCTCAACCGCACGCGAGCCGGGATGCGTCTCAACAGCATTCGAGACCCTCGCCCTCGACGGCGATGAGCGCGTTTTTCATCCACGCGGGAGGAAGGTCATCGGCAACGACCTCCGCGAGCGGCTTGAACACCTTGAAGTGATGCCGGGTGTCGGCGTCGGTCCAGAACGCGACCACGGTCTCCAGCGGCGGACAGCCGGGCAGCGCGCAGGCAACCTCGGTGACCAGGATCGCGGCATCTTGCGGAAGCTTGAAGCGCACGCGCGTCCACTCCTTCACCCGGTCGAGGGCCTGCAGATATTCGGGACGCTTGTGGAAGGACCGCAGCATCATGGA
>Ga0209647_1001607_pt1 | contig 18979 bp, 15 predicted proteins | sample GraSoi_2013_60cm_FD_185827 | JGI IMG/M metagenome (GOLD analysis project Ga0209647, IMG submission 185827) | Grasslands soil microbial communities from the Angelo Coastal Reserve, California, USA - Sample 9_17_2013_60cm (SPAdes) (version 2) | ecosystem: Environmental > Terrestrial > Soil >... | reverse complement strand
TCATGCGACAGGTCGACATGCGCTACGAGATCGACGGCGAGACCCTGATCGTGATGCGCGACTCGCCGTTCCTGCGCGCCTACCGCATCGATTACCTGAGCGCTTCGCGCAATGTGAAGATGCAGTCCACGGCCTCGACGCAGTTCGGTCAGACGGCAACCGGCCCGAACACCACCGGCGCGACCTCCACCATCGATGTCGCCGCGCAGAACAATCTCTGGGAATCGATCGTGCAGAACGTGAAGGAGATCCTGCGCGAGACCGACAAGATCATCCCCGGGCCGACGCAGGCGGCGCTGCCGAGCGCCGTCGCCGCGCCGACAGTCGCGCCAGTGCCGGGCGGGCAGCCGCCGATACCGGCGCAGCCGACGCTGGTGCCGCAGCCGAGCGCGACCTACCAGGAAGCGGCCTCGGTGATCGCCAACCGCGAAAGCGGCGTGCTTTACGTGCGCGCCACGGCCAAGCAGCACGAACGCGTGCAGGAATTTATCGATCAGGTGATGGCGGGTGCCAAGCGCCAGGTGCTGATCGAGGCAACCGTTGCCGAAGTGCAGCTGCGCAACGAATACCAGCGCGGCATCACCTGGGAGCGCCTGCGTGCGCCGGGGCAGTCAGGCGTCTCCGCGGGCCAGCCGCCGATCGCGCCGGCAACCTCGGCCACGCCCGGCTTCAACGCGTCGCCGTTTTTCATCGGCCTGGTCTCCGTCGGCAGCAACTTGTCGGTCACGCTGAAGCTGCTCGAGCAGTTTGGCGATGTGCGCGTGCTGTCGAGTCCGAAGATGAGCGTGCTCAACAACCAGACGGCGATCCTGCGCGTCACGCGCGACATCATTTACTTCACCATCACTCCGGCATCGCAGTCCGTGTCGGTGAGCGGTGCCGGCACCGTGGCCCTGCCGCCGACCTTCACCACCACGCCGAACATCGCCGCTGAGGGTTTCATGATGGCGGTGCTGCCGCAGATCAATGCGAGCGAGGCCGTGGTGCTCAATGTGCGGCCGACCATCCGGCGGCGCGTCGACTCGGTGACCGACCCGAATCCGGCGCTGCAGGTCACCGCGCTCAATCCGAATGCCGTGCCGAACATCATCCCGATCTTCGAGACGCGCGAATTCGATTCCGTCCTGAGGCTGCAGAGCGGCCAGGTCGGCGTGCTCGCCGGCCTGATGCAGGACATCGTCGAGAGCACCGACACCGGCATCCCCGGGGTGCGCAGCATCCCGATCCTCGGCGAGATGCTCTCGAACCGCAGCGACCTCAGCCGCAAGACCGAGCTGGTGATCTTCCTGCGCGCCACCGTGATCCAGGACCCGAGCGTGGACGGCGATTTCCAGGCCTTTCGCCACCAGCTGCCGACGGAAGATTTTTTCCTGAAGCCCAACCCGGGCAAGCTCGAGCCACCGCTCGGTCCGAGCCGTTCGGTCCGTTGAGCCGGCGCACCGCATGAGTCTTCTGCTCGAGGCCCTCAAGAAAGCGGAAAGGGCGAAGGAGGAGGCGCAGCGCCGTGCGCGCGGCGAGACCGGCGAGGAGGCCGCAGCGGCCGCGGAACCGATCGCGCGCAAGCCCGTGCTGACGCGCGACAAGCTGCCCGACATCTCGCCGACGCTCGAGATCGTGAGCGACGATCTCTCTGCGCCGCCGGCGGCGCCCGAAAGACCCGAGCCGGAGCTCGTTGCCGAGCCACCGGCGCGGCCCAAAGCGGCCGCGCCGCGCGCGCCAGCGCCGAAAGCCGGCGACGAGCAGGCCGCGGGTCGCGCGAGCGCGAAAAAGGTGTTCGAAGCGAAGTTCCACGAGCCCAATCCGCGCATGCCCTTCTATATCGCCATGGGCGTGCTCAGCGTATTTGCGGTCGGCACCATCGGCTACTTCTGGTACCAGCTGCGGCCCGCACCCGCGCTCGTCAATCTGAACCCGCCGCCCAGGGGCGAGGCACCGGCGGTCGCCGGCGATGCAAGGCCCAGCGCCACGGTCGCCGCCCCAGCACCGGCGCCGGGCGCGATCCCGGGTTTGCCGCCGACGGCGAGCGCAGTCAAGCCCGCCGCGCCGAGCGCGCCGGCGGCAGCGCCCACGGCGCGGCCGACGACGCAGGCCAGCATCGAAACGCCGCGTCTCGCGCCGGCGCAGCGCGTGCCGGACCCACGCCTGGCGCCGCTGCCGGCATCGGCGCCGGGCGATACCACCGCGAGCGTGAGTCGCCCCGTGCCGCAGGTGCACCCCAGAGTCGACGCGGGCTATACGGCTTACCTTGCCGGCGACCTCGCCGCCGCGCGCAACGAATACCAGCAGGCGCTGCGCGAGGAGCCGGCGAACCGCGACGCCCTGCTTGGGCTCGGCGCACTCGATGTGCGCGCCGGTCGCTACGAAGCAGCGGAAGCGCTGTACCTGCGCGCCCTGCAGGTCGATCCGCGCGACGCACCGGCGCAAGCCGCCCTACTCGCGCTTCGCGCGGGCCGCAGCGACCCGCTCGTGACCGAGAGCCGCGTCAAGTCGCTGCTCGCCGCCGATCCGGCCGCGCACGCGCTCAACTTCACGCTCGGCAACCAGCTCGCGCAGCAGAACCGCTGGGGCGAGGCGCAGCAGGAGTATTTCAAGGCCTACACCGCGGAGCCCGACAACGCCGATTTCGCCTACAACCTTGCCGTCAGCCTGGATCACCTGCGCCAGAACCGCCAGGCGCTCGATTATTACCTGCGGGCGATCGCGCTCGCCGAGAAGCGCGGCGCGAGCTTCGACCTCGCCGCCGCACGCTCGCGCGCTACGGCGCTCGCGCGCTGACAGATTCTGTCTGCTGCGGAAAAACGCACACCGGGAACGCATAGCGCCGCCCTTATCATAGTGTCCGAATGAATTCACCGGCCAACCCCCAAGCCAAGCGCCACCTCGGCCAGATCCTGATCGACCAGGGCATCCTGACCGAGGACCAGCTGCGCATTGCGCTGCTCGAGCAGACCAAGCAGCACATCCCGGTGGGACGCCTGCTGGTGCAGCTCGGATTCGTGTCAGAAGCGACGCTGCGCGACGCGCTCTCGGAAAAGCTCGGCCTGCAGGCGGTGGACCTCGGCCGCATCATCGTCGACCCTTCGGCGCTGAAGCTGGTGCCGCGCGACATGTCGCGCCGCTACCGCATTTTCCCGGTGGCGCTCGACCGCCAGCAGAAGAAATTCATCGTCGCGCTCGCCGACACCAACAACATCGTCGCGCTCGACCAGCTGCGCGCGCACCTCAAGGGCGACTACGAGATCGAGCTGCGCATCGCCGGCGACTCGGAGATCGAGCGCGCCATCGAGCATTACTACGGCCATGAATTCTCGATCGACGGCATCCTCAAGGAGATCGAGACCGGCGAGATCGACTACACCACGGTCGCCGAGGGCGACGAGTACTCGCAGCCGGTGGTGCGGCTCATCTCGGCGCTGCTCGCCGACGCCGTCGAGCGCGGCGCCTCCGACATCCACTTCGAGCCGGAGCAGAACTTCCTGCGGATCAGGTACCGGATCGACGGCGTGCTGCGCCAGATCCGCTCGCTGCACAAGACCTACTGGCCGGCGATGGCGGTGCGGCTCAAGGTGATGGCAAAGATGAACATCGCCGAGACGCGCGCGCCGCAGGACGGGCGCATCTCGGCCACCATGTCGGGCCGCGTGGTCGACTTCCGCGTCGCCAGCCTGCCGACCACGCACGGCGAGAACCTGGTGCTGCGGATTCTCGACCGCCAGAAGGGCATCGTGCCGCTCGACAAGCTCAACCTCGACGAGACACAGCTCGAGCTGCTCAAGCGCATGATCGCGCGCCCCGAAGGCATCATCCTCGTCACCGGCCCCACCGGCAGCGGCAAGACCACGACGCTCTACTCGATCCTGAACCACATCAATTCCGACGGCATCAACATCATGACGCTCGAGGATCCGGTCGAGTACCCGATGACGCTGATCCGGCAAACTTCCGTATCGGAGGCGAAGCTCGATTTCGCGAACGGCATCCGCGCGCTGATGCGCCAGGACCCCGACGCCATCCTGGTGGGCGAGATCCGCGACCACGAGACCGCGGAAATGGCATTCCGCGCCGCGATGACCGGCCACCAGGTGTACTCGACGCTGCATACCAACTCTGCCGCCGGCGCGTTTCCGCGCCTGCTCGACATCGGCATCGTGCCCGACATCCTCGCCGGCAACATCATCGGCATCCTCGGCCAGCGCCTGGTGAGGAAGCTCTGCCGCACCTGCCGCCAGTCGTACGACCCGGATGTGCGCGAGCGGCGCCTGCTCGGCATCACGCCGACCGAGCCCGCGGCCATCTTCCGCGCCGTGGGCTGCGAGCAATGCGACTACCAGGGCTACCGCGGCCGCCAGTCGATTCTCGAGATCCTCAAGATCGACGGCGCGATCGACGAGCTGATCGCGCGCCGCGCCACCGCGCGCGAGATCGTGGGCGCGGCCAAGGCCGCCGGCTTCCGCACGCTCGCCGACGACGGCGTGCGCCTGGTGCGCGCGGGCCTCACCGGCCTCGACGAAGTGATGCGCGTGGTCGATCTCACCGACCGCATGGCCTGAGCCCCCGCCCATGGCGCTCTACAGCTACAAGGCGGTCGACACGCACGGCAAGAGCGTGATGGGCCGCGTCGAGGCCGTGAATCTGTTCGATCTCGAGCAGCGCCTGTCGCGCATGGACCTCGATCTCATCTCGGGGGCGCCTTCGCGGCAGAGGGGGCGCCTGTTCGGCGGCGGCGTCGAGCGCTCGGATCTGATCAACTTCTGCTTCCACCTCGAGCAGCTCGCCAACGCCGGCGTGCCGGTGATGGAGGGGCTGTCGGATCTGCGCGAGAGCGTGGAGAACGCGCGCTTTCGCGAGGTGGTCGCCGGGCTGGTCGAGTCGATCGAAGGCGGCCGCAGCCTGTCGCAGGCGCTCGCCGAATTTCCCGAGGTGTTCAGCAAGGTGTTCGTCAGCCTGGTGCGCTCGGGCGAGCAGACCGGCAAGCTGGGTGAAGTGCTGAAGAGCCTGACCGAGACCCTGAAATGGGAGGACGAGCTCGCCTCGCAGACCAAGAAGCTGTTGATGTATCCCGCCTTCGTCGGCGGCATCGTGCTGCTGGTCACCCTGTTCCTGATGATTTTCCTGGTGCCGCAGATGACCGGCTTCATCCGCAACATGGGCGAGAACATCCCGCTGCAGACCCGGATCTTGATGGCGGTGTCGAACTTCTTGGTCGCCTATTGGTATCTGGTGGTCGCGGCGCCGTTCGTCGCCTGGTTCGGTCTCAAGTTCGCGATTAAGACCAGTCCCGCGGTCGAATATGCCGTCGACCGCTACAAGATCTCGATGCCGCTGATCGGCCCGATCCTGCGCAAGATCATCCTGTCGCGCTTCGCCGGCAGCTTCGCCATGATGTATTCGTCGGGCATCACGGTGCTCGATGCGATCCGCAGCTGCGAGGAGATCGTCGCCAACAAGCCGCTCGAGCAGGCGCTGCGCAGCGCCGGCCAGCAGATCGCCGAGGGCAAGAACCTGACCGCGGCGTTCCAGGACCTGAACCTGTTTCCGCCGCTGGTCATCCGCATGATGCGCATCGGCGAGAACACCGGCGCGCTCGACACGGCGCTGCTCAACGTCAGCTATTTCTACAACCGCGACGTCAAGGAATCGATCGGCAAGGTGCAGGCGATGATCGAGCCGGCACTTACCCTGGTGCTCGGCGCGATCCTCGGCTGGGTGATGCTGTCGGTGCTCGGCCCGGTGTACGACTCGATCTCGAAATTGAAGTTCTAGCCCATGGCCACGCGCCACATCCTCTATTTCACCGCCGAGGACCACTACCTCTACCGCAGCGTCGGCCCGACGCTCGAGCTCGAGGGAAAGTTCACCGGCGACGATCTCGGCCTCTCGACGTTCCGCGAATACCTGGCTGGCCAGCGCGGCGCCCTGTTCGCCGTGGTCGCCGACCTCGCCGGCGAGGACTTCCACGAGGAGCAGATCGCCTATTTGCGCGGCGCCGACCGCGAGGCGGTGCTGGCGCGGCGCCTGGCACAGCGCTATCGCGACACGCGACTCGCCACCGCGCTCTCGCTCGGCCAGGTGGCCACGCCCGAACGGCGCAACGAGCGCGTGCTGCTCACCTCGTTCACCAACACGCAGCAGCTCACGCCGTGGCTCGATGCGCTGGAAGAAGCCGGCACGCGGCTCTCGGGGGTGTACTCGGTGCCGCTGCTTGCGCCGGCGCTCGCCGCCCGGCTCGCCGGCCGCGATACGCGCCTGCTCATCGTGACGGCCAATCGCGCAGGCCTGCGCCAGTGCTACGTCGAGAACGGCAAGCTGCGCTTTGCGCGCCTCGAGCGCACCGTCGACATGGTGCCGCAGGCGCTGGCGCTGTTCGTGCGCTCCGAGACGCAGCGCCTGGTGCAGTACCTGACGACGCTGCGCGCCCTGCCGCGCGACGGAGCCGCAGTGCAGGTGCTGGTGATCGCCCCGCCGGGACAGCGCGCCATCTTCGAGCAGGCGCTGCCTTCGGACGCGCGGCTGGTGTTCCGCGTCGTCGATTTCGACGAAGCCCAGCGGCGCATCAAGCTGCGCCGCGTTCCGGAGGGGACGAACGGAGAAGCACTGTTCGTGCATCTCGCCGCGCACAAGCCGCCGGCCGAGCAGTTCGCGAGCCGCGAGGACCGGCGTCGTTATTTCCTGTGGCAATTGCAGCGCGGCATCGTCGCCGCCGGCGTCGCCGGTTTCTGCGCCTGCGCGCTGGTCGGCGCCAGCCGCTGGCTCGAGGTGATGAGCGTGCGCGGCCAGGCCACCGAGCAGACGCGCGAGGCGCGCAGCGCCGCGCAGCAATACCAGCGCATCACCTCGACCTTCCCGGTCACCGATACGAGTACCGAGAACCTGAAAGTCGCGGTGGTGGAGTTTCGCCGCATTGCCGAGCGCAGCGCCGACCCGGAACGCGCCTTGCTGCACGTGTCGCGTGTGCTCGAGCAATATCCCCAGTTCGAGCTCGAGTCGCTGCGCTGGGCGGTCGGCCGCGCCGGCGATCTGCGCGAGTCGGCACTCAAGCCGCCGGCCGGGAGCACGGCAGCGTCCGACGCGAGCACCGTGCTGGTCGAGGTCTCGGGACGCGTGCAGGCGACCCAGCGCAACGACTATCGCGGCATCACGGCGCAGGTGCAGCGCTTCGCCGGTGCGCTGGTCGGCGAAGGCTATGAGCTGGTGCGCACCCAGCTGCCCTTCGATATCACCTCCGAAGGGGTGCTGACCGGGGACATCGGCGGCACCACCGAAACCGGGGAGGCGCCACGCTTTACCGTAGTGCTGGCGCGGAGGCTGCCGTGAGATTCACCCGCGACGAGCTCAAGCGGCTGATGCTGCCGTTGGCGCTCGCGCTTGCGCTGCTCGCGGCCGGTGCCGCGCTCATCGTCACCGCAGGCGGAGCGCAGCGCAGCGCGCAAGACCAGCTCGCCGCCGCGCAGGCCGAGCGCCGCGAGAACAACGAGCGCCTGGCGCGCATTTCGGAGGAAGAGCGCGAGGTCCGCGAGAAGATCGACGTCTACCAGCGCCTGAAGCAGCTCAACATCCTAGGCGAGGAGCATCGCCTGGAGTGGGCCGACGCCATCACGCGCATCCGCACGCAGCGCGAGCTGCTTGACTTGCGCTACGTGGTCGAGCGCCAGCGCCTGCTGAGCTCGGCGCCCGGCAAGCCCGGCAACGTGGACTTCTACGCGAGCACCATGAAGGTCGAACTGGCGCTGCTGCACGAGGAGGACCTGCTGCGCTTCCTCTCGGACCTGCGCCAATCGGGCAACGCCTTCTACGCGGTGCGCAAATGCGCCCTTAGCCGCACCGGGCAGGCGGTGACTGGCACCACCATGACGCCACGGCTGCGTGGCGACTGCGACATCGACCTCATCACCGTCATCGACCGGGCGGCGAAGCAATGAGGCTTGCAATCGCCTTGCTGCTGATCGTGGGGGCCGGGGCGCCCGCGCAGGCGCAGGAGCTCGGCCGCCTGTTCTTCACCGCGGAGCAGCGCGCGAACCTCGACGCGCGTCGCAAGGCGCGCGTGCCCGACAAGCCCGCCGCCGTCGTGGTCGCCGCTCCGGTGACGCGCGTCGACGGCTTCGTCAAGCGCTCCTCGGGCCCCACCACGGTGTGGATCAACGGCGAATCGGTCGGGGACAATGCGCCGGAAGCGCCGCGCATCGACAGCGGCCGCACGGCCGGGGGCGCCGTATCGATCACGGTCGGCGAAGGCGACCGGCGCGTGCGCCTTAAGCCCGGCGAAACGCTCGACCGCGGCAACGGCGAGGTACGCGACGTCATCGGCGACGGTGAAATCCGCGTGCGCCGCAGCCCATGAATCGCATGCGCCAAAGCCAGCGCGGCGCGGTATTGCTGGTGATGCTCCTCATCGTGGCGCTGGGGGCGTCCTACTTCATGGTGTCGCGGCTGCAAGCCATGGCTATCGAGGCCAGGGCCGCCGATCGCGCCTACAACGCCGCCGTCTTAATGCGCGCGAAGCAGGCCCTCATTGGCTATGTCGCCGCGCAGGCGGTGAAGGCTGGCGAGAACAACCCGGGCGCGCTGCCCTGCCCCGAAGCCGCAGCGTATTTCGACGACACCGCGAATGAAGGCAAGGTCGCTTCGAGCTGCAGTTTGCCGAAGGTCGGACGCCTGCCATGGCGCACGCTTGGCCTCGACAAGCTGACCGATGTGTCGGGCGAACCCCTGTGGTACGTGGTATCGCCCGGCTGGGGATACACCGGTACCAACACCTCCATCAATTCGGACTCCAAGGGCCAGCTCACGCTCGATGGGATCGCCGGCACGGACAGCGACACCATCGTGGCGCTCATCATCGCACCCGGCCCGGCGATCAACGTGACCGCCGCGACCGGCTGCACAGCGTGGACGCAGACGCGGCCAACCACCGGCACGCCTGACTGGCGCAACTACCTCGAGTGCGATAACGCCACCTCGCCGCCCGATGCAGCCTTCGTCAGCAAGGGGCCGAGCAGCTCGTTCAACGACCAGGTACTCGCGCTGACCAAGGGCGACATCATGCCGGCGATCGAGGCCGCGATCGCCAATCGCATCGCGCGCGAGATCGTGCCGGCGCTCAAGTCGGTCTACGCCAGCGCCGCCTGGGCGACCAATCTTTCGGCGGCAAATCCGATGTATCCGTATCCCGCGCCTTTCGCCAATCCCGGCGCGACGGCGAGCTACCAGGGAAGTGCGTCGTGCGCCGCCAATCCATGCCGGGGGTTGTTTCCGGTGATCTTCGCCAATCAGCCGGTCGATCCGCCGGCGAACCCGCCGACGCTGTGCACCCCCGCGGCCGGCTCGCCCTGCGATCCGATGTTCGTGCGCTGGACCAGCGGCACCATCGAAGTGAAGAGCGTGGATGTCATTGGCAATACCTACGTGCCCGGAAACAACCTCGCCGGCATTGGCCTGAACTGGACAGTCACGGTCACGAATTGCGCGGTGAGCAATGTCAACGGCAGCACTCAGCTCGCATGCACGGCCTACGTTCCAGGGCAGAGCGGAGCTGCGTCGACTAACGTCATCTATGAAGTGAAGGGCACGGCGCTCAACGTCGGCATGGCGCTGCGGCGATTCGAGCCGGCGCCGACCCTTGCCGGAGTGACGCTGCAAACGCCGCCAACGCCTACGGTCGTCATGAACAGCAACGGCTCGGCGAGCACCACGTTCAGGGGTCGCACCAGCGCCCCGACCGGCAGCCCGGCGGGTACCCTCGCGCAATGCGGTCTCAGTGGCAACACTTCCGGTATCGATTGCCGGCAGGCCGCAATCAACGTGCCGCTCGAGCCGCTGTTTCCCGACCATCCCCTCGCGAATTTGCGCGACCCCACGGTGGGCTGGTTCATGCGAAACGAGTGGTACCGGGTGATGTACTACGCGGTGGCGCAGGGCTACACGGCGACTTCGCTGGCGACCGCGCCGGCCTGCACTCCGCCCAATTGCATCACCGTCACCAACGTCACACCGCTGGGATTCCAGCGCGCGATCTTGATCCTCGCCGGGCGCAGCATCAACGGTGCCACGCGCCCCAGCGCCACGCTCGGCGACTATCTGGAATTCGGCAACGCCACCGCTGCCTTCGAGCGCCAGACGGTGAGCCGCGCCGTCTCGGCCGCGCTCAAGCGGCCGTTCAACGACCGCGTCGTCGTGGTCGACAGCAACTGATGCGCAGCCGCGGCTTCACGCTGGTCGAGCTCGCGGTCGTGCTCACGATTGTCACGCTGCTGCTCGCCAGCCTGATGTACACGCTCGCGGCGCAAGTGGAGCAGCGCAATTTCGAGGAGACGCGGCGGCGCCTCGACCAGGCGCGCGAGATGCTGCTGTCGAGCGCGATCGTCAACGGGCGGCTGCCCTGTCCCGCACGCTATGTGAGCGCCGCGAGCAACAGCGCCGGCCTGGAAAGCTTCTGCGCGGCCGCATCGCCCGCGACCTGCTCGGGAAGCGAGACCACGACGGTGCAGACCCACGGCAACTGCTCGAACTACTACGACGGCTATGTTCCGGCGGCCTCGATGGGCCTGGTGCAGACCGACACGAGCGGCTTCGCGATCGACGCCTGGGGCAACCGCCTGCGCTACGCCGTTGCCAAGCTCAACACGAATTGCTCGCCACCCGGGCCGCCGCTCAACACCATCCTCTTTACTAGCAACGCCAACCTGAAGACTTACGGCATCAGCTGCCAGCCGAACGACCTGCTGGTCTGCAAATCCGCCAGCGGAATCACCGCAACCGATTGTGGCGGTGCGAGCAATCAGGTGATGACCCAGAGCCTGGTGGTGGCGCTGGTTTACTCCACCGGCAAGAACACCAGTACCAGTGGCGGCGTTGGCCTGGACGAGGCGGCCAATATAAACGGCGATCGCGTGTTCGTCATGCACACGCCGACGCCGTCGAGCTTTGCCAATGGCGAGTTCGACGACCAGATGACCTGGCTCACGGTGGGCGAGTTCTACGGCAGGCTGGTCGCGGCCGGGGTGCTGCCGTGATCCTGCGCCGCGGGACGTAGCGCAAAGCACACCTCGCCGTCGCGGTTCGCCTCGAGCAGCAGGCGATAGCCCGCCGCCTCGGCCTGCCGCGCCGCCTGGTAGAGCCCGATGCCCAGTCCGCCGCTCGAGGGCAGCGGCGCGCGCATCAGCGCCGGTGTCACATCAGCCGGTACCACGCTACCGTTGTCCGCGACGCGCAGCACGCCGTGCTCCAGCGAGACGCGCACGCGCAGGCGCGGCTCCGCCGCCCGCTTGACGAGCGCGTTGCGGATCAGGTTGTCGGCCACGCTATCGAAGAGCGAGCGCGGCAGCCGGATCTGCGCAGCCAGCTTTGCGGGCATGAATTCCACGCCCTCGCCCTGGTACTGGCGGGCGAGCGCCTCCCACCATTGCGCCGCCGGAACGTAGGTCTCGGCTTCGGCCTGCGGCCGCTGCAGGCGATCGAGCGTCTGCGCGAGGCGCTGCGCGACCAGCGGCAGCTGCCGGCGCACCAGCGCATTGAGCTGCGCCGAGTCGCGGTTTTCCGCGCCGCCGGCCATCGAGCACAGCACGTTCAGCGACTGCAGCAGGTTCTTGATGTCGTGCGTGGTACGCGCACCGGTCTCGTGCACCGCCTGCAGGTAGCTCGTCTCGCGCAGCTTTTCCTCGCGCAGCTTCGCCAGGTAGAACTCGCCGAGCAGCTGACCGAGCAGATGCAGGTGCCATTGCAGGGCCGGGCTCAAGCGATAGCGCGAGAAGATGCTGAGCGCGAGCTCGCCGTTCGAGAACTGCACGATATGGGGCGTACGCGCGCCGCGCTCGCCGCGCAGCTCCCCGGCTGCCCAGGCGACGCCGGCCACGGAAGGCAGCTGCCCCAGCGCAGCGCCGGCCTGCTCGAGGAAACGCTCGGGGCGCGCTTCGTCCTGCAGGAGCTGCGCCAGCACCTGCAGCCAGCGCTCGACCGGCAGGCCGATGGAGAACAGATAGCGGGCGAAAAACACGCCGAGGCCGCCGCCGCTGCGCGGATTCCACGCGAGGCCAATCAACAGCACCGCCGCGGCAGTGAGGAACACCGTGTAGGTCAGCGCCTCGAGATAGCTCGAACGCGTCAGCGTCATGAAGGTGAAGCTGCCGAGGATCACCACCACCAGCAGCAGCATCAGGAACACGCTGTAGAAAAAATCGATGATCTGGGCGCTTTCGCCGATTTCGGGCTCGGCGGGAAACAGCGCGATCAGCACGAAGGCGAACGGCAGCACGTATTCAGCGGCGCGACGCGTCTCGGCATTGATCTCGCGGCGCGGCGCGATCTCCGGCAGGATCGCGATCGCGAGCAGCGCCAGAAGATAGGCGAGCATCACCAGGTAGCAGCGCCGCTGCCACTTGGCGTGGTGCTGGTACACCTTGCCGCCGACCAGGCCGGCGATCACCACCACCCAGAAGGCGAGCAGCCACCAGTCGAGCCACAGCATCACCACCAGCGCCACCAGCGAAAGGATCACGCCCTGCGCCGCCGAGACGCGCTGCTCGGCGCGCAGGAACGGCTGCCAGAGCAGCAGCAGGCCAAGGTGCGCCAGCAGCAGGGCGCGCGCCCACGGATCGGCGACGCCGCGGAACACGGCGATGTGCAGCAGGAGCAGCATGGCGACGACCACCAGGCGCCAATAGCGCTGGCTGAAGGTCCAGGTCGCATTCGCGAGGCGTGCGAAGACCGGCTGCTGCAGGGCGACTTGTTGCATGGCGGCAGCGACTAGTCTACAAACGAACGCATGCCCGCGGCCATTTTCACCCGCCTTGCGCTGATCGAAGCGCGCCGCGGCGGCCTCGTGTGGCTGGCGGGACTGAGCATCGTGACTGCCGTGGCCCTGGGCGGCTTCCTCGCCCAGCTCGCCATCACCGAGAGCCGTTTGCTCCAGGCGGCGGTGGTCGCCGCGCTGCTTCGCGTGTGCGCCGTGTTCGCGATCGCCTCGCAGGTGGTCGCGAGCGTGCGGCGCGAGATCGACGACAAGCGCCTCGAGCTGCTGCTCGCGCTGCCGCTGTCGCGTTCGACGCAATACCTCGGGCGGCTGGCCGGCTTCATCGCGCTGGGCTTCGTGCTGGCACTGACCTTCGCCGTGCCGCTCGCCCTTTGGGCGCCGCCCGCGGCTGTTGCCGGCTGGGCACTCTCGCTCGCCTGCGAGCTCGCGCTGGTCGCCGCTACGGCACTGTTCTTCGCCATGACGCTCGCGCAACTGGTTCCTGCGCTCGCCGCGACCGCGGGACTCTATTTTCTGGCGCGCTCGATGGGCGCGATGCAGGCGATCGCCGCGAGCCCGCTCACGGAGGACAGCTTCCTGCACGAGCTTGGACGGCACGCGCTAGACGCGCTTGCGCTGGTGTTGCCGGCGCTCGATCGCGTGACGCGCACCGAGTGGCTGCTCTACGGCCTTGCCGATGTCCGCAGCTACGCGCTCGCCGTGGGCGGCATGCTGGTCTACACGGCGCTGCTCGCCGCGGCCGGGGTATTCGACTTCGAGCGCCGGGCATGAGGCGCGACGAACGCCCGCTGCGCGAAGTGCCCCCCTGGGTGTGGCTCGCTCTTGCCGCGGCGCTCGGCGCGCAAATCGCCTGGCGTTCGCAGCAGAGCCCCGGGACAACGGCCGGCCCCGATCTACCGCCCGCGCCGGGCGTGCAGGTGTTGCGGCTCGCGAGCTTCGGCGAGCCCGAGGCGCTGGCGCGTCTCGCAATGCTGTACCTGCAGGCGTTCGATTACGCCGCTCTCGACTACGGCCGGCTGATCGGCTGGCTCGAGGCGATCCTCGCGCTCGATCCGAGGAGCGAATATCCGCTGTTCGCCGCAGCGCGCGTGTTCGCGGAAAGCCCGGACCCGCAGCAGGACCGCATGGCACTCGAGTTCCTCTACCGGCAGTTCTTCATCGATCCCGATCGGCGCTGGCCGTGGCTCGCGCACGCCGCGCTGCTCGCCAAGCACCGGCTGCATGACCTGCCGCTGGCCCGCCGTTATGCGGCGGCGATCGAGCGCAATGCGCGCTCGCCCGCGGTGCCGCTTTGGGCAAGGCAGATGGAAGTGTTCATCCTCGAGGACATGAACGAGCTCGAGGCAGCCCGCGTTCTTTTGGGGGCGATGCTCGAAAGCGGCGCGATCCACGACCCGGCGGAGGCCCGCTTCCTTCGTCTGCGGCTCGAGGAGCTCGAGCGCAGGCTGGCCGGCGACGCCCGCCGTTAGGCTTGTCGAGCGTCGGACAGCTTTGTCGACAATCCGACGAATTGGCTTTCAGATCTTTCTCTAAGCCTTTGTTTATAATGTTTGTTAATCTGGCATAGCTCTTGCGATAGACAGGAGCCACTTAGGGAGGGCACATGAATTCCGTACGCAAGTCACAAGGCTTCACGCTGGTCGAGATCGCCATCGTGCTGGTCATTATCGGGTTGCTGCTCGGCGGCATCCTGAAGGGCCAGGAGATGATTACCCAGGCCAAGATCAAGAACGTGATCGCCGACTTCTCGGGCATCTCCGCGGCCTACCACGGCTACGTCGATCGCTACAAGAAGATCCCGGGCGACGACCCCTGCGCGGGCGGCACCGTCACCCTCGGTAACTGCGGCACCACCACCGGGCGCTGGACCGGCGCCACCGCGGGGGACGGCAACGGCATCGTCGCCGGCACCTACAACAGCCCCACCAATACCAACGAGTCGCGCCTGTGGTGGGATCACCTGCGCCGTGCCGGCTTTGTCTCCGGCGTGGGCGATCAGCAGCCCTTCAACGCCTTGAGCGGCATGATCGGCGTGCAGACCGGTGACGGCGCGGCGACGCCAGCGGCGACGCTGAAGGATGCCGCGGGCAACGGCTTCGTCGGCATCATCATCTGCTCGGCCAACCTGCCCGACAAGATTGCGATCGCCGCCGACACGCAGATGGACGACGGCGTGCCCAACGCCGGCACGGTTCGCGGCCAGCTGCAAACCTCCCCGAATCCCGCAGTTATCGCCACTGCCACCGCTGCGTACGCGGAGACCGGTACCAACGTGTATACGATTTGCCGGGCGCTGTGAGCTAAAGTTCGGTTCGGAAAAGCCGGCGCAAGCCGGCTTTTTTTCGCCTAGCCGCGCAGCAGCTTCTCCTCGGCCGCGAGCAGCTGCTCCGGCGCGCCGAGCAGCACCACGATGTCGCCGGCCTGCAGCGGGCCCGCCTGCGCCGGCGCGAGCCTGAGGCGCGCACCCGGCCTGCGCACCGCGCGTACCTGGATGCCGCTTTGCGTCGGCAGCAGCTCCGCGAGCTGCCTGCCGATGGCATGGGCGCCGGCTTCGAGCGTCACCGCATGCAGCCGCGCCACCGCATCGCCCGCACGCTCGTCGCTACCGCCGGCAAACAGTCCGCGCAGCAGGCTGTACTGCTGGTCGCGCACCTGGCTCACGCGCCGCATGACGCGGCTGAGCGGCACGCCGACCATGACCAGCGTGTGCGAGGCGAGCATCACGCCGGATTCGAAGGCTTCCGGCACCACCTCGGTGGCACCGGCCTCGGTGAGCCGCGCGATGTCGGCTTCGTCGCGCGCCCGCACGATCACCGGCACCGAGGGATTGAGCGCATGGATGTGGGACAGCACGCGCAGCGCCGCGCCGACGTCGGCGAACGTCACGACCGCGGCGGCGGCGCGCGCAATGCCCGCGGCGATCAGCGCCTCGCGCCGCGAGCTGTCGGCGAACACGACGCTTTCTCCGGCGAGCGCCGCCTCGCGCACGCGTTGCGGATCGAGATCGAGCGCGACGTAGCGCACGCCTTCGGCATCGAGCAGGCGTGCCAGCCGCTGGCCGTTGCGCCCGTAGCCGAGCACCACCACGTGCCGCTCGACATCCATCGACTGCGCGGCGATGCGGTGCAGCTCAAGGGAGCGCAGCATCCACTCGGAGCGCGACAGCCGCAGCACGATCACGTCGGCTGCGCGGATCAGGAAAGGGGTGGCCAGCATCGAGAGAATCATGGCGGCAAGGAGCGCCTGCCCGAGCGCATCGGGCACCAGCCCTGCCAGCGCCGCCAGCGGCAGCAAGACGAAGCCGAACTCGCCGGCCTGCGCGAGCGCCAGGCCGACGCGCAACGCCGTGCCGCCAGGCGTGCCGAAAGCCCTCGACAGCGCCGCGATCAGCGCGAACTTGCCGCCAACCAGCATCACGAAAAGCGCGAGCACCAGCCCCGCTTGCGCGGCCACCAGCCGCAGATCGAGCAGCATGCCGACGGTGACGAAGAACAGGCCGAGCAGCACGTCGCGATAGGGCTTGATGTCCTCCTCGACCTGGAAGCGGTACTCGGTCTCGGAAATCAGCATCCCGGCGAGGAACGCGCCGAGCACCAGCGACAGGCCGGCGAGGCCGGTGAGGAACGCGAGCAGCAGGATGATGAGCAGCACGTTCAGCACGAAAAGCTCGGTCGATCGCAGCCGCGCCACGACGCCGAGCCAGGCGCGCATCAGCCGCGGGCCAGCGAGCACCACCAGCGCCAGCGCCAGCGCGGCCTTGCCGAGCGCCGCGGCGACCGCGAGGCCGAGCGCGCCCGGCCGCTCGGCGAGCGCCGGGATCAGCACCAGCAGCGGCACCACGGCGAGATCCTGGAACAGCAGCACGCCGATCACCTGGCGGCCGTGCGCCGTGTCGAGCTCGCCGCGCTCGGCGAACAGGCGCGACACGATCGCCGTGGACGACATGGCGGCGATGCCGCCGAGCGCGACGCCGGTCTGCCACGGTAGGCGGAGCGCGAGCGCGGCCGCGGTGGCGACCAGCAGCGTGGCCGCAACCTGCGCACCGCCGAGGCCGAAAACCACGCGCTGCATCGAGCGCAGCTTGCCGAGGCTGAATTCCAGGCCGATGGAGAACATCAGGAACACCACGCCGAACTCGGCCAGGCGCTGCGTCTCCTCCTGGTTGGCGGCGAGGCCGAGCGCGTGCGGCCCGAGCGCCAGCCCGGTGACGAGATAACCGACCAGCGCCGGCAGCTTGAGCTTGCGGCACAGCGCTACCGCGATGACGCTGCTCGCGAGCAGCACCAGCACCGACTGCAGGGAAACCGCGCCGCTCACTTAGAGGTGGTAAAAGGCATTGGGCTATACTCCGGCCCTATGATAAAGGCAGCGCCCTTCGCGAAAAATTCGGCCAAAAAACGCAGCGAAACCAGTGCGCTCGATCTCGCGCGGCGCGTGCTCGCGATCGAGGCCGAAGCGGTGCGCGCGCTCGGCGACCGGCTCGACGAGCGCTTCGTCGCCGCGCTCGAGCTGATCGCGGGCCGCAGCGGCCGCGTGGTAGTGAGCGGCATCGGCAAATCCGGCCACATCGCGCGCAAGATCGCCTCGACCATGGCGAGCACCGGCACGCCGGCGTACTTCGTGCATCCCGCCGAGGCGAGCCACGGCGATTTGGGCATGATCGAAGCGGGCGACGTCTTCATCGCGATTTCCTATTCTGGCTCGAGCGATGAGCTGCTCGAGATCGTTCCTCAAGTGAAGCGCCGCGGCGCGAAGCTGATCGCCATCACCGGCAATCCGGACTCGCCGCTCGCGCGCGCCGCCGACGTGAACCTCGACGCGGCGGTCGGCCAGGAGGCCTGTCCACTCAACCTCGCGCCGACTGCGAGCACGACTGCGGCCCTCGCCCTGGGAGACGCGCTGGCCGTGGCGCTGCTCGAGGCGCGCGGGTTTTCTGCCGCAGACTTCGCGCGTACCCACCCTCGCGGCAAGCTGCCGCGCCAGGCATTGGCGCACCAGGCCTTGCTGCACGTGCACCAGGTGATGCGTACCGGCGAGCAGATTCCGCGAGTGCTTAGCGGCGCCACGCTGCGCGAGGCGGTGCTGGAAATCTCGCGCGGGCGCATCGGCATGACGGCCGTAGTCGACGCTGCGGATGGCGTCAAAGGCATCTTCACCGATGGCGATCTGCGGCGCACGCTCGAGAAGAACCAGCTCGACGCGCGCTCGGTTGACGAAGTGATGAGCGTCAATCCGAAAACCGTGCGCCCGGAGATGCTCGCCGCGGAGGCGGTGCACATGATGGAGCAATTCAAGGTCAACCAGCTGCTGGTCGTCGATGAGCGCGGCGCACTCCTCGGCGCGCTCAATATGCACGACCTCTTCCGCGCCAAAGTCCTCTAGCGTCGCATGCAATACCTGGCCCCCGATGCGCTCGCGCGGGCGCGGCGCGTGCGCCTGGTGATTTTCGACGTCGACGGCGTGCTGACCGATGGCAGACTCTGGTACACCCCGCAGGGCGATGAGCTCAAGGCGTTTCATGCCTTCGACGGCCACGGCGTGAAGCTGTTGCTGATGGCGGGCCTCGACACCGGCATCATCAGCGGGCGCGACTCGCCGGCGGTCGCCAAGCGCGCCAAGGAGCTGGGCATCGAGCACGTCATGCAGGGCGTGGAAGACAAGCACGCGGCCTTTGACCGCATGCTCAGGCGCGCCAAGGTGAAACGCGCCGCCACCGCGTACATGGGCGACGACGTGGTGGACTTGCCCGTGCTCATGCGCTGCGGCTTCGCCTGCGCGCCGCACGAGGCGCCCGAAGACGTGCGCCGGCGCGCGCACTACATCGCCTCGGCCGACGCCGGGCACGGCGCGGTGCGCGAAGTCTGCGAGTTCATTCTCGAGGCGCAGGGCAAGCTCGGGCCGATCTTGCGGCGCTTCCTGAAATGAGCACCACGCGCCTTTTTCCGCTCGCCCTGATGCTGGCGCTTGCGCTGCTTACGCTGTGGCTCGATCACCAGGTGCGCGTCGAGGGCGGCGAGCATCCGTCGCTGCGCCGCCACGATCCGGATTACCTGGTGGTCAACTTCACCACCACCACTTACAACCGCGACGGCAGGGCCGAGACCGTACTCTCCGCCGCGCAGATGCAGCACTACCCGGACGACGACTCGACCGAGCTCAGCGGCCCGCGCGTGGTGCAGGAAAAACCGGCGCAGCCGCGCTTCACCGTCAAGGCCGACCGCGGCAAGATCTCGC
>Ga0209647_1001606_pt1 | contig 18980 bp, 15 predicted proteins | sample GraSoi_2013_60cm_FD_185827 | JGI IMG/M metagenome (GOLD analysis project Ga0209647, IMG submission 185827) | Grasslands soil microbial communities from the Angelo Coastal Reserve, California, USA - Sample 9_17_2013_60cm (SPAdes) (version 2) | ecosystem: Environmental > Terrestrial > Soil >... | reverse complement strand
TTCACCGACCTCAAAACTAGCTACGACGTGCAACTGCCCTTCGCCTCCTATTTCTACCTGAACGTGCTCACCCTCTCGACGACACCCGCGCAGTTGCTCGATATACTCGTCCATCGTGCTCAGTCCGTAATGGAACAGGTACTACGCCGCGTGGACGAAACAGAACGCAGGTGGAAGAGCAAACGCCCTCCTATCTACCAGGAAACGCCACCCAGACAGCGTACTGGCGAGGTGTTCACCTATGCCCAGCTCTACCAGGACCTCAAGCGGCGCCTGGGCGAGCAGCGCCTGGATGCGGAAATAGCAGCCGCGTGGGAGTCCCTGCCAGCCGGACTCGATTCGCGCGGGCGCTGTCTGCACCTTGTGCTCCATCTCTGGTCATTGAGCGGCAGTCGTGGCCCTGCCATCGTCGTCTACTACTCTCCGCCTTTCATCCCGCACGTCGCCGCAACACCTGGCCCGCTGCACGAAGCCGTGCATGCAGTCGCAGCAGCCCACACAGAACTGCACCTCGAGGTGCAGGACTATTTCCCACTCATCTCCGATATGAGCTACCTGCGCCTCGATCCCGATATCGACCCCGCCGCGCTCATCGCCAACCTGCCAATCTGGAACGACGCTCCAATGTCCGCTGCCTTTGCGCGTCCCGGCTCCTATAGGCTCCCTTTAGAAGGTATGCGGCAACTCAACCTGCCTGTCGTCAACCTCGGCCCCTACGGCAAAGGCGCGCACCAGCCAGGGGAGCGCGTGTTGATGTCCTATGCTTTTGGCGCATTGCCTCAATTGTTATACGAGGTAATCGAACACCTTGCCCGTGAGACGAAAGAGATGTAGCTAGCAAAGGGGGACAGCCGATATGCACGTCACCATCATCTGCGTCCCCTATCAAATCGACGTTTCCCGTTGGGGTTGTGCTCTCGGTCCCCAGGCATTCCTGGATCACGGATTGATCCAACGACTGGAAGCGAGGGGTCATGATGAGTTGTGCTTTTCAAATGAGGCCGACCTACTGTTCATCTTGACTGAGTTGCATGACAGAATAATAGACAACAGGTTTTGGACGATTTTCCTCTTCTTTGCTAGCTCTTTTTAGAACAAAGGTGCGCTGTGATCGATTTTTGCACATCCTGTTAAAGGCTCGAAGTTGTCTCACTTCATTTGCTTGTTTTTCGTCCGTACTCGTTCATACAGCTCTTCCATCACGCCGATGAATGACACATCTTTGTGCCAGAATGGCGGATAATCCCCTTGCTTCTTAATCAACAGCGCCGAGACGCTTGCTTGCGACGCGGTGGCTAGCGGTGCAGGCAGCTTCTTCGCACCGGTCCAGAACTCTTTGTGACCGGTCACTACCGCATCCGGCTCCCTGGCCGGGCGAGTGTAATAGGACTCGACCGGTTCTACAGCGGGAACGTCGTCCGACTTCAGCGCGGACGCTAAGATTTGCCCCAGCGGCGACCGGACCAGTTCGGCATGCAAGTCGTCTCTGGACAATCCTCGCAGCTCAAACATCACGAAAGGATCGTGGTCCAGGGCAGACGCCAGGAGGTAGTAGACCCCAGCGATGTGTTTGCAGGGGTTCGCCCAATCCGGACATGAACAGGAGGTTTCGAAATCGCGCTCGCTGTGCGGCAAGAGGTACAGACCCAGCCCGGAGAAGGCATCTTCTATTGTGTCAGGCATCTCGTTCATCAGCAGTTTCGTGACCAGGTCTGCCCGTGATGCAATGTGACGAATAGCCTTCGTCCAATCGGTGGAGGATATCGCTTTGATCGTTATAGAGGTCCGATAGATAGGTTCTTTGTAGACGCCAAAGTACGGGTTGATCGAGCCGCGCACCCTGGCCGTGACCGTGCCGTTGGCCAGGGTGTAGTCGAGGATGCGCCCTCCACTCGCATAGGACCGCCCACGTCCGAGGCGGGCCGAATCAGTAAACTGTTCCAGGGCCGCGATAAAGCGCTGGCCCCACCAGGTACGGCTGAATTGTGCCATTGTTCTCACTCCAGGACCGCACTGCGGCGCAGCGCGATCAGTTCTTTGAAGGTATCGTTGTCGAGTTCCGTCAGCCAGGACTCATCGGTCCCCACAACTAGCGAGGAGAGCCGTTTCTTGTCCTCGATCATCGCATCGATGCGTTCTTCCATCGTCCCCATAGCCACAAACTTGTGTACAAAGACGTTCTTGCGCTGACCGATGCGGAAGGCGCGGTCGGTGGCCTGATCTTCGACCGCGGGGTTCCACCAGCGATCGAAGTGGAAGACGTGATTCGCTTTGGTCAGATTCAGGCCGACGCCGCCTGCTCGCAGCGAGAGAATAAACACCGACGGTTCGGTCTCGGGATCCTGAAACTCGGCAATCATCCGGTCCCGCCGTGCCACGCTGGTCCCGCCGTGCAAATAGTACGTGTTGTAATGCTGGATGTGCTCGAGATGCCGCTCCAGCTCACCTCCAATCTCTGTAAATTGGGTGAAGATCAGTGCGCTCTCACCGCTATCAATCACCTCTTCGATCATCTCCCCAAGCCGCTGGAGCTTGTGGGAACGCTCGGTGGTAAAAGCGCTGCCATCCTGCAGGAACTGCGCTGGATGGTTGCAGATCTGCTTGAGCTTTAGGAGTGTGGATAAGATCAAGCCCTTGCGCTGGATGCCCTCGGCCTCATTCAGTTGCTCTGTGACATCTTTGACGACAGCCTCGTAGAGAGAGGCCTGCTCGGACGAGAGCGTGCAATACATCTTCTGCTCGATCTTATCTGGCAGGTCGTCGATAATGCGTTTGTCGGTTTTGACGCGCCGCAAGATAAGGGGCTCTACCAGCTTCTTTAAGGTGACCGACCTGGCCAGGTCATTGCCTTTGTGGATGGGCTCCTCGAAGGACTTGCGGAACTGTGCTTCCTTGCCCAGGTAGCCTGGATTAAGGAAGTTGAAGATGGACCACAGATCGCGCAGGCGGTTCTCCACGGGCGTGCCGGTCAAGGCGAGCCGATGCGGAGTGGTGAGCTTCAGAATTGCGCGCGTCTGGGCAGCCTGTGGATTCTTGATGTTCTGGGCCTCGTCGACCACGACACGATGCCACTTCAGGCTCTGCAAGAGCTTTTCGTCCAGGCGGGCCAACGCGAACGAGGTCAGGACGACATCATACATCCTACACGTCTCCTCGAAGGTTTGCTTGTCTTTCAGTCGCGTGCTGCCTTGATGCACCAGCGTGCGCAGTTGCGGCGCAAAGCGCTCGATCTCCTTGCACCAGTTGCCCAGCACGGATGTCGGCGCGATAACGAGGGTTGGCGGCACGCCGCCGGCCTCTTCCCGCTCCTTGAGCAGACAGGTAATGACCTCCAAGGTTTTGCCCAGGCCCATGTCGTCCGCCAGGCAGGGGTTCAAACCCAGGTTTTCCAGGTACTGTAGCCAGGCGACACCACGCTTCTGGTAGTCACGCAGGGTTCCCTGCAAAGTCTGGGGATCTTCAACAGGGGCGAATGCATTCTTGTCATGAAGTCGGGACAGCATGTCCTGCAGGATCTGGTCATGGTCCCACTCCAGGTCGTCCTCAGCCTCGGTCCCGATCTTCAACATATCCATAAGCGTGATCTCGGGCTCCTCGTGCTGGTGTGTCTGCCAGAACTGGAGGAGTTGCTGCATCTTGTCGCGATCCAGTTCCATCCACTGCCCCCGGAACTGGACCAGGGGTGTTTTAGCGTTGACGAGCCGCTCCCATTCCTCTTCCGTGACGATCTGGCCCCCAATCGACAATTGATACTCGTAGGAAATGAGCGTATTGAGATTGAAATAGCCATTACTGCTTGTAGCTGTTCCCTTTGGCGAACGCAGAGCTGTTTTGAGGCGGACTTTCGCGCGCCGGCGTCCCTCGGGTGTCCACCACGCTGGGACGATCACGGCGTAACCCGCGTCTCCGAGCACCCAGGCGCTCTCCTTCAAGAACGCGAACGCCTCATCCAGAGTGAGACGGCACCCGGTCGGGTGATCTGTGGCCAGTCCGCTCCAAACCGTGGGATAGATCCGCGCGGCATATCCCAGAGCCAGCAACAGATTTTTCTCGAAATCCTGGCCGAAGTGCCGGATAACCTCGGCGCGGGTCTGCACATCGAGATACCAGTAGTCGTCCAGGCTCAGTTTGAGCGAGGGATCGCGCCGAGATGCGACGAGAAAGTGCAGGTGCCAGTTGTCGATATCGGTGGAGGACGCCTCCTCCAACCGGAAACAGAGGGTAAAACCAGCCTCCGTATGTGCTTTGGTTAAGTTCGCGCGCCAGGCCAGCCAGTGTTTGTAGTCCACCAGTGCGTCAGCCGAGGCCCGCTGCAAGGCCGGGCGGTACGGATAGACACATCCATACAGGAGCGTGTCCGCGATCTGCTGGTCGAATTTCCCTGTAAAGGGTGTCCCGGTGACGATATCCTGCAGGAGGCACTCTGAGAAGTGGCGGAGCAAGGACTCTTTGTCAAATAATGCTGCGTCGTCCGGGCTGTTCAGCCCGGCGGTACACACTCCTGGCATGGCGGCAACATAGCGCTGGATGGTCGTTTCATAAGTGTCGGACAGCAGTTCCCACGCGGGGTGAAGCTCGAAACTGGCGACGTTCTTCGCCCGCTTGCCCTTGGTCGGAGTAGACGAGATCGCCTGATACTTCAGAGCGGGGATGTACTGGTCTTTGGCGATAATGCCTTTGATCGCCTGAGAGTACTGATGCCAGAACAGGAGATCTGCTCCCAGTTGGAAATCCTCAGCCGCATGGAGGGCAATAAAATGGATATCGTTCAACGCTGTGATGATATCTGACACCTGGTAGCAACAGACCTGCCAGGGTGCCAGGTCAAATTCTAAAGGCTCTGCCTCATCCACATAGCGCAACAATTCGAAGGAGGGAGCGGGCAAGCCCGCAGCCGTCGGGAGCAGAAAGTAGTTGATACACAGGGTACGCGCCAATGCGCCAGACACAGGCTCTCGCAGGCCCAGTTTCTCCATGAGAAACGTTGCCAGGGCTGTATGCACCAGGTGCCTGGGGTGAACAGTGCCAGCGTGGCTCGGCAAAGCAGCTGTCGGTGTATCCGTCTCTACCCACAGGTAGAAAGCCCCTCTCTGGAGAAACTCGTGTGCGTCGCCGGGAATCCAGGTCCCGTGGATAACATGCATGCAGTACTCCTCGGTGAGCGACAATGTGATGGATATGCACCTCAAGCGGATCGTCTTCAGGAGTGAGTCAGCCGCTCATCCGGTGCCAATGCTGGCGAGAACCATGCTACGTATTCCTGCGCCACGCTCACCTTATACCGTTATAATACGAGAAAATTGCATCACAGAAATGCCTTGCTGTGACACATAGGATATTTCATTATAGCATAGTATAGCAACTCTGCTACTTCGGTACGGCATCCGCGATGAAAACCTACACGCTCACCAATGCCGATGGAAACGCTACGAAAGCACAACCCAGGGGACGCTCGGCGGCCACAAGAGGAATAAGGGGTATGGACGGCAAAGGATCATTGGACGGCATTATTTTCCTCCCAATTGGGGAGGAAAATGGCCTGTTTTACGCAAAACTGGTGTCTCACCAATCTGCATAACCATCGGTTAAGTGACAATATCATCTTCAAGAGCTTCATTTCTGAACGGATGTCCCAAGTAGCCAAAACAGGCCTTTTTCCCCTGGCTGGCAACCTGACGCAGAGCTTCGGCCTCTGGACGTTGCTCCCCTACGTGATCATCCTCACTGTTGCGATGGTCTTCCTCTGGTTGCTATTACGAGCAGGCCCCAGGAACCTGAATTGACGCATGTGGAGGCGAAAATCTGATATACTGGCTCCGATCACTGGTACGTGGAGGGAACAGATGCAGCATCAGGGGACGGTGGTGGGTCGACCTCGGAGAGATAGCGTTGTCCAAACCGCTTGATCGCCTCCATGATGTCGACAAGCGCCAGCCCTTTCTCCGTCAGGCGATACTCGACCCGCGGAGGAATCTCGAGGAAAGCCTGCCGCTGCACAAAACCGATCTCTTCGAGCATCTTGAGCCGGTGCGACAGCGTCTTGGGGCTGATATTGCCCATTGCCTCCAGCAGCTCGCCAAAGCGTTTGGTGCCAGAGAGGAGCGTGTAGACGATCAGGAGCGTGCATGCATCGCCAAGCAAGCGCAGGGCACGGCCCACTGGATGGGTCGCGCAGGTTTCTCCTTGTTCAGTTGGCTGTGAGTGGCCATGTGTATTCATAACATCAGTATACCATATTTTCCGAGTAAAATAATATACTTGACAACAAGAATTCTCCACTATATACTTTCTTCCATAAAGAAAGTATGGAAGGGAAGGAGAACGAGAAGGATTGATGGTTCTCTTTCCAAACAGAAGCTGGATATTTCGTTTACAGGGAGGTAATGACATGACAACGCAGAATGAACCGCAAGCCGGAACCCAAAGTCGCTGGCAGTTTGACCCTTTTCACACGCAAGTCGAGTTCGCCACCAAACACCTGGGCATGATGACGGTGCGCGGTCACTTTTCCGAGATCAGCTCGACCGGCAATATCCACCCCGACAAACCTGAAGCGTCATCGGTTGAAGTCACCATGCAGACGGCAAGTATCCGGACCCACAACGAGACGCGGGACAACGACCTGCGGTCGTCGAATTTTCTAGAAGTCGACAAGTATCCGACTATCACATTCAAAAGCATCAAGATCGAACCGGCCGGAAAGGATCGCTACACCATGACCGGCGACCTGACCATCAAAGGGAACACCCGGCCGCTGACGCTGAAGGTGCTGCGATATGGGGAATTCAATGACCCCATGATGGGCCACCGGATCGCCTACAGCGCCGAGGGCAAGATCAACAGGAGAGACTTCGGCCTGACGTTCGACATGATGCTCGATGGCAAGTTGATCGTCGGCAACGAGGTCCAGATCTTTATCGAGGGCGAGTTCGTCGAGCAAAAGTAAGAGCAAAGTGCCGGCGCCGCGGGTGCCCGGCAGAAAACTGGACAATTCGCAATTGGTCGACTGAGTAGGTAGACTGTCTCGCAGATGGCAGATGCGAGGCAGTCGAGGCCGGCAGATCACGATGTTCCTGAGGGGTGACGACCCCATTGAGGAATAGATGTATGTGCTCGTCAAGTCAAGTTTGTGGCGGTTTCCCTTGCCACCGTCAGAAAGTTCTGCACAATTGCTGAGCGTGAATCGCGTGGCCAGGCTACTGCCATCTCAGTCAGCGTAGCCGTTCCCTCCAGCTCGCGATACACCACCCCTTGACTGCGAATGTTTTGGGCTGATAGAGGAACCAGGGAGACCCCCATCCCAGCCGCGACCAGGCTCACAATCGTATGCATCTCTGTTACTTCCTGAATCACATTGGGACTGAATCCAGAGGCGAGGCACAGCTTCATCAACTGAACATAGTAGCCCCCTCCTCGTTGGCTCGATTGGAGCACAAACGGCTCATTTGCAAGCAGAGATACAGCGATCCGTTCATACACGGCGAGTGGATGCTCCTCTGGGAGCACACACACGATTGGTTCCCGGCGAATTACCTCGACATTCACCATTGGGGCGCTAATAGGCAGGCGTAGAAGCCCAACCTGAATGTGTTCCTCTTCCAATGCTCGTAACTGTTCTTGAGTCGTCAGTTCTCTTAAGGCGACCTCGACATCAGGAAAACGCTCACGATAGACGCGCAGCATCATTGGAAGCAGGTCGTAGGTGCTTGAGCTAATGTAGCCGAGCACCAGCCGCCCCACCTCTCCACGGTATGCCCGTTGAGCTGTACGTTTCGCCTCCTGGACCTGGGCGAGAACATGCTGTGCCTCTGACAGAAACACCTTTCCTGCATCTGTCAGTTCCACGGAGCGCTTCGTTCGATACAAGAGGGGAAAGCCCAACTCGTCCTCAAGTTGCCGAATCTGCTGGCTCAGAGATGGTTGCACAATTGAAAGCCGTGTAGCCGCCCTTCCAAAGTGCAGTTCCTCGGCAACGGTGACAAAGTAGCGTAAATGGCGCAGTTCCATCCTTTCATTGCTCCTCTCATAGGTTGTATCTATTAATCTCTTAGTAATTATGTATTGGACATGCAAGTGTGAGGACCTTATACTTTAGACAAGGGAGAGATAGTGAAGGAACTGAAAAGTATATTTGGAATTGTTAAAGAAGAATACATAAGTTATTGAAACCGTTAAAGAGGATAGAATGGATAAAGAGCAAAGGAATAACAAGTATGCGAAATTTGAAACAGTCAGTATGAATGGAGCAGCACACGCTATTACAGCTCCTGTGCGCGCAGTTCACCACGCAGCTAATCCCCCCTCTCTCCACACTGGCGAACTCCAGGGTCAGATGAACAAATGGATTGTGCTTGCCCTGGCTGCGTCGGCGAGCTTTATGACCACACTGGATGGCTCGATTGTCAATATCGGTCTACCGAGCATTGCGCGCACTTTTCATACGGGGGTAAGTGGGGCCACCGAGTGGATCATTATTGGGTATCTCGTTGTGATTGCCGCGGTTCTCCTCACGTTTGGGCGTCTTGCTGATATGATCGGTCGGAAGCCGATTTTTTTGACGGGACTAGTCGTTTTTATCCTTGGATCTGCGCTTTCAGGCGTGGCCCCTTCTTTACTGCTCCTCATTCTTGCTCGCCTTTTCCAGGGTATCGGGGGCGCGCTCATCTTTTCTGTCAATGTTGCGATGATTACCAGTACATTTCCCACCAATGAGCGAGGATTAGCACTGGGTTTGAATGCTGTGGTGGTGTCGCTGGGCGTGGCTGCCGGGCCCACTATTGGAGGGATCATTACGCAGTATCTGACCTGGCGCTGGATCTTTTATGTCAATGTGCCAATCTGCATGCTCGTCCTCCTCGCCGCATTTTACTTTTATAGAGAGCACCGTCCGCAGCGGGAGCAGCACGAGCGCTTCGATCCGATTGGGGCGACAGTGCTGGCTATCGGGCTAGCTGCGCTAACACTGGGCCTCTCTTTTGGTCAGGAGTGGGGATGGCTTTCTGCTGGCACACTCGCTGCTCTCGGGATTAGTATAGTGATGCTGAGTGTAGGGGTGTATGTTGAAGCTCATATCGAGCATCCCATCTTAAACCTAGGATTAGTATCGAATCGGGTCTTTGCGTTTGCAAATATAAGCTTCATGCTCTGTATGATGGCATTGTTTGCACCGGGTTTTCTTCTGCCATTCTACTTTGAGGAATTGCGCGGTTACTCTATCATCCAGACCGGCTTGATGCTGACTCCATTGCCGCTGATGCTTGCCATTGTTGCGCCCTTGAGCGGCTCGCTTGCGGATCGTTTGGGATCACGCTGGCTGTCTCCTGTAGGGCTGGCAATAATATGCTTCGGATTATTCCTGCTGAGTCAGATCAATGCGCATAGTTCTACCTGGGATATCATCTGGCGTCTTGCCGTTACCGGCATTGGTCAGGGTCTTTTCATGTCGCCTAATACTCGCACGATGATGGGGGCGGCTCCCCGTAATGCTCAGGGGGAAGCATCCGGCTTGCTGGCTACAGGGCGCGTCATTGGGCAAAGCATGAGTGTGGCTCTTACAGGTACGGTCTTTGCGGCTTTAGGAGGCGCTACGGCGGGTTCACTCCTGTCATCGCCGCAAGCACAAAGCCTTCCCCCAACGAGCATCAGTGGACTGCAAAATATGTTTGTGAGTGGCTTCCACGCCGCCCTGCTCGTCTGCGCCGCTTTCGCTGCACTCGGCATTTTCACTGCGCTAGCGCGAGGCCACGAGGCGGCTGTGAAGAAAGCAAAGTGAAATCGCCTCCTCTCGGTTAGTAGGCCAGGTTGGTCTGCTAACCGAGAGGAGGCGACGACAGGCCAGACATGAGATGGCTTGTTCCTCTCCTTGCCTCTTCGTGTTAGCGGTGGTATTGCTGCGAGCGATTCAGGGCGCTGAGCACAGCCTTCACTGCAGCTAGCTCGATATTCGTATCGATTGCAGCGCCAAAGAATGTTGCGTCAGAGGATGTTTGGATCTGGATATAGGCTATGGCCTGTGCTTCAGCTCCCTGCTCAAGCGCATGCTCTGTATAGGAAAGCACCTTAAAATCGGCCACATCGCCCTGGTTGAGCGCCTGCACAAAAGCGTCAATGGGACCGTTGCCATGACCACGCAATTCGCGCACGATACCGTCAACGGAGATGTGGGCTGTACATGCAACGACCTTTGAGCCATCCTGCGTTGCTCTTTCCTCCACATGGAACGATTCGAGCGCAAACGGCTCGCAGCGGTGCAGATATTCCTGCTCGAACGCCTGAAAGATCTGCGTGGCTGAAAGTTCCTCGCCGCATTCATCAGCGAGATTTTTGATAATCTTGCCCAGCTCAACATGCATCGCCTTGGGCAATTGGTATCCAAGCTCGGTCTCCATCACATAGGCCACACCACCCTTGCCCGATTGCGAGTTAATGCGAATAATCGCCTCGTACGAACGGCCAATATCCTTTGGATCAATGGGCAGATAGGGGACCTGCCACAACGCACCGGGAGTTGTGTTCTGCGCCGACATACCCTTATTGATCGCATCCTGGTGTGAGCCGGAGAACGCAGTAAAGACCAGCTCGCCTGCGTAGGGATGGCGGATCGGCACCCCAAGTCGTGTGCATTTCTCAGCGACGGCCCGGATCGCGCTAATGTCGCTAAAATCCAGGCCAGGATCAACGCCCTGTGTATACATATTGAGCGCTACAGTTACTATATCCACGTTACCTGTACGCTCGCCGTTGCCAAAGAGTGTCCCTTCTACGCGATCCGCACCTGCCAACAAGCCCAACTCTGTGCAGGCGACGCCCGTTCCGCGATCATTGTGCGTGTGCAGGCTGATGATGGCTGTCTCGCGATTGCGCAGGCGCCGGCAGAACCATTCGATCTGGTCAGCATGAATATTTGGTGTCGCGACTTCAACAGTGACCGGCAGGTTCAGGATGATCTTGTTCTCCGGAGTGGGCTGCCACACATCAACGACAGCTTCGCAGATCTCAAGGGCGAAATCGATTTCGGTTGAAGAAAAGCTTTCGGGCGAGTACTGCATGATGACCTGTGTTCCAGGTAGTGCAGGTACCAACTCTTTAACGAGGTTGGCGCCACGTACGGCGATGTTAATGATGTCTGGCTTCTCTAGTCCGAAAACAACCCGGCGCTGCAGTGGCGAGGTCGAATTATAGAGATGGACAATCGCCTTCTTTGCTCCATGCAGCGACTCGAAGGTGCGCGTAATTAATTCATCACGGGCTTGCACGAGTGCCTGGATGGTAACATCGTCGGGAATACGATTCTCCTCGATCAGCAGGCGTACAAAGTCAAATTCGATCTGAGAGGATGAAGGGAAGCCGACCTCGATCTCTTTGAAGCCGATATCGACCAGGAGCTGGAACATTTCCAGTTTTTCCTTCAGTCTCATTGGGATAGGAAGGGCCTGGTTGCCGTCGCGCAGATCGACGCTGCACCAGATGGGTGCGGTTGTAATCGTGCGTGACGGCCATTGGCGATCCGGCAAATCGATGGGCGCAAAGGGTTGATATTTCGTAATGTTTCCCTTTTGCATACCACCCTGTACTCGTGTGTGTGCAATCAATTCTTTCAGCATGTAACACCCCTTGTTGTAATGTTTGATGAAGTAAGGCCCGATTGATCAGGCTGCATATGCTCTATGGCAAGTGCCTTGACACCTGCGAATGCACAATAAAAAAGAGAACCTCCCAGCTATATGGAAGGCCCTCTTCAGGATACCTACATTGGATTGGGTTGCATCGTTGCCCCCGTTTTATCTCCCTAAGCTGTGCTCGTGGCTAGCTTCGTCGTAAGCCCTACCAGACTCTGTAGCCCAGCGAGTCTGGCAAGGCCGGTAAGGGTGAGGTTGGTAAGGAGGAAGGCAAGAAGCAACAATGCACATAAAGAAACCGGCGCATGAGCGCCGATTTCAAAATTTGTAGTGCTTACAACATTTACTACAGCGGCTACACTTATGCATACGACGACGTATACTCTGATAACAGATACGGAGAAAGGTACACACTCAACACAAGCTTGACCAGCATGTGTGGCGGTCCGCATTATACCTGGTGTTGCCTGCATTCCTCTTCTCTTTTCTGCTCTGCTATCTCATGAACGCCTGTTAAAAAGCGGCGTTCCCGCTGTTTCACTGCAATCACGACAAAGCCACGCCAACCACTTTGCTGGGGCCTTGTATGATCGTTCTTTCTTACTCTTCCGAGGATACATCAACGAGTGAATGTTTGTCAACCTCTATGCGTTCATGGCTTCTAGCAGTCTGAAACTCCCTGACCTAAAGGCCCAGATGCGCGTCAAGTACAACCCCGTCAGTTTCAAGTTGCCGACGTTGTTCAGGGCTATAGCCAAGCGACTCCAGCAGCGCAAACGTATGCTGCCCTAATACTGGAGCGGGGCGATACATTTGTCCAGGGGTAGTGGAATACTTCACAGGAAAGCCGATGGCATGGATACGACCAGCGATGGGATGCTGGACCTCGATATCCATGGCGCGGGCTTTTAGCTGCGGATGCTGATAGACCTCGTCAAGTGTTAACACTGGCCCGCATGGAACACCAGCCTCATCAAACACCTGCAACCATGTTTCCGTGGTGCGCATCTTCAGGGTCGCTGTGAGTGTCTCCACGAGTTCCGCGAGATGTGCCATACGGTCAGCGTTGGTAGCAAAGCCTGGATTTTGCAGCAGGTCAGAACGATCCAGTGCCCGGGTAAGCTTTTCCCAGGTGCGCTGATTCGCCGCTCCGATAGCAATCCAGCCACTTGCCGTCGCGAATACCTGGTAGGGAGCTGATAAGCGGTGCGCAGTCCCCAGGCGCCGGGGGGCAGTTCCAGTGGCCCAATACTCGTTCGATTCCCAGATGGTATATGCCAGCGCTGCTTCGAGGAGCGAGGTATCGATGTACTGCCCTTCGCCTGTACGGATGCGCGAGAGCAACGCTGCCAGGATTGCATGGCTTGCATACAGTCCTGCATTGAGGTCACTGATAGGTACGCCAACTTTGGCAGGTTCTTCAGGTGAGCCGGTGACTGATAGCACTCCGCTCATCGCTTGCGCCACGAGGTCGAAACCACCGCGCTCTCGATATGGTCCCGTCTGCCCAAAACCAGAGATAGAGCAATACACCAGCATGGGATACCTGGCGTGCACCTCCTCAAACCCAAAGCCAAGGCGTGTCATTGTTCCTGAGCGGAAATTCTCCACCAGGACATCTGCAGTTTCAATTAAACGCCACAGCACCTGTTTTCCAGGTGGCGTACGAATATCAACGGCCATGCCATACTTGTTGCGATTCATGGCGATGAATGCAGCCGATTCTCCGTTATAGTAAGGCGGGGCCATGCGCCGCGAATCATCTCCGCCTCGCGGATTTTCGATTTTGATCACCTCGGCTCCCAGGTCTGCCAGTAACATGGTACAAAATGGCCCTGCCATGATTTGACTCAAATCTAAAACACGGATTCCTTCGAGTGCGGCTGGCACGGACTTGCTCTCTTTCCTCTTGGAAACGCTGACGTTTGGACTGTCGCATGATGCTCTATTGTATACTCTGAATGAGATACATTGAGGTCTGGTAAAACTATAAAAGGAGGTGTGCTTCAATGTCAACCGAAAACGCTGCTCAGCACCATGATGAAGAAGGTGCGGTGCTGCTCGAACAAAAGGGACCTATTGCAATGATAACGTTAGCTCGTCCTGCTGCTCTCAATGCACTGACATGGACGATGTACCAGCAGATGGAAGCACACCTTGAGCGTTTAGCTGCCGATGAGACAACTCGCGCCATTATTATTCGCGGAGAGGGCAAGGCATTTGCAGCAGGTACCGATATCGAACAATTTCAGGACTTTTCAGGCGAGGACGGCATTGCTTACGAGCACAAAATGGAAGCGATTGCTGAGCGCCTATACACCATCTCCAAGCCGACAATTGCAGCGATTCATGGATACGCGGTCGGCGCGGGCCTCGTTGTCGCGTCTGCATGCGATCTCCGCTACGCAACTCCCGCTTCCCGCTTTGGTGTGCCTATAGCTCGAACGCTAGGTAATTGTATAACCCTCAAGAATTACCGGCACCTGGTAGACGCATTCGGCACAATGAGGACGAAGGAAATGCTTTTTACAGGACGTTTGCTCACAGCGAGCGACGCTTTGCAATGTGGTTTTCTTACAGCGATTGCCGAAGAAGAGAGGCTCATGACGCATGTAACCGGGGTTGCTCAGCAGATTAGTTCTCTTGCCCCCCTCACGATCTGGGCTGTGAAGGAGGCACAGAGACGTTTGAACGCAGCAGAAGAGGCTATCGATTTCGACGATGTAGTGGCCCGTATCTACAGTAGTTCCGATTTCGCTGAAGGAGTTCAGGCCTATTTGGAGAAGCGCAAACCGAATTGGCGTGGTCAGTGAGAGAGGTTCTCTCCCACGAGACAAACCTCAGCGGACTGACCACGCGCATCATTGGTTAATAGACGAGGACGTGCGTGAAAAGTTTCACGAACCCATACAGCCACGCGGCATTATCCTTTGATATGTTCACACAACCATGCGAGCCATGGCTGGAGTATTGCGAGCCGGTCAGGTCGGGGTGGGGAAAGTTCGTACCGGGGCCGTAGTCACTGCGCCACCAGCTATCGTGCAAGAAGTACCCGTTGCTATGGTATTGCATTGCATAGTTAATCGGCGTGGGCGGATACCACTCCGGTGAAGACGGAGGAACATCCGCTTTAAATTCGGTGGGCGATTTTTTCCCCTCGACCCACCAGGTTCCCGGAGGCGACGGCAGGTCTGGTTGCCCGGTGGTCACCTGGAATGCATTGACCAGCTTCCCGTTATCATAGACACGCAGAGCCTGTTCAGTAAGAGAAACAATGACTACTTTCGAGTTCATATAGTGGTAGTGCTGCATCAACTGGATATCGGTTTGATGAACCTGATTGTAGGGCGTTTTGTCACCAAAGTCTGCCGCCATCGCCTGGAAATTGGTTAAATCTATGTTCAGGTATTCGATGACTTGCTGGTAGTCCGCCACGGTTTTCGCCGTGGAGAGTTCACCCTGTAACCAGTATGGACCGGTGGCTCCATTGGGCCCATACTCATAGCCAAGTGGGTAGGTGGTATTGTCATACGAGTCATGATAGGTATGCTGTTTACCAAAGTTAACGGCATCCTGTTGAAGTTGCCGGAACAAGAAATTGCTCTCTGTTTTCATCGCCGGAATCTGGATGGCCGCGACATGAGTATTCAACGTTTGTAGCACCGTCTTGTAGGCTGCATCGCTGGTGGCAGAGCCAAGTGCCTGCTGGTCGCTGTTATACTGCTGCTGATAGGCGGTGACGCTGCCTTTATACTGCTGCATCAATGCAATCCATTGCTGGTATGCCTGGAGTTGTACGTTTCCCTCGTTTTGCAGCGTGAGATCAACTGCCGGCACCAGTCCATTGCTTGCTGTTGTGGTTGTGGTGCTTTGGGTCGTTGCTCCGCTGCATGCGCTGAGTAAGAAGATACAGAGCAAAAGTCCGCTCAGCGATAGTGTGCGCAAATGATGCCGAAATGAGGTATATGTTTGTAAATGTGTTTTATTCATAACGTTGATTGGTCCTTCATTAATTCTTCTTATTTCATGATTCTATTTTAGAATCAAAGTCCATGCAAAAACAAGCTAGCGGTTGGTCCATTTTGATACTGACAGGTTAGCTGTTATAAAACGCTTCTAATGCATTACCTGACCCGAAGAAACCGGCGCACTCTGCCCCACGGTACCAGAACGATGCGGGAAGTCTATAATGAGGATTATTCATTAAGCCTCTCGCTTTTTCTTGGAGGCGCCCCATGACTGCAACTAACGATGAAGCTGTATTGTACCAGACTTCATGATGATTGCCGCTCTCGTCAATCCACGCGATCTCAGGGGTCGTAGGGTCTGTGCGGCCTGGAGAGAGTAAGGAGTGTGTTGCCTCCTGAACACGGACCTGTTGGCAGGTCTCGTCGCCAATTGGATGCCACTTTCCACCTGCATCTTGTTGCCATTCTCTGCCGTATAAGGGGAATTCGAAAATGGTTTTGCTCAATGCCTGGGGGACGGTTTGCCACAAGTAATCCAACTGTTTTTCTACCCAGGGAATCGAGGTAAGCGGACCCGGTTTGCCCAGCGAGAGATCAAAGTCCAGAACCATGTCGACCAGAAAATCCATGTTGCTGAGTAATTTCCAATCCTCAAAAGAGTTCCCTGCAAAAGAAGAATCCTCCTGGGGCCTATCACTGACTTTGTGGATCAGCGTTATGCCGCACAGCAAGCCTTTATGATGCAAAGCGTCCTGGAGTTTCTGCATAAACATTGCAAACTTTAGACGAATATTTGGGTAATCTCCTTTAACTGATTCAAAGTCAATGATGACACCTGTGTATCCTCCAGCCATTGCCCAGTTCACGATGTTGCAGATGTAGGTCGTTGCCTGTGCGGTGCAAGGGACCTGCGGCTGGGAGGCTGCCTGATCGATGTAGCGCGCAAGATCCAAGTCTGACCAGTGACTATCTACCCCTATGGTTAAAAGCATGGGTAACCCCTGTTGGTTCGCCTGGCGAATGAGCGCAGCCGTATCGCAATCCTGCCATCCCTCAACGAGATGTCCGTCACTTGGGTACAACCAGGCAGATGAATCATACGCGATGGCTGTACGCATCTGGCTACCGTTATACGAATTGATAGCCTGACCACAGGTAATATTAAATACCCAGTCCATGACCGGATATGCTGGATTCAGCAATCCTTTCGGCAAAGGTTGCTGTACGACGGATAAGACGCGCTTAGGAGTAGGAGTTGATGGTCTCAAAGGAGTGCGGGTTGGTGACGAAACTCCATTCGGTCCATTGCTGCACGCTGCCAAGAGCACCAGCATGATTGCACTCAGCAGTTGCCCGAATTGACGGTATTTCATGTGCTCCTTTTTCCTTCAATGTTAGACTTGCACACAACTACAAGTTACCCAAAAATCATCTTTTACCCTTTGCGTAACTTACAAACGAACCAATTAAGGCGTCTGGTCACAATACAATCCTTCTTTTGAGGGAGCAATACCCAGCCTCGACATGCTACAATTCAACTAGACTATATGCACCAGCCGGGGTTACAGGAGCGTATGATGGCAACTCAAGTCGAGACAAAAATATATCACCCGAAAACGTTTCGCTACATTAGCGGGTACCCACTTGTCGGGAGCTTGCCCGACTTTCACAAAGATCGCCTGGGCCTCTTAGAGCGTATGGCGCGCGAAGGCGACGTTTGCGGCATGCATTTTGGGCCGTTCCCCGGCATTCTGTTCAACAAACCAGAACACGTCCATAGCATTCTGGTCGAACACGCCTATGACTTCGACAAAGGCCTAGCAGTCCATAATATCTTCCGTCCCGTCATCGGTGATGGCATCTTCAGTAGCGAAGGCGATTTCCACCGTCACCAGCGCAAGCTCATGGCGCCATCCTTCCAGCCGCGCCATATTGCCAGTTATGCCGAGATCATGGGACATTACGGTGAGCAAATCCAGCACACCTGGCCTGATGGTATCGCTATTGACGTCAATCAGCAAATGACCAACCTCACTATGAGTATCATCGGCAAGGTGCTCTTTGACGCAGATGTCTTCACCGAAACCGACGAACTCGGTGCAGCCACGTCCGTCACCACTGAGTATGTGGCGCATGCATCCTCGGTACTCTTCCCTCCGCCATACAGTTGGCCTACGCCGCGCAATCGTCGCACGCACAAAGCTGTGCAGGTGTTGCGCAACCGCATTTCACGTTTCATCGACGAGCGGCGCAACAACGCGACAGAGCGCAATGACTTCCTCTCCATCCTGCTGCAGGCTAGAGACGAAGATGGCAAACCCATGAGCGATGAGCAGCTGATGGCCGAGTGCCTGACCCTTTTCGGCGCAGGTCATGAAACAACCGCAACCGCTCTAGGCTGGACCTGGTATCTGCTCTGCCAGCATCCTGAGAGTTATCAGAAGGTACAACAGGAAGTCGATAGTGTCTTGCGGGGTCGCACGCCCACTTATGACGACCTGGCACGTTTGCCCTACTGCCTGCAAGTCTTTAAGGAAGCGATGCGGCTCTACCCACCTGCATATATGACGTCCAGGCGCGCATTGTGCGATGTCGAGATTGATGGCTACCGCGTCCCCAAAGGCTGGGTTGTCCTGCTCGCTCCTTACACCCTCCACCGTCGAGGGGACTACTTCCCGGAACCGGAGAAATTTGATCCTGAGCGCTTCACACCTGAACGGGAGAAACAGCTTCCCCGTTATACTTTTGTGCCTTTCGGCGCGGGCCCGCGCATCTGCATCGGCATGTACTTCGCCATGATGGAGGGCCAGCTGTTGCTTGCCACTCTCACCCAGCGCGTCAGCTTTTCCCTGGTTTCTAGCCAGACTATCGAACCAGATCCAGTCCATCACCTGACACTGCGACCCACAGGTGCGGTCAATGTCGTGGTGAAGAAGAGATAAAACCTCTGGTCTGCACATTTCAACGGCGGTTGCCCCGCACCACCACAGGGTGGGGGCAAGCCCCAATACATCTCACTTAAAGCCAAAAGGAGGAAAAAGCAGACAGAAAGCTCCACATCTGGCAAACTACCAGAAAGCAAAAAACCAAGGAGCTTTCGATGTATAGATTACGCGAGATGGATGTCGATGAGAAGGTGTGTGAACAGGTGAGCATGACGATGCTGCATGCAGTGTACCCCAAGGAAGTGATCGAGAGGTGTGTGCAGCAGAGTGAGCCCTGGTCAACCAAGGCGCGGCGGGTGCGGGCAAGCACGGCCTTGGCCTTAGTGCTGTTTGTGATCGGGATGGCGCTGTGGAGCCGTCTGAACCAATACCAGGTGTGGCACAAGCTGGTGGGTAAGCTCAGCGATCTGCATCCGGGCGAGCCGACGAGTACACTGAGTGATGCGGGG
>Ga0209647_1001605_pt1 | contig 18981 bp, 20 predicted proteins | sample GraSoi_2013_60cm_FD_185827 | JGI IMG/M metagenome (GOLD analysis project Ga0209647, IMG submission 185827) | Grasslands soil microbial communities from the Angelo Coastal Reserve, California, USA - Sample 9_17_2013_60cm (SPAdes) (version 2) | ecosystem: Environmental > Terrestrial > Soil >... | reverse complement strand
TGTACCCCAAGAACTCGCGGGAATAGAACAAAACGATGATGGAAGCAAAACGTTCAATAAACTTTTAAAACGAATAATCAAATGTTCTATGAGCGCAACAAAATCTTAACCATGCTAGAGCAAAAGAAGATTCCGCTCGGCATTAAGTGCTTCACAGGAAACACGGCACTCGTCAAGGTTCCGGGCGCAAACGGGTTCGACTTCGATGCCTGCTCGGTGTGAGGGCTTGTCACTAACCGCAGCCCGCTGAAGCCCAAGGGGCGAGGCCGATCGGTGCCGACGGCCACGGAGAGGGGGGACGACAGATGTTAACCGAACTTATTGGGGGCTTGACAGTGACGGCCCCCCCTCTACCACCTGAGGTTGTTGATGGCGCCGATGAAGCGCAGCTTGTGGCCTGGGCCGGGAACGGATGTCCTGCCGCAATCGAGCAGTTGGTCGGACGCTACGAAAGCAAGGTTTTCCGCTTGGCCCGTAACATCACCGGCAATCACGAGGACGCCGAAGAAGTCGTCCAGAATGCATTCTTCAAAGCCTTCCTTAGCTTGCCCGCGTTTCGTGGAGAGTCGCGCTTTTACACCTGGCTCGTGCGGATTGCCGTGAACGAAGCTTTGATGAAGATCCGCAGTCGACGTTTCAGGGAAGTGTCCATTGACCGCTCGAAAGACTCAGAAGACGGGGAGGAAAAAACAATTTCCCAGGAGCTTCAAGACTGGGGACCAAACCCCGAGCAGCGCTACTCGCAAGAAGAGCTGCGCGGAATTCTCGAAACCGCCATCAGTAAGCTCGCTCCCAGATACCACATCGTCTTTCACCTTCGTGACATCGAGGGGTTTTCGTCCAAAGAGACGGCGCAGACCCTTCATCTGTCCTTGGCCACTGTGAAGGCACGAACGCGACGGGCGCGATTGCAGCTGCGGGACTCACTGGATGCCTATTTCCGGCCAATGAAGGGCAAGCGAAAGTTATAGGCGCCCGTGCTTGCTGACGTTCGGAGTTCGCGCCTGCGGCAGTTAATGACCATCCAGAGCTCATGGAATTGATGAAAGAGACATCTCGGCTCGCCGTTCTGCTAGCACTGGTCTTGTCCGGTTACGGCCCTCGCAGCACGCAAGGCATCTGCTCTCTCAGCCTTTTCGCCGTGCTTTCTTCTTAGTTCCCAACTCTGCCGGCGCCCGCTCAAGTTCCACAGATCGTCTCTCGCCAAAAGGACCTAGTTTCTTGAACCGCCTGTTCTCCCACGGGCAAGCCCAAAACGATCACGTGTATACCTGGGTGTTCGTCATCGAACGATTCACGCGATTGTAAGCCCCCTTCCCCGCAGCTATCGTTTCCCGATGGGTGGTGTTGAGAAGGCATCAACATTTTCAACAAACAATATCGCCGTACTTGCCGCGTTCTATATGGTCGGTTCATTTTACTGAATTTAGTCGCCCCGGCGCGTGTGGCTGCTTTGGCACTGCGATTGCCTCCATTCAACTACGGAAGTTGCACATTGTAATTCAGAAAGGAGACTTTTCATGGCTTCTGGACAAACAGTTGAGGAAAAGATGTCTGAGTTTGGATTTCCGCTGCCGACCGGCGACCCGAGCGTGCTGCCGGCGGGCGCCAAGCTCGAACGCGTGTTCGATGGAGCCTGCTTTCTCACCGAGGGCATCTCAGTGAGCCCCGACGACGGCATGGTTTATTTCTGCGATATCACGTTTACCCCATTGTGCAAGGATCCTTCGGGCAAGTACCCGGGGGCTGGGAACATCTGGCGATTGGACCCAAAGACCAGACACGCGACCATTTTTCGCTCGCCAAGCGGGCAGGCAGCCGGGACGAAATTCGATGCCGAAGGCAATCTCATCATCGCCGAAGGCAATGATTTCGGCGGTCGTCGTATCAGCAAGATCGATATGAAAACGGGCAAGAGCTACATCCTGGCCGGGCTTTATAACGGTCGGCCCTACAATGGGCCCAACGATCTCACCATCGACGAGAAAGGACGCATCTACTTCACCGATCCCCGCTACTTCGGTTACGAGGCGATCGAACAACCGATCTTGGGGGTTTACCGAATCGACCCGAACGGCAAGGTGACGCGCATTATCACCGACGCGGGCAAGCCGAACGGGATCTGTGTCTCTCCCGATCAGAAGACGCTTTACGTGATTGCGAACGACAACGGCTCGCTGGACCAGTACCGGATGGAGAAAGGCGAAGCCTCGCAGAGGGGGCTGACTGCGCTGCTCGCCTACGCGCTCGCGCCCGACGGCACGGTCAGCAATCGCCGCGTCCTGGTCGATTGGTTCCCCAACGACGGCGGCGACGGCATGACGGTCGATGTCGACGGCAACCTCTACGTCGCGGTGCATGAACCGAATCCCGCGCTCTTTGTCTACACCCCGGAGGGCAAGGTGCTCGCCACTATCCCGACCGGCAACCCGCATTCGTCGAACGTGTACTGGCCGACCAACGCCGCATTCGGCTACGGCGCCGATGGAAATCTGCTCTATCTCACCGCCGGCAAGTTCGTCTACGCCATCCGGATGACGAAGCAGGGCTACCAACTGAAGCGTAGCGGCCGCGCTGCTGTCTCCGGGAGATCGTAGGACTGTCGCCAAAGGCACTGCCGAGGTGACGACTCACCTCGGCAAGTTCCTTTACACCATCTGGATGGCAAGGCAGGGCTACATCCGAAGCGTTCGGGCCGGCCGGGGAGGAATTGCTGTGGTGAAACCGCTCTACGTCAATCCGGTTGACCTCGACAGCGTGCAGAAGAAGTATTCGTCATGAGATAGGTGTTTTTTGCTTGTCACACGCGGGAAGCAACGCTGTCCGGACGAGCAGCGTTCCAGAGTTCCCTGAGAAATTTGTACGGAAGGTATCGGCCAGGGCAGGGAGGAGTTCTTTGTAAAGCGTCAATAGCCAACTGAGAAGGGAGAATGAAGATGGCAACTACCGCACAATCAGCTCAATCAAAGACCGGGACTACCGAACAATTAGTTCAGTTCTTGGTTGACACAGACTATTCTCATTTGTCCGAAGCAGCTAGAGAAAGAGCAAAAGAGTTGGTGTTGGATTTCGCAAGGGCGGCTCTGGGGGGAGGCACAAGTCCCCTTGGCAAAATCGTCCTGGACCGTATCAAGGGTGTTGGTGCCAGGGCTGAAGCTTCTGTCATCGGAGGCAAGTTCAGAACGACCACTACTTATGCAGCATACGCTAATGCCGTCCTCGACCATGCTCCAGAGCTAGAGGCGGTAGGGACAGTAGGACCGAACATCTCTCAAGACATAGCCGCGGCTCTGGCATTGGGCGAGAAGTTGAAGGCTCCGGGTTGGAAAGTCATAGAAAGCATCGTTCTCGGGTTTGAAATTCAAGCAAGAGTCTGGAATGGAGCTATTGCTGCAGCGTCCTCCAGAGGATGGGTCCTGCCATTCAATCACGTTGGAGCCGTGTCCGCAGCTTGTAAGATCCTGGGCCTGGACGTTGACACTGCAAGGGCAGCTCTGGGTATTGCCCTCGGGAATGCGGGTGGGGTGAACCCCCAGGAGAATTTTTCTCATTATCTGCAATTGGGGGTTCCTGCTTTTTCGGCCGTTCAAGCTGCGGAATACGCTGCCAACGGTGTGACCGCAAATTCCGCGATGCTTGAGGCGCCTCAGGGGTTCTGTGACCAGTTCGCCGGCCCAGGTGGTGCAGACTTTAGCCGCATGACGCGTGATCTAACGGAAGCCTCTGCCATAGTTCCCCCTGGAACCCACATGAAGAAATATCCGTGCTGTTACCTCGCGCACGGTGCGATAGATGCCACACTGGAATTATTGAAAGACAATGGCATTTCATACGAAGAAATAGAAACCGTCGAGGTAGAGGTAAATAAAGCTACTAAGTCCATGATGCAATACTCTGAGCCCACTAACGGGCACCAGGCAAGGTTCAGTTTCGAGGGTGTGCTAGGTGTCGCGATACTCGATAGAGACGTGTGGTTGCCGGCTCTTACAGATTCGAGCGTATCAAGCCAGCGTTATCGCGACGCTCGCGCTAAAGTGAAGGTGATCTTCCATTCTGAGTGGTCGCCTGGTTTAGATGCCGCATTTCACGTTCCTGTTACCATCCGCCTCCAGAACGGGAAGATGTACTCCAAAGAAGTAACGAAACCATCGGAACCCTCAAAGGATGACGTCATAAGAACTTATAAGGAATTGGCTCAGCCAATTCTAAAAAAGGATGAGATCGATCGATCTTTAGACATGATACTTAACTTGGAAAAGTTGGAAGACATTGGTCAACTGATGAACATACTGCGAGCTGGATAAGACGAGGGAGGTCGAATTAAGTCTTGCCAAACGTTCCCTGAACGAAAGAGGGAGTTTTCGTGAGGGAGGCCTGGATGGCTGGAAGCGCCGACACCGCGAATATGAAAGATGAAGGACCTCGGCATCTAGCGGGGACGAAACGGCGCAGTAGCGAGGTCATTGCAGCGCTCACCTTCGAAGTCTGTAACGGCATGGATAATCATGGCCATGTGAAAAATCCTAAAGAATTAATTCAGGAAGCCAAAAATCGTCGGCGCCACGATAATAGGCTCCTGTATTATAACGACATTGTTTTAGAGTGGATCACCAACCACCTCCTCGCCTCAGTGATTTTCTTTGACGTGGCGTTAATCGTGCCCCTGCTCACACTGAACGCGTCAGATACCGTTAAGATCACTCTTGGCGTAATTTCTAGCAGCTGGATCCAGTGGTGGGCATTGCCGGCGCTGCAGCGCAGTCAAAACAAGACCCAAGCGCAAAATGAGGCCAAAGCGGAGGTTGACCACCAGACGCTCACTTATCTTGCCAAATTGCAGGATGAACAGATGACGGAACTCAAAAGCATTGCGGAAATTCTGCGTAATTTAAAGAATACATAATCAAATATTTTTAACTGGCTTGTCGTGCACGTACATAAGTCAGGCGATTTGGGGTTCCATCGAGTACACCCTAGGAGCTCTTCTCGGTACATTGAAGGCCGCACCGGAGCGACGCCATATTCTGCTGATAGGTGATGGCTCGTTTCAATTGACAGCACAAGAGCTTTCTACGATTTTGCGTCATGATCTGAAGCCACTAATCTTCCTGATTAACAATGGCGGCTATACGATCGACCGCACCATCCTGGGTTTGCATCCCAAGTACAACGATGTCGCAAACTGGCACTATGCGGACCTTCCGCGAGTGTTTAGCCGCCGCGAAGTGGCGTCACATCGACCGACGGCTCGCGAATCCCACGCCTTGCGGAATTCGCTAGAATAAAGACCAACTCTTCCGGTCTCATAACGCCGAAAGCCGGATGGAGCATCCGGCTTTCGCAAAGCAAAGTAGTTTGGTGGACGAGACCGGGATCGAACCGGCGACCTCCTCATTGCGAACAGTGGGGAAAATAAGCTAAGGCAAGGCGCCACAATCACTTAGCTGTTTTCACGGGGCCCTTAATTGGCAAGTCTGGCAAGCCGGTTTTCTCTTTGTCTTTTCAGCGCAGTTCGACGGTGAGTTGGACTGAAATCAATTGGACCGAATTCTCCTTCACTCGGATGGAACCGGACGAGTCAAGGGGCCCCGGGTTCGATCCCCACCGCCGCTTGCACTTCCTCTTCTCCTCGAAATCAGAAACTTCCGCACGATCCCGACGGGGCGCGGACATCATCAATTGATGCGTAGCGAGGCCGGTTCAACCGGCCCCGCCATAATGGTTGAAGTCCAGGATGATTATGAGTGCGCGTCAGCCGAAGCTTCTTTTTCCGCCTGCTTCGCGGCCGCCTTGCTGTCCGTCGAGCTCATCGCGGGCTTGAGCGCCTGAATGGCCTGGCCGAGGTGCGAACCCTTGGACGGGACGGTCATGCCGGGACAAGCGGCGGCGGTGGCTAACTCAGTGCACTTCAGCTGAGCGAAGGGGATGTCCAGACTGTGCGAGACGTGCACCGCGGCCACGAATTGCCCGAGGTTGCGGTATCCGGCGGCCGCAGTCTGAAGGTCCGTGCCAGCAGGCAGGAGCCCGCTAAGTTTCGAGGACAGCTGAGTGTTCTGCGTGAGCAGCTGGTCCGGCGTGCGCGGGCCGGACGTTTCGGAACCAGACTTGCCGGAAGCGTCCATCCCATGCCCTCCGCCCATCGAGCCGGCGGCAGCCGACCCACCGCCGGGATGGCTCTGGCTACGCCCTTGCGCAGCAGCGGGAATCGCCATGATCCAAGCCGCCGCTGCCGCTAACGTGATGGTCACGAATATACGTTTCATGTGTTGCCTCCTTAAGGGAATTACGCCGAATCAGCAGGTCTTTTGCAAAACCTACAAACCCGGATGACGCAAGATCGAACGCATGTTCACGGCGACGCCAAAAGAAACGGTATTGAGATGGTAGTGCGTACTTCGGCTGTAGGCGACCGTGAAATCCATGGCCTTCACCGGCGAAAGATCCACGCCAGCGCTAAATCCGTTGTCCGCGGCAAGGCTCGAACCGCCAGTTGTCTTAGGGCCTTGCAAAAACGGAGGGCCGTGACCGTTGGAAGCGCCTGACCCGTTCCCAGCAACCCGGCTGTCGATTGTCTGCGTTCCCCATGGCGCGACATCGAAGGCCGATGCCGCTACGCTAAGCCAGTTCACCACGTGATAGGAAGCTCCGGCCTGGAAGTGGGCGAGCTCTCCGTAGGAAGCAAAAGGGCGCCGATAGACGAACGTGTCGGGTATAGAGTCCGCGAGGCCGACTTCGAGGAATGGAGTCCAGTGGCCGAAGTCACGATCGATTCGATTTGTCCAGTCGTAGGTAGCGTGCCCGGTGGAGATTCCGTCGGACGTGCTGCCGGTGGGCGCGCGTCCTGTAAGCTGCGTCTTGAAATTCAGCGCAGGATTGGGAAACGATAGCCGAACCTGTCCGTAAACATCGCCCAGATCCGTAAACGAGTTTGCCGTGGAAGCTCCGGAAGCCGTTGTAGTATTAGCGCGAATGAAATAAATGGGAACCCCTGCGTCAACCAAAAGGTGTCGCCCGAACAGGTAGCCTGCGGAAGAGTCAAGCAGCATCACTTGGCCTTCGGTGTTCGAACTTCCGTCAAATTGCTCGATCCACGTGAAATGGTCTTCTGAGCGCATTGCCGGATTCACCGACGGTGACGAATTACCGCTTGGCGCGCCGCTGTTTGCCTGCGCGCGCACTTGCGGCACAAGGAGTAGCGCCGCCGCTGCGACAAGCAGTGAACCGCGCAACCTTGTCGCCCTCTTTTCAGATTCGACATGACTTCTTATCGGACTAAACATCACCGATTGGCTCGCATTTCTGCATCCCATTGTCGATATGACGTTTATTGGGCATCAGCGACGTCAACCTCCCCAGACACAGCACAACCCTGTTAGATGGGCGCAAACTGGTTGCCAAGCAGCCATCGTGTTGTTACCTGGTTCTAAGTGCCTGGTGCGCGGAACTTTAGAAAGAAAAAGACACATTTTGTCAATGTAGGGATAGCGTTCTTTGCCGCGCACTTTTTACCTGATCCTACGTCGTTTCGGCCCCGGTACAAAAACTGGCATCAACTTGCTTGATTTTACAGTTCGTCAGATATTTCGATATTTGCACCAGTAATCCTATCAGGGTGTTTATCTTGAATTGAGAGCGGTCATTAATTCGGGGCCACTGGGATTGTTGGCAGTTTCCACACCCGGACGCCTTCCTGCGCCCCCAGTACGAGGAGCGTTCCATCCGGGCTAATCGCCACATATCCCGAGCGGCCATCGGGAGAGGCAAAGGCAGCAACAGGTTTTTTCTGCTCAAGGTCAAATAATTGAGTCACGCTGCCTCCCTTCGTGACCGCTAGAAATCGCCCGTCAGCTGAAATCTCGCCGTCCGTTCCTGCTGTACTTGGAAACGTGATGGAGAATTCCGGCTTCCATGTCGCCGTATTCCATACCGAAACACGCGGGTAGGAAAGCATCACGCCCGGCTGTCCTTGCACCATCACAGGGTTGCTATCCTGCCCCACAGTAATCAACCACCGGCCATCGCGGCTGAATGATAACTTGGTGACGATCAGCTTGTGCGCAGGAATGGTCCACAGTTTTTCCCCCGATGTGGTGTCCCAGATTTCCACCGCGCCCATGGGCCCAGCAGCCTGAGCGAGCCATCTTCCGTCGGGGCTCACAGCCATCGCCAAAGTAGAACCCCATACCGTGTGAGATGCTCCGTCGAAAACGAATTGCCGCGACATGACATTGCCAATTTTTTGTGGCGCGGACTTTGCCTCGCTAAATGCCAGCCAAAACGCAGGAAAGCCCTTCTCTTGGGGAACACTTGCCTCCTCCTGCCATGTATTCGTGTTCCAGATTTTCAACGCGTAGCCTGGAAATTGCCCGCCGGGATTAGAGGCCAGCCATTTGCCGTCCGCGCTGAAAACTGCCTGGCTCACGGGCGCATCTGTCAGCGTCCGAATCTCTCTCATGGTTGCAACGTCCCAGATGCGCAATTCCCCCGACGTGGTGGCGAGCAGGGTACCATCTGGGCTGAACGCGACCCTTTGCACCGGACTTTGGCCGTGTAGCGTCACCTGCTCCCGCATCGAACTTAAGTCCCAGACTTTGATCGTTCCATACGCATAAGAACCCGCAGCCAGCAGCTTTCCGTCTGCGCTGTACGCCGCCGTTCCCAAACCGTAACCGCCGCCCGGCAGCGATCTCGTCGTTTGACCGCTTGCCGTGGAGACAAAATCGATCGCATTTGAACCGCCGTGCAAGATGGCCACTTCCTCCCCATCGGGACGGAATAGCAAACGGGTACTATTCCGCGAAGTAAGGTCATGAACCCTCTTCCCGTTTCCCGTCGCCGAGGCTCCAAAGAATAGCGTGCCGACCGGAAGGCCCCATTTCATCGGTGCTTGCCATCCAGCGTCCGTCCGGACTGATCGACGATGCGACAACCGGATAAGTTTTTTGAACGTTGCCCGAGTTCACATCGAAAATCTGCACCGAGCCCGAAGGATCGTCATCATCGTCGGCGCCAACTGTGCCCGCCGCGATCAGACGGCCATCGTTGGTTGGCACGAGGGCGGCGAGGAAATTCCACTGCGTTGGAATCGTGCGCAGACTCTTTGCGGTATCGGCGTCGTACAATCCGATCGCCGTTTCCGTCGTTCCTTTCACTCGCTTTTCCACAGCAATGATCAGTGATTTGCCGTCCGCGCTGTACGCGAGGGATTCTCCGTAGGAGTGAATGCGATGAGGATTGACCGCGAAGAGCACCTTTCGAGTCTGTAGGTTCCACACTCTTATGACGCCAGAAACGTGCATTGACGCAAGGCGCGTTCCATCAGAGTTGAAGGATAGCGAACTGATGGCCTCCTTTTCCAAGCCCTGTTGTGGAGGTGTGACTGTATCCTTCTGGCCTCTGAGTCGAAACTCCTCACGCCCTGAAGAAAGATTCCACACGATAATGACTTTGTCGTAGCCACCGGAAGCGAGCCACCGCCCGTCCGGCCTGAACGCCAAGGCTTGAACTGAACCATTGTGCCCCACGCGCAAGATGCGGTCCGGGTTGCGCGCATCCGCGGGCATAGGCTCCTTTTGTGGAACCTGCGCTGCGGTGACCTGACCTGGCGCGAGCATGACCCGCGCTTGCGCCGGGGGATTCAGCGGGGATGTCGGCTTCGTCTCTGCCTGCGGAATTGGTGCCCCGTGCGTGCCGCACAATGTTGCTGAAGATAGGAGGATTAGCGAAAGAATTCCATTTCTCATTGTGGGGTGCATCAGGTTCTCCCTAGCGGGGCCCGGGCGCGTCGCGGTTGAAGAATGCCCCCTCCTGATAGGATGGACGGACTCCGCTATGAGAGCGTTTAAAAGACGTACCTGGTCGCGTAAATTGCACGTGTCGAAGGGGATCAGAAATTACGAACACAATTCGGGTATAGCCGTCACAAACCATTGCGGCTCGTGCAAATCTAAGGCCCCGCCACCTGCGGGGACCTAGGCTTATTTGTTTCTTCCTCTGCAGCTATTGAATTTGAATGAGCCGATCCGCGTCGCCCAGTTAACGCTGCCGGTTGTCGCGTAGTATTCCTGCGTGTACCAGAAGGTGCAGTCGTCGGTGGGATCAAGCACCATGGAGCTATAGTCTCCCCAACGATGGAACGAGTTGAACTGTACGCCGCTGCCGTTTACAAGCACTAATGGTCCGAATAGGGCACCCGCGGGATCCATGGGTTGGCGGCCAGCTACATATATGCTTGGGAACACGTTATGACTGGAAGCGCTGAAACCCAGGGCGAGGTTGCCGATTCCATCCATGGCGACGCTGCCGAGCCAATAGTTCACGTCGGGATCGACCACCGTGGACTGCTGGTAAACGAACGGCGCCGCCGGATTACGGATCTCGTACCAGCGAACGCCTGCGAGCGTTACGGCCTTAATCGTGTGGTTGACGACCAGCGACTCGTGATCACCGAAGTTGCGGTAGGCTAGCCGGAACATCACCCGGTCGCCCAGTCCATCCACTTTTTCCCCCGGGTTCGGCTGCGCAATACAAGACAGAGTTATGGCGCGAGCGCAGACCTCGCTGTACGGCGCTACGGAGATGAGTGTCGGGCCGGTGAACGTTGAGTTAGCCACATTGCTGAAGTCGACGTGGAAGCGGAAGAAGTTCAAATGGGTGGAGTCAGCGAGGCTCACCAGGTAATTCGGCGCGCCCACGGGCGGAAGGGTGCTGCCATCGAGGTCCGCTGGCAAGAGGCTGGAAACCGTGGGAGGTTGCTGGAAGCAGATCGCACTGGCCGGCGCTCCGGAAAGCATGGCATTGCGGTCAAAGGCACATGCCTCCGCACCAGCAAAGCCCTTGCCGGGGAAAACGTTGATGGTGTTGTAGTACGCGTCGGGCCACACGCTGAATTTTGGATAATCCGGGAAGTTCGCGCCGAAGTCATACTCGTAGCGGTTGTAGGAACCTGTAGCGTCAGAACTGGTGGAGACAGCGACGCATTGCGCTGTCTGGGTGAACGTGGTGTCGTACTGCAATTGCGTTACCAGCCATCGCCCGGCCAAGTGGTCGTAGAGCACGACCGGATCGCCGCCATCGGCAAAGGTCGGCGTGCCTCCACCAAACTCGCAGAGACCGCCGAAACCGGTCCAGAGGGTGTGGATCGCGGCCGGGCCAAGCTGCAACGCTCCAGTCGATTTGTCGTACACCGCGAGGGTTACGTTCACCATTTGTACGAACTGCTTCGCGCCGACAGCGCCATTGGTGTCCGGGGGTACGAAAGCGAAACCGAACAAGTTGCGATTGTCCTGCGCGCTCTGACCATCGAAGTTGCTGAGGAGGGTGACGTCGGTAAGCGGGCCAGCGAGCGGCGCGGCCACTGGGTCCGAGTTAGGGTTAGTGATCATCGCACCCGTCGCACGTGCCGTGGGACTCTGGCTGTCGCTCCTTCCGCCGTTGGAGGATGCGCCGATAGCCATTTGCCATAGAGGTGGCGAAGCGTCATGGCGAGAGGCCTTGATCACATCCGGGCCATTTGCAAAAGCGAGAGGCACGTACAAGAAGAACAAAACCAAGGAGAGGAACCGCTGGGGACGGAGAATGGCACTGGCTAGCGTCAAACAGACCACATGAAAGCTATTACTCGTTGAATTGCGGCTGCTCATGAGAACTCCTTCTTTGTAATCGTCGCCGCGCCGTTGGCCGGGAAACTCGCGCATATTTTCCCGCTGCTGTTCGGCGAAGAACCTTCGTTACGGTTTCGGAATCGGGACGCTGGCCACCACCTGTTGTTGATAATGGTTTGGGTTAGAACCATCGTCAAAGGTGCTTACTGAAGTTGTGTACTCGGTTGAGCCGCCAGACGTATTTCCGAAGTAATCTCCGATGAAAGTTCCGCTATTGCAGATGCAAATCCAATGCGGGGAGTTGAGTTGCGGATCCCAAGTGTGCTGGGATAAGCGGATGTTGTGCCCGATGGGCGCGAGCGTGCTGGTGTAAAACTGGATTGCGGCATTGATGCAGTAGTTGGAACGGCCGTATGGAGTGCCGGGTGAGGCCCCGGTGCCGGGATCGAGAGCAATCCCCCCGGCGATAGCTTCCGCGGTCCCCGCTGCCTGACAGGGCAAGCGGCGATCGTAGAACGCAACACTGACCGTGTCGATGAGGCCGTTATCGGCCACGTTCAGATTTGGTTGGAGTGCATCCACGGGATTGACATTATCGTTCACGACGATCGGAGTAGACCACGTGACACCGTTGTCCATCGAAGTTGTCAAGTAGATATTCGAAACGCCCGAAGCGCCATCCTCCCAGCTCACATACAGGGGATAGTGGCCGTTAATAAGGTGGTGCCCAACGGCAAATGTGTTGACAATGCCTTCGCGAAACGTCGTGTTGTGATAAGTGGGAACCGAAACGTCATGGTGTACGAGCAGAGGCGTCTGCCAAGTCACTCCGCCATCGCGCGAGGAGATCACGTATAGATCGGCGAACAAGAAGCCTTTCTGCTGCGGATTGTTGGTTTCTGTGGTGTACACCGTTCCGTCTGGGGTAACATGCGGGAGCATGTAGCTGTCCCAAGGATGGCCGTTGATGGTCGGAAGGACCGCTGGAGTGGACCAATCGGTGTGGCCACCATCGGCATTTGCGTCAGAAAAGGAAACAAACACGCTGCTCGGATTGAAAGCGAACAAAGTCCACATGGCATAAATTCGGTTGTAGTGAGGACTGGAGAAACTGAGGTCAACCGTGATCCACTGCTTATCCGGGTCATTGGAATGGGCATTGGGAGCAGTCATCACGTAGTCCAGTCCGCCGTTGTGAGTGAAATTCCAATCCGTGGCTGAAACCGCGCCATGCGGTCGAACGGCTGAAGAGATGGCTTCGCCGGGGAGCGCCGGATTGGGCAAGGAAGAGCCGTTATTGAAAACCTGAAAGCCAGATTTGTCATAGGAAAATTGGTACGGCAAAAGCAACGCGTGGTAGTTGCCGAATCCGTCAAAAGCTCCTACAGGGTCAGTGTTATCGGTGAAGCCTTCGTAGCCGGGAACATGACCCTGTACAGACCAAGTCCTGCCGCCGTCGAACGATTCATAAAAGCCCTGCAAGTGGTTGTAGCCCTCGGCGCTGACGAACCATTTGGTCTGCCCAATCAGGTGATTAGGGTTGGTCGGATCGACTCGAAGGTCCGATTCGCTGTGGTTGTTTACAAGGAACGGTTGGTTCACAACGTTCTGAGTCGCGTAAGGCCCCAGGTCTTCGCCCGTATTTGCGCTGCCGTTGCACGGGGTCTCGCCGGTATATCCGTTCGTGGGACCCAGATTCCCAGCGTAGGGAACTTCCGCCGTGTAGCAACTGATCTTCTGGGTGGTCGCGAAAACGTTTGTGACGTGATTTAACCTGAAACTATCAGCGAAGGAAGTATCGGTCTGCGTGCCCTGAGGAGGAGGCGGAGGCACCGATTGCGCGAAAGAGAGAGGGACCAAGATCGTAATTAGCAGAAGCGCGAGGCAGAGGTACTTCTCTATTCCACAGTGGTCCTGGACGCGAATTGAATAGGGGAAATACTTTGAAACCGGCAACATGTTCACCTCGCACACGCATCGGTTTTGGGATGGTCGTGTTTCGAGCGTATTGCGCGCCAGTGGAAACATTCGCAGCGCGGTTTGGCAGCATAATGTCCGGTCTTGTCGGTGTCAAGAATATCTCCGGCGAAATACTAAGAGCAGCGAGGGGAATCAATCTGTCTTGCAGTGGCGGGGCACTGCCAGTTGCTTTAAGAGGCATTCCGTTAGTGTCTAGATTCGCCCTCAAGGAAAACGGCGAGCAAATCCCGCCGAACGTAGCTCCCTTGCGGGGACGACGATCCAATTCTGAAGCGATCTCGGGCAGGTGGGTTATTCCTTTAGCGATACGCGATCGGACTCATTCTTCGGCGACTTCTTATCCAACAACGAGACGAGTTCGCGGCCCGAAGCCGGAACGCCCACCTTGCCTTCGCGGACAATCTCCTTGGCAGTCAGAATTCGGCCATAGAGTTTCTTGTTCGCGCTACCGTCAGACCGGAGCGTCGAGCCCTCCAGCGAAATCCCCGCGAACAAACCGCGTGAGCGAGAATAGCTGAGGACCTCTGCCCTCATCACGATGTCGGTATCCGCCGCCGCTGTACGTCCCTTTGGCCCGGCCGCTGCGGAGGCGTCGGCTCCAAGCTTCACTTTGCTGCTCAAGATTGAGTTCGCGCCTTTGGGATTCATGACCAAGAGTACGAAGTCGGTGGCCTGACCGCCCAGCTGCAAACCGATGTTTGCACCTTCGAGCGCGAACAGTGCGGGAGCGCTCCAATGTCCCGTGAAATGCTGGCCAGTTCGGCAGGTGATTACACCGCGGCCGAAGTCGCCTCCGATGCCGATTGCAAACTTCAGAACCGAAGGAATCACAATGACGCATTCGGCCTTGTTGAGCAGATCTTTCGGAATGCCATCAGGGATGTCCATAATTTCTTGAACACCTGACCGCACGCTTCCAGGCGCTTTTGCTCTCTGCTTTGGTTCGCGCCGAAGGCCGCACAGGACATAAAAATGGCTACAACAAAAGCGGCAGCTTTTCTCATGGAATTACTCCAGAGCGTCTATTCAATTCTTGCGCCGCCCGTTAGGAAACAACAACCGTGCCAGCGTTCGGACTTGTCCTAAGGAGAAACTCATCAGTGTGAGGAGCGGGGTCGATAACACGACACACTCCTGTTGCTCATAGCTTGTAGTCGCATTGAGGTCCTACTAGTGTCGAACTTAGGGACATTTGGACTAGGAGGAGATAATGCAACCGACAAGATGGATGGTTGCCTGCGTGTTAGGGGCGCTATTGCTCACCGGCAGTTTGGCACGAGCGCAGGGTCACGGAAACGGGCACGGAAAGGGTCACGGAAAGCACGGAGACGATGACGACCAGGGTGAGTACTATAAGGATGGTGACCGTGAAGCGATTCGCGGGTGGTATGACGAACACAAGAGGAACCTTCCGCCCGGACTTGCCAAGAGAGATCAGTTGCCCCCTGGATTGGAAAAACAGCTTGTACGGCGCGGCACACTCCCGCCGGGGCTCCAGAAACGGCTCCAGCCTTGTCCCGAGGACCTTGAGCGGCGGCTACCTCCGCCACCTCCCGATTGCGCACACGTGCTGATTGGGGGACACATCGTTCTACTAAACCGCAGAACCAATTTAGTCGTGGACATCTTCCATCTGGAAGTTCGTTAGCTGCCAAGACCGCATCATCTTTTTCCAAATTGAAGACGCATCGCCAAACTGGGGTTCAAGCGCCTGTTCGTATGAATCGATTGCCGACAAACCAGGAGCTATTTTGCGGCAAGGCCCGTGACTTGGTCTTTTGGCGAAAAAAACAATCGCCACCTGGGTTCGAACTACCCCGCTCCTGGCGTTGATCTCATCATTTAGCCAAATGCTCTAGATGCGTCAGGTCGCTCTTCAGCGTCTGCTGACTAGTTCCTTGCTTCTGAAATCCACTTTTGTAAACGCGCTTTTTGATTACCGTCAACATTCGCGAAGGTAATGCCCATTCCCAGGTTTGCTACAACAAGTACGACGACTCCCAATGCCTCAAATGTGCTGCCGTCGTGGGAGATTTTGACTCGAATATCAGTGCCCTTCGGTGAGGGTTCAACATATCTAAAAAGCATCCGTCGATGCTAATGTCAGTGGTCCTTGCTTTCAGGGTCGTGTTGGTTGCAATTACCGTTACTTCGGCTTCCGCGATCAACGCATACCTTGGCGATGTGCGACGCTCGATAGCCATCATCGTTTTAACCTTATTTCTTCTTTGAAACAGTGGAGCTGTTGTATCGATTTCTGTTGCCTTTCGCTTCGGGGTCTTTGGGCGTCCAGTCCGGAGGAGGAAAAGAGATGCGCCAGAACTGAGGACGCGGCTCCATGAACTCGATGCCAACCTCTCTGTTCTCGGTTTGACGGGGGCTTAGGTAAACCACTCGACACGGCGCCTCTTCACCTGTTCTCGAATTACGTAACGTACTTATTTGTCCCGCCTCAAACTTCAGACGTGACACGATCATTGCGCCATGTATGTTCACGGTGATAGTTTGTGTCTCCTCAAACATTGTTTTGTTGTCGGCTCCTCGGGTCAGGATGACAACAGGAGCTTTCAGCATTACGCGCTCACTCCGGCGTTCTGGACTGTTGTATTCACGGCTGGAGGAACGCACGACGACCATAGAGAAAGGCTATCCTTGTCGCCTTTGCCTCAATTGTTAAATTCGCTGTGGACGTTGCCTTTGAATTACTGTCGCTCCCATCATGTGGCGGGGGTTCCGCGAGATTCCCGTAGAACATCGAGCCATTGCAAAAAGGTCTGATTGGAGACCGAATCGACCTCTAGAGCCTGAAGGCCCATTCCTATCTTCGGCTTCAACACACGAACTATCGCGAGCATCAGCACATTTTGGTTTTTGTGCTTCAGCGTAAGGCGGACACGCGCTCCAATCTCCAGCCACCCACGCGTACAGACAAAGCATCCATCCAGTGAAACGTCCGAAGTCTCGCCGGAAAGGCGAGTACCAGATTTTAGATCGACAATATCTGCATCGACTGCAAAGGGATACCTTGGCCTATACCCGCGGTCACGAAGGCGAGACTCTGTAGCGGGCTGATCGACCTCTTCTCGTTTGCGCGACAGTTGAGTCCCGATGCGCGCGAGAGCCACGGGAAAGTCGATCGGTTTGGTCAGATAGTCGTTGGCACCGAGGTTCAAGGCCCTGACAATGTCCTCCCTCTGGTTCCTGGCAGTCACCATTATGATGGGCAGCTGGCTGGGCGAATAATCCTTGCGCAGCATCTTCAGCGCATCAAAGCCGCTGACCTCCGGCATCTCGATATCCAGGAGCACTAAATCCAATCCGTTTTCTTTGACGTGTTGCATGAGCTGCCGCGCGTTTTCCGCAACATCAACCAGATAGCCACTGCGTGACAACCGACGCGCAAGCATGTCCCGGTTCATTTCATTGTCATCCACAATCAGCAGGCGGCTCTGCTGCGAACTCATGAAAGTTTCCTCGCAACCAGTCTCAACGGATTTCTCGCGACCACGACTCAAGCAAGCTCCCTAATGACTCCTACTTATAAGGGTTGCTTTCGCCTGACAAAATGGACCTTTCGTAGCGTTCCCGTCTGCCAACATGTTAACCCCATGAGAATATCAAATCTTGGGAATACACATGACGCGAGATGCTTCCCCGTAAGACCTCTGAGTCTGCTTGTAACCACATCATTTGCAACGCTTTACGGAACAGCGATCAAGTGTAGAGTCATTAGCTGGACGGGCAGAATCCCCAAACCAATGGTCCAGCGAATCGGTACTTCCCGTGTGACGTAAGATTAAACCCTTCAATCGAGAGCCTTCAGACCAGGCGACCAATAAAACCAAGGGCCCGAGAACCTCGAGATTCAGTTGACGGTCATGCGCGCGTTGCGTGCCTTCGGTTGACTGTCTCAGAAGCAGGACGTACCGAAGACCTGAACTCACTGGTGTCCGGGGAAACTTCTGCAGTGAGAGCATAAGCGTCGCAGATTCAGTGTGATGCATGCGTTTTGGCGTTAAAACGATTTGAAACTCAAAGGGCGTTGAAAGCATCCTTGGCAGGCTTCTACGGAGTGGTGACAATGCTGGATGAATTCTGGGCGCACCGTATTCTCCCAACTGATCGAGTTTCTTCCCCACCAAGAGTTTCAGAAGTGCGTAGCCCGCTACGGCGGTGGTCGCTATCTGAAGAATCTGTCCTGTTGGGATCAGTATCTCGCGATGGCGTTCGCGCAGTTGACCTACCGCGAGAGTCTCCGCGACATCGAAGCGTGTCTTCGGTCGGTCGGCGGCAAGCTCTACCACATGGGATTCCGCAGCAAGGTGGCGCGCTCGACGTTGGCCGATGCCAACGAATCACGCGACTGGCGAATCTACGCTGACTTTGCGCAGGTTTTGATCGCCATCGCTCGTCCGCTCTATGTGCACGATCCGATCGGCGTCGATCTGGACCAGAGCTTATATGCATTGGACTCCACGACCATCGACCTGTGCCTATCTTTATTTCCGTGGGCGAAGTTTCGCAAACACAAAGCAGCCGTAAAGATGCACACCTTGTTGGACCTGCACGGCAATATCCCCACGTTTATCCGCATTACCGATGGCAAAATACACGACGTGAACATCCTGGACGAGATCATGCCGGAGGCCGGCGCGTTCTATGTCATGGACCGAGGCTACATCGATTTTGAACGCTTATTCGTGTTCACTCTCTGCTCGGCATTCTTCGTCGTACGCACCAAAGAGAACGTCTTGCTGCAGCGGCGCTACTCTCATCCAGTGGACAAGACGACGGGCGTGCGATCCGATCACACCGTCATCCTGACGTCTTTTGAATCCGCCTCTGTTTACCCGGATGCGTTCCGCCGCGTCACCTATCTGGACGTGGAGACGAAAAAACGGTTCAAGTTCCTCACCAACAACTTCACTCTCCCTGCAGAGGTGATCGCTCAAATCTACAAGTCGAGGTGGGCCGTGGAGTTGTTCTTCAAATGGATCAAGCAGCACCTTAGAATTAAGGCGTTCTACGGCACCAGCGAGAACGCGGTGAAGACCCAGATCTGGACCGCCGTATCGATTTATGTGCTCGTCGCCATCCTGCGAAAGCGGCTGGGGCTGGAAGCCAGTCTCTATCAGACTCTACAGATTCTGAGTGTCACCCTTTTCGAGAAAACGCCCATTTTGCAAGCACTTCAGACATTCGACATGGAAGAAAATTTGCTACAGGACGCTAACCAACTGATTCTGTTCAATCTTTAACCGGACAGCAGTGAGTTCCGCTTTATCCTGTGCTTGTGCCGAGAGCGAAGCAAGGATGGACAATCCAAACACCAGCAACATTCTTCGAAGCATAAGAATCTTCTCCTCCTAACGTTTGAATTTTTGGGATATCGCCAGGG
>Ga0209647_1001604_pt1 | contig 18981 bp, 19 predicted proteins | sample GraSoi_2013_60cm_FD_185827 | JGI IMG/M metagenome (GOLD analysis project Ga0209647, IMG submission 185827) | Grasslands soil microbial communities from the Angelo Coastal Reserve, California, USA - Sample 9_17_2013_60cm (SPAdes) (version 2) | ecosystem: Environmental > Terrestrial > Soil >... | reverse complement strand
CGGCACGCGTGAGCGCCTGGATGATCGTGCTCATGGCTCTCTCTATCGCTCCCTGCGCCTGAAAAACGAGGGCCTGAAGCGTCATCGTTTTGATCACAGCCCGCATTCTGCCCTCTCCCTCCGCCAATGTAAGGAGTTGCCTCAAGACTGTCTCCGCTTCAGCGAACTTCCCGGCGGCTATTTGCACGCGAGCCAGGATACGATACTCCCGCTCGTTCATCGTGTTCAGTGGATAACTTGCCGTTTGCTGCTCAAAATCCTGCATCCAGAGCAGAGCCGCTTGCGTCTTTCCGCGCTGGACCTCAAGCAACGCCTGATACGCTCTCATCACTTGGACTGCAAGCGCGAATTGTTTCTGATGACCTCTCATCTCCTCTTGCCGCAACAACGCGAGACTTTCATCTGTGCGTCCCTGGGCCTGTTTGATTAGGGCCAGGACCACGTTAGTATCGAGTAATACGCGGGGCATGCCCTGCTCCTGGCCCAGTTTCAAGGCCTCGAGAACAGCACGTTCAGCGATATCAAGTCTATTCCATTCGCGATGCACCTCGGCGATACCCAGATACGCCAGCCACATCGACGCGATCGCTTGTCCCTCTGGGAGGATGTGCAGCGCTTGTTGGTAAATTTCCAGAGCATGATGAAGCTGCCCCTGCTCCTGCAACTGGTAGCCCAGGTGCTCCAGGCTGAGCAGGCTGATATGAGGACTCTCGGCCTCACGGATGGCTTGTTCCAAAGCCTCACGCGCGGCGGGGCCATCATTGAAGCGAAAAGCAATCCCAAGGCACATCGCCATCACACTACGCATGAAGATGTTGTCTACAGGCAGATACTCAAGTGCGCGGCGCGAAAGCTCAATAGCCTGTGGGAAGTCCAGGTGCTGGGTTGCGAGTAAAGCACGCACAACCAGCACGTCGCCTTCGATTGCCTCACGATCAAGCGCCCTTTCAGCTAATGCATGACGGTCGCCCAGGAGTGCTTCGATCTGCTGTAAACGCACTGAAGCCTCCCGGAGTTGTCCCAGGAAAGCCTGTACTTTGGCATGCATGATGGCGACCTTGAGATTACTCTGCACCTGTGTGGCAGGCAATACCGAGATCCATCGGTTCAGCATGGCAAAATCACCACGCCTCATTACCTCTTCGCCGCTCTGCTCAATCAGGTGTGCTACTTGTACAAAGTCCTGTGTCTGGAGAAGATGGCTCATCGCATCCTCATAGTAGCCATGACGCTGATACCAGTGCGCGGCCCGGTGATGAAGTGTGCTCACGAAGCCGGGCTGGCTCTGCTGCAAGCGCGTGCGCAAGAAATCGGCGAAGATCTGGTGATACCGATACCAGGCATGCTCATCATCCAGAGCGACGATGAACAGGTTGGCCCGCTCCAGGCGCGAGAGCATCGCCCGACTGTTCGCGTCTCCTATCATCTCCTGGCAGAGGGAAGTGCTCAGGCGATCCAGCAGCGAGGTGTGCAGCAAAAACTGCTGAACCTGTTCTGGTTGCTTCTGAAGGACTTCTTCCGCGAGGTAGTTCACAAGAGCGTGGTGACTGCCCGCGAAAGCCGCGAGAAAGTCCGATCTATCGCGCTGTCGCTGCATCGAGAGGCCTGCGAGTTGCAGACCTGCAACCCACCCTTCGGTACGTGCTTCCAGAATGGCGATCTCTTCAGCGGTCAGGTGCAGCCTCATGATCGTATTGAGGAAGATCGCTGCCTCTTCGCGGGAGAAGCGTAGATCGGTGGTGCGGATCTCTCCCAATTGATTGCTGATCCGTAAACGAGCCAGAGAGAAGAGAGGATCACTGCGAGTCGCGATGAAGAGATGCAATCGCGCAGGAAGATGATCGAGCAGGAAAGCCAGCGATGCATGAATGGAAGTGGTGACGATCTCGTGGTAATCATCAAAGATGAGCACAATATCGTCCTCAAGATCAACAAGATCGTTGATCAGGGCTGTCAATAGGTCCTCAATGGGAGGAGACTGGCGGGAGTGTGTGGCTTTGAGCACTTCCTGTGCATTCTTGAGTATGCTTGGACGGAGCCTACCCAACGCAGCCAGAACATACGTCCAGAAGCGTTGCAGATCGTTATCGTGACTATCCAGGGAGAGCCAGGCAACCAGAAACTCGGCATCGCGCAGCCAGGAACTGAGGATCGTCGTCTTCCCCGAGCCTGCGGGAGCTGAGATAAGTGTGAGCGCCCGCCTCCGTCCCTGCTCAAGCATCTCAACCATATGAGGACGCGGCACCAATTCAGCCCGAAGTTGCGGCACATGCAATTTGCTTGCTAGTAGATCGTTCTTCAGCATCTCACGTTCTTTTCCCGGAGGCTCGCTCCCCCATGTTTGTTGATACATCACTCTGATTATACGCTATCGGAAACGCGTTTTGTAGTCGTATGACTCATGTATTCGAGATAGCGCGTAGCCTCACACGAGAGCGCACCGATGCGCAAAAAGGCGCGAAAGAGAACGGCCACAGCAGCGCAAACGCTCTTGAATGCAACGCTTGTAATTTTTTAGGCTTTTTGGGTCTTCTTTGTTCCACATATCTACAACTGTAGGACTAGGAGCCAGAGATGTTCTTGCAACGGGCACGTCCGGTGCTGCGGCTCTATGAACACGCTCAGTCCCTCTTGCAAGAGGGCGTCTGGGTCGTCTGCGTCGATGAAAAAACCTCTATCCAAGCACGTGAGGCAGAGCAAGTTCCTCGTTCAGCTATCCGAAAGCATCCTGTATATCAGTCACCGCGCTATCATCGCCGAGGAGCGCTGCACCTGATGGCGGCGTTAAGCATTGCTGATGGACTCGTGTATGGGAAGTGTGCTTCACGGAAACGCTTCATCGACTTTGCCGCCTTCCTCCAAACTGTCCTGATTACTGAGGCGAGACTCCGCAAAGTCCACACCGTAGCCTTCATCCTCGACAATGGGACAACTCATGCTCCCAAGCGCTTCCCACGCTGGTTAGAAGAGCAATCCCTCTCTTTAGACAAACCGTTGGCGTTCCAGGTGTATTGGCTGCCCACCAACGCTTCCTGGTTGGATCAGATCGAGATCTGGTTCAGTCTGCTGCAACGCAAGCTCCTGCGGCCCAATCATTTTGCCAGCACTGAGGAGTTACAACAAGCCATCCTCGATTTCATCGCTCGCTACAATCAGACGGCCAAGCCGCTCGCCTGGTCCTATACGGTTGAGAAGCTGGAACACAAACTCGCTTCGAATTTCTGACCGGGAGTACTTAGTATAATTTTAAGTTCAGCTTTGTCAAGAAGCTGGCAGTAAAGGCGCTCAGAGAGAACTTGTTTGTGGATAGCATATCGTTCATTAAGTGTGGGTTTGCCTGACTGCTTGACAGGCTCTCCGAATTTACACACGAAAGGTGAGAGTAGCAGAGCTTGAATCCTGAAATCATTCCCGAACGTGTTACTAGTGGAGAGGTACTGAGGATTAGCAAAGAAATCACCACCTTCATTCCAAATTGACCCATGGAGCCATGCCGGACGCCTCACAAGGAAAAACTGTGCCGTAGTTATCTCGCCTTTCGGCTATCAGGCTCGCGCCTTAACGCTGGGCTTGATACCACAATGTACAGAATGGTGATGGAAGAAACCAGATGGGGAGCGGTTTCTCCAGGTTCTGGATGGTTGATGCGCGACTTTTCGCGCTGATTTTGTCAGTTTCACCTCAAAATGTGTGCGGATTTCACCCAATTTACCAGCGGTTGCCCAGATCGCCACGGAAACAGGCGCTTCCCAGAACGGTGTAGTCAGTGCGAATGCCGTGACCTATGATGTCACGCAAGTCTCTAACAGCGATCTGCTTCGCATTATCCCCATCGTTGCCGTCTTGATTACACTTCTGCTGATCCTGGTGTTGCGCAGCCTGATCGCGGCACTCTACCTTCTCACCAGCGTGGTGCTTTCCTACCTGGCGACATGGGGTGGGACGGCGATCATCTTTGTCCACCTGGGCAAGGCTGATGGGGTGTTTTTCATCTTACCTTTTGTTCTCTTCGTCTTCCTGGTGGCTCTGGGATCAGACTACAACATTCTGGTAATGCGCCGCATCCGCGAGGAAGCGCAGAGCAAGCCCTTACGGGAAGCTGTTCGTGAGGCGATTACACGCACAGGTGGCACTGTCACGGCAGCGGGCATCATTCTGGCAAGCTCGTTTACCATACTGGTGATAGGATCAACAAATATGGACGACCGCCAACTTGGGTTGAGCCTCGCAATAGGCATCCTGATGGATACGTTCCTGATTCGCACCCTGCTCATTCCCTCGCTGGTCGTACTGTTGGGAAAATGGAACTGGTGGCCGTCTCGCCTCTTCCACCACGTTATCTCCAGTGAAGCCCCTGAAACAGGCGCTGAAGCAGTACTCTCTCGGACCACGCCATAACCGGCTCGTAAGTGCCATTCTGGTTATCGTAGATGACGGCGGTCCCCCTCGTCATCTACGATAACCACCTTCACACCGAGATGTCAGTCGGAAGGGAGAGATCGACGCGCTTGAGATGCCCGCACTACGGTCCATTCGTCCTCAAGGGCCAGGGAATGTTCCAACAAACCAAAAACATGCAGGAGTATGCTCCAGATGAATCTTCGCACATTGAATGGTTTTCGTCACGCAGTGTACACCGCCAGAACCGATGATCGCAACGACAGAGCACCTGATCACGCGATCTGAGCGCGCCCATTGGCGTCTCAGTTGGCAGATGCGCCTGATCCGGAATGCTCGTCCTTCCACCGCACCTCCACTGATCCTCACGCTCCACGGCCTTCCAGCCACGTTTGCCTATGCCTATGGGTTTGCGCTCCTCGAAGCCGCCTAACCTCTGATCGATCAGGCTTCCCTCTTCTCCATCACCGATGACGTTCTCGCCTACCGTTCTCCCTATATTTCTTTGTATCTATATATCGCCGTTTCCTCTTTTTCCTTCACCCTCAAAAGAAGACTTTTATTGTTCAGTTATGACATCTCGTTGCGCATCACGTGGGCATTGGCTACCAATGTACCCCAAAGAATAGTCTTCATAGCATTTCTCTTTCTCTCTACACTCAGTCAAGACATCATGCCAGGTGAGTGAAAGCGTGTACCGCCTGGATTGAGCTTGGTCGCAAAAGCTGTTTGAATACACGCATAACCCTAACTCATCCATGCGCCTTCACGAGCTGACTCCTTGCTGTTCTGGCAAACTGCAACTGCTCCCTCGCAGTTTGCCAGAACAGCAGAAGGACACATGGGCGAGCAGCGTTCCTGGCTGCATATGGACATCAAGGTATCATCAACCTCCAGGAAGGTGGTTCCGCTCAACTGAGGCATGAACCACCTTCCGATGCAATTACGCTTTCCCAGCTTGGCTCGATCGTGTCAGCGCACCAATGAAGAGGAAGGTGTTTGTCGGCTGCTGACCGTTGAGCGTGATGGTTCCCGACCTGAAGGCATTCATGTGGACGCCGTCGTCGGTCACTATCGCCCAGTAGCGCAGTGAGACATCACCGTTGGCCAGGTGGCAGGTCTGTGTGGCCGGATCGAGTTCGGCGGTGTTGCCCCGAACGGCGAGTGTCCAGTTGCAGCCGTCGGGGGTGTGGGCCAGGATGGTGCTGCGGTCCGTTTGGGTGAACTGGACGGTCCCCTGCTCAGGGAAGGCGCTGCCCTTGTCAGTAACTACCACGTTGGTCAGGGTATGGAAGTCCGCTGGATCGTAGCTATACTCGCCGAGGAATCGGGAGAAGGACGCTGTTCCGTCGACACCGTTGACTCTGGTGCGGGAGCCTTTCATCGTGCCGATGAGTTCGACGCCGTTAGGCTGATGACTGATGGAAACGATCTCCTCGTGTTCCTTGTTGCCGTCCACTGTGACCGACCATTTGGTAATGTTGTATGCAGAGCCGATGTTGACGTTGAAGCACTCTTGGGTGGTCGACGAGAGTTCAAGACCAGTGGCAGTGACCCGGAAATTCCAGGTGCACCCCTGGTCGGTGTGTCCGTTGACAGTGCCGTTCGGGCCTTGTGAAAACAGCACCCAGCCGACCTGAGGTATCTTCAATGGCAGGGGAAGTTGGGGGTCGCACTGGCCTCCGCTGTCCGGACAGGCCAGTACGTCAATGTTGTTCAAGGTCGTCAGGTTGGGCTGATCGTAGTTCCAGTAGCCGAGGTATTTCTGCACGCTCGGGGCAGGCTCGGCGGAGGCCCGGGTGAGCCTGTATGACGTGCCTACTGCCACCGCGAAAAGGGCGACTAAGCCGAAACGCAGCGCTATGCGTATCCACGCGCGACTGCGCGGCCCGGCATGCATGAGTCGTTGTGAGAATGACATGACTCCTCCTTCGAGAAGATTGCGCCTACCGCAGGTGGATAGGCAATAGAAAAGCTTTGTGACGGTAGTAAAAAGAACGCAGATGACTGTCTGGGAGATCGCGCTCCACGGATCTCTCAGCTTTTATGTAGACAAATTGGCAATTTGTCTACATAAAACGGGTTGATGTAGCACAGATTGTCTTCGCCAACTGTCTACATAACCCTATTTGAAGGCATCGGCGTGCTCTGCTGCCCACGTAGCGAAGATGAGCGCAGGCCGATGGAGAATCTGCTCGATGGTGGACGAAGTCGGCCCAGGCTGTGACAGACGGTCAGACCAGAAGCCAATGATCCTGTCAGGAACATCCTCGGGAAGGCCCTGAGCCAGCATCGCCTGCCGGAACAGCTCCGGGGCGACTTCTATCCAGGGCACGTCATGGCCGATGGCCTCGCCGATCAGCTGGGCTTTGGCACGTTGGGTCAGCGACTGCGGACCCGTGAGCAGATAGGTACGCCCGACATGTGTGGGATCTATGAGCACACGAGCGCTGACCGCAGCGACATCCCGCTCATGGATGGTCGAGGTCGCTCCCTCACCATAGGGCCCTCGCACGACGCCGTCCTGGCGGATTTGCGGTGCCCAGACCAGGGCATTCACAGCGAAGTCAGAACAACGCAGGATCGTCCATGGCAAACCAGAGGCTTTGGCTGCATCCTCAACCGCTCTATAGGCATCGGAAAAGCGTTTATACCCACCACCAAACTCCACCGTTTCTGCCGAAAGGGCAACCACCCGTTCTGCTCCCTGCGCTACCGCACGTTCGAGGAGCTCGGCGGTTGCGGCCCCAGCGGTGGCATCTCCAAGGGCACGTGGGCTGATGAACACCGTCTTGATCCCTTGCAGCGCTGATGCCAGCGTCTGTGGATGAGAGGGGTCGCCGCCCACCACATGAGCACCGGTGGGCAGCTCAGCCGTAGCTGGATTCCGGGTGACCGCCACCACCTGTTCACCGCTCTCCAGCAGCAATTTCACGACCTCACGTCCAATATTTCCTGTCGCTCCAGTCACAAGAATCATTTTAAACTCCTTTCATTGTGTAAGGTGAACTTGCACACGAGGTTGAACACAACGAATGCGTAGATGGAACCATTTCATGATTCGCATCCTCCGCCTCCAGCGAGATCTCGTATACTGCCGTTTTCTCACCAGGATTCCTCCAGTCGAAGATGAGATTCCAGAAGCGGCCCCTCACTCCTGTACGCAGCAGATCTCGGGCTTGCTTGACCTCGCGGCCCGAGAGGCGGCGGGCAATGCCACCAACGGCTGAACCAGGCGCATCCCCTTTGAAGGTATCAGGAGCTACGGTTACGTGCGGATTGCGCGCGAGACGCTTCGCTTTCCAAGCATCCGCCGCCGTCATGAAGTAGAGCTTGTCGTTCAAGGCCACGGTGACAACCAGGGTACTGACTCCTGTGCCGTCACGGCGAAAACTGGTCAGCAAGGTCATATGTCCTTTCCCGGGGGTAGTCAGAATCTGTCGCATGCTCCGGGTCATAAAAAACCTCCTTTTTCGTAGTCTGCTCAAAAACGCTCTCCTCGTTGCCAGGGTCATGATCCATTGGCGACTTCAACCCACGCGCGGTAGGTGGTTGAATCGGCAAGGTGGGTAACGATATAGTCGGCCAGGTTCGCACGAGAGAGGGCCCAGCCAGCAGAAAGATGCTTATTCACGGCGGTGTGATACTGTCCGGTTCGTGGGCCGTTCGTGAGCATCGGCGGGCGGATTACCGTCCAATCAAGATAGCTCTTGCTCAGTTCGGCTTCCATGCGCGCCATATCAGCATAGCCATTTCCAAACAAGGGCTGAAGGATGAGTCTGGCAGCTACGCGCTGGAAGAATGGACCGGGATCAAGGCCGCTGGCCGAGATGCTCAAGAGGCGTCGCACACGGGCCTCTTGCATAGCTCGCACGATATTGGCGATTCCAGTGGAGTACAGGGTCGTGGGCGCACGACTAGCGCTTCCAAGTGCTGAAATCACGGCATCCTTCCCTGTGATGGCGTGTTCAAACGTTGAAAGCTCAAGCACATCACCGCGTATCACCTCAAGCCGCTGGTGCTGGATGGTGATGGCCGCAGGGCGGCGGGCAACCGCTGCCACCTCATGGCCTGCTGCCAATGCCCGCTCAACTACCAGGTTGCCTGTTCTCCCGGTAGCACCGAACACGATCAGTTTCATGCTTTCCCTCCAAATCATTCGTGCGCTGCTGTTGGTGCATGGTGCTGCTCCAGCGATGGCATCCAGGCAGCGATAGCCTGTCCAATCTCATCAGGAGCATCTTCCTGAAGGTAGTGAAGTCCTCGCACGGTTACCTCGGTCTGCGCTGCCCAGGTACGGCAGAACTCCCGCGGCGTGCCGGTAAGGGCCGCTCCCGGGTCCGCATTCACGAACAGTTTGGGAACCTGGCTGTGCGTGAGCCATTCCGCATAGGAATTGACGATGTGGGTCACCTCGGCAGGGAAGCCATCAATGGGAAGCTGGCGTGGCCAACTGAGTGTCGGGCGGCGTCCCTCGCCTGGCATCGCAAATGGGCGGCGATAGTGCTCCATTTCTTCGTCGGTCAACTGGCGGAACAGCCCCCGCGGCAACATGGCTTCAACGAAGTAATTGCGCTCCAGAATCATCGAATCTCCAGCCGCCGAACGCACTTCTCGGAAAACCTGTTGAAAAGGCTCAGGCCAATCCTGCCAGCTCCGCGGCAGGACGATGGCCTCCATGTAGACGATGCCTTTCACCGCATGGCGGTGACGATTTGCCCAATCAAAACCGAGAGCGGACCCCCAATCATGCAGGATCAGGGTCACGCGCTCGGTTACCTTGAGTGCTTCCAGGAGCGCATCAAGATAACGGCGATGCTCGACGAAGGTGTACGACCCAGGCCCGCTGACGGGAAGTTTTTCGGAGTCGCCCATGCCGATGAGATCGGGCGCGATACAGCGCCCGAGCCCCTGAAGGTACGGAATCACATTCCGCCAGACATAGGAGGAAGTGGGATTGCCATGCAGGAAGACGATGGGGTCTCCGACACCGACCTCGACATAGGCCATGCGATGACCGAAGACCGATATGCTCTTTTTCTCGTAGGGAAACGTGGCCTCAATCACGATGCTATTCTACCTTTCTTCATTCGATCACGATGTCATGAAGTGAGTGAATGGTTACTCACAGAGAGTTAAAAAAAACGTGATGCCACCCGACATGCCACCCGTCCTTCTCACGTGTGGTATGCGGACACACCAGTCTAGACGGAAAATTGGCTCTCCTTGCTAGGTCTTGGGTTCCATGGATGGTACCATGAGTGGAGTAAGGGTCTGCAGGAGACTCTCGACAAAGTGACGATCTGTTGTACCAAATGGATCTCCGCCCGTGAGCTTCCGCAGAAAGGCATACTGAAAGAGCGGCCCAAGCAGCAGCGCAGCAAAACTAAAAGCAGCGAGTTCAGATGCAATGCGTCCCAAGCGCTGCTCCATCTCGATATAAGCAGCAACGTGGTCATGGAGGCGCTCTGGCCCTCCAATCCGTTGGAGCAAGTCCCGGAAGCGTCCCAGGAGATCAGTATCGGCAAAGAAGGAAGCAGTCAGTGGGACCAGGTGCTCATAGTAGCTTATGAGACCAAGACAGATATCCCTCAGATTGTGGCTGACGGTTCCAGTGCCTGTGAGGCGCTCGTCGAGAAGGTCAGCTAACACGGGCAAGCGGTTCTCCAGAACAGCCAGGAAAACATCTTCTTTATGCTCGAAATGCCTGTAGAGCCCTCCTTCTGATAAGCCGGTTTCCCGCGCGATCTCTTTGATCGTCACGCGTGCGAGCCCCCTGAGTTGGATCAGTTTCTCCACGGCATCCATAATCTGCTGACGTGTTTGTTCAGGCATTGGCTTCCTCCTCATTTGCGAGTGAACATTCACACGCAATCCTATTATAGAATAATCATGCGGTTGTGTCAAGACCTCGCCGCGAAAAACCATTTGTTGCCGGTTCTCGGCGTGCTTTCCGGCACTATTTTCTCGACATTGATGGCCTTGTAGCGGCGATGCTCGACGAAGGTAGAGGAGCCGGGGCCGCTGTCGGGCAGCTTCTCGGAATCGCCCATGCCGATGAGGTCAGGGGTGATGACACGTCCAGCCCTTGCGCATACGGCAGAATATTGCGCCATACGTAGGATGAGGTGGGATTGCCGTGCAGGAAGATGATCGGATCGCCCCGGCCCTCCTCCACATACACCATTTCCAATCCCAGAACCCGTTGACGCTTTTTTTGATAGGGAAATGGTGCGCTCATCATGTGAGACGTGGCGGTTTCCTCCCATCACTTGGAGGCTGATCGGGAGGAAACCACCCCTCCTTCTAACTAATAGGGGAATCTTTCATAAACCGCTCGTTCGATTTCAACCTTCCATTGTTTCATAAATTCCTGAGGATTGAAGTGTTGTCGTTGGTATTCCGCCGCCACAACTTTCTGTGCATTCTCAAGGGCCTCTTCGCTTTCCCAGACGGCGGTCGTTATGATGCTGTGCCGACTTGCTCCCGCTTTCTTTTCATAGACACATCCTTCAACAAAGCCCGGCAAAGTTTTGAGGAAGGTTTGTACGCCACGTGTTCGCTCCAAAAGAGCAGTTCTCGATTCCTCGGGAACGATAAAGGTGTCAATCAAGACGCTTTGCATCGTGTCATCCTTTCGTATGTTTGGAAACTCAAGGCTCTTTCTGCCTTGGGAATCTGCGAGTGAATGTTCACTCGCACAATCCTATTATAGCAAAATCATGCGGTTGTGTCAAGACCTCGCATTCCCTCAGGCAGGGCTGTTGCAAAGTCTTATTTTGCCACCTTCGGCGGCAGGGAGAGGGGAGGAGGCGATCCCAGGAAGTTCCCTCCTTCGCGCTCCGTCAAGGGGCTTGCAGTCCCTTGTTTACCCGTCCCCCAGACAGGGTTCCCCGCTTATTCCCGATCTTGCAACAGCCGTGGAAGCTCAAATTTGCATCTTGACATTTGCTAGACCAGTCTGTATACTAATGACAGGAGTTAGACCAGTCGGTACAGGAGGAGAGCATTGGAGACAGGCAGGTCAGACATACCGATGATCGCTCATCATATCTAGCACCGTTTTCTGCCCGATGTGATCAATAGTCTCTCTTCGTCTTGAAAGGAAGGAAGGAAGAACTATGCCACTCGTTCGCATCTCGTTGATGCAAGGGAAACCTGCGCACTTTGGTAACAAGGTGGGAGAAATCGTCTACCAGGCTATGCGCACCACCATTCATATTCCTGAAAATGACCATTTTCAGGTGATCACTGAGCACGATCCTACCAGCCTGATCTATGACCCCGCCTATCTGGACATGAAGCGCACGGACGGCTTTCTCGTAATCCAGATCACTCTGAATGAAGGACGCACCCTCGAACAGAAGAAGGGTTTGTACCAGGAGATCGCCCACCAGCTCCATGCGGTACTTGGCGTTCGTCCGGAAGATGTCTTCATTAATCTGGTCGAAGTTAAGAAAGAAAATTGGTCGTTTGGCAACGGTATCGCGCAGTACGGCCAATAGCACGCGTGGTCTCGAACAGGAAGTTTGGAGGGATACAGTCTTCGTCGCCCTCCAAGAACCTGACCTTGAAGAAGATCTGATGTGAAGTCTGGCAAGGAAAACAGACAAACTTGCCCGATGGAAAGATAAAAGGAGTTCCATAGATGTCATTTGAAGTACGCATTCAAGAATTGGGTCTCACTATCCCTGAGCCACCCAAACCTGCCGGTCATTTTGTTCCTGCTGTCTGGGTAGGAAATCTGCTCTTCGTCTCTGGTCAGATCCCGATGGTTTCAGGCCAGGTTCTCTTCAAAGGGAAGCTTGGCAGGGATCTCTCGCTTGAGCAAGGACAGGAAGCGGCTCGTCAGGCGCTGCACAACGCTCTGGCCGCGATACGCAGTCACACAGGCACCCTGGATAGCATCAAGCGTATTGTCAAGCTCAACGGGTGGGTTGCATCTGCCGAAGGCTTCAACAGCCAGCCACAGGTAGTGGATGGAGCATCGCTGTTGCTCGAAGAGATCTTTGGGGAGGCAAACACGCGCGCGCTGCTCTTGGCGTGGCTGAGCTGCCTCTGGGAGTGCCAGTTGAGATCGAGTTGATCGTTGAGGTGCAGTCTTCATAGAAGACCCTTCTATTGGTGACCTTCACGTTGACAATGAGACTTTCAAGTGCCTGTCTGGTAGAATCAGCATTCCCTTTGGATCTTGACATTTGCTAGACCAGTCTGTATACTGATGTCAGGAGTTAGACCAGTTGGTACAGGAGGAGAATACATTGGAAACAGAAGGAACACGGGCCCGCATCATTGTGGCCGCTGCTGACTTGATGGAGGCCCAGGGCTATCATGCCACCGGCTTGAATCAGATCCTTCACCAGAGTGACGCGCCGAAAGGCTCGCTTTATCATCACTTTCCTGGGGGCAAGGAAACCATAGCCGCAGAAGCGCTTGAGGCAGCCGGGCAAACTATCACTAATGAGCTCGACGCTCTCATCGCATCAGGAGTTGATTTTGGCACAGCGCTCTCTCTTTTCACCACCTTCTTTTGCGAACGCCTCCAGACATCCGATTTCCAAAAAGGCTGTCCGCTGGCGACCGTCACCTTAGAAGTTGCCGCCACCAGTGACCCGATTCAGCACGTCTCTCGTACCACCTTCCGTGCCTGGCAGACGCGCATCGAGCAATTGTTGGTGGCCTCAGGCTGGTCGCCACCCCGTGCCGCCGCGATGGCGCTCTTCGCGCTTTCCGCCGTCGAAGGAGCGCTGATACTCTGTCACGCCGAGCGCAGTACACAACCCTTAGAACAGGTGGCGGAAGAACTCCGGCTGCTCTTAGAAGGAAAGGCAGAAGCACGATGAACAAACCAGCTACTCATACTCTGGGAATCCTTGGTTGATGTATGAACAAGCCATGGACGGGACTTGTTAAAGTACTCCATCCCAGACCTGGCGCTCGACTGCCTGAGGATCATCAATCACCTGAGACACTTCGTGAAAGATCATGGTGGCTCGTCGCTCCAGGTCATAGGCTGGCCAGGAGAGAAGTTCAGGGACGCCAGGGTCTCCGGTGCGGGCAAAGGACATTCAGGCAGCTTGCATCCCGCGGGCCAGATCACGTGAGAGGTTCGCTCCAAGCAACACCTGGAGCATTGCCGACTCCTGTCTATTCCAGACAAAGGGCACTTCCAACGCGTGACACGCCCCGAAGCTGAGATGAGGCGAGGGCCAGTCAAAACGGTACATCCAAACCTGTCCGCCCTGTCGTACCTGCTGTTCGGCCAACCGGATGACAAGGATGTGCCCCGCGTAATCGTTGACCACCTCTAACAGGAAATCTTGCCATCTGTCCTCGGAGATCTTCGCATAGGTGCGCAAAATCTTCAGGGCGTTCGTCCCAAGCACTGACGGTACAAGAGTAGACGTGAGAGGAGATGCGCGTTTCTCCCCGGTGATGGTCTCAGTAAAAAGTCTGGCCTCATCGCGATTCGTGCCGATCAGCAGCGCTACATCTTTGGCAGCTCCTCGCGCAAGTGCTTGTAATGGCGTTTCAAGCAGATTCTCGCCATCGAGTACCGGCTGCATGGCGCCCAGGCGCCCATCCGTGAGCAAGTGAGCCTGGGCGGCGAGCAACTTCTCAGCACGCAGGGTACTCAGGCTCGCGATTTCGTTGGTTTCCAGACCAAGTATCCCCAGAAACTTCCTGGCTTTCTGGCTGGCCGCCCCAGTATTGGGCATCTCATTACCCAGGGGACTCTCTAGAATCGCTCGCTGAAAAAGTCCCCTGGCCGCGGGTATCCCGAAAAGCAGCGCGATACTTCTCGCACCTGCCGAGAAGCCAAAGGCCGTGATATTGTCAGGGTCTCCCCCAAAGGCTGCGATATTCTCACGTACCCATTGGAAGGCCGCGATTTGATCGAGCAAGCCGCAATTGCCTGCCGAGGCATAGGCTTCCCCTGCTAGTTCTGCCAGATAGAGAAAGCCCAGCACGCCCAGACGATAATTGATGGTCACCAGAATCACATCGCCCTGCTCAGCAAAACGTGCCCCATCGTAGTCGGATTGTGACCCCGAGCCGTTCAGCAACGCGCCACCATGCACCCAGACCATCACCGGGCGCTTGCGGCCGTCCGGGTGCGGCGCCCAGATATTGAGATACAGGCAATCCTCGCTCTGCGGCTCCGGCATTTCGATTTCAAGCGTTCCGTTGGCTACCAGGAAAAGGAGCTGCGGCGCGACCGGGCCAAAGGCCGTTGCGTCGCGTATCCCCGTCCAGGGGTCTGGCGGCTGTGGAGGCTGGAAGCGGCGCTCTCCAATCGGAGGAGACGCGTACGGGATGCCTTTCCAGGCGATGACCGGGCCGAGGTCCGTGCCCCGGATTTTTCCAGAGGACGTTTCAACAATGGTAGGCCTGTAGTCGTACTTTCTCGTCAGGAATACACCGCCAGGCCGTATGAGCCAATTTATGGTATTTCTGACAGTGTGCTCAGCGACGCGGAGCAAAAGACGAGGGAATAGCTTACACGCTCCGAACACGGCTCTCGGGCGGCAAGGCTCTCTTCATTTCTGTCCCGGCTTCCAGTGGTTGCCAATACAGATGCCCCGATTGCGCAACAATGTGCCCTATTCCAGTGCCAGGAAAATGGCTCCACGCTGAGACGATCCGCTCCCTATGCATCTTCTCGGCAAGCCACTTTCTTGTTTCCGTGGCCTGCTCCGGCTGCATATCATTCACAATGACCCAATCGTTTTCCGTGATCTGTGCTGGTGTGGAAAAAGCATCTCCTCCTACCAGGATCTGTTGCTCTCCAGCAGAAACAAGCAGACTTGTATGACCAGAGGTATGACCAGGGGTTGGAAGCGTCCGGCACTCAGCGGTGATCGCCTGTTCGCCTGTAATCAACTCAAGCACCCCCAGGTCCTTCAAAGGAGTCACTGACTGCTGGATGCAGGGACCAAACAATGCAAGCGCATCTGGCCTATGGGCAGCTTCCCACTCGCTGGTACTCATGATGTAGCGAGCCTTTGGAAACGTTGGTCGCCCGTTAGGGGCGATATTCCAACCAACATGATCGGCATGAGCATGCGTTAAGAAAACGATGTCTATCTCTTCGGGATGCAGATGCTGTCTCGCATGTTCAGCGAGCAGATGCCCATGATCTCCTTGCAGGACAGGGCTCGGCTCAGGGCCAATGCCTGTATCAACCAGCATGGTGGTATGGCCGAGACGAAGAAGGTACACCCCAAAACGGCTATAGGCCCTTGTGCTATCCGCAAATGTCTCAGGGAAGCGCTGGCGATATGGCTCCCATTGCGAAGCTGAGACGGCTGGAAAAAGCTGATCCGCCGGATAAAAGGGTCCTTCCCAATCGTTAAAAGCGGTAATCTCGATGTTCCCAAGAGTAATAGGATCCATTCTCTCTCTCCTACGCTAGATTTGGTTGAGCGTGTCTTCACAAGAGAAGCTCGCTCACTTCGTGCTTGATGCCAGCTCAAAGAAACTATCCTTCTGCCACCAGCGGATTGCTCAACACACCCAGGCGTTCAATCTCAATCGAGACACAGTCGCCCGCCTGCAGAAACACCTGCGGATCGCGCGACTGGCCAACGCCTGAGGGCGTGCCCGTCAGAATCACATCGCCCGGCTCCAGCGTGGTAATCTGGGAGATGTAGCTGATGAGAAAAGGGACGTGAAAGATCATATCAGCCGTACTGGCATCTTGCATCACTTCACCATTTACCATCGTTTTGATGCGCAGCTTGTTGGGATCAGGTACCTCGTCTCTGGTCACCAACGCCGGTCCTAGAGGTGCAAAGGTATCGAGCATCTTGCCCGATGTCCACTGCGAGGTGCGGAACTGCAAGTCGCGTGCACTGACGTCGTTAGCAGCGGCGTAGCCGGCCACAAAAGAGAGCGCGTTGTTCTCAGTGATATCCTTGCCCCGTTTGCCAATAATCACCGCCAGTTCACCCTCGTAATCAATTTTATCGCTGAGGCGCGGGATAACAATGGGCTGGCCCTGGCCAACCAGCGAACCAGATACTTTGTGGAACAGCACCGGGTACTCAGGCACGGCTAGCGCGGACTCGGCAGCGTGATCGCGGTAATTGAAGCCCAGGCACACAATCTTGCCTGGACGCAGCACAGGCGCGAGCAGCGTGACGTGATCAATCGCATAGAGGATGCCTTGAGCCGCAAGCATTGTATCGCCTGTCTCCAGGCGGTGCTCCTGAGCAAAGGCCACGGCCCGGCCAGCCGCCTTGAGCGAGTCCTCGCCGCCAGCAAGCAAGCTCACCATATCGATGGGCAGCCGCAGGTCAGCCACCGCCAGTTCGCTGGCGGTGTCCAGGTGGCGCAACGCCGCCCGGTATGCCCGGTTTAGATCGACTACAGACTCTCCCAGCAGCACGCCGGTGCGTGCTTGCCCTTCATGTTGGTAGGTTACTAAATGCATGGTTCCTCTCTTAAAAGGACCACTTTATGGTCATTCCAGGCGCAGGTCACTTTTCAGAAGCTTGCCCGTTGCGGTCATGGGGAGCGTTCTTCAGAATCCTACACTTTGCTGCTTGCTCCAACTTCTTTCCGCGCATTACGCTGACGAGTTCTGCCTGCCTCTCAGATGCGTGGCTAAGAAGCCGATACTTCTTCCCTCCTGATCAAGCAGGGCAATCAGGAGGGGGAAGTATCGTTCATCAGGACTGTACCTCGGCGATCAGTTCTAGCTCTACCGGCACCCCCAGAGGCAGTTCAACAACGCCAATAGCAGCGCGCGCGTGCTCGCCGGCCTCCCCAAAGATCTCTTTGAGCAACAGCGAGGCTCCGTCTACTACCTGAGGCTGGCTGTTGAAGCCCTCGGCGGACGCAACCCATCCGTTGAGCTTGATAATACGTTTGATGCGATCCAGGGTGCCAGTGCGACTGCGGATCACGGCCAGAACGTTGTGCAGCGCCTGACGAGCCGCTTCCTGTCCTTGCTCAAGCGAGAGATCCCTGCCGAGCTTCCCTTTGATGAGAATCTGACCTGAAACCGTTGGAATCTGGCCAGAGACAAAGATCAGATTTCCGATCTGGACAGCAGGAACAAAGTGACCGGCAGGTCCGGGTGGCTCAGGGATGGTGAGGCCCAGTGCTTGAATGCGTGCTTCAAATGACATCGATGAAACTCCTTTTCTCTTTCCATCAAGCAGGCTTGTCCGTTTGCCTTGCGAGACGTTCCGTTCGATTTGCTTTACAGTCAGGTTACTGGAGGGTGACGAAGACCGCTTCTCTCCAGGTTTCCTGTTCAAACCCACGCGAAGTTATTGGGCGTACTGAGCAATACCGTTGCCGAACGACCAATTTTCCTTCTTGACTTCGACCAAACTAATGAAGACATCTTCTATCCGAACGTCAAGGGCTGTATGGAGCTGGTGGGCGATCTCCTGGTACAAGGCCTTCTTTGCTTCGAGGGTACGCCCCTCATTCAAGGTGATCTGGATCACCAGAAAACCGTCCGTACGCTCAATATCCAGATAGGCGGGATCATAGATCAGGCTGGAGGAATCGTGCTCGGTAATCACCTGAAAATGATCATGCTCAGGAATGGTGATGGCGGTACGCATGGCTTGGTAGACAATTTCCCCAACCTGTTTGCCAAATTGTGCTGGTTTTCCGTTGAGAAGCGAGATGCGAACAAGTGGCATTGGTCTTCCTTCCTTTCAAGACGAGAGAAGTAGTAATCACATTGAGTAGAAAATGGTGTCAGCTCTGATGAGCGCTCATCAACAGGACTTTTTAAAGCACACCATCCCAGGCCTGGCGCTCAACTGCCTGAGGATCATCGATCACCTGAGATGCTTCGTGAAAGATCATAGTGGCTCGTCGCTCCAGGTCATAGGCTGGCCAGGAGAGGAGTTCAGGTACGCTGGGGTCTCCAGTGTGGGCAAAGGCCATCCAGGCTGCTTGCATATTGCGGGCCAGATTACGCGGAGGGTTCGCTCCTAGAATCTTCCGGAGCAGTGCCGACTCCTGTCTGTTCCAGACAAAGGGCACTTCCAAGGAATGACATGCACCGAATTTGAGATGAGGCGAGGGCCAGTCAAAACGGTACATCCAGACCTGTCCTCCCTGTTGTACCTGCTGCTCGGCTAGCCGAATCGTTGGGATGCGCCCCAGGTAATCGGTGACGACCTCCAACAGAAGATCTCGCCACCTCTCCTCGGGTACCTTCACATAGGTGCGCAAAACCTTCAGGGCGTTCGTCCCAAGCACGGCTGGCACCACAGTAGACGTGAGAGGAGACGGGCGCCTCTCCCCGGTGACGGTATCGGTAAAGAGTCTGGCCTCGTCACGATTGGTCCCGATCAACAAAGCCACGTCTTTGGCCGCTCCCCGCGTGAGCGATTGCAATGGCGTCTCCAGCAGATCCTTGCCATCGATGACTGGCTGAATGCTGCCCAGGCGCCCCTCACTGAGCAAGCGAGCCTGGGCTGCGAGCAACTTCTCAGCACGCAGGGTACTCAGGCTCGCGATTTCGTTGGTTTCCAGACCAAGTATCTCCAGAAACTTCCTGGCCTTCTGGCTGGCAGCCTCAGTATTCGGGGCTTCATTGCCCAGTGGACT
>Ga0209647_1001603_pt1 | contig 18982 bp, 17 predicted proteins | sample GraSoi_2013_60cm_FD_185827 | JGI IMG/M metagenome (GOLD analysis project Ga0209647, IMG submission 185827) | Grasslands soil microbial communities from the Angelo Coastal Reserve, California, USA - Sample 9_17_2013_60cm (SPAdes) (version 2) | ecosystem: Environmental > Terrestrial > Soil >... | reverse complement strand
TCCGGTCGAACAACGTGTCGATCGTGGATTTGCGCCTGGCCCTCGCGCACGATCCGCGCGCGGAGGTCGCACGCATCCCGGTCATCCGGCCGCCGGAGACCGACGGCAGCGTGCTGCCGGGCCGCCCCAAGGGCACGGCCGTCACTTCCGACGGACGCTACGCGGTCGTCTCGGGCGGGCCCCGTCTCGCTCCCGACGTCCCGCCGAGCGGGACGGTGTGGGTGATCGATCTTCATGCGCGCGCCGTCGTCGCGACGGTGACTGGCGTCGGCAACGATCCTTACGGCCTCGCCATTCTCGAGGACGGACCGGATTAAAGAAACGCCCCGGCTCTCCGGGGCGTTTTGCTCGAGGGAAGCGCCCGCGCGCCGGGCAGGCCGGCGCTCAGCCGCCTTTCACGGCCCGGTAAGCCGCCTCGACGTTGGTCGGGAAGCGTTCCTGCGCGGCCCAATTCTCGTACTCGGGCATACGCACTTCCTTCTTGATCTGGTCCAGCGACTTGCCCTCCTTCGCCAGCCTGCCGACGCGCTCGAGGAGCAGCGCGTAGTATTTTTCGCTGTCTTCGAAGATCTTCACCGTGCCGGGCATCCCGTGCCCGGGAACCACATGCACCGGCTTCAGGGCCTTCATCGTCTTCGCGGCGGCGAGGATGTCGGGAATGGACACGATGGGCCGGAGGTTGTTGATCTGGTCGACGACGATGCCGGCCGCGGAGAAGAGCACGCGTTCCTTCGGCAGCCATACGGCGGTGTCCGATTCGCTGTGGACGCCTTTCAAATGCATCAGCTCGAAGGTCCGCTCCCCCACATTGAGCGTCATGTTCTGGTGGTACTCGATCTGCGGCGCGACGAAGCGGTAGCCCCCGAGCGCCGCGCGCATCTCAGGCGACGTGGCAGCGAGCTTCTGGATGCGCTCCGGGTCGCCGCGCTCGCGGGAGCGCATCGAGTCGCCCGCGCCTTCGGCCGCGACGATGGCCGCGGGAGGAGAAAAGACGAAATGCCCGGTCGTGTGGTCGGGATGCGGCTCGGTATCGATGAGGAAACGGACCGGGAGCGGAGTGAGCTTCTTCACGGCCGCGAGGATCGCGCGCGAATCCGTCGGGTTGTGCCCGCTGTCGATGAGCACGACCCCGTCCCGGGTGAGGACGATGCCGCAATTGGAATTGAAGTTCTTGCCGACGTAGACGTAGACCCCGTCCTCGAGCTTCCGGATCTGCGGGCCCAGGTCCTGTGCCGACGCGAAGCCGGCGGCGAAAACCGGCATGAAGACCGCGAGTACGCTTGCCGATTTGAGTTTCATGGCGCTCCTTTGAGTCATTACCTGAGTCCGAAATTGAGGGTCCTTGCTTTCAGGCGACTGACGGCTCCGCCTATCGCCGTGAATTTATCACAGACTCTTGAGAGCTGGCCCGATCCGTGCTCCAAATGGATCAGGTGAACGCTGGACTGAACGCGGGAATGGAGAAGAAAGCGATGCAAGCCACGGCCTCAGGATTGTCGAACAACCGCTGGACGATCGCCGCGGGCGGTGCGGTGTTCATGATGACGCTCGGCACGATCTACTCGTGGAGTCTGTTCGCGCAGCCTCTGCTCGCGTGCTTTGGATGGTCGAGCACGACGGTCACCTGGACTTTTGCGCTCGCCATTTTTTCGCTCGGCACGGGCGCCGTGGTCGGCGGGCGCTGGCAGGACAAGGTCGGGCCGCGCAAGGTCGCGCTGACCGGGGTGCTGCTCTGGAGCCTGGGCAATTTTCTGGCGGGCCTGGGCACCGCGCATTTCGGCGCCGGCTGGCTGTACCTGACCTACGGATTGATCGGCGGCTTCGGCGTCGGGATGGGATACGTGACTCCGGTCGCCGTGGTGACCAAGTGGTTTCCCGAGCGTCGCGGTCTGGCCGGCGGAATGGTGGTCATGGGATTCGGTCTGGGTGCGGTCATCTATAATTTCGTCGTCAAGAGCATCCCGTCATTCGCGGCCGCCGCGCAGGCCGCCGCCGACTATTCCGCCCAAGTTGCGGCGGCACAGGCAACTCAGAATCCGGCCGTGCTCGTGCTCGCGCAGCGCCACGTCTCGGCCGTTCTGGACGTGTTCCTGTATTCCGGTATCGCGTTCGCCGTGCTCGCGGGGGTCTGCGCCGCTTTCCTGAAAAATCCTCCGGCGGAAAGCGACACTATCGCCCCATCATCCGACGCCGTCGCGCGCACCACTCGTGAAATGCTGCGCACTCCGCAATTCTATCTGCTGTGGCTGATGTTGTTTCTGAACGTGACCGCCGGGATTCTCGTCATCAGCAATGCCGTGCCCATGATGCAGGAGCTGACCAGTCTGACGCCCGCGATGGTCGCGGCGACGTACGGCGGAGTCGCGTTGTTCAATGCGCTCGGTCGCTTTTTCTGGGGCGCCATATCCGACCGCATCGGGTCCGTCCGCACGTTCGCGCTGATATTCGGAATTCAAGTCGTGGTGTTCGGGTTGATGGACGGAATTCACAGCCTCTTCGCAGTAGCGGCCGCCTATGCCATCGTGCTGCTGTGCTTCGGCGGCGGATTCGGCACGATGCCGTCGCTCATCGCCGAGTATTTCGGCGCCCGCCATATGGGCGCCAACTACGGCGCGATTCTTACCGCGTGGGGCGTGGCCGGTGTCGCCGGCCCGCTGTTTGCTGCGCGAGTCAAAGACGCGACCGGGTCCTATGCCGGCGCGCTGTTGCCGGTCGCGTGCATGCTGCTCGGTGCCGTGCTGCTGCCCATGATCTTGAGGAAACCCAAGCCTTCGAGTTCCGTCCCGCAGGGCGGCCAAATCAAGTACCTCCCTGTGATCGTTGGACGCGCCGCGGGCAGGCCGGACTGAGGTCAGGTCAGTTCGCGGCCCGGCCGAAAAGCCCGACGAGGCCCGCCGCGCCCTTGGTGTGGCCCTGCAGCTTCGCGAGGAGCTCGTCGCGCGCGAGTCCCGCCGGCAGCTCCTTCGGATCGAGGTCGGTCGCGATCAGCGTAAACGTGTAGTGATGCATGCCGGTCGCCGGAGGCGTGCACGGTCCGAAGTAGTAGCCCAGGCCTTGAGTGCTCTTGCCTCCGACGTACTTGTCGGAGAGCTGGCTCGTCTCGCCCTCGGCGAATCCGGTCACGCTCACCGGGATGCCGTAAGCGACCCAGTGATTGACGCCGAGTCCCTGCCGGCCTTCGGGATCGACCATCAAGAGCGCGTAGCTCTTGGTTCCCGCGGGCGGGTTCGACCAGGCGAGGGGGGGCGACACGTTCTGGCCGATGCAGTTCGGGTTCTTCGGGTTGTTGCCGGCGTTCTTCTTCTCGAGCATCGTGCCGTCCCCGAAGGCGGACGAGGTGAGCGAGAACACGTTCGCGCCGGTCGAAGGCGTGCCGCTCATCATCGCGCAGCCGCCGAGATGGAGCACCGCGATGCCGCCGGCAAGAAGCACGAGCTTGGATTTCGGGAACATTTTGATTCCTCCGGAGGGTGATGTGCCGCCACGGATTGTATCCCCGTCCGCTCAAACCGTCGCCCCCTGGGCGTGGGCCTAGGCGGAGCGGCCTCCGGCCTTCAGGTTGCGCGCGATGAAAGCCTTGACCATCTCGCGGGCGCGGTCCGTTTGCGGTCCGGGTTTGGCGACCCATTCGTGCTCGCTGTCCGGGAACACGTGGAAGTCGATCTGGCCGCCCGCCGCCTTGTAAGTCGCGGCGAATTTCTCCTGCGCCGCCGGCAGCACGTTGTCGTCGAGCGCGCCCTGCATGACGAGGAGCGGCACCATCGTGACCGGCTCGCGGCGCTCGAGAATTTCCTGCGGGTTCGCCTCGTGGATGGTCTCCCACGGAACGAAGAAGGTCCTGTTGTTCTTCATCATGTTGTCGCGCTTCTTCTCCTCGGCGTTCTGGAAGCGCGCGAAGGTGTTGCTGATCGGCGAGCGCGTCGCCACGTACGCGACCGTCGCATCGAAATTCGACGCCTCGGCCAAGGGAATCGCGTTGTAGCGCGCATCGCGCGGACGCATGCCGAGCAGCTCGGCGACGTGGCCGCCGCTCGAGCTGCCATATACGCCGATCCTCGAAGGATCGCCGTTCCAGCCGGCGGCCTTCGACTTCAGCCAGCGCGCGCCGTAATTCGCGTCCTGCACGCAGGCCGGGTATGGCGCCTCCGGAGCGAGCGTCATGTCGATCGCCACCACCAGCACCCCGCTCGCCGCAATCGCGCGGTCCATCGGCTCCTCGGCGCGGCGGTCCTTGTTGTTCCAGGCGCCGCCGTGCAGATCGAGCAGCGTCGGGAACGGCCCCGCGCCCTGCGGCTGATAAATGCGGGCCATCAGCGTGCGCCCGGCGGCGTTGCGGCGGAACTCCACCTCGCTCACCTTTACCTCGAACTTGGCCGCGGGATCGTATGCCGCGTGGGCGGCGCGAGACCCACTGACGAGCGGCACGCCGGCGGCGCCCAATGCGGTCATCTTCTTGAGAAAGTTACGGCGCCCGAAGGAATGCTTGTCCATGCTGGCCTCCTTGGAACAGGATTGTGCGACACGCTGCGATCCGAGATCAGTCTTTCTATCGGCTGAGTTTGAACACGGTTTTGAGAAATTCACGCACGCCGGCGAGTGTCGCCTGGTGGGCAGCTGCGTTGTAGCCGACATGCGGCCCCTTCTCGACGCACGGATCGGAAAGATCGTAAGGCTTCCCCGTCTTGACGTTGAGGATGCCGCCGTTTTCGCCCTCCTTGAGCGTGCAATTGCGCGTCGTCTGATTCGCCGGGAAGGCCGTGGGCACCGGGATCGCCGGGTTGTCGTATGCGTGATGGGCATCGGCGAGCTCGGTGAGCTGGACGTCGGCACCCGCCTTCTTCAGCCGCTGCACGTAGGTCCGGCACGGGCCGATCGCGACGTAGTCGTCGGCGATGCCGTGGAACAGACGGATCGGCTTGCGCGTTGTCTTCTCGTCGTCGCGGTACTCGACGTTGCACGGCGTGTAGAGCCCAATGTGGGCGGCAAAGTCAGCGCCCTGCGGTGCATACATCTTGCGAAACCGCTCATTCGCAGAATAGACCGAGGCAACCGCGCCTTTGGAGAAGCCCATGATCGCGATGCGCTTGGGGTCGATGCGCGGATGCTCGGCGAGGAGCGCGAGCGCTCGATAGGAGTCGACCATCATCGCAAGCGAGTTGAGCTGCGACTGGTCTGCCACCGTCGAAACGATGCCGCGCCCCGAGAATGTGTCAAGGATAAAGGCGGCGACGCCGATTGCGTTGAGCTCGCGCGCCCAGGCGTCAGTCGCGCCGCTGATGCCGCCCGAGCCGTGGACTAGGATCACCGCCGGCACTTTCGTGCCCGGGGGACCGGGAATGCGCAGCTCGCCCCCGAGCGTTACCTTCTCGCCGCCCTTCTCCTCCCCGGTAAGGAACTGCCCGCCCGAAAGCGTGACCGAGTCCAGGGCGCGCATTTCGAGGCGTACCACAAGCGGCGCCTGTGCCAAGGCCGCGAACGGCAGTAGCGCGGCGAGCGCGAAGGCTATCGTCCGTCTCATGTCATCCTCCTCACCAGGCAGATGAGCTCAAAGCGGCTTCGACCGCTCGTTGAGCTCGATCCGGGTGCCCCAAGGATCTTTGATGAACGCCAGCTTGGAACCGTCCGGGCGCGCTACGATCGGTCGTTCGAGCGGAACGCCTGCGGCCTCGAGCTTCTTGGCGAAGGCGACGAGGTCCTTTACGTCGAAGCCGACGTGATCGAGGTGGCGGCCGCTGGTCGGGATGGTCGGCTTGTCGCTCTTGGTGAAGGTCAAGTTGGCGCCCGGAACGTCGGCGGCCTGGTTGCGCCCGCGTTTGCCTGGCTTGGCTCCGAAGTGCTTGGCGTACCACGCCTGCATCTCGGGGATCACGCTCTCGGCCACGTAGAAGTGCACGTGGTGGTGCCGGATCGGGATCGTCTGGCTCTTGTCCTCCAGGATCTCGACCTTCAGGCCCTCGCCCGTCATGATCCAGGCTTGGTCGGTGCGGCCCTCGTTGCCGGGGGTCACCGCGACGCCGGCGGCCTTCCATTTGGCGACCGCCTCGGCCACGTTGGGGACGATGAAGCCGACGTGATTGATCACCGTGCCCTCGGTGCCGCCGGTCGGCGGCGGCGTGCCCGGCGCCTGATGCAGGAACACGGCGACGCCGGGGAAGCGGACGATCTCGAAGTCACCGGGCTTGATCGCGGTTCCGCCGAGCGCCACGAACAGCTTCTTGTTGGCCTCCACCTGCTGCGAGTTGAGGTGCCAGTGCCCCATCGTCACGCCCGCCTCGTTGGGCGCGTAGGCCTGGGCGAACGTGGGGCCTGCCGCGAGACTCCACGGCAGCAGCAACATCGAAACGAATCCTTTCATGGTGTCCTCCCGGATGGTTGGTCGTGAGTATCGTTGACGGATGGTAATTCGACCAGGCGGTATCGCTTGTCACTGCCGTGAAAGAGCGAAAACGCCTACCCCAACGGCCCCAAAAACGGCTCTCCCAAGAACGTATCGCTGTGCCCCTCCACCGTTTCGGGCCATTTCGTGTTGTCGATTTCCAAGCGCTGCGATTCGGGCCGGGGTTTGCCGTCCCAGCCGATTTGTTCCATGTAGTAGTAGAGCTGGAAGGCGAAGCCGTCGGGGTCGATGGCGAAGGCGCAGTAGTCGATGCCGGGGAACAGTTCGGGCGGCAGGTATTTGACGGTGACGCGGTTTTCTTTCAGGAACGCGACGGCGTCCTTCAGCTGCTTGTAGTTGCCGAGCTGCAGGCCGAATGAGAGGAGCGTGGTGTCGGCGCGCAGGCGCAGTTCCTCGCGCAGCGCGAGGGGATAGAGCGCCATGGTGTGGTGCTCGGTGTTCGCGCGCAGGAACACGCAGCGGTGGCCCTTGTAGTTGACCTCCTCGGTGATGGTCAGGCCGAGGTCGTCGCGGTAGAAGCGCACCATCGGCTCCATGTCCTCGACGAACAGGCGCACCGGGCCGATTCTCGCGATCTTGAAAGGCCGGGCGAGCAGGATGCCGCCGACGTCGTAGGTCTCGGGGCCGCCCATGTCGCTCGCGCGCAGTCCCTCTTCGATGGCGATGCCGTCCTTCGTCGCCTGCATCACTTCGGCGTACTCGGACTGGTGAGGCAAATTCGGCGGCTTGGTGTAGCGCACGCCGTACATCTCGCGCGGCTTCGAGTACCCGTCCCAGCCGATCTGCTCGATGCCGTAGTAGAGCTCGTTGGTGTGGCCGTCGGGATCGGGCGGATAGAAATGCCAGTTCGATCCCGGCAAATCGCGGCCCGCGCGGCGGATTTGCTTGCCCCGCCGGGTAAACCAGTCGAACGCGTCCGACACTTCCTGCAGCGACCCCACCTGCCAGGTGATCTGGTTGAGCGTGCCCGAGGGCTTGAGCGAATGCGGGTTCAAGACGGCGTAGGCGTCCTTGGGGAAGAAGACGAAAGAGTGGTGATCGGTGCCGTGACGCGAGAAATAGCCGACCGTAGTGCCGACGCTTCCGCGCTTGCCCTCGGGCAGCCGCGGGCCAAAATCGAGCGGATCGGAGATGCGGAAGCCGAGCAACCGGCAGTAGAAATCCTTGCTCTTCTCCGGATTGGCGACGTTGACGCCGAAATGACCCAGGCGCCGGATGCGGAACGGCCGGCGCATGCGCACGCCGCCCACCTGGAATTCCGCCGCCGCGACTGCCGAGGCGAGGCGTTCGGGTTTGTTCATGCGGGCTCCCTGCTGACTGCCGGTCGGCGCATTGTACGCCTGCCCGGCGGCGCCACCGCCCCTCCCGCCCGCGTCATGAAGTAACATCCCGGAAATGCAATTCGGCGTTTTCGATCACATGGATGCGAGCGGCGAGCCGCTCGCGGAGCTCTTCGAGAACCGGCTCAAGCTCGCGGAGGCCTACGACCGGATCGGCCTGCACGCCCTGCACATCGCCGAGCACCACTCGACGCCGCTCGGGATGTCGCCCTCGCCTTCGGTTTTCCTCGCGCTCGCGGCGCAGCGCACCAAGCGCCTTCGCCTCGGTCCCCTCGTGTATACCCTGCCGCTCTACCATCCCTTGCGCCTTGCCGAGGAGATCTGCACCCTCGACCAATTGAGCGGGGGGAGGCTCGAGCTCGGAGTGGGCCGCGGCGTGTCTCCGCTCGAGATCGCCTCGTTCGGCGTCGATCCCGCGAAATCGCAGGCGATGTACCTCGAGGCCTACCAGGTCGTGATGAAGGCCCTCGCCTCGCGAAGCGTCAGCTTCCGCGGCGAGTACTACACATTCGACGACGCGCCCGTAATCCTCGAGCCGGTGCAGAAGCCGCATCCGCCGCTGTGGTATGGCGTGTTCAACGCGGAGAGCACCGAATGGGCGGCGAGGGCGGGAGTGAACGTCGTCACCAACCTGCCCGCTGCGGCCGTGCGCGCGATCACCGACCGTTATCGCGCGGAATGGGCAAAACTCGATGGGGATCCCAAGCGCATCCCGTTCATGGGAATGAACCGGCACATCGTGGTCGCCGAGACCGACCGCGAGGCGATGGAGATCGGGCGGCGCGCCTACCGTCGCTGGTTCGCCAATTTCTCGAGCCTGTGGCGCAGGCGCAAGGTCCCCTTGCCGAAGAACATCGCCTACTCCGAAGACTTCGACGGAATCGTGAAGAGCGGGCAGGCGATCGCGGGATCGCCGCAGACGGTGCACGGGGCGATCGCCCGCCAGGCGGCGGAGAGCGGCGTCAACTACGTCCTCGCGCGCCTGGCCTTCGGCGACCTGACCCTGGAGGAATCGCTCAATTCGGCGAACCTGTTCGCGAGGGGCGTGATGCCCGAGCTCGCGGCCGCGCCGGTGAGCTAAAGCGCCCGCGCCAGGACATGACGAACGAGGAGCGATGAATCGAATGCTGCGTGGCCTGCTCCTTGTGGCCTTGTCCTGCGCCTTCGGAGAAGCCGGAGCGCAGAGCTGGCCCGCGCGGCCCATCAGGGTCATCGTGTCCTTCGCGGCGGGCTCGGCGCCCGACATAATCTGCCGCTTCGTCACCGACCGCCTCTCCCGCGCCGTCGGCCAGTCCATCGTGGTCGACAACCGCCCCGGCTCCGGGAACATCATCGCGGCGCAGGCCGCGGCGCGTTCCGCTCCGGACGGCTACAACTTCTTCTGCGCGACGGCCGCGACGCTGGTCTCCAATCCCCACACCTTCAAGTCGCTTCCCTACGACCCGGTCAAGGACTTCGCGCCGGTGGCCATGATCGCAAAGGGCCCGTTCTTCGTCCTGGTGCACCCGAGCGTCCCGGCAACGACGCTCGCCGAGCTCGCGACCTACGACAAGGCGAATCCGGGCAAGCTCACGTTCGCGACCGACGGCCTGCGCAACTTCACCGGGATGATGGCGGCGTGGCTGAACAAGATTTCCGGGATGAGCATACTGACCGTGCCCTACGCGTCCATGCCGCTAGGCATCCAGGACACGGTGACGGGCCGGACCCAGGTCACCATACTCGCGGTCCCGGCCGCCGCGCCGCGCATCAGGAACGCGGAGCTGCGGCCGCTCGGCGCGAGCTTCGCCCAGCGCGTCCCCGGCTACGAGAACGTGCCGGCGATCGCCGAGACCTATCCCGGATTCGAGCTCGTCGGCTGGTTTCTCATGGTCGCCCCCGCCGGAACTCCCTCGCAAATCGTGCAGCGGGTCAACCGCGAGATGGACAGGATCCTCAAGGACCCGGAAACCGCGCAGCGGCTGCGCGGCCTGGGGTTCTTCACCGAAGGCGCGGAAACGCCCGAGGCGGTCGGCGAAGCCATTCGCGCCGACCGCGAGAAATGGGGCCGGATCGTGAAGGAAATCGGGATCCAGCCCGAGTGAGGCGGCGCGGTCCTTGAGTCCCGAGCGGCACCGACGGGTCGTCACGGGACACGACGCTGAAGGGCGCTCGGTCGTCCTCATGGACGGCGAATCGCCGCACGGTTTCTTCCTGGACAAGGCAGGCGGCCTGCAGGTGACCGAGCTGTGGGAGACGCGCTCCTCGCCCGCGGACAATTCGGGCGCGCAGGACGCGGCCGATCACGAGCGGCGCATTGGGCCGGTGGGCGGGGGCACGGTGTTCCGCATCATCGAGTATCCGCCCGACAGCGTGCGCTTGAAGACGCTGGACCCCGAGTCGTTCTTTCCTGAAATGGGCGCGCAGGCGGCCGACCCGGCGCATCGCCGCCATCCGGGAATACACAAGACGAACACGGTCGATTACTGCGTCGTGCTCTCAGGAGAAATCTGGGCGGTGCTGGACCAAAGCGAAGTGCTGCTTCGCGCCGGAGACTGCCTGGTCCAGCGCGGCACGAACCACGCCTGGAGCAACCGCACCGAAAAACCCTGCGTCATCGCGTTCGTGCTGGTCGCGGCGAAACCGTTGCCGTGACCGCCAAGCTGCCCATCGCGCTCGACAAGGACGTCGCCGTGACTATGCGCGACGGGGCGGTGCTTCGGGCGAACGTCTTCCGCCCCGACGTTCCCGGAAAATTTCCGGTGCTCATGACCTTCGGCCCCTACGGAAAAGACGTGCACCTCTCTCAATTCATGCCCGAGGCCTGGGAAGCGTTGAAGCGCCGCCATCCCGAAATCCTGGAAGCCTCGTCCTGCAAATACCTCGTGTTCGAAACGCCGGACCCGGAGATGTGGGCGCCCGAGGGCTACGTCGTGATGAAGGTGGATTCGCGCGGCTCCGGCAAGTCGGCGGGGAAGCTCGACGTGAACTCGCCCGGGGAATTCCGCGATTTCTACGACGCGATCGAATGGGCCGCGGTGCAGCCCTGGTCGAGCGGCAAGGTGGGCCTCCTCGGCATCTCCTACTACGCAGCGGGGCAGTGGATGATCGCCGCCGAGCGCCCTCCGCACCTCGCGGCGATCCTTCCCTGGCAGGGCACCTACGATTTCTACCGCGACCGCGCCCGCCAGGGCGGCATTCTCGGCAGCGGCTTTCTCAAGCGCTGGTGGAACCGCAGCGTGTTGAGGAATCAATACGGCAATCCGGACACGCCTCTCACCGACCTCTCCACGTGCGAGCGCAACACCGGGCCGGCGAGCCTCGCGCCCGCGGAGCTCGCCGCGAACCGCGTCGAGTACATCGAGAATCTCCTCGCGCGTCCGTTGAACGGCCCCTGGTACGAGGAGCGCAGCGCCCGCCTCGACCGCATCGAGATCCCGGCGCTCGTGGTCGCGAACTGGGGCGGCCTGGGTCTGCACCTGCGGGGCACGATCCTCGGGTACCTCGGCATCGCCTCGCGCGAGAAATGGCTCAAGGTGCAATCGGGATCGTACTTCCTCACCTTCCTCTCGCCCGAGAGCGTCGCGCTGCAGCGGAAATTTTTCGACCGGTACCTGAAGAACATCGACAACGGCTGGGAGCTCGAGCCGAAAGTCGAGGCCGCGGTGCGCGCGGCGGACGACACGGTGAAGCGCGTGGCGCGCGACACGCAGTGGCCGCTTACGGGAACGAAGTGGTCGCGGTATTACCTCGACGCATCGAGCCTGACGCTCGGTGCGATCGCGCCGGACAAGGCCGCAAGTGCAAGCTACGCGGCGATCGGCGACGGCGTCACTTTCAGCACGGCACCTCTTGAGCATCCAATAGAATTCGTCGGGCCGATCAAGGCGAAGCTCTGGGTGTCATCGAGCACCGACGACATGGACCTCTTCGCGACGCTGCGCGCCTTCGATCCTCAGGAGAAGGAAATCACGTTTCTGTCGGCGGTCGAGCCCAAAGCGCCGGTCTCGCAGGGCTGGCTGCGCGTGTCGCAGAGAAAGCTCGACGCGAAGCGCTCCACCGAATGGCAGCCGTGGCACGCGCACGACGAAGCGCAAAAGCTGAAACCCGGCGAGGTCTACGAGGTGGACGTCGAGATCTGGCCGGCGAGCCTCGCCCTTCCTGCCGGATTTCGTCTTGCGCTCACGCTGCAGGGCAAGGACTTCGAGCGCCCGGGCGAAACCGGCGCGCAGAAAGGCTCGGGCTGGTTCCTCCACGACCATCCGCGCGACCGCCCGCCTGAGACCTTCGCGGGCACGCATACCGTATATAGCGGCGGCGAGCGGGGGTCGTATCTGCTATTGCCGGCGATCGGCCGGCGACGCATCTAGCGCTCCGCCGGCTCGTTCGCATCGATCAGCACGAAGGCGACGCGGCAGTTTTCCTTTCCGCGGTTTACCCAGGCGTGGTTCGTTCCTCGCTGCACCAGAACGTCGCCCGCCTTAAAGTGCACTTCGGAATCGTCGAGCAGCATGTCGATCTCGCCCGAGATCACGACGGCGTAGTCGACGCTCTTGGTGCGGTGCATGCCCGCGTGGCGCGCGCCGCCTCGACCGGCCGCGATTCCCATTTCGCGCAGCATGGCCGCGTTGTCGACGGAGCCGAAATCCGCGGCGGGGGGAAAGTCGACGACGCGGAAGATCGAGCCCCGGGGCGGCGGCGCGACGCCGATCTCGCGCGATGCGCGGTCGGCGTCGCCGGATACGTCGGCCGGCGACTCCTCCGTCACCCACAGGAGCGTCGAGAGGAGGCCGGTCGCTTCTCTGAGCTTGGCGTTCTGCGCGGCGCCGTCGATCAGGACGACCGCCCTGCCCTTTGCGTCGTGGCCGGTGACCACGCGCCTGGTCGGCTGCCCCATGCCTTCAGTGGAAAAAGCGCGTCAGGCGGCGAGCGGTCTGAAGCGGAATTTCCGCTCGGCCCGCGAGATTGCGTCCGCGTTTCGCGCCGAGACGCCCCAGTGATCGTTCCGGTTGGGGGGCCATTTCCAATCTTCGGGCTTGCCGGTCTTGTACGAGCTGCCGACGCGCTGGACCTCCGAGGTGTACTCCACCGCGGCGCCGAACGGCGCAACGAAATACGCGAAGACGTTGTTGCCGGGCCCGTGACGCCCGGGACCCCAGAAGGTCGCCATCCCCGCGTCCTTCATCCTGCCGATGCCGCGCATGACCGCGTCGATGTCGGTCATTTCGAACGCGATGTGATTGAGTAGGGAATTGTCAGACTGCGCATAGGCGATCGCGTGGTGGACGCGGTCGCAGCGCACGAAATCCATGAACCCGGTGCGATCGGAAAGCCGGAACCCGAGCACCTCCACCGCGAAGCGCGTGCAGGCTTCGCGGTCCCGCGCGTTGAGGACGACGTGCGTGACCTGCAGGGGCCTGTCCCGATCCGGGCGCAGCTTCTTCACGCGCTTTCTTTCGGTGACGAACCGGAACACGTGGCCCTCGGGCCCTTCGACGAGATATCCGGATCCGCCGCCGGGCTCGTCGAAGCCTCGCAAGGGGCCGAGCGGCGCCCCAGCCGCAGCGGCGCGCTTGCGGATTCTCGCGAGCTCGGGCTTCGAGCCGCAAAAAGTGATCGCGGCCACTGCGGGCTCGCTTGCCTGCGCAACCGAGACCACGTACGGGATGTCTTCGGTGCCCCGGAGATAGGAGATCCCGTTTCGCTCGCCGGTCTCCAGCAGGCCCCAGGTGTCCCGGAAAAACCGGACCGCCGATTCGCGATCGGGCACTTCGAGCTCGATGCTTCGCAGCTTCATGTTTTCACTCCGGATTCGTGCGATGTTCCGATCGACGACAGCGCGGAGGCAATTGTATTACTCCGAAGTTCCGAGGGCACGCTCGGAGCAATACTTGCCCGGCCAGCAAATCCGGATACAATCCCAAACCCGAGAAGAAGAAAGGGAGGGAAATGAGAAAGGGCCGGAGCCTCGGGCCTGCCGAGGTCGACCATCGGAAATCGCTGTCGCTGCTCCGTGCGACGCTCGAGTCCACGGCCGACGGCGTTCTGGTCGTGGACAACCTCGGCAAGATCACGACCTACAACCAGCAGTTCGCGGAGATGTGGCGCATCCCGCCGCAAGTCCTTGCCTCCAGGAACGACGAGGACGCGCTCACTTTCGTCCTCGATCAGCTGAAGGAACCCGACCACTTCCGCAAACAGGTGAACGAGCTTTACTCGCATCCCAGCCAGGAGAGCTTCGACACGATCGAGTTCAAGGACGGCCGCATCTTCGAACGCTATTCCAGGCCGCAGCTGGTCGAAGGGCAGACGATCGGCAGGGTGTGGAGCTTCCGCGACGTGACCGAGCACCGCCGCGCGGAAGAGCAGCTGCGCGAGAGCGAAGAGCGCTTCCGCCTCATCGCCGAGAACGTCGGCGACTTGGTCGCGATGGTCGATACCGAAGGGCGGCGCATCTACAACAGCCCGTCCTACCGGACCGTCTTCAAGGACGGCGAGATCCAGCCGGACACCGATTCCTTCAAGGAGATCCACCCCGAGGATCGCGAGCGCGTCAAGGCGATTTTCCGCGAGACGGTCGAAACGGGCGTGGGGCGACGGACCGAGTTCCGCTTCGTGCTCAAGGACGGCGGGATCCGCTACATCGAATCGGAAGGCCGCGTCATCCGGGACGCGGCCGGGGAGGTGTCGAAAGTGGTCGTGGTCTCGCGCGACATCTCCGAGCGCAAGCGCGCCGAGCAGCGCGAGAGGATGGAGCACGCCGTGACGCGGGTGCTCGCCGAATCGGAAACGCTCGCCGAGGCCATCCCGAAAATCGTCCAGACCATCTGCGAGACGCTGAACTGGGACTGCGGGGCGCGTTGGAGCATGGACGAGCGCAAGAAGGCCATCAGCTGCGTCGAAGCCTGGAGCATCCCCGACAGGGCGTTCGCGGACTTCATCGCCGAAGTGCGCGAAATGACGTTCCAGCCGACCCATCGAGGCCTGGTGAGGCAGGTGTGGGTGAGCGGAACGTCGCACTGGATACCGGACGTGAGCCGCGACGAAGGCTTCCAGCGGGCGCAGCTCGCCGCCAAGGCGGGGCTCCACGGCGCGTTCGCCTTTCCGGTCCTCGCAGGCAACGTGACTCTCGCCGTGCTGGAATTCTTCAGCCGCGAGATCCGCAACCCCGATCCGTCGCTGCTCCAGATGGTGCGCGTGATCGGCAGCCAGATCGGCCAGTTCATGGCCCGCAAGCAGGCCGAGGAGAACCTGCTGTACGTCGCGACGCACGACACGCTGACCGGGTTGCCCAACCGCTACATGTTCAACCAGCGCTTCGCCCACGCGCTCAACAACGCGCAGCGCTACCACAAGACGATGGCGCTCCTATTCCTCGATCTCGATCGCTTCAAGTTCATCAACGATACGCTCGGCCACCCGTTCGGCGACCGGCTGCTCCAGGAGGCGGGGGGGCGCCTCAGAATGTGCCTGAGGGAAAGCGACACCATCGCCCGTTTCGGCGGCGACGAATTCGTCGCGCTCATCGAGGACTTCGCCGCGCCCGGCGACGTGATCAGCGTCGCCCAGAAAATCCTGCATGCCCTGCGCTGGCCGTTCATGCTGGAAGGCGAGACCTGCCACCTCTCCGCGAGCATCGGGATCAGCCTGTATCCGAACGACGGTGCGGACCTCGCGAGCCTCCTGAAGAACGCCGACATCGCCACCTACCGCGCCAAAGAGCAGGGCAAAAACAATTATCTGTTCTATTCAGGGGAAATGAACGATCACCTGTCCGCGAGGATCGCCAAGGAGACCCGGCTGCAGGGCGCTCTGGAGCGAAACGAGTTCATCCTCCACTACGAACCCAAGGTCGAGATCAATACCGGCCGGATCACGGGCATGGAGGCGCTGATCCGCTGGCAGCACCCCGAGCTCGGATTGCTTCCTCCCCTGGAGTTCATCGGGCATGCCGAAGACTCCGGACTGATCGTTCCGATCGGAGCCTGGGTGCTCAGAATCGCGTGCGCGCACAACCAGACCCTCCAGGGCCGCGTTCCGACCCCGCTCACCGTAGCCGTGAATCTGTCCCCGCGCCAGTTCGAGGACAAGCACCTGCTTCGGGAGATCGAGCGGGCCCTCGCCGAAAGCTCGCTCAAGCCGAACTGCCTCGAGCTCGAAATCACCGAGAGCATGGTGATGCGGGACACCCAGAACTCCAAGAAAATACTCGACGGAATCAAGTCGATGGGCATCCGCCTTGCGATCGACGACTTCGGCACCGGCTATTCCTCGCTCGCGTCCATCAAGCGCTTCCCGTTCGACTGCATCAAGATCGACCGCTCTTTCATCAAGGACATTCCGCAGGACCCGGACGACGTCGCGATCACGCAGGCGATCATCGCGATGGCGCATAGCCTCCGGCTGAAGGTGATCGCGGAAGGGGTGGAGACCCAGGAGCAGCTCGATTTTCTCACCGAGCACGGATGCCACGAGTTCCAGGGATACTTCTTCCGCAAGCCGCAGCCCGCGGAGGACTTCTCCAAGCTGCTGCGCGACAACGCCGGAGCGATGGTGGCAGCCGCCACGTGAGCCGGTCGCGGGCGCCCTACTCCGGCTTGATGCCGGCGCTCGTCAGGATCTTTCCGTACTTGGCGTAATCGCGCTTCAGGATCGCTTCGAATTCCTCGGGCGTCCCGCCCGTGATGTCGAGGCCGCCGTCGGCGAATCGCCGGCGGATGTCGGGCTCTCCCAGCACCGCCTGGATTTCCCGGTTCAGCCGCAGCACGATTTCCCTCGGGGTCGCGGCCGGCACCATCACTCCGTGCCAGGTGACGAGCTCGAAATCCGGTATGGTCTCGGCCAGCACCGGGAGCTCGCCGAAGGGACCCATGCCGCGCTTTGGGTTGGTCGAAGCAATCGCGCGCACGCGGCCCGATTTGACCTGTCCCTGCGCAATGTTGACGACGTCGAAAAGCAGGTTCACCTCCCCGCCCATCAGCGCGTTCAACGCAGGCGCATTGCCTTTGTACTGCACCATGATCATCTCGGCACCGGCATGGGATCGCAGCATCTCGCAGGCGACCTGCGGAAGCGCGCCGGAGGAAGCGCAGCTGACGCTGCCCGGCTTTGCGCGCGACCGCGCGATGACCTCCGCCACCGTGCTCGCGGGAAACTCCGGATGGGTCAGCAGCACCATCGATGCGCTGTCCAGATGGATGACCGCGGCGAGCTCCCTGAACGGGTCGATGCTGGCCTTGAGGAAGAACGGGTTGGTGATGATCGCCGGAACGACGAACACCACGGTGGTGCCGTCGGGCGCGGACTTCGCCGCCGCTTCGTGGCCGACGTTGCCTCCGGCCCCCCCGCGATTCTCGACGATGCCGGGTTGACCCACGCGCTCGGCGAGCTTCGCGGAAACGAGGCGCGTCACCACGTCGGCGGGTCCGCCGGGCGGAAACGGCACGATCCAGCGGATCGGCTTCGACGGCCACGCGGTCTGCGCCTGCGCGAGCGTCCCCGCGAACGTCGTCGCCGCGGCGAAGGCGACCGCCAGATGTCTTGCGTTCATGCCCCCACTCAACGCGGGGGCGGAGGGGGAGGAGGTGGAGGCGGCGGAGCGTAGCTGGGAGCGGCCGGCGCAGAGGAGGTCAGGCGACCGGACACAGGAACCTTGTGGCCCTTTGCGTACATGCACTGGATGTAGGCGTAGTCGTAGCGCCGCTGCAGTCCGTACGCGGATGTTTCTCCGGCGCCTGCACCCGCCGCCGAGCCGAGGAGAAGCCCCCCGCCGGCCCCTGCGGCCGCGCCGCTTCGCCCGCCGAGCGCGGCGCCTGCGGCCGCTCCAATGGCGGTTCCAACGACGGCGCTTTTCGCCGCGCTTTCCGCGGCGATGTCTTCAGACGACTTGCCGCCTACCTGGAACTCGGCGAAATTGCGGCACTCGACGTCGTCGTAACGGAACTGGTCGAAGCTCTTGCCGGAGCCCGGCAGCACCATCACGCTGGGACCCTTGGGCATGCTCACACATGCGCTGAGCAGGATCGCTCCTATCAGGAGCGGCGAAAATTTCAGGAGTTTCATGATAGAGGTGACCTGTGTCAGCCGCCGGGCGCGGGCTGCGGCGTCACGCGCTGCCAGCCTCCGGGGCATTCCTTGACGTACGGATAATAGGTTTTGGATTCGGCGCAGTAGTACCAGAAACCATGTGACTGTTGCGCGGGTGCAGGTTGAGCCTGCTCGATATACGTCGGCGGCGGCGCCGGAGCCACGACCACCGGGGGATAGTAGTAGTAGGGAGGGTAGTACCAGGGATAGAACGGAGCGCCGATTACGACGCCGAAGTGCACGCGCCCGTGGTGCCACGCCAACGCCGGAGCGCTGGCTGTCGCACCCAATAAGACTGCGCTCAAGGTCAAGGCTGCTTTGATCCGGTTCATGATCGCCTCTTCCGTCCCGTTCGACACCCGCATGCTAGCAAGGGCACCCGGTCGCCGTGGTAACGAATTGTCACAAATTGTGACATGCGCGACGCGCGCCGATTCACAAACGAACGCACGAAGCGCGTAACGGACTACAGGATCTTCAATCGATCTTGGCCCCGGAGCGCTTCACGACCTCGGCCCACTTCGCCGAGTCCCTGCGTATCACTTCCGCGAACTCCTCGGGGCTGCCGCCCGCAGGCTCGTCCCCGATCTCGCCGAATCTCGCCTTGAACATGGGCGAGACGATCGCCTTGTTGATGGAGGAATTCAGCTTGTCGATGATGGGCCTCGCCATTCCCGCAGGTCCGATCACGCCGCTCCAGGTACTCGCGTCGTAGCCCGGGACTCCCGCCTCGGCGATCGTCGGCAGGTTCGGAAAGCCCGGTGAGCGCCTCGGCCCGCTCACGGCGAGCGCCTTGACCTTGCCCGAGCGCGCAAAGCTGGAGATAGAGTTGAGGCTCTCGAACATCAGCTGCACGTGGCCGGCGATCAGGTCGTTGATCGCCATCGCCCCGCCTTTGTAGGGTATATGCATGATGTCCGTGCCGGTCATGTATTTGAAGAGCTCGCCGCCGACGTGTCCAGGCGAGCCGTTGCTCGAGGACGCGTTCATGAGCTTGCCCGGGTTCTTGCGCGCGTACTCGATCAGCTCCTGCACCGAATTCACCGAGAGCGAAGGCGAAACCGCGAGCAGCAGGTGCCCGCGGGTCACGAGCGCGATCGGCTGGAAATCCCGCTCGATGTCGTAGGGAAGTTTCGCCACCATGTGGCGCGTGATCGCGAGCGCCCCCACCGGTCCCATG
>Ga0209647_1001602_pt1 | contig 18988 bp, 17 predicted proteins | sample GraSoi_2013_60cm_FD_185827 | JGI IMG/M metagenome (GOLD analysis project Ga0209647, IMG submission 185827) | Grasslands soil microbial communities from the Angelo Coastal Reserve, California, USA - Sample 9_17_2013_60cm (SPAdes) (version 2) | ecosystem: Environmental > Terrestrial > Soil >... | reverse complement strand
GTTACTTCCCGCGAGTCCCGCCTGCTCTCTCGCCCCGGTGGCCGGATTGAGGATCACGAACTTGTTCAGGGCATTCGCGCTGCGCGTATTGGCCGAATCGTTGTAGTAAGGCGTGACGTCCAGGTCGAGCGCGCGGATGGGATGCCACGCCAGCTTGGCCATGACGGTCTTGCCGCCCGAGCCATTGACCTTCGCGCCGGTGGTCAGGTTGTTGAGGTTGCCGGGGAAGTCCGACTTGCTTGCCGCGACGCGCACGCCGAAGGTCTCCGAGAGCTCGCCGCTGGCCGAGGCCGCAACGCGCCACTCGTGGTCGCTCGTCTTGAGGTAGGTGAGGCGCCCCTGCATCGGGCCGGAGATCGGCTTGGTCACGATGATGACCCCGCCGGCGATGGCGGACCTGCCGAAGAGCGTGCTTTGCGGGCCCTTGAGGACCTCGATCCTGAAGATGTCGGCGAGGTCCCTGAACGCCTGGAACTGGTTCGCGACGGGGATGTCGTCGATGATGACGATCACGTCGCCCTCGACGCCGATGCTCGTGGTCTGCGTGCCCACGCCGCGCATGGTGATGGCGTTGTTGGCGCTGGTGGTGCCCGCGTTGACCGAAAGCGCGGGCGTGAGCGCCACGATGCCTTCCAGCTCGCGGACGTTATTGCGCTCGATCGTCTCTTCGGTGATCACCGAAATCGCCATCGGGACGCTCTCGAGCTTTTCCACGCGCTTGTTGGCCGTGACCACGATGGATTCGAGCCGGTCCTTCTCCACTCCGGGGGCGGGCGCCTGCTGTGCCAGTGCCGGCGAGCCAATGCTGGACAGCGCGAGCAACACGGATGCGGCGATGGGGGTCGGCGTGAAACTGGTTCGTTGGATGGGGTGCACTTCCCTCTCCTCTTCGAAGTGTTCGTTGTCGTATTCGGTCGTCATGACCGGCCGTATCTCATCACCCATTTCACGGTGATGGGCTCGACCAGCTTGAATGGCCCCTCGCTGCAGGTAACGTGGATGCGCATCGCGCCGGTCGGCGATTTGTAGTCGTCGCTGCCGCCGGTTGTTTCCGCCTTGCAGCTGCGCAGGCCCTCGACCTCGAATGCGGTTACCGCGCCGCTGCCGAAGCGAACCGACGTGCCTGCGAGCGTGACGTCGTCGGAGAAGGATGCGAACTCGAGCGTGAGCCTCTCGACATCGAGCGGGCTCGGCGCGGTGTAGGTGTCGGTGCGCGTGATGACGCCCGGCGCGAAGAGGTACTCGCTCGCGAGCCGGATGCGAGGATCTTTCTGCGGTGCGTCCTTGCCCAGCCGGTTCAATTCGTCCTGCCGGTAGGCGACGCGCTGCAAGCCGCCCTTCGAGGTCGCGGAGATGTCCTTGATGAAAGCCGTTCCCATCAGCTCGGTGCCGTCGGCGAGCCTGAACTTGGGTATCAGCTGGGGGTGGCGGTAGCCGCTATCCGCCACGCCGGCCACGATGTCATTGGCGAACGGCAGCGGGTAGTAAGGGCTGTTGGCGTGCTGGCCGGCGCCCCCGTTCACCAGCAGCAGGCTGAAAACACGTTCGCCGTCGCGGACGATCGCCAGCGCCCGGTCGTACTCACCGCGCGAGAACCACGTCATCCGGAACTGTGGCTGGGTCCTTTCGAGCCAGGCCTGGAGGTCGGTGGCAGGAGGCTCGCCGCCGAAGCCCGCCCGTTTCCACTGGGCGGTCGTGGAAAGCAGCTGATGGAGCAGCGAGAAGTTCTCGCCCAGGATGCGATGCTTCCCGCGGTAGGCGTCGGTGCGCCGCCCCTGCCCCCACAGGTCGACCGAATGGATCGCGGGGTTGAACCAGAAGTCGGCGTAGCGCGCGACGACGCGGGCGCAATAGGCATACGCGTAGCGCATCTCCTCCGCGCTCAGCACATCCAGGTAAGCGGCGACCGAAAGGATTTCGAGGATCGCAGTGTCGCCGTATGCGCCGATGCTGCGCCCGAAGCTGAAGCCTTCGCCGCGCGTGTTGCCGATGGCGAGCGCGATGTCGGCCGACTTGCGCAGCAGCGCCTTCAACTCGGGCGTGACGGCAAGCCCCGTCTCGATGTAGCGCTGGCAGACTTCGGCGATGAGCAGGATGCTGTAGCGATCGAAACGGCCCTCGCCGTCCGTCTCGTCGGAGAAACCGTACTTCCCCGAGTAGGCCTCGTAGTGGCGCATCATCTTGTCGATCAGCCGGCGGCTGCCGCTGTCGTCTTCCCACCCGAGCAGCATGCGCAGGCGCGCGACGCTGAAGGCCACGCCGTAGTAGTTGGTCGGCAGGTTGATGAGCTTGTAGTCGGGCAGACTCACGAAGCGGCGCCAATCGAGCTGCGCCTTCAGCTTCGCCAGCGTCGGCGCGCTCACCGCCTCGTCGAGCAAGCCGTTCGACTTCAGCCTGTACAGGGCCAGCAGGTAGTAATAGACGCCCCAGGTCTCGTTATCCATGCCGACCGTGAGATCGGCAATCTCCCGGTATCCCTGCAGGTAGCGTGCGAAACGCGCATCGTCCCGGGGCGTGGCGAGCAACAGATGGCTGAGGCCGACGGCGATCTTCCCGGGCAGGAACTTGTCCCTGCCGTCGAAGACGGCCACGCCGTCCATGGTCGCTGCCGCCTTGTCGGCGCGGATCTTCTCGAAGAAGTAGTCGAGCTGCGGATACAGCCGCTCGCGCACGACATCGTTCATGCGTGCTTCGGCAGGCCGGGCACTCGACGCCGATTCGGCGGCGCGGCTGGGCGACGCGGCCATGCAAGAGGCCGCGGCGAGCGCCGCGCAAAGCAGCAGGCGATGGTGCCCGTTCAAATTGGATCGCCTCCCCCGGCGAGCGTTTGAGGTAAACGTTTTCCTAATCTAACGAGGCAGCGAGCTAATGTCAACAGCCGGCGGGGTGGCCGGTGCGCTCGGGGGCGAGAAAAACGTTTACCGCGGAGAGAAATGCCAGCTAGCGTTCGCGAGTGGAATCACGCATCACGAGGCGTGGTTCGACCTTCCTGTGGCCCTTGGCGGAGGTGTCGCCTTCGATGAGGCGCAACAGCAGGCGCATGCCTTCCTCGCCGAGAAACTCGCTCTGCGTGTCGACGGTGGTGAGCGCCGGGCTGGTGAAGCGCCCGAAGGCGATGTTGTCGATCCCGACCACGGAGATGTCGGCGGGGACGGAGACGCCGAACGAGCGGGCGGCGCCGAGGAAGCCGATGGCCACCATGTCGTTGTAGCAGACCACGGCGTCGAACTTGTCCTTGCGCAGCACGATCGCCGGGCACACGCGCTCGCCCTCGGCCACCGTGGGCGCGCGCACTTCGAAGCGCGTGAACTTGAGGCGGTGTGCCGCCAGGCATTCGGTGAGCCCGCGCGTGCGCTCCATGTCGGGCCGCGCCGGGGCGAACCCCACGTACGCGATCTTCCGGTGCCGCTGCTTCACCAGCAGCTCTCCCAGCATGAATGCCGCACTGTAGGCGTCGATGCCGATGCTGGGGCGGTTTCCCGGCGCAGGACGCCCCGAGAACACCACCGGCTTGCCGTAAGCCAGCACGCGGCCGAGTTGGTCCTCGGGCATGCGGGTGCTCACTATCAACCCATCCACGCGCCGGCTCAAGGCCTCCAGGAGCTCATCCTCGCGCGCCTGGCTTTCTTCGGTATCGACGAACAGGAGGTTGTAGCCGTGCTCGAGCGCCACTCGGTTGGCGCCCTTCACGAGGCTGGTGAAGTGCGGGTTGCCGATATCGAGGATCACCACCCCTACCGACCCGGTCTTGCCGGTGATCATGCTGCGGGCGAGCGGGTTGGACTGGTAGGCGAGCTCGTCGACTGCCGCGCGGATCTTGCGCTCGACGCCGGGCGTGAACCGCTGCGTCGAATTCATGTACTTCGACACGGTGGCGATCGAAACGCCGGCGCGCGCCGCGACGTCGCGGATGGTGGGCTTCTTTTTCATTCGCTTGACAAGTCTAACCTGCCGCCAGCACACTCGGGGGAAAACGTTTTCCACGAGTTTCCCCCAAGGATCATGAGCGCGCAACCAGAATATCGCCGCCTCCTCCTCACCGGCGCCGCGGGCGGCCTGGGCAAGGTGCTGCGCGAGCGGCTGAAGCCGTTCGCCCGGACGCTGCGCGTTTCCGACCGCGAGGACCTGGGCGAGGCGGGACCGGGCGAGGAGGTGATGCTCTGCGACCTCGCCGACAAGCCGGCCGTCCACCGCCTGGTCGAAGGCGTCGACGCCATCGCGCATTTCGGCGGCATTTCCACCGAGGCGCACTTCGACGCCATCCTGCAATCGAACATCGTCGGCGTCTTCAACCTCTACGAGGCCGCTCGCCGGCACGGCGTGAGGCGCGTGGTCTTCGCGAGCTCCAACCACGCGACCGGCTTCTACAAGCAGACGCAGAGGATCGACGTCGATGCGCCGATGCGCCCCGACGGCCTGTATGGCGTGAGCAAGTGCTTCGGTGAAAACCTGTCGCGCCTGTACTTCGATCGCCACGGGATCGACACGGTGTGCCTGCGCATCGGGTCGTCCTTCCCCCAGGTGCAGGACCGACGCATGCTTTCCACTTACCTTAGCTATGACGACCTGGTAGAGCTCGTGCGATGCTCGCTGTTCGCCCCGGAAGTCGGCCACACCGTGATCTTCGGAGTTTCCGGCAACGCCTCGTCGTGGTGGGACAACCGCAAGGCGGCGCACTTGGGCTTCAAGGCGAGGGACACCTCGGAATCGCAGCGCGCGCGCGTCGAGGCGACGAATCCCCCGCTCGATCGCTCCGATCCCGCGTCCATCTACCAGGGCGGGCGCTTCGTCTCCCTAGGGCCGTTCGACGATTGAAGGCCACGAACATCGAGCCGGTCACCGCGCCCGTCCACGCCGTGGGCGAATCGCCCGTCTGGCGCGCCGCGGAAGGCGCGCTGTATTGGGTCGACATTCCGGCCAAGCGGCTGCATTGCCTCGAGGTCGGCAGCGGCAGGGCCCGGGCCTGGAGCGCGCCGGAAATGCTCGCCTGCATCGCGTTCGAGAACGACGGCTGCGTGGTGGCGGGGCTCGAAAGCGGCATCTTCTCGCTTGCGCCCGCGCCCGATGGCACGATGGCGGCAATACGCTGGGCCGCGCCGAGCTTTCCCATGAAGAACATGCGCTTCAACGACGGACGCTGCGACCGCCAGGGCCGCTTCTGGGCGGGCACCATGAACATGGACATGGGGGCCGCGCATCCGGTGGGCGAGCTCTATCGCTACGACGCGAGCGAAGGCCTCGCCGGCCCCTTCGTGGAGGGGCTCCTGGTGCAGAACGGCCTCGCGTTCTCGCCTTCGGGCGATCGCATGTACCTCTCGGACTCCCACCCCAAGAGCCGGCAGGTCTGGGTATTCGACTACGACCGCGATTCGGGAACGCCGGGCGAACGGCGCGTTTTCGTCGACATGAATCACTACGAAGGACGGCCCGACGGCGCCGCGGTCGACGTGGACGGCTGCTACTGGACCTGCGCGAACGACGCCGGGCGCCTTCTCCGATTCACGCCCGAAGGCGTCCTCGACAGGAACATCGCGCTGCCGGTGAAGAAGCCGAGCATGTGCGCCTTCGGCGGGGCGGGGCTCGATACGCTGTACGTGACCACGATCCGGCCGCGGGACGAGGCGGCGCTCGCATTCCAGCCGCTCGCGGGCGCGGTGCTCGCGCTGCGTCCGGGGACGCAGGGGCTGCCGGAGCCGGAGTTCGCGGCACGCGCCCGGATTCTCAACTAGAAAACGACTCGAGGAGATAGCCATGCCAGACATTCGACGCGGGTTCCTTCGCTGCTCCATCGCCGCCGCCGCCTTGCTCGCCGCGACCGCATTCGCCCGGGACTTCCGCTCGGCGGACGTGCATCCGACCGACTATCCAACGGTGATGGCGGTCAACTACATGGGCAAGCTGCTCTCGGAGCGCACGCAGGGCCGCATGGGGATCCACGTGTACCCCGCCGGAGTGCTCGGTACCGAGAAGGACACGATCGAGCAGCTGCGCATCGGGGGCCTGGACATGATGCGCATCAACTCCGCGGCGCTGAACAGCATCGCTCCCGAGACCATCGTCACGGTGATGCCGTTCCTCTTCCGTTCGACCGATCACATGCACACGGTGCTCGACGGCCCCATCGGTGACGAGATCCTCGCCTCCATGGAGTCCCAGGGCATCGTGGGGCTCGCCTTCTACGATAGCGGCGCGCGCTCGTTCTACACGGCCAAGAAGCCGGTCCGCACGCTCGCCGACATGAAAGGGCTCAAGGTGCGCGTGCAGCAGTCGGATCTGTTTGTGGCCCTCATCGAGGCGCTCCACGCGAATCCCACGCCGATGCCCTACGGCGAGGTGTACACGGCGCTGAAGACCGGGATCGTGGACGCAGCGGAGAACAACTGGCCGTCCTACGAATCGTCGCGCCACTTCGAGTCGGCCCGGTTCTACACGCTGAGCGAGCACTCGATGGCGCCGGAAGTCCTCGCGTTCTCCAAGATCGTCTGGGACAAGCTCTCGAAGGAGGACCAGGCGCTGATCCGAAGGGCCGCCAAGGACTCGGTCCCCTACATGCGCAAGCTGTGGGACGAGCGCGAGATGAAATCGCGCAAGGTCGTCGAAGCCGCCGGCTCGCAGGTGATCACCATCGCGAACAAGCAAGAGTTCATCGACGCGATGAAGCCGGTGTACGCGAAGTTCGCCGATACGCCGCGGCTGAAGGACCTTGTCAAGCGCATCCAGGACACGAAGTAATGCGGCTCCTGACCCGGGTGAACGCACGCATCGCACGCGCGTGCATGTATTTCTCGGTGGCCGGGCTCCTGGTGATCGTCGCGATCGTCCCCTTCCAGGTGTTCGGCCGCTACGTGATGAACGACAGCCCCACCTGGACCGAGAACCTCGCGCTGGTGCTGATCCTCTACGTGACGCTCATCGGCGCGGCCGTCGGCGTGCGCGACGCGGGCCACATCGGCATGGAATCACTGCTGGTGCTGGCGCCCGAGGCCGTCCGCAACAAGCTAGAGATCGTGATCCACGTCCTCGTAGCCATCTTCGGCGGATACATGGTCTACAACGGCTGGGTGCTGGGCACGTCGGTCTGGCCGTACAAGCTGCCCAACATCAATCTTTCTGAAGGCGTGCGCTACGTTCCGCTGGCGATCTCGGGCGCGCTCATCATCCTCTTCTGCATCGAGCACGTGATCGCGGCGATACGCGGCGAGGAAGTGGTGCCGGCGTGGCACTGACGATCCTTGCGGTTTCCTTCACCCTCCTGCTGCTGCTGGGCGTCCCCGTGGCGTTCGCGATCGGGCTCTCGTCGGTGTGCACGATCCTCTATGAGGGCCTGCCGGTCGCGGTGCTCTTCCAGCAGATGATGTCCGGGATGAATATCTTCTCGTTCCTCGCGATCCCGTTCTTCATCTTCAGCGGCGAGCTGATGCTCCACGGCGGCATCGCCGACAAGATCGTCGCGCTCGCGAGGAACCTGGTCGGCCACGTGCGCGGCGGCCTGGGCATGGCGAACGTGCTCGCGTGCACGCTCTTCGGCGGCGTCTCGGGCTCGCCCGTCGCCGATGTCTCGGCCATGGGCGCGGTGATGATCCCGATGATGAAGCGCGAGGGCTACGACACCGACTACGCCGTGAACGTGACCACGCACGCATCGCTCGTCGGCGCGTTGATGCCCACCAGCCACAACATGATCATCTATTCGCTCGCCGCCGGCGGAACGGTGTCCATCAGCGCGCTCATCGCGGCGGGCGTGCTGCCCGCGGTGGTGCTGTGCCTGTGCATGCTGGTCGCCGCCTACCTGGTGGCGGTGAAACGCGGCTACCCCTCGGGCGTCTTTCCCGGATGGAGCACGATCTGGCGCTCGCTCGCCGCGGCCCTCCCGGGCCTCCTGGTGGTCGTCATCATTCTCGCGGGGATCCTCACGGGCGTCTTCACGGCGACCGAATCCGCGTCGGTGGCGGTCGTGTACTCGATCACGCTCACGTTTTTCATCTACCGCACGATGACCAGGGAGAACTTCCTGAAGGCGGCGGCGCGGGCGGTGAAGACCACGGGTATCGTGCTGCTGCTGATCGGCGTCTCGGCGATGTTCCAGTACCTCATGGCGCTCTACTCGGTCGCGGAGCTGGCCGGCGGCTGGCTCTCGGCGGTCTCCTCGAACCCGTGGACGATCTTCTTCCTGATCAACCTCATCCTCTTCATCCTCGGCACCTTCATGGACATGGCGGCCACCATCCTCATCTGCACGCCGATTTTCCTGCCGATCGCGATGAAATTCGGCATGGACCCGGTGCAGTTCGGCATGGTGATGCTGATCAACTGCGCGCTGGGCCTCAACACGCCACCGGTGGGGACGACGCAGTTCGTCGGCTGCGCGATCGGCGGCATCTCGGTGGGCGAGGTGATGCGCACCATCCTGCCGTTCTACGCGGCGCTGCTCGCCGCGCTCTTTCTCGTCACCTACGTGCCGGCGTTTTCGATGTGGCTCCCGCACATGCTCTCGGTGCGTTGATGAGCGCGGGCCCGGGCGTTCACTCCATGTACCCGGCAACACCGGTGGAGTCGTAGAAGGCGATCGCGCCGTCGGCGAAGTAGTGGCTCACGATCGAGCGGCGCGAGAGCGACTGGTCGATGCGCACGCTCCCGCCGTGCATCAGGTTCTCGTGCCAGATGAGGACGGTGCCGCGCTTCGGGCGGTAGGTCATCTTCTCGAAGCGCCCCTCGGCGAGCATCTCGCGCCAGCGCGCGGCGACGGTGTCGCCGAACTCGTTCCAGTCGTCGTTGGTCACCTTGGCGCAGCCGCTGCCGTCCATGTAGACGCGCGGCAGGCGGTGGCTGCCCTTGTAGACCTCGAGCTCGCCCGAATCGGGCTGCACGTCCTCGAGCGCGATCCAGACGCCGCACATGTAGCCGGCGGGAAAGGGCGTGAGGTGGATGGTGTCCTGGTGAGCGCCCTGCTGGCTGCCGAAGATGTAGATGAGCGTCTGGCAGGCGCGCGGCGGCACGCCGAAGATGAGCTCGAGGTAGCGCATCACCGCCGGGTGCCGCCAGAGCGCGCGCACGCCCGGGTACTGGCGATGCAGGTGATGAATCCGCTGGCTCGTGCCGTATTCGTAGCCCTCGATCTTCTTCTCGATGGCGTCGTCGAGCTCGCGCTCTATGGTCGCGAGCAGCGGCTCCTCCACCGGCACGGGCAGGATCGCATAGCCGTCCTCGACGAACTGCCGCAGCGCGCCCGCCTCCTCGGTGGTGACGGTTCCCGCATCGCGCATCGCGGCCAGGTGCGATAGCGCGTCGGGCCGGTCGAACCACGCGGACAGCGACGGCTCGGCGATGTCGTAGGCCGAGCTGTCGACGAAACCTTCCAGCACCATCGGCGTGCCGTGCTCGCGCAGGCTCGCGCGCACCCGATCCGCGATCGCGCCAGCGTTCGAGACGTTCAGCACGAAGGCTTCACTCCACACCGCCTTGCCCGCCTGTGTAACGCTCGCCTCGAGGCGGTTCGTCCCGTTGCGCAAGAAATGCGTGTTCAGGAACGTGGCGAGTCGGACGCGGTCCTCGCCCAGCTCGAACTTCTTCGCGTAGACGAGCGCCGACTCGACTTTCAGGGCCAACTCGCCGCTCCCCGAAGGGCCGTCGACCTCGAACGTGAGCGGCACCAGCCCGCGGCTGGGCTTCTCCGCGTCCGGCGGCGCGAAGCCGACCTCGAGGCTCGAAGGTTTCGTGCGCCGGGCGCCATTCGGCGGGGCTTCGCGCGGCGGCGTCATCACCTTCGCGGCCCGTCGTGGCGCGACGGTCCAGTGGCCCTCGGCCCGCGCCGCCTCTTCGAGGAGCCCCCGCAGGCCGTCGGGTGATGTCCAGTCGCGGCCGCACACGAATCGCGGCACGGCCTATCGATCGCAGCCCGGCTCGAGGAACGCCGGCTGGTCGGTGAACGCCGCGCGAACGCCGAACTCGCCGCCGTGGGACGGAAAGTACTCACCGGCGAGATGGCGGTTCGACTGCCCGTACGGATACGCGAAAAGCGCCGCGCCGGGATTGGGCGCGTGGGCTTCCAGGTAGGCGGCCGCCTGCCGCACTTCGTAGTCCGCTCGCTCCTTCGAATCGATGGTGAGGAAAGTCCCGCGGCGAACGCCCTGCGAGAGCGAGTCCGGAAGCGTCTCGTGGTTGTGATCTCAGCTATGGCTGGCGAGGTGCATCAGCCCGCTGTCGACGGCTGCCTTCCACCACGCGTCGGTCCACCAGCCCTTGCCGACCATGCAGGTGCGATCGAGGACGGCGCGCGCCTCGGGCGAGGCGATCACGAAGCTCGTGATGTTGAGCTGCTCCTGCCGGCCCGGATGTTCGGCCGCGAAGTCGCGCAGGGTGTTGAGGACGCTGCGCTGCGTTCCGGCCGTCGGATGGGGAAGATCGAGATAGTCGAAGTCCGCGCCGCCGTTGCACGCGATCGCGACCAGCTTGCCGTTCAGCTCCGCGCCGCGATCGCCCAGCCAGAGGTCGACGATGGTCCTCAGGGGCACGATCCTGAAGCCGGCGTCCGTGACCTGGCGCAGATCCGCGGCGAGCGCCTTCAGGTCATTGTTGGCGTAATCGTTCCCGGCGATGCGCATCGCCTGGTAGGTGAGGATCGGGATTCGCACGGAATGTCGTCGGCGAGGTGGATACTGTCATTCTAGTGCAGCGGCGGCGGCACTCGCGAGCGCCGTTGCTGTCCAACCGGGATGAATTACCGGGGAGCGCCGACATGAGTCCTGCCCATACCACGATGATCGCGATCGCCATCGCCCTCGGCATTGCCGCGCTCTACTTCCTGGTGATGCGCGTCTTCTACAAAGAGGGCAAGGAGCTCGACAAGAAGATCGACCTGTCCAAGATGAAGGCGTGGAAGGACGAGGACTAGCGCAAGGAGAAGTCCACGCGGCTCAGGTGCGCTTTCTCGGGCGCGCCTTCCGCGTTTGTCGCGACCAGGACACGCTCGGCCGGCAGCTGGCCCTGGCTCACGAGGTAGCCCTTAACCTGCTCGGAGCGGCGCTGGGCGAGGGCCGCCAGGTCTTCGGGCTTGATCTCGATGCGCTCGAGGGCGAGCGCTTCCATCTCGACTGCGGAAAGCTGGTGCGGCTTGCCATCCTTCGCACTGTCCTTCGTCTCTTCCTTCGGCGCCGGCGCCTCCGTGGCGATCCCTTCGCGCTCGAGGATCGCCTTGAGATAGCGAGCGCGCTCCTCGGGCGCCACGACGACCTCGGCCTGCGGCGCCGCTTTCAGCGTGGCGCGCTTTGCTTCAACGAGCATGCGCTGCAGCGCCGCGCGCTTGAGCGCGTGCAGATCTTTCTCGGCGTCGACGCTCGCCGCCATCTCGAGCTTCACCGCCGGCCGGTCGAGGAGCGCCTTGGCGACGGCGTCGAGCTTGCGCCGGCTCGCGGGCCCGAGATCGGCGCCGCCGGCATCGAAGTCGACGAAGGCCAGGTCGTCGCCCGAGGGCCCGCCCGCCGCGCCGCTGCCGCCACCTCCACCGCCGCCGACGACCGCAGTGAGGAGCGAGAAGGGCGAGGTGACGGCCTTCTTGAGCAGTCCCACCACCACCTGCGTGATGAGGCCGCCGATCTCGAACTGCGGATCCTCGAGCGAGCCCGAGATCGGCAGCTCGACGTTGATCGCGCCGTTGGAGTCCTTGAGCAGGTTGACGGCGAAGAGGACCGGCAGCTTGGTCGCTTCGGGGCTCTCGACCTTGTCGCCGAACACGAGCTGGTCGAGGCGGATGTTGTTGCGCCCCTGCAGCTTGCCGCCCTCGACGTGGTACTTGACGTCGAGCGTGAGCTTGCCCTGGGTGATGCCGTAGCCCGCGTAGCGCTGCGAGTACGCGGTGAGCTTGGGAAGCTCGATGTCCTTGCCCTTGGCGGCGATGTCGAGGAAGAGATCGCCGCTGAGCGGGTTCACCGTTCCGGCGATCGTCACCGGAGAGGCCTCGTCGTAGCTTCCCTGGAGATCGACCACGCCGCGGCTCGCCGGATCCGAAGAAAGGTTCGTCACCGTGCCGTGCAGCGCGCCGACGTCGGCCGAATAGTTCGGCTTGATGAAGTGATCGGTGAAGTCGAGGCGGCTGTCGGCGAAGGCGATGCGATCGATGCGCACGTTGCGCGGCTTCGCCTCGGTCGTGCCGGCCGCGCCCGCGGCGGGAGCGCTGGCGGCGGGCTCGTCCGGAGTCGCGAACTTGAGCTGCGTGAGGTTGATCTTGCCTTCGGGAGTCACGACGACGCGCGCATAGGCCTTGCTGACGGCGACGTCGCGCACGGCGAGCTCGAGGGGATCGTCGTGCGACCAGCGAAAGCCCACGCCGGTCATGCGCACCGAATCCCAGTTCACCAGGTCCTCACGGCCGGTGGTTTCGACGGTCGCGATGCGAGCGACCTCGGCTGAACCGGTGTAGCTGATCCGCATCGCGTTGCCCTCGCCCTTCACGGCGAGCGTCCCCTTCGCCGACGCCTGGCCGCTCTTCAGCGCCACCGTGCGGAACTGCGTGACGTACGGGCGCAACGCCACCAAGTCGATGCGGTGCGCATCTATCTTCGCCTCGAGGTCGAGCGGATCGAGGGCGGCCGTCGACTCGACTTCCACCGACCCGCCCTTCTCGAGGCCGAGCCGCGCGTGCAGCGTGGCCCGCGAGCCCTTGCGGGTGGAGAAGTCGCTCACCTCGAGCCCGGCCAGCGTCACGCGGTGCGTCATCGCGGGCTTGACCGCGGCATCGGCAAGCGCGATGCGATAACCGGCGAGCGTGAGCTTCGCCACCGCTGCCGACCACGGTGTGGACGCGGCGGGCTGTGCTTCGTCCGCTCCTGCGAGGCGCGGCAGCTCGATCGCGCCGTCGCGCCCGCGCTTGAGCTCCACCGCGCCGTCATTCGACGTGATGGATGCGATCTCGACGGTCTTCTTCGCAAGCTCGGCGCGGATGTCGCGCGCCTCCGCGACGGGAACACGAACCTGGCCCTCGAGTGCGTTCGCGTCCGCGACGCGCAGCGCCTCGACGCGCAGCAGCCCGGCGAGGGGATCGAAGGACGCAATATCGGCTTCGATGCGCCCGACCTGCGCGAGCGCCCCGCCTTCCGGCGTCGAGAGGCGAAGATCGCGCAGGCCGAGCTTGCCGGCGATGTCGATCGAGGGATCCTTTCCGGCCGCCTGCGTGAAGCGCACCGAAACGCGCGCGTCGAGCTTGCCGCCGTCGACCCTCACGGGCAGCGGCGTCGGCGAATACCCGACGTAGGGCTGGATCTCGAAGGCGTCGAGGTCGAGCGCGATGTGCGTGCGCAGCGACTTCTCGAACGGCAGCGTCTCGCCCTTGATGTGCAGCGGAGCGCCGTTCACGCGCGCCGCGAAGCTCGGCTGGACGTAGTCCTTGAGGTCGCGCGGCAGATTCGACAGGTAGGGAATGGCGACGTTGATGTCGCTCACCTGGTGCTTTTTGCCCTTGGGCCGGTCGTCGAAATCGACGCGAGCGCCGACCAGGCGGATGTTGCCGAGCGAGAACCTGGCGGGCTTCGCGTCCGCCGGCGCCTTCTGCTGCTCGCTGGCAAAGCGGCCCAGGATGTCGCTCACGTTGTAGTGAGTGTCGCCGTCGCGCACCAGGTTCACGCGCAGGCCGCCGAGCGTGACCTCGTCGGCGACCGGGGCCAGGTGGTAGAGCGAGCTCACGCTGCCGTCGACGTCGAGCCGGTCGAAGGATGCGAACACCGTGCTCTTGTCGGGCTCGAGGATGCGCAAGCCTTTCGCGGTCGCGTTGAGCGTGTAGGGATTGAAGGAGAGATCGTCGAGCGTCACGACGCGGCCGAGCTTCTCCCCGAGCTTGTCCGCAATGGCCTTGCGCGCAAGGGGCGGCGCGGCCAGGCCCGCGACGAGCCCGTACACGACGGCGAGCGCGACCACGATGTAGAGGGCGTTGCGGACGCGGCGACGGGTGGGCTTCTCGGGAGCGGGGTGGGCTGGCATGTGTTGCTCGCTGCGTATCTGTCGCGGCTGTATTCCCGCTCGGTGCGCGTCGTTGGGCGGCTACATTATGATTTCGCGCGCCGCGGCACGGCGTCGGAATGGGCCGATCCGCGAGTCGGCAAGCGCGGATGGACGCTGTAGGAATCGACGCCGTCGGCGCCTTGGAACTAGCGGCTTGCCGGGGTGCAGGCGATGAGCACGGCGTTGGTGCCGCCGAAGGCGAAGGAATTCGAGGCGACCGCGGCGAGCCCGGGCATCGGCCGCGCGCCTTCCGCGACGTAGTCCAGGTCGCATTCGGGATCGGGTTGGCGCAGGTGCGCCGTCGGCGGGACCACCTGCCTTTCCATGGCGAGTACCGCGGCGACCAGCTCGAGCGCTCCCGCGGCGCCGAGGAGATGGCCGTGCATCGACTTGGTCGAGCTCACGGCGATGCGATAGGCATGCGCGCCGTAGACCTCCTTGATCGCCGCGGTCTCGACGCCGTCGTTCGCCTGCGTACCGGTGCCGTGCGCGTTGATGTGGCCGATCGCCTCGGGCGCGAGGCCCGCGTCCTCGAGCGCGCGGCGCATCGCGCTCGCCTGGCCCACGATCGACGGCCGCGTGATGTGCGCGGCATCCGTCGTGAGTCCGTAGCCCGCGATGAGCGCGTGGATGCGCGCGCCGCGCCGCTTGGCGCGCTCGAAGTCCTCGAGCACGACCATCGCCGCGCCTTCCCCGAGCACCAGGCCGCTGCGATTCTTCGCGAAGGGTTTGCACGAGGCGGAGGGATCCGCGGGGTCCTCGGTGGCGAGCGTGCGCAGCGCGTCCCACGCCTTGAGGGTGCCGAAATTGAGCGGCGCCTCCGCCCCACCCGCGATCATCGCGTCGACCTCGCCCGCGGCGATGCGCCGCGCTGCCTCGCCGATCGCCACGGCCGACGACGAGCAGGCGGTCGAGAACGTGAGGTTCGGGCCCTCGAGCGCGTGCTCGAGTCCGATCCACGCCGCGGGCGCATTGTTCATCGCGAGCAGCACGCTGAAGGGCTTCACACGGTCGGAATTCTCGGCGTAGAGCGTGTAGTAACCTTCGTCGGTGGTCTCCGCCCCGCCCATGCCGGTGCCGACGAAGACACCCGCGCGGCGGCGGTCCAGGCCGTCGAAAACGCCGCTGGCATCAGCGAGTGCCTGCGTCGCCGCCGCGAGCGCGAACTGGCTCACCCGATCGAGCATGCGCACCTTCGGTGCCGGGAAATGCGCGGCAGCGTCGAAGGCCGCCGGTGCACCGATGCCCGAGACCAGCCGCTCGTGGAAGCGTCCGTCGAGCCGGCGCACCGCGGAGCGCCCGACTGTGAGCGCGGCGAAGAAATGCAGCGGATCATTGCCCAGCGGCGAGACGACCCCGAGTCCGGTGATCGCCACGCGTTTCAAGCGGGTTCTCTCTCCGGCCCAGAGATCAGCTCGTCGATATACCCGGCGAGGTCGCCCAGCGTCTTCACGCGCTCGCGGATCTGCGCCTGCTCCGCCGGGATGGCGATCTTGAATTCATCCTCGATGCTGAAGAGGATCTCGATCATGCGCAGCGAATCGATGTCGAGGCTCTCCAGCGTCGCCTCGGCGACCAGGGCCGGTGGAGCGAGCTGGAAGTCGCGCTCGAGGAGCGCCTGCAGCCGCTCGAGGGTGCTCATGCGGCGAGTCCCGAGGTGCGCGGCGGTTGTGCCTTGCCGCTCCAGCGCGCGCCCCAGGTGAGCACGGACGGAGCGAGGCGCAGCGCGGCGATGCTCGTCCCGGCGGTCGAGCGCGAAGTGGTGAGCGCGGCGAAGAGCGAAGAAGCGCGCACGCGCGTCGCGAAGTTGTCCTTCCAGCGCTGCTCGTAGCGCGCAGCGATGCTATCGAGCGCCGCATCCGCAAGCGAACCCGCCGCCGCGACCTCGTTGGCGAGCAGCCACGCCGACTGGATCGCCATGCTGATGCCTTCGGCCACGAGCGGGTGCGCCTCGCCGGCGGCGTTGCCGACCGCGACGAGGCCGCGCCGCGCGAGCGCGCGCACGCCGGGACGGATCGGCCCCGCGGAGAGCCACGCGCCCGCGCGCTGCGCGGGAGCAAGCGCCTCGCGAACGCCCGCGCACGATTCCATGACATGCAGGATCACCGCCTCGCCCGCACCGAGCCCGGGGTGCGCCTCGCGGCAATTGCGCAACGCATCGCGGCGAATGCAGCACGAAAAGCTCGCGCGCCCTTCGCCAACGTGGACCATGCCGCCGTAGCCGCCCGGGAAGAGCACCAGCGGCATCAGGTCGGCAGGCAATCGCGAGCGCTCGAAGTGCGCCTTGAAGCCGAGCAGGTCCGCGTCTCCGTGCGCCCGCGACATCGACTCAGTCGCCGGGCCTCGCTCCCACGAGCCGTGCGCGGCGACCACGAGGCGGGTCTGCATCTCGACGATGCCGCCATCTTCGCTTTCGAGCGTCGCGAGGTGCCCGGACTCGTTCGCCTGCCAGCCGCGCACGCTCCAGGGTTGCCATATCTCGACTCCCGCCTGCGCCGCCGCGTCGCGCAGCGCCGTATCGAGATGCTCGCGCGCCACCGCGCGCCCCCACGCCTCCGACGAGCACGCCGCGGGCATCGGCGCGTCGAGCACCGCATCGCGCGCGAAGAGTCCCACGCGGGCCACGAGCGGACCGGAACGCGCGGCAAGCGGCACCGAGACGCCCAAAGCATCGAGGAGCGGCCAGGTCGTCGCCGAGATGAATTCGCCGCACACCTTGCGGCGCGGGAATGGCGCCTTCTCGACCAGCGCCACCGAGAGGCCGGCGCGCGCGAGCAGCAGCGCCGCCGACGATCCCGCGGGTCCCGCTCCGGCGACGACCACGTCATAGGTCTTCACGCACGCCTCGCGACGAAGAGATGGCTGAAGAGGCCGCGCGGCCCCTCGTCGAGCGTCCACCCGGAGGTCGACGGCCAAAGCGCGGAGAGCTCGCGGCCGTGGAAGCCCGCGACGACGCTCGCCACCGCGTCATGTCGGGTCACGTCGTTGCAGCCGATGAGCCCGAGGAGATGCGACCCCACGAGCGCCGTGCGCGAGCGGCGCGGCTCGCAGGCGACGAACACGTTCGAGCGCTCCGCGATGCCCGCGAGCATCCCGCTGAGCGCGCCCGACTCGAAGTGATGCAGGAAGAGATTGGCGACGATCGCGTCGAAGCGCTGGGTCGCGGAATCGGCGAGCCAAGCGAAGACATCAGCCTGCACCGGATGCGCGGTGCAGCCGAGGCGTCGGAAGCCCGCGCGCGTGTCGCTGGAAACGATCGCCTGCTGGTCGAGGAGCGTGTAGGTAGCCGCCCTGCCCGGCAGCGCGCGCGCCACGCGCAAGGCGAAAGCGCCGTCGCCCGCGCCGATCTCGGCAATGGTCGCGGGCCACGACGCAAGCGTGCTCCGAAGGGCATCGGCGACGATCGAGGCGTTGGTCATGAGCGCGTTGACGCGCTCGAGGTCGCGGCGCGAGCGCATCGCCCGCGGATCGGCGCTCGGCAGGACGTCGAGCCATTCGGGCTCGACGCGGCGCGTCATCTCCAAGTCGCGCCCCTCACGCCACGCGCAGCAGCGCGCCGTGGCAGCTGAATCCAGCACCGAAGGAGGACATCCACCACGTTCCCGCCGGAACGCCGCCCTCGAGCGCCGCCTTCAGCACGAACAGCACGAAGGGACTGCTCAGGTTGCCGTACTCGCGCAATACCGAGGCGCTCAAGCGCACGTCGCTTTCGCCGAGCGCGAGACTGCCCCGCAGCGCATCGAGCACCCTGCGCCCGCCGGCGTGCAGCACCCAGGCGCCGATCGCCTCGCGCGCGAGCCCCTCGCGCGCCAGCACCTCGCCGAGCACCGTTCGCGCATGCCGCGCGGCAAGCTCCGGAACCGGCAGCGTGAGGATGTTGCGCAGCATGCCGCCCCGCTGTTCGAAGCGCAGCGCGTCGCGCTGCGACGGGTTGTTGAGCGACCCGGCGCCAATCCATTCGACGCCGCGTCGGGTTCCGCGGGGGCGCGACGACAGCACCGCTGCGCCGGCGCCGTCGCCGAAGAGGCATGCGCTCACGAGCACCCCGAGATCGTTGTCGAGATAGAAGGCCGCGCTGCAGACCTCGACGCACACCGAGACCACCGTCTCGCAACGACGCGAGGCGATGAGCGCTTCCGCGGTGCGCAGGTTGGGAAGCGCCGCGCCGCACCCCTGGCCCACGAGGTCGAGATGCAGCGCATCGGAACGCAGGTCGAGCGCCTCGGCGACGTAGCTGGTGAGGCCGGGGCACAGGTAACCGGTACACGTGCTGACAACGACGGCGTCCACCTCGCGAGGCGCGATGCCGGCCGCGGCGAGGGCGTCGGCGGCCGCCCGCGAGGCGAGCTTCGGCGCGTGCGAGAGAAAGCGCTGGTGCAGCGTATCGGGATCGAGCTCGAAGCCCTCGTCGAGCGAGTCGAGCGCGAGCGAGCGCCGTTCGATGCCGTGGTCGTGGTTGAGGATGCCCTTGAGGACGGCGCGCGTGCGCGGCGTGATCTCCGGGCGATCGGCGCGCTGCAGCGCCTCCCAGCACTCGGCCTGCGTGAAGCTGCGTGGGGGCACGGCGGTGCCCAGCCCTACGATGTGCATCGGCGCGAGTCGGCGGATGGAGGTTGGTAGCTGGAGAACAGGCGCTGCAGCGCGATTATGCCCTTAGACCGCGGCGAGAAGGCCCTCGTCCTCGATGAAGCGGATCACCGTCTGCAGGCCCTGCCCCGTCTTGAGGTTGGTGAACACGAAGGGCCGTTCGCCGCGCATGCGCTTCGCGTCGCGCTCCATCACCTCTAGGGAAGCGCCCACCATCGGCGCGAGGTCGATCTTGTTGATCACCAGGAGGTCGGACTTGGTGATCCCGGGGCCGCCCTTGCGCGGAATCTTGTCGCCCGCCGCGACGTCGATCACGTAGAGCGTCAGGTCGGAGAGCTCGGGGCTGAAGGTCGCCGCGAGGTTGTCGCCGCCGGACTCGATGAAGATCACCTCGAGCGCGGGAAAGCGGCGG
>Ga0209647_1001601_pt1 | contig 18992 bp, 20 predicted proteins | sample GraSoi_2013_60cm_FD_185827 | JGI IMG/M metagenome (GOLD analysis project Ga0209647, IMG submission 185827) | Grasslands soil microbial communities from the Angelo Coastal Reserve, California, USA - Sample 9_17_2013_60cm (SPAdes) (version 2) | ecosystem: Environmental > Terrestrial > Soil >... | reverse complement strand
ACGCACGGAAGCCGTCGAGCGTGCGAAGGCGCTGCTCGATCAGCTGGGGCTCAATGGGCGGCGCGACGCACTGCCCGCCACGCTGTCTGGAGGCGAGCAGCAACGCGTCGCGATCGCGCGGGCTCTGGTTCACGAGCCGCGGCTGGTCGTCTGCGACGAGCCGACCGCCGCGCTTGATCACGCGACCGGGGAAGCCGTGATGAAGCTGGTCGCCGCGAACGCCGTTCATCCGGATCGCGCTGCGGTCGTCGTCACGCACGACTCGCGTGTTTTTCACTTTGCGGACGTTATCGCCCACATGGACGACGGGCGGATCGTCAAAACGGAAAGGAACAGTAAGAGGGAGATTCAGTCATGAAAAGAACAGTTCTTCCGATCGTTGCCGCGCTTGCGGCGATTCTTGGGATGATTTCGGTGGCGCGTACGCGTCCCAAGCGGGAACCGACGGTTCCGCCTTCGGCTCCGCCTACGTCAAGCTTCGAGCAGGTCGTCGCGGGAGTGGGGCTGATCGAAGCCAACTCTGAAAACATCGACATAAGTTGTGCTGTTTCAGGCATGGTCACGCAGCTGTACGTAAAAGCAGGAGACCATGTAGGGCAAGGCCAGAAGCTGTTCTCTCTGGATGACCGCGACCAGCGAGCAGATCACCAGGTCAAACGCACTGCACTAGAGGGGGCTCAGGCACGCTTGGCCAAGCTCAAACAGGAACCTCGCGCCGAAGACCTGCCGCCGGCGGAAGAACGCGTGCGTGAGGCCCAGGCAAATTTGGCGGATGCCGAGGTGCAAGTGCGATTGATCGAAAGCGTTACCGACAAACGGGCGGTTCGTGATGAGGACGTTCAGCGCCGGAGACTTGCCTACAAAGCGGCGCAGGCGCGGTTGGCCGAGGTGGAAGCCCAGTTGGGGTTACTAAGGGCGGGCGCATGGGCTCCCGACATTGCCGTCGCGAAATCGGAAGTCGCTCAGGCGGAAGCTCAGGTCAAGATGGTTGAGACCAATATTGATCGTCTGACCATGCAAGCGCCGATCGCGGGCGTCATTCTCCAGAACAAAGTGCGGTTGGGCCAATATGCGCAATGTGGCCCGCTCAGCGAACCTCTCATGATTCTCGGAAGTGTCACTCCTCTGAATGTCCGTGTGGATGTAGATGAGCACGATGCCTGGCGTGTGCGCGGCGGAGCACCAGCGGCGGCGTCTCCTCGCGGAAACGGTTCTATCAGAATTCCCCTGGACTTTGTCCGCTTCGAGCCTTATGTGATTCCTAAGAAATCGCTGACCGGCGACAGCACGGAGCGTGTAGACACTCGCGTTCTACAGGTGATCTATCGCATTCGGGATGGTGAGCCTGCGGTCTATGTCGGTCAGCAGATGGATGTCTATATCGATGGATCGGCGAGTCGCTTGAGTTCCAAGAACTCGGCAAACAATGGAGGGACCCCATGAATGCGAACCGAAAGATGTGGCCTGGACTCGCGATAAAAGCTCTCCTTCTGTTGGCCTTGGCTAGCGGTGCGAAGGTCACGTCTCAGGGTCCAGAATCCAGAGACTGGGCGGCCAAGTCGATTCGCGGGACATCCACGGAGCAGCCGCCCAACGCGGACTGGTGGAACTCCTTCCATGACGAGGAACTGACACGGCTAATCCACCGCGCCGTGGCGAACAACCTGGACTTGCAGGTGGCGGCAGCCCGCGTCGATGAAGCGCGGGCAGCCAGAGGAGTCGCGAAGTCTGCTTTCTACCCGTCTGTGGGACTGACAACCAGCGCAGAGCGTTTGCGCGAGCGGGTTCCTGTCTTCAACCCCGGCACCAATACCGCCGCTTTCCATCCGGTCGAACTCAACAATTTCCAAGTGGGATTCGACTCCGCTTGGGAGATCGACGTCTTTGGCCGGATCCGCAATGAAGTGAAAGCTGCGAGCGCCAATGTCCGCTCTGCCGAAGAGAACCGGCGCGATGTTCTCCTCGCCCTGCTAGGGGAAGTTGCAAGGAGTTATGCCGATCTCCGCGGCTTTCAACTGCGGCTCGAGATAGCCGAAAACAATATTCAGACGCAAGAAGATACGGTCCACCTTACCCAAGCCAGGGCGACAGCGGGATTGGCGACCCAACTCGATGTCTCACGTGCAGTTGCAGAACTCGAGACCACGAACGCTGTGGTCCCGTCGCTGCGCAGCGCCATTTCGGCTTCGATCCACCGGATCAGCGTGCTTGTCGGCCAGGAACCAGGGGCTTTGCAGCGCGAGTTGGAAGCGTCCGCCCCGGTGCCAGTCGTGCCGCCTGAGGTTCCGGTTGGCTTGCCATCGGACCTGTTGAAACGACGGCCGGATGTTCGCCGGGCAGATGATGAAATCGCTGCCGCCGCCGCAAACGTCAAGGCCGCAAGGGCAGACTATTTCCCGAAGTTCACATTATTTGGGTCAGCGGGAAGGCAAGCGACTCAACTCCATGACCTCTCCCTCTCGCTGGGAAATTTCTTTGCTGTGGGACCGGCGATCAGCCTGCCGATATTCACGGGCGGCCGTATTCGCTCGAACATAGCTGTGCAAAACGCTCGCTGGAAACAGACTCAACTCTTCTATCACTCGACTGTTCTCACCTCGTTGGAAGAGACCGAGAACGCACTCGTGAATTACTCGGAGGAGCAGGAGCGCCGCGATCGGCTCCAGGCAGCCGTGTCGCAGAACCAGACGGCGCTTGAACTCTCCCGTGAGCTTTACAGGTCCGGCCTCGGGGACTTTCTGGCCGTGCTCGATGCCCAGCGGCAACTCTACGGCAATGAAGACCTTTTGGCGCAGAGCCAAACTGCGGTGACGACGAATCTGATCGCTTTGTACAAAGCACTCGGAGGTGGGTGGGAATCATTTCCCCAACAATAAAGTATCGACAATCACCTGCCGGCTCACTTTGTTCGCACTATTGGAACACTTGTTCTGAAGCGTGTTTCTCGTCGATCACGAAAGGTGAAATATGACTCTTGAATCATCGCTCATAGATTCAGCGCTTAGGAATTGGCAGTCGAACGTTGATCGCGCGGGCAAGCTCTTTGGAAATTTGTCACAAGAGCAACTGGTGCAGGAAGTTGCTCCCGGAAAAAACCGGCTGATTTACCTGTGGGGTCACCTCACAGCGTTTAATGACGCTCTCATTCCGCTTCTCGGCTTCGGATCCAGGATTCATCCGGAGCTAGACTTGATGTTCGTGTCGAACCCAGATCGGACTGTTCCAACCATATTGTTGGGCGAGGATTTGAAAATCATTTGGCAAGAGACCAGTCAGATTCTTTGGACAGGATTCTCGAAGCTGTCGGTCGCCGACTGGTTGCAGAAGCATGCTGCTGTGTCTGAAGAGGATTTCTTGCGGGAACCGCATCGCAATCGGTTCACGATTCTACTTGGCCGAACCGTGCATATCGCCTATCACTTGGGCCAGGCAAAGCTCTCGGAGAGAGTGGAACGTAGAACATGAATTGAAAGCAGGCCGTCGCTATGTGACGGAACAACCTTCATGTGTTCCTACAATCGCGTGAATGGAGAGTTTGCGTGCGAGGACAGTTATCTGCTCACCGACGTGCTGAAGAAGGACTTCAACTTCAAAGGATTTCTCCTCGATAAATGAGGATAAGATTGAGAGGCTCGAAATGAGAATTTTCGTGATCGGTGCGACCGGGCACACAGGAACGCAGATCGTCGATCTCGCATTGTCACGAGGACACGAAGTGGCGGCATTTGTCCCGATCACCAAACAAAATTGGTCGCCAAGACCCGCGGCTCAGGGTCTTAGCAGGGGATCCTCACAATGTCGAACAGTTGACTTCGGCATTGCCAAGACACGACGTTGTTTTGTCAGCTTTCGGCGTGCGGCCTCCACAGGCATTTCGTCCCCGCACACTTGTCAAGGATTGCGCGTCTACCACGGTCGAAGCCATGAAGAAGGCCGGCATCAGCCGGATTGCGCTAGTGTCCGCAGCCGTATTGTTCCCGGCCTCTGATAAGTTAGACACACGCCGCGGCACACTGTGACAGAACTATATCGCCAAACGTGCTCACCGCCGGGGCGTTGGCCAGCGGAGGCTCCCATCGGATTGTGGTCGGATGACGGGCAATCCGGAGCTTAATCGTCGTCCGTCGGATTAGTACCGACAAACGCGTTTCTGTTGACCAATCCGATCAACTCCCGGCTTGTCGGCAATCCGGAAACTATCCAGAAACGGGTTTCTCGGAAGTTATGGGGCAGGGTGTCGACCCTCCGCACAACATTTGCTAGTCAAAAGGAGCGGTGGCCGGCTGGACCGCCCCGTGGTCTAGAACGACCACGAGAACCGAGCCTCCAGGAACTCTCCAAGCTTCGCGGTGGCCTTGAATTGGGGGATCGGATCCAGTTCCTTGAATGCCGAAGTGAATGCATTGGAGAGACTCCAGATCGTCCGCGGCCGGAATTCCTCGAAACTTCGAGCCGATGCGAAAGCAAGTGGAGACATGGCAGAGAAGCGAACTCACCGACGTCACTGCCAAGGTTGTCATCTACGAAGCGCTGTATGCGGTCAACGCCAACCGAGATGCAGTCGATGAGCGAGAATGACTTCGAGTGTTTAGCGAGCACGGGGTGAACACGCCTGAAACAACGTTTCCAAATTCGGGTGCCTCGAATATTAGATTTCCCAGAAACCGACTTCTGGCCTGAAATAGTTTCCGGATTGCCCGTGATCCAGCCGCAAATGCGGCCACTAGAGTCACTGCATTCCCCAGCGAGTAGCCTCGCTTGGATCAGCTAGAATTGACGTTCGAAACGGACCCACAAAAATGAGCTTTGAACCGATTGAAAACTACGGGGTGATTGGCAACATGCGCTCCATTGCGCTCATCAGCGTAAACGGTTCAATTGACTTTCTCTGCTACCCCAATTTCGATTCTCCTACCGTGTTTGCAGCGCTACTCGATGATGAGAGAGGCGGCTGTTTTCAGATTCAACCGCAACTCGGAGAAAAGCGGGTAAGGCAGATGTATTTGCCGGACACGAATATTCTGCTCACGCGATTTCTTGCGGAGGAGGGTGTGGCCGAGTTGACTGACTACATGCCAATCGGGACAGACGGGGAGCAGCCGAATGAGATTATTCGCACTGTGACCGTTATCAGAGGCGAAGTCGATTTCAAGATGTGGTGCCAGCCGCGATTTAACTATACGATGTGTGGGCACACTGTAAGCATCGAAGACCAGTACGCGATTTTTTCGCCGGCGAGCGATGACTGTCCGCCGCTGGCACTGTACTCCAGCGTTGCCCTGCAACAACAATCCGGGCATGTAACCGCCGAGTTCAGGCTCCGATCCGGCGAGCAGGCAACATTTGTGTTTGGTGGAGTTCGCGCACCGGGAGAGCAGCCCGAGATGGAGTTCGTAGAGCAGCGCTTCCGCGAGACAGCACGTTTCTGGAGGGGATGGATCGCTAAATCCAAATACAAGGGCAGGTGGCGCGAGATGGTCAACCGTTCCGCCCTAATGTTGAAGCTGCTGATCAGCCAGGAGCATGGATCGCTGATTGCGGCGCCGACATTTTCCTTGCCGGAACAAATTGGCGGATCGCGCAATTGGGATTATCGCTTCACATGGTTGCGGGATGCGACGTTTACGCTCTACGCACTGATCCGACTGGGTTTTGTCGAAGAAGCTCAGGCGTTCATCGACTGGCTGAAGGGACGCCTCGGTGACGATGCGGAGCGCGGACCACTACAGGTGATGTACGGAATTGATGGTCGGCAGAAGCTCGATGAGCTGACGCTGGATCATCTTCAGGGGTATCAACATTCTAAGCCCGTGCGGATCGGAAACGCAGCCTATCAGCAGTTGCAGTTGGATATTTATGGGGAAATGATGGATTCCATCTATCTGGCAAACAAATACGGAGATCCAATTTCGTATGCGGGATGGCAGGAAGTTCAGCGCGTGTTGGAATGGCTAGGCAAGAATTGGCAACGGCCCGATGAAGGCATATGGGAAGTTCGTGGAGGGGGGCGGGAATTCCTGCACTCCCGTTTGATGTGTTGGGTTGCTTTCGACCGAGCATTGCGGCTTGCCCAAAAACGCTCGCTTTCGGGGCCTCTCGATGCCTGGCAGCGCACCCGCGACGCAATACGACAGGACATCTTTACGAACTTCTGGGATGACGATTTGCGGTCGTTTGTGCAGTCCAAGGGGACGAAGGACCTGGATGCGTCGGCCCTCCTGATGCCACTCATGCGGTTCATCAGCCCAGTCGATCCGATGTGGCGCTCCACAATGAAAGCGATTGAAGCACGACTAGTCGAAGATACCCTTGTCCGTCGCTACGAAGCGGAACGCACGCATGTGGACGGGCTTCCAGGCGGAGAGGGAAGCTTCACTGCATGCTCATTTTGGTACATCGAATGCCTGGCGCGCGCTGGGGAGGTGGAAAGGGCTCAATTGTTGTTTGAGAAACTTTTGGGATACGCGAACCATCTTGGGCTCTACTCGGAACAACTTGGTCCCAGCGGGCAACATCTTGGCAACTTCCCACAGGCATTGACGCACCTTGCCCTGATCAGCACCGCGACATATCTGGACCGGGTCCTTTCCGGCAAGGACGACTCAGTGTGGCGCTAGCTTTTTGGGGAATGGCCCATTGGTGCGAGCACGTTTGTTCGTAAAGCACACCGACCTCCGGTGGCCCCTCAATCGCCGAGCAAGCGGCCCGGCAGAAAAATCACCGGGCGAACGCTCTAGGCGGTACCTAGCATTCCGATTCGTGCCACCAAGTGATGGCTGTCGAATTGTCAGCAAACCGGAAGCTATCCAGAAACGGGCTTCTCGGAAGTTATGGGGCAGGGTGTCGACCCTCCGCACAACATTTGCTAGTCAATTTGCTAGTCAAAAGGAGCGGTGGCCGGCTGGACCGCCCCGTGGTCTAGAACGACTGCGAGAACCGAGCCTCCAGGAACTCTCCAAGCTTCGCGGTGGCCTTGAATTGTGGGATAGGCTCGAGTGCCTTGAATGCCGAGGTGAACGCATTCGAGAGACTCCAAATGGTCTGCGGTTTGAACTCCTCGTACTTCGGCTCGAAGTAGAGGTCGTGAACCGTACGCGCGAGGTGTTTGGGAGCCTCCAACTTCCCTTCGACAAACGCTTCGTAGATGACCACCTTGGCGGTGACGTCCGTCAGTTCACTCCTCTGCCACGCCTCCACCTGCTTTCGCATGGGCTCGAAATTGCGCTGCATTCGGTCAACGCCGACCGAGAGACAGTCGACGAGCGAGAACGACTTCGAGTGCTTGGCGAGCACCGGCGTGAAGTCCCCCGCGAACGCCATGTTCGAGCACACGAACACGCGATAGCCGCAGGTCATCGCCAGACGCATGCTCTTGTCATGCGAGTTGCGAAGACCGATGGAGAAGCGGCATCCCTCCATTTCAGTGGCGAGATCGAGAACGCCGAAGGCCTTCATGCCGTCCGGCGATACCGCGTATTCATCATGGACGACTCCAATGTGGCGAAAACCGAGGGTCTCTACCAGCGCTTGTACGATCTCGTGGTGTGGGATCGGACGGTGAGTTTCGCTTGCGGGTGGTGTGGGCACCAGGGTTAATTCTTCGCGACCGATGGTCCGGCCGCCGTAGCCAATGAGCGTACTAGTTTCTGACATACTTCTTTCCTCCTTGTTGATTTGAAATGTGATTCCTGCAGATGAGAGATCAGGTGGGGACTACCGCTGGAGACTTACGTCAGGTCAGTTCATCCGAATAGTGTTGCCTGTTCCGGCACCGTTGGCTTCCCGCGGGGTCTTCTGCCTGTCAGCGACCCCGGTCGTTGTCCAAAGATCAATACCGAGCTGTTCTCGATGGCTTCTTCGACCAGGCCTGCTGGTCCGCTCCGAGTGCCCAGCAAAGCAGCCGGCGCTTCGATCAAGGGGGTGTGATCGGAATCAGAATTCGTTGGAAATAGCTTCTGATGTTCTGTGTTGAGAGCCTTCCACACGGCATCGGCCGTCTCTCCAATTCCGTTCCTTTCCACTAATTCCCGTGCCATCGCCGAGAGCATGTCGTCGTCTTCATCGATGTTTTGTAGTCCCTCTCCAGCAAACTTTCCTTCCATGGTCAGGGCCACGAGAAGCTTTTTGCCCATGAGCCGCAAACACGCCGTCTGCATGGTTCCTTCGTAGCAAAGAAACTTCACCCGAACCGGCCGTCTTTGACCGATGCGCCAGGATCTTCGGCTGGCTTGCCGCAACGTGTGCAGTGAGTATCCCGACTCATAGAAAATGATGGTCGGAAAATCCAGGAGATCGAGCCCGGTTTCAACCAGCTTGGGATGGGAAATTACGACTTGGACCCCTTCCTTGATTTGCCGCGCATACCAGGCTTCCCGCTTCGAGGTGTCCACGCTCGCCCGTAGAACTGCCGTGCGAATTCCTTCATTGCTTAGAATCCGTTGCATGCGGGCTGTGACGTCGTGCTTCTGCGTGTACACCGCGAACACCTGGCACCGGCGTCCTTCGGCAAGCTCCTTCTTGATCTCCTCGATCAGTCTCCGTTCCTTCGAATACAGCTGGTCTTCCGGAAGGTCCCGGGTCTCGGCAATGATGAATGAGATATTGCGCTTGAGTTCCTGGTCGAATTCCTTGCCATATAGAGTTCCCAAGCCGAAGGGATGGTCTGGATAGAGCAGTAAAGTGTTCAGCATCGTGCTTAATACCGAACGATTGCCTTTGTGGGCCTTCAAAGCCTTGCGAATTTCGTCTTCCAGCCGGCGGTATGCCTCCAACATCAACGCGTCCATCGGCACGCTCAGATAGGTCTCTTCGTACGGTGGGAGTTCTCCCGAGATGTCTTCCAGGAAAACGAAGGCGCACAACTGCATCAGGAATTCGCCGAAAAGCAGCGGCGAGGCGCCTGGCTTTCGGCGAATCATGCTGGTAGTTTTTGCTTTAGAACAGGCGTTGTCGGCAGGCTCTATTTTCGTGACTGTTTCCAGGACTCCATAGTCCTGCGTGAAGGAACTCCGGCCCGTTGTTCCCCATTCATATCCGTGTTCCTTCATCCTCGCCGCTTCGAGTCGAAACAGCGTGTTGAACAAGTCGTCTGCGTACCCACCTAAGAGGGTTCCGGTTAGACCCACGATTCGATCCGTGCAGGATGCCAGGGTGCCGAGAGCATTCCCCTGGGCGGTATCACCAGCGAGTTGGTGAATTTCGTCGCAAATCGCATAGTCAAACCATCCCGGCATGTAGCGCCCGATGAACTCAATCGGCGCCATGCGGCGGATCTTGTCGGGATCGGCCTGCCACAGAGGACTGTGAATCGTCCGACAGGACTTCCCTTCCCTGGTCTCGATGGTCTCGGCGACTTTGACCTTCTCAAACTCAGCGACGGTCAAGCGGCTGTCATCGACAAATACTGGCTTGCCCGTGTCCGAATTCACTACGCAGCCAACGTATGGGCCAGAATGTGGTATCCGGTACGCGTGGCGCCAGAAGTAACCAAGCTTCGCTCTTTCACGACCGACGATAAACAGCGCAGGTTTCCCGCAAAGCGACAGCCAGCGTTTCCGGGAACTCACAGAGTCCTTGCGCAGCCGCAGGTCACTGAGCGTTGTGCGCAATCCTTCCCTTACGACACGCCCCTGCCGCAAACGCACTTCATTCACTCCGTGCGATTTGTTCTCGTCTCCGCCATTTCGCAAATCGTCAATCAGGAACACGCGTATTCCGGGCAAGGTTAAGAAAGTTTCCCGCGCCCACTTTTCGACCAGGTGTGGCGGAACCATGGCCATAGCAGTAAACGGGCCTCCTTCCCTGTGGACATGAATCGCTCCCAGAGAGATTAATGTCTTGCCGGTGCCGCACTCCGCGACCACCATCGCCGTCCGCGCCTGCTGCCATCGTTTCGCCACTCCCATGATGGCGATGGTCTGCGCCGGAAAGGGCTTTCGTAGCAGATCTGCGATCCGAGGGGAAATTGGATCGTCGAAGGGATGGAGCGCTGGATACTCCTGAAGAATGCGCTCTCCCAAAAGGGCCGCGTGGGCGCGCATGTAGTCATAGATCGTGCAGAGTTCGGGCATGGAGGTCCTCGGTGACGAGCGAAGGATTTGCAGAAAGACAACGAGCAAAGGAGAAAAAGGGTGAAGGGGTGGTGCGAGGGGTTTAGATGACTGGCACGAAGATGTCTTGCAGGCTCATGCTGGGCCAGCGGATCGAACCAGTTTTGGCCGGAAACTTGATGGCCTCACTCTCAACGCCCCAGCTGAGCCAGTCGAGAAACTGTTCTTTCTCGCCCTTGACCAGGATCGGATCGCATCCGATCCCAAGCGTTCGGACGATGGCCTTGTGCGAGTCCAGTTCGCCGGCAAACCAGTCGGCCCATTCCGGCACTCCGGGGATTCCGTGAATGTGAGCCAGAGAGGCCCAAATGAACCAGTTGTCGGACCCTGCCAACAAGGTTCTTCCGGAACTCGCCGAAATGTTGCTCGAAGCGAATTCTTCCGACATACCAACGAGGTGGCGTAGAGGCTTCTTGCGTCCGGCAAGCTGGATCGAGCCTTTGAAGCACTGAGCATTTCGGTCGAGACATATTCGAATCGGTTGGACGCCTGGCCCTTCCACCATGAACCTGTCTCCCAGCGAGATGGCCGCGCTGACCGCTGCGATCTGCGTGTCGCCGCCGATGACCGAAATCAGATGCGCCTTGGCCTGTCGCGGAGGTTCGGATAAAACCTCCCCGATGAAGCGGTCTAAACGCAACTTGATGCTAGTTGTCGTTTTCTCAGTGCTCTTCACATAGGTGAGCCAGCCGAAGCGAAGGTGAGCATTCTTCATTCGGACTCCTTCTTCTCGTGCGTGAGAATTTGCGTCTTCCCGTTGGCAAAGATAAGTGTCAGCTCGTGCGAAAATCTTTCCCGGTCATGCAGAATCCTGGTGCCGTCTTCTTCTTCGTCTTCCCAATGGTCGGTGAACTTGACCGAACGCCAGTGAGCGATGTGCCGGCCCTCGGCTTCCCCAAATATCCCGTTGAGCATCCCGGCTGTACACAACAGGCCGACATGCCCGCCATGCAGTGGTGTGAGTGGCCGGCCTCTGACATGGGCGAGTTTGGGAAGGAGCACACGGCCTGCCTGACGGTACGCAGGGGACTCCAGCAACAAGTCTTCCACTTCGTCCAACGGAATGCCCAGATTGGTTAGTGCGACCGCTTCGGAGGGCGGAACTTCGTAGGAAATCTCGGCGGTATCTGCCAAAGCTTCTAGCTCAGCCTTTGTTGCGAGCATTTCGAGGTATCGCACCGCATCCAGCAATGCTGCGTCAGGCAATCTGGAGTGTTTCTTCCGGCGCGTGCCGAGAACGACGACTTGCTTGTATTGCGCACATGCCGATTCCGTGAGTCTGAACACTCGCAGGTCGGTGAAGTACTCGCTCAGAAGCCTGGCACATTTCGACAAGCGCAGCTGCGGAATCACGAATAGCAGCACACCACCAGACTTGAGCCAGCGATAAGTGTGTTCCAGGAAGACGAACTCCAGCCTCTGGTTGTTGCTCTCTCCGGCCTCCCAGTCGTACGGAGGGTTGAGGTAGAGCAAAGACACGGCTTCCGGCTGGCACCGGACATCCATGGCGTCCGCTTGCAGAGTCTCGATACCCAATGCTTTCGCTTGTTCTGCCCGATTAGCGTCGATTTCAATGCCGTAGCGACGAGCTGTTCGGTCATGAAGCAAGTGAGCGAATGCCACGCCATCGCCGACACAGGGATCAATTGCCGAAAATCGTTCGGGAAAAGCCAGCCAATTCTTCAGCCGCTTCGCTTCGGCTATTGGAAGAGGGAAAAAACCTAACTTCGTTTGGCCATGAGGACGCACGGGTAACCTCCCTCGACGCGTTCGCAGCATTTCCGCACGTTGGCAGGACGATCTGAGTTATGAAAGGAAAAGATCAGATGGGGCTGATGGTAGGGGCGTTCACCAACGTTGCAGGGTAATTAACAGAGAGCAAAAGAATCGCCGCTCTATTTGCCTTGTGTCAGGTCAGAATGAGCACGCACTTCTCGCGCTGACAAACTCACGACCTTGCCGTTCCGCCAAACGTGAAGTGGCAGGCCCAAGCGAGCGTGTTCGTCAATGACCTCTTCGACGGCCTCTTTGAATGCCATTTCGGCGCGCGTCTCCAAGGGTAGTCGCAGAACATGTTTGGAGGCTCTTTTCATTTGTCACCCGTAGCGCGCGATCAGCGAATCGTAATTCTCTTCGTCTATTATACGAAGCTTATGCGCCTTTTCCAAAGCGATTACGACCGGCGTTCCGCCTGAATTATCAAACAGATACCAGGAGTCAGCCAGAGGTCGATACTCAGCAAAGAAGTTCTTGATCGAGCGGCCGAATCGACGGCGGATTACCGTTTCAGGTATATCGTGTCCGCCCTTCAACACTCTGTCTCTGACCCTGGACAATGCCACGTCCACGGTCTTCACCGCAAGAAAGAAAAAATGCACCTTGTATCCCTGCTTCTTGAGCTGCCGAATCAACCTCAAGTAGCTTCGCCCTGACAACGTTGTCTCGAAAGCGAAGGTGTCGTGCCGCCCCGCAAAAAAACGGATTTCGCTGAGCACTAACCTGCCTGCACGCACGGCGGCAGCTTCGGGAGAAAATGGGGACATCCCTTTGGCTATCAGGTCAGCATTGATGAAATTCTGGCAGTTCGCGTACTTGGGGAGAAATTTGCTTGCGAACGTGGTTTTGCCCACGCCGTTCGGCCCCGCAATAATGTAGAGTCGCATGAAGTTTCCTATCCTACCCAATTTCGACAGCTTCGTCCCGCATAACGGCAGGCAAGCCATTGAATGTCGGCGCGCCTCTCCAACTTGGGAACGGATTCCGGGTGGATTTGCGAAAGGTGGCGATTAGCCTCCGAATGCTCTGGCGGCGGTTGTGGAGCGCCTCCACCAACCGAGTCATACCGTCTCGGTCTCCTTCGTACCACTCCTCTGGGATTTCGGCTGCACACCGCCAGATTGCGGCTGAATCCATCTCTTCTGCCAGAGTCAGGGCCGGCTCAAACGCTTCCCACCCTGCGACACCTTCGTACACAGAATTGTTCGCGTAGACACCTCTCAAAGGACAGTCCGGAAAAGTCCACTCGCCCGCATTGAAGCAGTAGCCCTGGTCGATGAACGTTGCGCTGTACCGCCGACTTCGTGGTGTTCTGTGAGAGAAGACTGCCTGGCGCCCATCGCTGTTACACGCCCACTTGTCGAGCACGAGCACACGAGCGAAGTCACCAACATTCACTACGTTCTGCAGCAGCTCGTGCGTCAGGTAGTCGAGCGGCCGATCGGGGCTCGCTGGACCCACGTAGAGCGATCCCAGTTGGTTGCCGCTCCGGCACGGAATCTTTGTAACGCCCAACTGAATTCGAAGATCTTCTGTGTGTTCGACAAGCCATTCGGAGACTTCAATCACGGCAACCCGCGACATGGGCAGGCCCAGCGCCAGCCCGAGGCGCGTGGCCAGCATTTCGTTCGCCAGCACTCGAACGTGTTGCGGATTGTTTTGGAATTTGGTGACGTAGCAGTAGCCGTCAGACGCTTTGAGCAGGTGAGACTGCGCACCGCCCCGTAGTGGCCGGAGGTGTTGGACTGCGGAGATGCGCGGGTTCACAAGCACCTCCTTCTGTTGTTGGGCGAGAATTGTTCACTGGGCTTTTGAGCAGCCGGAGAAAGTAGGGACGTGAGACTGGAGAAACAATGGGTTCGAGCAGAGGGAGAGTTCCGCTATCGGAGGATTACTGAATTTCTGCATATTCTTTCAGCTTGCGGTAGAGAGTGGTCTTGCCGATGCCGAGCAGCTTCGCCGCCGTCAGCTTGTCCCCATTTAACTGCGCGATCGCGCCGAGCACGGCCCGCTTCTCCAAATCCGCGATGGGCTCAATTCTCGTCTCGGTCGTCCGCATAGCTAGTTGTGCCGACACGCCAAGGATCGAACTGGGCAGATCGGCAGTGTGGATGACCGGGCCGGAATTCATCGCGCAGCATCGTTCAATGCAGTTTTCCAGTTCGCGGACATTGCCAGGCCAGTCGTAGGCAAGGAGCGCGTTCATGGTGTCGTCGTTCATTGCGTGAGTTCTCCCCGACGCCCGCGAAAGGCGTTCCAGAAAGCTCGTGGCCAGGAGTGGAATGTCCTGACGCCGTTCTCGCAACGGAGGGACTCGCAGGCTCAAAACATTCAGACGGAAGTACAAGTCGCGGCGGAATAGACCTTGGCCGACGGCATGCTCCAGATCGCGGTTGGTGGCGGCCAGAAAACGCACCTTGATAGGAACTTGTTTCGTGCTGCCGACCGGCCGAATCTCCCCTTCCTGAAGCGCGCGTAGCAGTTTCGCTTGCAGATCGAGAGGAAGTTCGCCTACTTCGTCCAGAAAGATCGTCCCACCCTCCGCGATCGCTAGCAGTCCGGGTTTGGATTGCATGGCTCCAGTGAACGCGCCCTTCACATATCCGAACAGTTCACTCTCGATCAGCGTAGGAACCAGCGAGCCGCAGTCCACCGGGACGAACGGTTTGTCGCGAAACGGACCGGAATAGTGGATGGCACGGGCGACCATTTCCTTGCCAGTGCCACTCTCGCCGAGGACAAGCACCGGATGAGAGCTGCATGCGGACTTGGCAATCATGCGGTAGAGCCTGTCCATCTGCGGGGCGCGGCCGATCATCTTGCCGAAACCCTGGTTGGACTTAATCTTCTCGCTCAATCTGCGATTCTCGGCCTTTCGCTGGAGATGCACGCCGACTCTCTCCAGAAGCCGCTTCAATTCTCGTAAACCGAAGGGCTTGGTCATGTAGTCGTAGGCACCGTTCTTCAAGGCCTGGACCGCCGAATCGACGGTGGCATTGCCGCTGACGACAATGATCTCGATATCTGAACGGCGATGTTTGATGTCGTGCAGAACATCCAGCCAGCCAGCGTCAGACGGCTCCAAGTCCATGAGGACAACATCGACGGCCTGAGAGTCGATCAACTGAAACCCCTGCTCTGCCGATTCACATGTGGTGGCGCTGTATCCCATAGCGGTAGCGACTTCCCGACAGGCTTCGCGGACGAAGCGGTCGGGGTCCACGATTAGTAGGTTCAGCAATGTGCGATTTTCAAGAGAAAGAGGATTGACAGGAACAAGTGTGCTGGGAGCAACTGTGGCAGTCATAAGAAACACCTCGTTGGATGGTGGGAATGGAGGTGGTCTCGCCCACCTCGTGGATTTTCAGAGGAACAGACGAATGAAGCGAAGAGCCGCCCGCCAGACGCGTCCGCAAGCGGGAATCTACGTCGATTAGCATATTGGCTGTTTTTTAATAAGCAGTGGACTCCGAGAGTGCTGGTCTCAAGCTTGCCACGGTCTTTCAGTGGGTGATTCCCGCTGCTTGCTCAGCTGCGAGCACGACTTTCTTGAGAGTTTCCAGACTGTCGACTTGAGCCAGCGAGTCGAGCCGCAGCGAGCGGAGAACAGGAACTAAGGTTTCAGGACCAACTCTGTTCAAGGCAACATCCCATCGACGCAACCCACGTTCCGCCGACTTCATTTGTTCCAAGACTTTTCGGAGAACATCCGCATCGCGAATCTCTGTCGGACTCCACACTCTGGCAACGGTCTTCAAAATGCCCCTGTACAGACGTCTGCCCAGTACCTTCGCCATCGCTTCAATCTGCGCAACCATGGCAGTCAATGCTTCGGAGTCCGCCCCTGCGCCATCTGCAACAGACGCTTCCAACCCAGTCCTACTTACGCCCGAATTGGACGACGTGTCGTCCTCTCCCTGACGAGGCCTGAGACCCTGCCGCCAACCCTGCGGGGTCGCCCAGCCGAATACCCGGGGAATACTCTTCGGTTGCTTTCTCTGGTCGAGGTCAACCCACACTCCGGTGAAGTAGTAGAGATAACGCCCTAGACCAAAACACGCGGCAGCCCGCTTAAAAGCCTGTGCCTCCGCCGCCGTGGCTGCGTTGTCGTTTTCGGCCCACCCTTCGCCTGTAGCCGAGTGCGAACCCAAACCAAAGATCGTCAGTTCGCACGTGACCACAACCTTGGCTACGATCTTGTTGTCCTTGGCTCGTTCAAAATTCGCGCTAGTGTGGACTGCGTACCTCCGCGTCCAACCCGCAGGAGTAAACAGGGTGTTGAGCCTGTCCGTGTAGGCCCGTGGATCCGCGTATGGGACTACTTGGCCCCGAAGTTCCCCTTTGGCTGTATTGGTGACTCGCCACTCGATGACTGACGGCTCGAATGGCATCTCCAGCGCACTTACGAGCCCATTGATCTTGTCTGGACTGAACCGCTGCATTGCTATCGTGTTCCCTAAGGCAGCGTTCATCGGTAAATGTTCCGGCTTCGCAAGCCGACCCGTGCTCGGGTCCGCACTTCCATTTGCACCACGCATGACTGTTCTCCAGGAATGAAAATGAAAGCCTTGGAATGAAAGAGAGGGGATGTTGCAGTCAAGAAACAATGGAAACCATCTGAGAAACCGGTTCAACCTTGCCTCAGGACCTCCTGGCATCTGCGGTCTAGCAGTTGGGACAAGAGTTCTGCATCGTTGGCCGAGTCCACAGGGTCGCGATCTAACGCGGAACGGAGACCGTCTTTCAGCCAAAAAGAAGCTGCCGGGTCTGCCAGAACTTGCTCGATCTCAAGCTGCTTGGCCATGACTTTGCCGACTTCCTCTGTTTTCACGCTGGTGACGCCCCGATTCGCACGCTACCTGGCAGAAGCAAATGTGAATGACGGCATCCAACACAACTGGCCGCCGCCGTGACCCGCACAACGGCATCCTCGAACGATGCTGGAAGGCGCGCTGTTTCTCCGCTGCGGCTCAGGAATAAAGGATGAACGGTTCCGCAAAATCCCGAGTCCTTGCCATGCAGGTCCATCTCCAGAATGCCGCGCCTACCGTAAAATACGATTGAACTTTGCAGCGTGGGCCGCTTCGCACCGTCGATCGTTGCCAACACATGCTTCGTAATCAGCAGGTCGTATGTGTGCCGGACCCGTACCATTTGGAGCCGTACCAGCCCGGGCGACACAACGACCGCGTGAACGCCGTTGACCGCGATACTGTCCACACGTTGCAACCAGGAAATCGGTTGTCCGGTCTCGTCCACAAAACTGCAATATGCCCCCAGATGAGCGACGGCGCCGCCCGACGCCACGCCGCGCAGCACGTACCTTCCCGCCAAGTGCTGATGCTCGATGGAGACTGATGGCTGGCAATAGATTCCCGCCGCGCGCAAGCTCTTCAATGTCATCGCCGGCAAGCGCAATCCCCGCAACGCCAGAATTTGATTGTGGTTCATGGGTTTCGCTGGTGATTGTTGGTTACGCATATTCAACTCGCAATTCTGGTTCGGACCGGGCAGCCAACCGCCATCCGAATCATTTCCTTAGTGCAGCCTGCCCAACACTTATATTTACGTGGATCGATCACACAGATTGCCAGGTTGTCACCGCTTCGGTCGCGCCCCTGCTGTGCACATGAGGGACACCTGGTCCAGTAATTCCCTGAGCGTCGTCTCACTGGTCGGACATAATCGAGGATTCGAAACTCCCGGCGGTTGGGATCGTACGGTGGCAGAATGGCCCTTGATCTGGGCTGAAATTCTTCCGGCATCGTCAACCCCGCCACAAAATGAGTCATCTCCTCCTCCGTGATCTTCCGGAGGCGGCTAAGGTATTCAAGTTGGGCTTCCAGGCCGTAGTCGGCGCTATAGAACCAGTAACGCTTCCTGACTGCCCTGTGGATGCCCAACGGCCCACGGATCGCGTTGCCGAATTCATCGGCTCTCAGCTCATTTTGACGCGGGAAGACTTCGATCCCCTCCGCGAGACCGGCGCCACCTTTCACCGGCACGCGCAACCGCATGGCCAGGTTGTAAATGTAGATTCGGCAGTCCCGGGCAAGCAGCGGTTGATCGGCGAAAATCCACAAGTGAGCGCCGCGGCGGGACTTCTCCAACGCTGACTCAACTCCATCCTGGCGAAGTTCCCATTGGAGTTTCAGGAGGTCCTCCAAAGCACTTTCGTAGTCAGCATCGATCGCGACCCATTTGGAGCGTTGGGTCTTGGGGTTGATGGCATAAAGGCCGATCGTTAGTTGACCGTTAAGGTGTTGACAAATCGTTTCAAGTGACAGGCGATGCCCCTGTTTCGGCCGGTAGTAGTAGTGTTTGCCGTCATCGCCCGGTCTCTGGGACTGCACCGTATGGGCCAGCCGGTTGACGAAAAGACTCCAATACCAAACCGCCATCTCGGGAGTGGCAGAATCGGCTCTCTCCATGACGCAACCTCACTGAAATGCTTCTTTACAACAGGTGAGAATCTCGGTCAAATCGCGTGGGAAGGGTCTAATTCAGGCCATCGCAGGCTGCTGAATTGAAGTTCGAAAAAGGACAGGGTTGGCGACATAGTCCAGCAGGTGGTACTCGCCGAGCAGATTGTCAAAGTCTTGGACTGTTAGCGTATCGTCGGCACCCTCGAAGGAAACCAAAGAGAACTGTTGTCCCACCCGGTCGTAGATGTAGATGGCTCCGGAGGCAGGGTTGTCAGGCACCATCACTAGCAGCAGAATCCCCTTGGGCATCTGTATCCAGCGTGCGGGAATGCCCTCGCTGATCTGCATGAAGACTTTGACCAAGCGGTCAAGGTTGGGTTCCTTTGATACGCCAATCTCCTCTGCGCGGAAGAGAACATGTATCGACATGTTGCCGCGACTTCGTGACATGGCCGGTTCTCCTTTTACTGGTGAGCTAATTTCGATTGTTTGTTGGGGCGTTTCGCGACTGACAATCAACTGGGTAGCCGCCTAGCCGGACCGTATAAAATCGCTTGCAGAAAGCTGATCGGAGCCGCATGGATGTGCACTTGATTGACGGGACATATGAATTGTTCCGGTACTTTTTCGCCGTGCCGGCCGCAAAAGATATGAACGGCGGGGAAGTCGGCGCAGTCCGCGG